>Ga0181363_1000024_pt1 | contig 42901 bp, 64 predicted proteins | sample Fa13NDMLBSN_FD_130109 | JGI IMG/M metagenome (GOLD analysis project Ga0181363, IMG submission 130109) | Freshwater viral communities from Lake Michigan, USA - Fa13.ND.MLB.S.N | ecosystem: Environmental > Aquatic > Freshwater > Lake | place: USA: Michigan | collected 2013-09-23
AAAAGGGAGAACCCCGCGCGGTAGGCGCCCCCAGGGCTCTAGGGATTTGACCCCCCTCCCCCTTGCGACGTGGTCGCATGGTGCGGCGCCGTTGCGGGTGGGCTCTATGCATCTCGCCTCAGCGAGATGAGGGCTTCTCACCGCGTTGGCGCTTGGCGCGCTCGGCGTTGGTCTTGCGGGTGTGGCAGGGCCAGCATCGCGACAGCCCGTTCCTCACGTCGAGCAGGTCACCACCATCCTTCTTCTCGATGATGTGATCAGCGACGCAACGCAGGCCGGTACGCGGCCCCTTGTGCAGTGGGTCCTGGCACTTGCCGTCGGCTCTGTTGACGACTTCAGCAGCCCACGCCTTGTGCTCGGGCGTGCCGTACCAACTATCGGTCGTCTTGGGTGGTGGGGCGGCCAACGACGTGTCGAGCGTCGCAATGCGAGGCTGCAGCATCGCGAGGCGCGCCATTGTTGACCAGTATGTGATGGGGTGCCGGGTTTATATCCGACGATGCCTGAAAGATACCCGCATTCTCCGCAAGAGCAACTCGGGCTATTTGATATTTCTGTGGATGAGCTTCTTGGCGCGCTCGATGTCCTTCGCATCGGGCCGCCAGGGCAGCGTGTTCCAGTCGATGGCGAGCCTGTCGAGCATGCGCTTCATCAGCGTGCGCGCATGGTTGGGCGAGCAGTGCAGCGTCTTGCCGAGGTCCTCGCCGCTGGTCTTCTCGACGATGGCGTAGATCACCGCCTTGCCCTCGTCATCGGCCTTGAAGCGCAGCAGATCGATCAGCACCTGGTTGACCACGTCCTGGTCGGCCGAGGGCACCACGCGCCGCATGGGCTCGCCGGGCAGGTCCTTGAACACCTCGCGCAACGGCTCTGGCATGCACGAGCGCACCTGCTGCGGCCTCACGGTACGATCCTGCCGAAGCACCCAGTTCACCCGCTGCAACCGAGCTCTGACCGTCAGCGGTTCCCACGGGTCACCGACCTCCGGCTCCCTCGGCGGCTTGGGCGCTGGAGCCTTGTCGACGAAGCGCGTGCGGGCTCGTGTCGACCGATCGTCCAGGCCCAGTTCCACCGTCAGAATTCGCTCGACCATCCCGCCCTCACCCGCCCGAAACCGTTGCCGCCACCGTCCTGCCGAGCCTCATGCTCGGAGGGTCGCCGGGTCGCCTCGTGCGCGCGGGGCAACCATCAAGGCAGCTGCAACCTCATGAAGGGATACAGGGATACAGGGAGAAGGAGAGGCGCACCCTATCGCGCGTGATTTCAAGGGCTTGCGTCGTCCTATCGACGGAACTTCCGCAGAACTTCCGCGAATGTTTTCGATAACTTCCGGCGATGCGGCCGCTTCTCCCCGCTCATGCACAGGCCCATCCACAGCACTGCCCACAAGCTGCAGGTGCGTCTGCCCGCCGCCGGCGCCGCCACCGCTCTGCTCGCCAGGCTCCTGCCCGCCCGTCTTCTTGCCGGCGACGTCGCGCTCGGTCCGCGGATTGGCCACGCGCCCGTCGGCCATCTCGACCAGCTTGTCGGGATCTCCCAGCAGCTCGGCCTTGGCGTTGAGCCAGGTCTTGACGTTCTTCAGGTTGAGCTTGTCGCGGATCCATTCGTCGAACCCGTCGCGCGGCAGCTTCAGCCGGCGCGGCGGCAGCGGCCCGCCTTCGACGCGCATCAGGTTGATCAGCATGATGTAGATGCCGATCGTTGCCGGCTTGAAGCCCTTGACCCCGTCGTTGAAGTCCTGCGGGAACATGTCGTAGACGAACGACTTGCGCCTGCTCATGCCGGTTCTCCGGCAAGGCGGTGCTCAGCAGCGTGACCTACTGCGTGTCGACGTCCATCGCCCAGAGATCGGGCGCGATGAGATAGCGTCCCGGCTCGACCTCGGTGACGAGCTTGCGCTCGATCAGCTCGTCGAACCACTTCCGGACGTTCCGCCGATCGCTCCGCGTCTTGACCATTTCGGCCAGCATCTTGTCGTTCACGGGGATCGCGCTCGAGCCGGATTGCGACGCGATCATGATTAGGTCCATGAGCACGCCGATACTGCCGAGCGAACAGCCGTGCGTCGCTTCCAGCAAACTCGTGCTGAGATAGAACTTGCCGTCGTCCTGAGCCATTGGTGCCCCTCGCGAAGGATACGCCGGCGGCCCTCACCCGTCACCCCACTGCTTGCCGATGCCGTAGAGCTTCAGCAGCCGGCAGACCCGCGCGAAATAGAGATCGTTCCGAGGGAACTCCCACATGTGCCGAGCATGCGCGTGGGTGTCGACCATGATGCCGAGGTCCGGCCGCAGCCGGCCGATGGCCGCCACTGCCGCATGAATCTCCCACGCCGCGGCACCGGCGAAGTTCTCCTGCACGAGTGTGTCGACCAGCATCCGCTGCGTCGCAGCGGCATGGACGTTGAGTTCCTTGCTGGGCGGCAAGTGCCTTGTCATCGCACCACTCTCGCAGGCGTGAACCACTCAATGGTCGGACGGTCGTGCACCGCCCGATAGCGCACCCAGACGAACCACGCCCAGGCGATCATGCCGTTGTGGCCCTTGTCCTCGGCCCTGACGCCATCGACGACGGGCAGCATGTTGACGCGGCCCGCGCTCACCATCACCGACGTGAGGTGGCTTTCCTCGAACAGCGCCGACACTTGCTTGCCCTCGAGCAGCTGCAGCCGCCCCAGCAATGCCACGAAGGCGACGTCCAGGCTGAGCGCATGTGCCGCGAACTCGCGCCACAGCCGAAACGGCGGATTGGTGATGATGGCGTCGACACCCACGCCATCGATCTCCGCCGGCTTCAGCTCCATCAGGAAATCGCGGCGGCTCTCGCCATAGCCGCGATCGACCAGGTCGGTGCCGACCGAGGCCAGCCCGTGACGCTGCAGCGCCTTGCAGATGGCGCCATCGCCGCACGCCGGCTCCCACACGCCACTGTCCAGATGAAAGCGCCAGCGCTCGATCAGCGGATCGATCAGCGCATCGGGCGTCGGATAGAAGTCATGCTCTTCCCGGGCAAAGCCCCGCGCGCCACCAATTCCCTTGGAGCCCGCCGGCAACTTCATGAGAGCGTCGCTCATGCCGCCACCGGCGCGAACAGCGGCGAATCGCCATCGATGCGCTTGCGCGCGATCTCGGCATAGACCGGGTTGAGTTCGATCAGCACGGCGTCACGCCCCAGCCGCTTCGCGACGAGCCCCGTCGTGCCGGATCCACCGAACGGGTCTAGGACGGTCTGCCCTTCGTTCGTCGAGCAGACGATGCAGCGCCGCGCGAGCTCGGCCGGCATGACGGCGGGATGCCCGGTATGCGTCGGCTGCGGCCGTATCGTCCACACCGTCGACCGGAACCACGCCTCGCCCGGATCCCGCACGTCGTATTGCTCCTGCTTCGACAGCAGGAACAGATACTCGTGCGCCGTCGACGGCCGATCCAGGCGCGGCGGCTCCGTGGCCGTCTGCTTGTTCCAAATGATAGTGGAGCGCAGGTACCAGCCATCGGCGCGCAAGGTGTCGGCCACGACGAACGGCGTGAGCGTGATGTCCTTTTCCTTGAAGCCCGGCGACTGTCGCCGCCATCCCTTGCGCTCGTGCGCGCCGGTCCATTGCCGCCGCTTGGCGACCAGCGAGCCCCCCCCCGCCATTGCCGCCGGCGGCGTAGCTGTCGCCGATCTGCAGCCACAGCACACCGCGCGGCCGCAGCACACGCCGCACCTCATCGCAGACTTCCGACAGGGAGTCGGCGAACTCGCCCGGTGTCGTCTCCTGGCCGAGCTGGCCGGGCATGCCGTAGTCACGCTGCCGGAAGTAGGGCGGGCTAAACATCGTCATATCGATGCTCTCGTCGGCCAGCGTCTTCAGCTGCTCGCGCACGTCGCCCAGGAGGATGCGAACGGTCACGCCTTCACCTCGCCGCAAAACCCGGGCAGGTTGCGCCGATGAAAGCTCGCCTGCTCCCGGCCCTCGCACTGCTCCTCCTCGCCGCCGTCACCGGCAGCGCCCTCGCCCAGCCCGCCAAGCCGCGCGACTGCGTCGCCGAGATGGGGCCGCTGCCCCAGAAATGGGAGGGCACCGCCTTCGCCATCGACGGCGACACCCTGGCCGGCGTCGGCCTCAAGCCGCACATCCGGATCTGGGGCATCCAGGCGCCCGAGCTGCGCGACAAGGACAAGCAGGAGACCGTGGCCGGCATGTCCGCCCGCGCCACGCTGGCCCAGCTGCTGGCGACCGACGCCCAGAAGGTCCGCTGCGACCCGCTGAAATACGATCGCTACTGCCGCTGGGTGGCGACCTGCCTGGTGAAGGTCACCGACGCCGGCCGCTACATGATCGCCCACGGCATGGCCTACGGCTTCTACCTCGAGGACATCGTGGGCGGCAGCACGGCGCTCAGCCTCAGCTACGTCGAGATGGAGCAACTCGCGCGGCAGGAGAAGCGCGGCCTGTGGCCGGTATGGCTGGGCGAGAGGCGCTGACATCAGTCCGCCGCCCTGACTTCCGCCGCGCCGTCATCGTTGGCGACGTTCGCCCGCACGATGGCGGCCGCGATCGGCGGGCACACCGAATTGCCGCACATGCGGACCTGCGCCGTCTTCGTGAGGGGCTTCCCTGTCGGTCCCGGCACGTCGATCCTATAGTCGTCACCGAAACCCTGCGCGCGGTAGAGCTCGCGCGGGCTGAGCATCCGCAGGCCGATGTCGACGATGGGCCAACCGTTCACCGTAACCAGGCCGAAGCGGTCCTTGGTCGTGACGGTGTGCATTGGATCGTCAAGGCGCGAGCCGTCGCCCTGCCCGTAGTATTTCAGGAGGAACGCTGCGACCCGCTGCGCGCCCTCGAGGTCGGACTCCGAGAGCGTGCATTCCGCGACGGCGACCTTGCCGCCGCCATCCGTCATCACCGTCCCCACGGGTGCATCGGCCGGTGCGCCGGTCGACGTCCCGAACTGCCGCACGATATGGGCCGCCACGACACCCTGGGTGCAGCCCTTGCCAACGATGGTGGAGACCGGCTCCTCGACCGCGTGGCCGTCGTTGCCGGTGTTGTGCTGGGCAAGGAACGCCGCCACGACGGCCGAATGGTTCTCGGTCGTTTGCGTTTTCATCGGCTGGTCGACCGGTGCCGGCTTGCCGCCATAGGTCGGGCCGCCGGCGCCCGCCGTGAAGACGCCGGCCAGCGACGCGCCGTTCTGTGTCGGCACCACCGACGCCATGGGCTCGTCTACCGGCCTCGAGCGCGGGGCCTGGCCTTCCCGCTCGCCGTAGCGAGGCACGAGGACCGCCGACACCAGCCCGATCGGCGCCGCGCCGCCCGGGCGCTTGACGAAGCTGTTGGCCGTGACCGTGTGCATCGGCTCGTCGATTCGATGGCCGTCCGAATTCGCGCGGAACTTGGTGATGTGCGGCGCGATCAACGCCATTTCGCCGCGATGGGCGGCGGTGATCGTCTTGAACGGTTCATCGACCGGATGCGCGCGATCGCCGCCGTGATGGGTGAGCGGCGCCACGAGCGGTTCGACCAGCAGGTGCTCGGCCTTGCTGGTGATCGTGGTGACGGGCTCATCGATCCTGTTGACGTATTTCCCGCCACCGCCGGTTTGCCCGATGCGGGCGATGAACGGTTCGACCACCGCCGAATCGCCCTTGGCGGTGATCGTCTGCATCGGCACGTCGACCGGCCGCTCGGGACTCTGCCCCATGCGCCCGCCGACGCCGACGATGAACGGCTTCTCGGCATTGACGACGTATCTCATCACCCCGCGGGTGATCCGCTTCAGCGTGTTCTCGGCCAGCGGCTTCGTGCGCGTGAAGATCGACGGGCACGGGATCGACCAGTCGATGCACTCCGCCGCCGTCCGCCACGGCGCGAGCCCGCCGGGCACCGTGCCATCGGCGTTCGGCTTGTCGTGCGTCGGCGCCGGCCACACGATGGGCTTGCCGTCGAAGCGGATGATCACGAACAGCCGCTTGCGGATGGTCGGCGTGCCGTAGCGGAAGGCGCGCAGCTCGCGATGCTCGACCCGGCCGCCCAGTTTCTTCAGCTCGCGCACCCAGCGCTTGAAGGTGACGCCCTTCGACAGCGGGCACGGCACGCGCTTGCCCTCATCGGTCAGGATCAGCGGGCCCCAGTCCTTGAACTCCTCGACATTCTCCAGCCAGACCTGGTCGGGCTTCACCAGCTTCACCCAGTGCACCACCACCCAGGCGAGGTCGCGGATGCCCTTGTCGACCGGCTTGCTGCCTTTGGCCTTGCTGAAGTGCTTGCAGTCCGGCGAGAACCAGAGCCCGCGCACGGGCAGCACGCGGAACGGGATGCCCAGTTCGGCGCAGCGCTTGGCCGACGCCTGGCGCACCACCTCGCGAGGGTCGGCCTTCCAGACGTTCTGGCATAGGTGCAGCGTGTTCGGATGGTTGGCGGCATGCAGCGCCACCGCCTCGGCATCGTGGTTGATCGCGACGTCGGGCGAGCGGCCGATGGCCCATTCGATCCCGGTCGAGGCGCCGCCACCGCCGGCGAAGTTGTCGATGTAGAGGCCGTCGTCGATCATGCCGGCCTCGCCACATCAATCGAATGCGTGATGTGCCAGCCACCGCTCGCCTTGGGCACGCACTCCTCGAGCAGCCACGGCACGACGATGTCGGACCAAGCCTTCCGAGACACCCAGCCGTGCGACGCCATGCAGTTGATGTCGAAGATGCCGATCTCGGCCTCGTGCCGGCAGCAACCGACCCAATGCGTGTGGCGGTAGGCCACGCGCGGCGGCACGCCGGGCTTCGTCCATGGCCCTTCCCACTGGATGCGCACCAGGCCCCAATCGGGCCACTCCTTGTCCTGCCGCCGCTGCCAAGCCACACCGAGACGGCGCAGGATGTCGAACATCAGTGTCGGGTTGGTGTAGTGCTTCTGCTCGAAGTCGCCGAGGTGCGGCCGCAGCTCGTCGAGCGTCATGTTGGTGATCGCGGCAATGGCGCCGGGACCGCAGTTGCTGCCCCACACCTCGTTGGCGCGATCGGCATCCGCCTCGGTGAAGCGCGGTCGTGCGGGCTTCATCACCGCAGCGCCTCGGCGATCGCGACGCCCGCCATCAGCGAGATCATGCCGGTGACAAAGAAGAAGGCGGTCCACGAGGGGCGTGGCGACCGCGAATCGCGCGGCGGCACGACGGTGCCGGCAGCGATCCACGCGCGCCAGTTGATGCGCGGATTTGGTTGAACGGGCGGGCGGATGACTTTCATCGGACCTTGCCCCTCCGCTTCGCCGTGCCGTACCCCTGCAGCAAGTTCCAACACAGGCGAGACACCTGGACGCTGCCGCGCGCGCCGAGCTTCAGCGCAATCCCGTTCGCCAGGCGCTCGACATGATCGTGCTTCCCCGCATCCCCGCGCGTCGTCTCATGCGCGAGGCGCAGTTGCCGGCAGAGTTCGGCCGCCTCGAGGGCGCCCACCACCTGGTCCTGCCGCATCAGCACCACGCCCCTGAGGTGCGCGGCCGAGGCGATGGCCTGGACGTTGGCGTCGAAGCCCTTGGCGCGGCCGGCGCCGGGGCGGAAGGTGAGGCCGGAGGCGTTCACGAGATTTCCCTCGGTTCGCCCACCAGCACCGCCCACACCGCCGCCTTGGCGAACTGGCCGCCGAAGTCGCAGATGCCCAGCTCGAACGGCAGGCACTCCGCCACCCGCTCCCAGTGCTCGCGCGCCAGTGCCCGGTAGAACAGGGTCTCGTGGCCCCAGTAGTAGTTGATGGTGCCGCGATGCACCCCGGCCCGCTCGGTGATGAAGCCCGACGACACGCGGAAATGGCCCTCGGCCATGAAATCCAGGGCGGCCTCGATGACCCGCTTCTGGGTGGCGAGAGCCTTGGCCGTGCGATACGGCGAGCGATAGCGCCGCGGGTGCCCGGTTACGGGCACCGGATTGGCCGTATGGCCTGCGGGCAATGCTTCCCGTGAAACAGGGGCGACGTTCACCACTGCAGCCCCCGCGCCTTCACCACCCGCGGCGCCATCAACCGGGCGACGTAGCGCACCAGCTCGCGGCCTCGGCTCTGCCGCTGCCCCGGCGCGGCACACTTCGCGCGCTGCATCAGCTGCCCATGTTTCCGGTTCACGGGTCGTAGACGTTTGGTCATCGGAGCCCCCAGCTCGCGCCGCCGTAGCGGCCTCAGGTTTTCTTCGGCGGTGGTTTGAAAAACAGGCTGCGTTTGAACTTCGCGACCCGCTTCTGCAGCCGCTCGACGGCGGCGCGCAGCGGGATCAGCTCGTGTGGCTGGATGTGGCCGTCGGCCATGGCGCGGTCGACCTTGTCCATCAGCTGCGCCGCCTCGCTGGTGGTGCGCATGGCGCCGACGACCGGCGATTCGCGCTCGCCCTCGGGATCGTGCGGCACCAGGCGCGCGAACAGCTCGCCAAAGATCGGCGCGTGGCCTGTCTTGATCAGCAGCGTCTCGATCGCCATCGCCTGGTGCAGGCCGATGCGCTGCGGCGCTTCGGGGTTGCCCCACTTGCCGACCAGCGATTCCGAAACCGAGGAACCATAGAGCGGGTTCGACAGCGCTCTCGACGTTCTCGCCCGTCGGTACAACCCCGGCAGCCAGCGCGTGGGCCGCGGCGGCGCCAATGAATAGGTGCCGCCTCACGCCGCCCTCGCCTTCGCCCGCAATTCACAGGGCTGTTGAGAAGACAGCAGGCCGACGGACTCGACGTCCGCCGGCCCACTGCCCCACCATGGAGCTGCAACACAACCATGGAGAGTTGAATGTCCGAAGCGATGAACCCGGTCGACCGCGAGACGCTGATTGCCGCCACGCTGGCAGCCGGTCTTTGCGATGCCGACACGGAACCCCAGCAAGCCGTCGAGAACCTGCAGGAAGTCCTGTTTCAGATCGCGCTGCGTGGCGGCGTGTCGAAAATGCGCAAGGACGCGCGCGAGATGGCGACGGCTCGGGCGCACCATCAGGCGGCCACCAGAAAGGCACGATAGGCTTCAGCCCGCCGCAGCACGGTGCGCGTGTCGTGGGCACGGGACTGGCGCTGGCCGCGATCGAACCGGCTGTCCTCGACGGCGAGCGTGAGCGCGCGTTTCGCGAGGAGCCATCCCGCATAGTCCGCCTGCTGGAACGGCTTCAGCCAGGCCTCGAATGTCTTGGCGCGATTGATCACATCAGCGACCCGATGGCGCCGGAAGCCGAAGCTGCCGCGGGCGGCGAGCAGTGCGACGTCGCGCAAATAATCGGTGGAGGTGGATTTGCGCTTGGTCATGTCACGCCACCCTCGCCTTCTTCGTCATCTGCGCTGCCGCCGGGGGCGCACCGAAGTAGTCAGGCCGAATGTCGTATCGAGTGACCTTGCCTTCGGTCTTCTCCTCGATCTCGATCGCGCGGTTGGGCGGCACGACACCATCCCAACGGCTGACGGCCGCGGGCGAAATGTCGAGCAGACGGGCAATATCAACGTCTTTGCCGCCTGCCGCCTCGCGAGCTTTGTCCATGCCGGTCGTGTTCATGACCGCAGAGGTTAATTAATGATTAACCAACAGTCAATCTACAATGCTCAGCCAGTTAACCACAGGTCAAGCGATAATGGACCTATGTCGATTGAACTGGGCAAACGCATCAAGGCCGCCCGAGAAGCGAAGGGCTGGGATCAGGTCGAATTGGGTCGAAAATTCGGAGTGACCAAGTCGGCCGTAAATCAATGGGAGTCGGGCAAGAACGTACCCGATCAGCGCAAGCAATCCAGGCTGGCGCAGCTGCTTGACCTGGACCCCGAGATGGTAAGAGCGTTGGCGGCTGGCGAAATTCCGGGCCGCTCCGGCATGTCCGATCAGCCAGCCCTATTCGATGCTCCCCCACAGTCGCCGCCGCCGCGCGTCGTGCCGCCTCCGTCCCCGCAGATCCAGTTCGACCGGCCCGATATCCCGGTGTGGGCAAGCGCTGCCGCCGGCGACGGAGAGGCCGACGCCGAGGGCGCGATGATTATCACCGCCGAGCCGATCGACTACATTCGACGCTCGGAGCGGACCGCCAACGTCCCCAATCCCTGGGCCTTCCATGTCGTCGGCAACAGCATGCTCGAGCGGCTGGCCCAGGGCGACCAGGTCATCATCAATCCCGCGATGCCCCTGCTCCCCGGCGCTGATTGCGTGTTCATCCATCAGGCGGCGGACGGGATCATGTACGCCTTGGTAAAGCGGCTGCTGCGGGCCAGCGGAGATGTCTGGCGGGTTCGCCAGCTCAACCCGGAACAAGACTTCCAGCTATCGCGCCGGAAGTGGTCCAAGGCCTACAGGATCGCTGAGATTCGCCCGCGGATGTAATCGCCGACGGCGTCGACCCTTTTGCCTCCGGACCATCAATCAAACAGGTAGGTCGTTGATTGCGGGTTAATTTTTGGTTGACTGTGGATTAACTGTTAATTAACCTGCTGGCCGTCGCCCCACGTGGTGTGGGTCGATCCGGCAGCGGAACCGGACGGTCGGCTGAGCGTGCTCCTCCCCGAGCGCCGTAACGACAGCCTCCCGTCCGTGCCGGTCGTTTGGACACCCGCCCGCCGTCGCCCCCAACGACGGCGGGCGGGAACACCAGGGCCCCGATGCAAACCACCCACCTCGACGACCTGGTCGGCCTCGACATCGGTACGCAATCCCAGTCCGCCGAAGCGGCGGACTTGTTCGACACCGCCATCGTCGCCACCGCCCGCCGCCTCGCCGCCACCCCGCCCCGCCTGGAATCCTTCATCGCCGGCCTGGCGCTCGACGGCACGCTGCGCCGCCCGGCGCTGCAATCCGCCCTCGCGCCGTTCATGACGATGCCGAAGCCCGAGCCGCGCACCCGCGTCCGCGCCCGCATGGCCGCCGAGATCGCGCGCGCCTACTCGTCGAACGGCTGCGTCACCGAGGAAGACCTCAAGGGCTTCACGCGCGAGGAGATCGCCGAGCTGTTCACCGAGGCTCGCCGCATCTCCGGCGTCGCCGAGATGGTGGCGTGATGAGCGCCGCCGCTCTCCGACGCCCCCCGATGCCGAGGTTCGACGACGACGGCTATGTCGCCTTCGTCAACGCCCTCCGCGTGCGGTCCGGTCTGCCGGCGCTGTCGGGCGAGACCATGCGCGATTGCTGGGAGTCGTTCGACGTCGGCGGACTGGTGACACCGCGCCCCGGTTCCGCCCCGCCGCCCGATCGCCACCCCGGCCTCGTCGGCGGAAGGCTCGGCCAATGAGCATCGCACCCGCCCGCAAGTTCTGAGCGTCACCACTGCGTACCAATCCAACGGGAGATCGTTTTCAATGGCAAAGGCAAAGGCGAAAGACCGGGCCGTTCTGGTCACCACCGCACACCGCGGCGTGTTCTTCGGCTACACGACGAAGACCGACGGCGCGACCATCAAGCTCCGCGCCGCACGCAACTGCATCTATTGGGATGCCGGCACCCGCGGCTTCCTCGGCCTCGCCTCATCCGGGCCCGGCGCTTCGTGCAAGATCGGCCCCGCCGCCGACATCGAACTGCGCGACATCACCTGCGTCGCCGAGGTATCGCCGCCGGCCGTGAAGGCATGGGAGGCGGCGCCTTGGTCGCGGTGACGCCAGTCACCGCGACCGTGCTCCGGGGCGCGGTGCCCGCCGCATTCGCCGGCGACGGCTACGGCTCCGGCTACGGCGACGGCTACGGCTACGGCTACGGCTACGGCTACGGCTCCGGCTACGGCTCCGGCGACGGCTACGGCTACGGCTCCGGCTACGGCTCCGGCTACGGCTCCGGCTACGGCTCCGGCTCCGGCTCCGGCTCCGGCTCCGGCTACGGCTCCGGCTCCGGCGACGGCTCCGGCGACGGCTACGGCTACGGCTCCGGCTCCGGCTACGGCTACGGCTACGGCTACGGCTACGGCTACGGCTACGGCTACGGCTCCGGCGACGGCTACGGCTACGGCTCCGGCTCCGGCTACGGCTACGGCTACGGCTACGGCTCCGGCTACGGCTCCGGCGACGGCGACGGCTCCGGCTCCGGCGACGGCGACGGCGACGGCTCCGGCTCCGGCGACGGCTCCGGCTCCGGCGACGGCTCCGGCTACGGCTCCGGCGACGGCTCCGGCTACGGCTCCGGCTACGGCTCTTATTGGGCAGCCGCGCTCGCCTACTTCCTTGCCAAGCTGCCTCAGCCCGCGCGCGATCGAGCCGCTCAGCTTCAACGCGAGGGCGTGAAACTCGCCTACTGGCGCGCAACGACCGACGGCCAGCCGGCGAACCATCGTCGCGGAAGACTGAGCGAACCCGCCGCGCCGGGCGTCGTGCACAAGGTCTCCGGCCCGCTGGAGATCTGCACCGCGCGGGCGCTGCACGCGACGCTCATTCCGCCGAAGCATAAAGGCGAACGGTGGTGGATCGTCGCGCTGCACGGCGACGTCGTCGGCGACGACGACAAGATGGCGTGCCTCGAGCGCGAGATCATCGGGGAGTGCGCCTGACCATGTCGGCCGCCCATCCCGAAAAATACGGCGCGCCTGGCGATGCTCCGCATCGCCTCGGCGCGCCTGTACGCTTGGTGGCCGTCGACCATCCGGACAGGTCATCGTCTTTCCCCGTCCGCCCGCTGCCGCCGGTCTTCCTGCGCGTCGATCACACGCACGAGCTGCCGCTGATCGCGATGGACGAGCTCGGCAAGGAGGTCGCGCGCTTCAAGCACCTCGCCGATCTCGCGCACTATCTCAAGCGCGACGAGCAGCCGCCGACACTGCCCTTCCCGATCGTCCGCGATGCACGGCGCGAGGATGGCGATCAACTGACCCTCGCGGGCTTTGCCGAGGGTGGCCTCTGATGTCGCGCCCCGACCAGGCCGAGCTCGGCGGACTCGCCCCCGCGCCCGCCGCCGGCGGCGAGCAGCTCGCCCACCTCAACGCCGACAACCCCCGACAGCAGCCGCAGGTCGTCGTCCTGGTCGCCCGCACCGGCAAGGGCAAGATCACCGTGCGCGAGACCGTGGGGCGGCAGGGCGTCTTCGCCGTCTACCCGTGGCGCCTGCGCGATCGCCAGAACCGACTCGTCAGGATCCCCACCGCCACGCTGCGCGCCCTGCCCTGGGCGGGAAGCGGCGAGGACCCGGGCATGCCGACGGGGCCGGACGAGCAGGACGACCGTCAGCAGGAGATCGGCCTTTGACCCACGCCAACACGACCGTCTTCCCGTTGCCGATCGAGCCCATGCCGCTGCAACAGGCAACCCAGCGCGTCTGGGAAATCCGTCGCCTCTTCCGCGAACGCGCCCTCGACGCCAGCGCCGGCCGCCTCGCGGTGGCGCCCTTCGTCATGCACCCCAGCGACCGGGTCGCACGGCTGGCGATCGCCACCTTGGCCGACCTCGACGACACGGTGCGGGCGTGACCGACGACCTCGCGATCCCCACCCATCTCGACCGGCGCGATCCGGTAGAGCCCGCGGCCACCATCCCCGCCGCCGATCGCCAGGTCACGCCGGCCGACAACACGACGCCCGAGCTCGACCTGCAGCAGCCCGCCGGCACCGCGCCCAACGATCCCAGCCGCATGAACGTCGGCCGCCTTCCCGCATTCGTCGAACGCATCGAGAAGCTCGCCGAGGAGCACAAGGCCATCGGCGGCGACATCAAGGACGTCTACAGCGAGGCCAAGGGCGACGGCTACGACACGAAGACGATCCGCAAGCTGGTCGCGCTCCGCCGGATGGACGCCGCCGACCGCGCCGAGCAGGAGACCCTGCTCGACACCTACAAGCATGCACTGGGGATGGTGTGATGACCGACACTACCCAGCGCCACACCCGCCCGATGATCGACGAGCGCGTGCATGAAATGGTGCTGCGCGAGAAACGCCACTGGCAGACGATCGCCGAGGCGCGCGAGCCGCTGCCGATGGTCCTCCACTGCCCGCGCTGCGGCCTGCAGCACGTCGATGCGCCCGATCCGGCACGCGACTGGACCAACCCGCCGCACCGCAGCCACCTCTGTCACGGCTGCGAACTGGTCTGGCGGCCGGCTGACATCGCCACGGTCGGCGTCGAAAAGATTGCCACGCGCGGCAGCGTCGACTCCGAAGCGGGCTGGGTGCGCATCGGCAACGCCGAACCGGCGGCCGCACCGGATTGTGCGCCGCCCTCATCTGTCTGATCGGAGGTAATTGTATGCGCATCACGATAGAGAACACCGACCAGATGGTCACTGTGGAAACCCGCGACGGCGGAAAGATCCCCGCGCGCGTGTGGCGCGGCGTGACCGAAGGCGGCGTCGAGTGCCAGGTGCTGGTGACCCGCATCGCCGTTCACCGCGACGCCGACAACACGGCCTTCGAGCGCGAGCTGCAGGAGTTCCCGCCAGGCAAGATGGAAGGCCCGCGCGCCTACGATCTCCGGCTGTTCATCGATTGAGGGCGCCATGAGCAGCACCACCTCGATCGAGTGGACCGACGCCACCTGGAACCCGGTGCGCGGTTGCAGCCGCGTCTCGCCGGGCTGCGGCGGCGCCAATCACCAGGGCGGCTGCTATGCCGAGAAGATCGCCGCGCGCTTCTCCGGGCCCGGCCAGCCGTTCCACGGTCTGGCCGAACGCACGCCGCACGGCGGCCGATGGACCGGTGTGCTGGCCGCGGCGCCGAACGACGTGCTGCTGCAGCCGCTGTACTGGAAGAAGCCGCGCCGCATCTTCGTCAACTCGATGAGCGACCTCTTCCACGAGGCGCTGCCCGACGAGACCATCGATCGCGTCTTTGCCGTGATGGCGCTCTGCCCACAGCACACTTTCCAGATCCTCACCAAACGGCCGGAGCGGATGCTGGCGTGGTTCGAGGAACGCTGGCAGGCCACGCCGGCGCAGCGTCTCGACCTCGGCAAGGCCGGCATCATCGACATTCCGGCCGGCGGTGAAACCGGACGCTTCCACCAGGTCGAGCAGGCCTGCGATTCCATCTTCGAGATGGTGCCAAAGATGACCGACACCGACAACGATGCGCTGTGGGACGCCAATGGGCGCCTGAAGTGTCGCCAGTTCGCCTGGCCCCTGCCCAACGTCTGGCTGGGCGTCTCGACCGAGGACCAGGCGACCGCCGACGCACGCATCCCCTACCTGCTGGGCACGCCGGCCACACGACGCTTCATCTCGGCCGAGCCGCTGCTGGGGCCGATCGATCTTCTGCCCTACCTGTTCATCGTCACGCATGCCGACGAGGACCAGCTCGCCACCGAAGACGACACCCCGCTGCCCTGGAACGATCCAAAGACGACCCCCGCCGAGAACATCGCGACGCCACGCCTCGACTGGGTGATCGCCGGCGGCGAATCCGGCGGGAAGCTTTCGCGGCCAATGCATCCCGGCTGGGTGCGCGGCCTGCGCGACCAGTGCGCCCTGGCCGAGGTGCCGTTCTTCTTCAAACAGTGGGGCGATTATCTCCCGCTCGGGCCGCCAGAGCGGTGGCAGGCCGCCCAACCAACCGAGCCGTCATGGCAGTACGTCGGCAAGAAAGCCGCCGGCGCCGAGCTCGACGGCCGCCTGCACCGGGAGTTCCCGACGTGAGCGACCGCCCCATCCGCATCCAGCTCTCGCGCCGCAAGGGCTGGCGCATGCCCGAGAACACGGTGAAGGTCGATCGCTCCACTGCGTTCGGCAATCCGTATCAGGCCGGCAAGGACGGTGACGGAGACCGGCAGCGCCTGGCCCAGCTGTTCTATGCTCACCTGACCAGTACGGCCGTCGGGCATGAGTTTGCTGAGCGCGCGCGGCGGGAGCTACGCGGGAAGAACCTCGCCTGCTGGTGCCCGCTCGACCAGCAGTGCCACGCTGACGTGCTGCTGGAGATCGCCAACCAATGAAAGCCCTCACCATTTGGCAACCGTGGGCATCGCTGATCATGGCCGGCGCCAAGCCCTACGAATTCCGCAGCTGGGCGGCCTGGCGCTCAATTGTCGGCCAGCGCATCGTGATCCACGCCGGCGCGCCGATGATGGAGCCGATCGAGATCAGGCACCTCCTCCAGCGGCTGCAGGATCCTGCCGCGGCACCCCTCACCGGACTTCTTGCCGACATCGCCACGCCCATCCTCGAGCGCGCGTTGCGCGAGCCGAAGATGTTCCCGCGCAAGCACGGCCTCGGCACCGCGATCCTCGGCGAGCCCGTGCTTGCCAGCACGCTGTGGCCCGAGGCGTTCACGTCCGACAGCGGCCGGATCGAGCAGAGCAACTATGCCTGGCCGCTCACCGCGATCGAGCATTTCGAGCCGCTGGTGCCGTCGCGCGGCGCGCAGGGATTCTGGGACTGGGGCGGACGATCGCCGAACACGAGGGCGGCATGAGCGAAGCCGACCGCCTCACCCTCCCCCAGGCCGCCGACCGCATGCAGTGGTCGCTTCGCCACTTGAAGCGCCGGCTGGCCGCCCACAGTATCGCCCCGATCGGCAGGGGGCGGGCCGCCCGTCTCACCGAAGAGGACCTCAAGCACCTCGAGGCCAAGGAACGCGCGCCATGCAGTACAAGCTCCAGCCGCCCGGAAAGCGCGGGCCCTGCTGGTACATTCGATGGACCGAGAACGGCCGCGACCGAGAGAGATCGACAGGAGCGGAGACTCGCCGCGGCGCTGAGACGTTCGCTGAAGAATACTTCGGCGAGCTCGCGCGTCGTCGCGTTCCCGGCGCCGGAGAGACGGTAGGCTTTCCTCGCGCCGCCGAGGCCTACAAGGCCGCCAACCCACACCTCAGCCGGCAGGACATCCGCAAGGTCGATGCCGTGGCCGGCTACTTCTGCGACAACGACGACTGCCGCACGCTCACCCACGCCCACCTGGTGGGCGCCGCCAATGCACTGAAGCCCGGCCGGGCCGACTCGACCAAGAACCGTTTCGTGATCGGGCCCGCGGCTGCCGTGCTGCACTATGCCGCCAGGAACAGGTGGTGCGACTATCAGCCGATCGAGAAGTTTCAGGAGAGCCGGAAATCCAGCCGCCAGCCGGCGACCGACGAGACGATGGCGCTGCTGTTCCGGCACATCGAGGACCCGCCCGAGGAACTGGCGCCGCAGTATCGCAACGCTGGTGGCGTCGACCCGCACCTCGCCTACAAGAAGATCCTGCTGGCCATCCTCTATGACACCGGCCTGCGCCTCGGGCACACGCTCGGCATCGAATGGCCGCGCATCTTCCTCGGCGACGGCCGCATCGGCGTCACCGTTCCCAAGAGCGACGAGCTCGCCCTGGTGCCGATCTCGCCGGCGACCGTGGCCCTGCTGGCCAACCTGCCCGAGGCCGACAAGACCGGCCGGCTGTTTCCCTGGACGACCGATCGCGGCGTCTATCCCTGGCTGAAGCGGGCGAAGCAGCGCGCCGGCGTCCACTACACGCCCCATCTCAGCCGCCACGCGCTGGCGACGGCCGCCCAGGACATCCCCGACAAGAAGGCCGCGGAACTGGGCGTGTGGCTCGATCCGCGCAGCCTTCACCGCTACCAGTCGGTCAAGCCCGAGGCCATCCCAGGCCGCCATTTCGGCACGGTGATGACGGCGGCGGCGGCCGAGCAAAGCGAGGCCGGGCGGGCGGTGGCAAGCCCGCACCCATCCACTGACGCACCCGAGAAAAAGACGGCGTGATCCATCAGCCGTCGCCGCGCGCCCAGCCCAGCGCATCTTCATCGCGATGGAAGAGGTAGCCCGTCCAGTCGCGCGAGCCGCATTCCCGGCAGACGAAGCGCAGCGACCGGATGCCCTTCATGTTGCCGCGCGCGCCCAACGCCTCGCCCGAGATCAGCCCGCGCCGGCCGCAGCGGCACGCGATGCCGAGCGGGCCGCCGTGGCTGTCCAGCGTGTGCAGGTTGTCGTGGCCGGTGGCCTTGCGCATGCTGGGAACGATATCGGAACACTGCCCCGGAATTACCCCGGCAACCCGGTCAATTCCGGTCCATCCGGGTCCATTTCGGGCCACTTTTCCACAGCCCATAGCGGCCCACGAAAGTGGGATTTAATGCAGCAATACAGGGCTTTCCGGCTTGGCGCTCCCTACGGGATTCGAACCCGTGTTTTAGCCTTGAGAGGGCGATGCCGGTCTCAGTGTTTCTACGGCTTGGACCGCGCGCGCCCCGTCGACTCCCCGGCGCGCTGTCGTCCCGCATCCGTCAGACACACGCTGTGCCCATCCACGATCTCCAGCCAGCCCCGATCCCGGCCGAACTCGATCGCGCTCTTCAGCGCATTCTCGTCCCGCACGCGGGCCCGCTCACCGACGCTGCCGATCGACCGATACTGCATCGGGCGGCCGGCGGTCAGAGCATAGAGCGCATCGACGAGCTGCTGCGCCTGGGCTTCGATCCTCGAGGGCATGGTCGCGAGCATAGCCCACATTTCCGCCGCCGCGCGCCTGTGCTAGATTTTCGCCAACGATAAACAGGGGAAACGGGCACTCACCAAGGAGACCTAAGATGGCAAAGAACGAGCGAACCGGCAAAAGCATCGGCTCTATCGCGGCGAAGGGCCTGAAAAGCCCGGGCTCGCTGACGAAGCCGCAGATCCGGAAACTGGCGGGCTCGGCCCTCACTCAGCGGCCGCCCAAGAAAAAGTAGGCAGCCGCGCCAGGGCCTTGCGATACGAAGCCCAGAACGCAAAAAAGCGCCCGCCGGGATCACTCCCGGCGGGCGTTCAAGTTTAGGGAGGAAACGCCCACCGACCTTCGCAGGCCGGAGACGGGCATCTCGACGGCGCCCCTCGGGCATCGTCGAGCTCGTGGGCTCCGGCTAGGTGCCGGTCGCCGGTTTAAAGACGCAGCGCACCACGCCGCCGCGAATGCAGATCCACCAGTCGTCGTCGATCGACGGATAGAGGCCGCGCCCCACCAGGCGACGCGGCACCAGGACCTCGTCACCTGCTCCGGTCGCGACATAGACGCCCTCGGGCGCCTCGCGGAACTTGACCGCCTGCTCGCGCCGGCAATCGGCGACGCCGCAGCAGTGCGCGCCGCTCTCGTCGACATAGCGCTTGTTGTCGGCGATCCATTGGGCATCGCCGTGGGCGAAGGCCGAGCCGATCGACAGCACCGCCAGGACCAGCAGCACGACGGCCGCCACGAACGCCGGCCGCGCGGCCACCGCATCGAGGCCCCGGCCGCGGCACATCAGCCACAGGAACGCCATCACCAGCCCGGCGATCGCGAAGACCATGCCGACCACGGCCAGGAGCACGGCGCTCATTTCGCCGCCAGCCTGCCGCTCGTCATCGCGGCGTTGTGCACGTCGATGAGGCGCACCGCCTCGCGGTGGCACGCCTTCTCGGCGGCCCGGCCGGTGCGCTCGATACCGTAGCCGATGAGGAGGTCGCCGACCGATATCATGGTGGCAGGGTCGGTGGTGTCGCCGCTATCGCACTGGCGGAGATTCGGCGGCAGGTCGACCGTCACCCCCACCGGCTTTGTCACCACCAGGCCTTGAAAGCATCCCGAGAGCGGCACGCTCAACAGGATCGAGAGCGCGTTTCGAATTAGCATTGGCGTTCACCTTTGCCTGGAAGGCGGCATTGTCGGCCCGCTGTTGGGCGACCTCGGCAGAGAGGGCCGCGAAGCCGGCGCGCACCTCGGCCTCGAACGCCTGGCGCTTGTCCTCGAGTTCGAGCCACGTGGCGTTGGCGTCGACCTCGATCTGCAGCTTTTGGGCGGCGAGCGCGGCCTCGGCCTCGGTGCGGCCGAGGTATTGCCAGCCACCCCACAGGGCGACGCCGGCGAGCAGCACCAGCGCCCAATGGCGGCGGGCGAAGCCCAGCACCGAAAGCGCGGAGGCGATCACTGCAGCGCCTCGAGGAACGCCCGATGGATGGCCGCGATCTCCGGCGCCCTGTCGGTGCCGTTGATGATGCGCCGCGCGTTCAGCGGATCGTCGGCCGTGGCGCTGAAGTAGCGCGGCAGGCCGACGCCGGTGAACAGGCCCTTCTCCATGCCCTCGAACAGGATCTCGGCGGCGATTGCAGGCCGCAGCGCCAACTCGGGATGGGTGACCAGGTCGGCGCCAACCAGAGTCGACATGCGCTGGTAGTTCTGCTTCCAGGTGAGCTGGACGTAGCCGCGACCATAGTAGGCCTTGCCCGTCGCGGGATCGACGGCGCCGTAGGAATGGGCGGCGCCGAGCCCATACTCCTCGATCGGCTGCATCGTGTGCGCCGTCTCGTGCTTGGTGGTGGCCAGCATGTAGGCGAGCCAGCGCAGATCGGTGAGCCCGCGCTTCGCCCAGCCGTTGAGGATGATCGTGCAGCCGTCGACCTGGGGCTGGGTCATGCTGCCGCCGAACGGGCGAGCGCGGGCGGCCGCGAAGAAGCGGGCGTGATCGATCATGGTGTTTTCCTCGAGGCCGGCGCAGCCGGCCGGTTAGCGGCAGGTGGCGTCATCGCCACCGGGAGCGTCGAAGGCTGGCTCAACAGCGCGCGAACGGCGTTCGCCCGGCTAGGGCACCTTTGCGGCGGCAGCGGTTGCAACAGTGGCGGCAGCAGCGGCGGCGTCCTTGGCCGTGGCGGCGATGGTGGCGTTGGCCTTCTGGGAGCCCGCGCTGCTGCCGATCCAGAAGCCGACAGTGGCGGCGAACGCGCCGATCAGAGCGCCATCAAAGGCGTCGGCACTCCGCTGATTGGCGGGCAATATTTCGACAAAGATCATGAGCACGCGCGTCGCGATGAAGCCGCCTATGACGACCACGCTGACGCTGATCTGCCCGATGATGCTGATGCGGTCGCGCCAGTCGATCATGGTCGTCCACCTATCGGTTCGGCTTGTCGATCTTGCGTTCTAGCTTGGTGTCCAGATCGCGGAAGCCGTCGCGCATCAGGGTCTTGATCTCGCGGATGTCGTCGGCGACGCGCACCTGCGTCTGGTCCATGTGCGCCCGCTGCGTCGTCACCTCACGCATGAACCGCACCTCGATGCCGGTATCGCCGTCGCGGCGTGTCGTCTTCTCTTCCTGGACGCTCCGCTCGAGGCTGCTCACGCGGCTGTCGAGCGTGGCCCAGGCGATCGAGCCGGCCACCAGCATGGTCACCGCCGTGATGACGTGGCCGAGGTTGATGGTGGGGTCGAAGTGCACGCGACGCCCGGCGCTGCTTACCTGCTCGCTCAAGCCACTCCTCCATCCCAATGTATTCACGGAAACTTCGCCCTATGGCGGGCAGGGCCGAGGGTTGGTAGGGTCGCGGGATGACAGACACTCATCCCATTTCCGAAATCCACGCCCAGCCCGTGGGCACCGCCGTTACGGTCACGCTCAAGTCGGGCGAATGCTTCAACGCCGAACGCGGCCCGCGCTTGTGGATGCTGATTGGCGAACTCGACGCCAGCGGCAAGACGCGCCGCCGGGCGGGAGGCACGCTCGTACTGCACAACCTCGAGGACTGCGTGAGCTTTCGGCTCGGGCATCACGCCGATCCTGCCGAGGCTGCGCCCGTCGATGGAGCCGGCCCGTTCGTGGTCTTTTCCGAGACGCCGAGAGGGTAGGCCCGAGGCGGATATCAGGGCGCGGCCCGATAAGTGATGGTGAATGAGCCGAAGCCACCATCCGCCGCGCTGCCGGCGACCGGGAATGGCGTCGGAGTCGCGGCGTCCTTGCCGAACTCGTAGACGGTGATAACCGCCGTGGTGTCGGCAATATAGAGGCCGTACTGCTTGTAGTCGGCCGTGTGTGTGAGGTTCCGCGCGTAGCCGATGCTGCCTGCCCATCCCTCGCCGCCCATGGTGGCAGCCGTGAACGGCAACCCTGCGATTTGGATGTTCCCCACCATAGCGACGCTGTTGCTCGACATGAGCACGCTGCCCGTCAACGTCACTTCGTTGCCCTTACGGGTATAGCGCCCGACTTGGGTTGCGTAGACGTTCGTCCCCGCCGTGCCGCTGCCGCGAATCGTCGGCGTCCACGTGCCTTCCTCATAGAAGTCCCGCGCGCCGCAATAGCCCGAGACGTTGCAGCGGGTGACATTGGAGTGATAGCTCGCGGTAGTGTTGTTATTCGGGGCCGCGTCGGTGTAGATCGTGATCGGCGCCGAGGCGTTGACGCCGTACACTTGGTTGTACGAGATATTCAGGCCCTTGCCGAGAAAGACCCGCACGCTGGCGTCATCGAACTTGAGGCCGTCGCCGGTGTTGTTCTTGATCGTGCCGGCGCCGGCATTGAAGGTGCCGCCGTTCCAATTGGTGATCTTGACGCCGTGGCCGGCGTTGGCCGTCGCGCTGCTCGACGCGCACCAGGCCGATTGAAAATCAATCGACTTGCCGATGGCGCCGGCCACGGTGTCGTCGATCTCCCAGCAGGCGTCCTTGTTGGTGTCCCACCGCGAGGTGCCGCCGAAGATCTGTGAATTGCCATCGGTGTCGATGCTGCGGTTGACCACCAGGCCCTTGGCGTTCTGGAGCTGCGAGAGGTTCTGCAGGTTGACGCCGCCGAAGCCGCCGGCGATCAGCACGGCCGTGCCGGTGCCGTGGCCGGCCGAGAGCTGGCCCCGGATGAAGGCGTTGTTGAGGCTGAGCTCGACGCCGGTGTTGGCCGTCACCGCCGTGCCGGAAACGTAGAAGCGCGAGTGGTGGAGGTTGGTGACCGAGGAGCCGCTCAGCCACAGGCCATCGGCCAGCTTGTAGGTGGCCTCCTCGCCGAACACGAGGTCGATCTCGACGTCGCGGGTCTTGCGGATATAGAGCGCCTTGCCCGAGGCGAGCGTGGTCGAACTGTCGATGCGCCCGCCCCCGACCAGCGCGAGGCCGTTCTTCTGGGTGCTGCCGTCGCCGAAGGTGATGAGGTTGCCGGGCGTGGTCGACGCGCCGACATACCGCAGCACCGCCTGCTCGCCGCCGAACGTGATCTTGAGCTGGTTGCCGAGCACCGCCGTGAGGGCCGAGGTGAAGTTGCAGGTGCCGGCCGGGACGGTGCCCTCCTTGCCGGTCGAGGCGACGGCCGCGAGCCAGGCGTTGAGCGCCGTGGTGTCGTCGGTCGCGCCGTCGCAGACGGCGAAGTCCCTGACGTTGAGCTTGTCCGAGAAGCGGGCGCGGAGCGTGCGCGCCACGTTGGTGCCGGTCGCCGTCAGGGATTCGAACACCAGGCTGCCGGTGCCGACCGGATCGGTGATGACGCTGCGCAGCTGCGTCGAGGTGGTCGGGTCGAACTGGTGCAGGCCGGCGGCCGAGAGGACGGCGACGAGGCCGAGCGCGGCAAAGACTCGCGTGAGAATGCGCTTCATGGCGATAGCTCCAGGGATGGTCGGGCGGGTGGGCTCAGGTGCTGAGGAAGCTGCCCTGAAAATAGGTCTTGGTGGCGCTGGCGGAGAGGTTGAGCGAGCCGCCGGAATTCTGGGCGACGTGCATCTCCACGTAATCGGTGCTGCCGTTCATGTAGAGGATGGCCGAGACGACGGGCCGCACGCCTTCGATGAAGCTGCCTTCCTTTACGACCGAGCCGTTCTTGGCCACGGCCAGTGCCGAGGTGAACGAAGCGCCCGAGTTGATATCGGCCGCGCCGCTGAACAGGTAATAGCCCGCCACCAGCGGGGTGAAGCGGTAATTGGTGGCGCTGTCGAAGGCCGATGCCGTGTCGAATTCCTCGGTCTGCAGCGAGACCTTGGTATAGGCCGCGTTGGGGATGCTCTGCGCGCCGCTCTGGTAGGCGCTGAACTTGGGCTGCGAAGACACCCCGGTGCCGCCGCGCGTGACCGGCGCCACCCCGGCGAAATAGTCGGTGCGCCACTTCACGCCGTCCCAGGCGATCCACACGAGCTGTTGCCCGATGGTCGAGCCGTTGGCGCCGCCGCTTCCGTCGTCGATGGCGTCGCTGCCGTTGGGATCGAGCACCACCTCGTTGGTGGCGGAGCCGTAGCCGTAGACGCCGATGCGGAAGCCGTGGGAAACCGTGGCGCCCGAGGGCAGCGTTGCGGTGCGCGATCCGGCACCGATATCGAATTCGAACACCTTGCCGATATCGTTGGTGGTGATGGTGTAGTTGGCCGCGCCCTTGTCGATCCAGTAGTTGCGCGGGCTCGCCACATAGATGCCCGGCACCGCCTCGTAGCGGCCGAGCTCGAAATCGGCGGCAGCGGTCCACATCTTGTGAATCCAGCGCACCCCGATGCCGGTGGCATAGTCCCACCACGCCCCGGCCCGCGGCAGCCAGGCCGGGCGCGCTTCGGCGAGCGGCGAAAGAAGATGCTTGAGCGCGGTGGAAACGGGCGCCGAGAAAACATAGATGGGCGCATCGGCCGCCACCCAGGTGATGAGCGAGCCGGTGCTCGAGGCCAGCAGCGTGCGCGAAATCGAGTCCGGCGAACCATAGGTGAGCGTGCCGTAGCCGATTTCCCAGATCGTGCCGTCCGCATTCTCGGCGCAATAGAACACCGAGGAGAGGTCGGCGAACTGGCTCCGCCACGTCTTGAAGGCGCCGACCGCGGCGTCGAGCGTATAGGCCGACGTGCCGGTGATGGTGCTCGAGGCCAGCGTCTTTTCGCCGAACATGGGGCGGGCTCCTAGATGACTTCGCGAAGGGGAAGGCTCACGGTGAACATCACATCGCCGCCGCTGAACTGCGGCACGATCTGGTGTTCCTGCGGCGCCGTGAACACGCCCTGCATCGAGAAGCGGTGGAAGTCGGTGGTGGCGTTGGGATCGAGCAGCGCGAACACATCGCCGTGCCCGCCGCGCAGGCGCTGGATTTCCGCTACGCCGTCGAGCGTCTCGCGCTTGTCGCTGGCCGAGATCTGCAGGGAGAAGCGCCGCGCCGGCGAGCGCTGGCGGCGGTCGGTGAAGATCTCGCCGTAGTCGGTGCGGGTCTGCACGTCGACCTGGTCGAAGCCGAGGGGCGTGCCGCCGAGGTCGAAATTGTAGGAGGGCTGCCAGTAGCGGCCGAGCGCCAGGCGGCCGGCCTCGATATAGGTCTGCGTTGCATCAGGGTCGGCGAAGTCGACGCGCCAGTATTGGTATTGGGCATCGTTGGCCCACAGCAAGGCCGAGAGATGGCGCGGCCAGTACGCATCGGCAGGCTTGCCGGTGACCGGCCACACGCTCTGCCACCCGGTGTCGATCGCCGGCGCCGCGGTGGTGTCGGCCAGGCTGGCGGCCCCGCGCACCCGGAACACGCCGGCGCCGGAGAAGTTGTGGCCGTTGAGGGCCAGCATGTTGGCGGCCACCGGCGCCAGGAAGCTCAACGTGATGTAATCCTCGGTGCCGGCGCTTCGCCATACCTTCTTGGGTTGCTGGCCCTGCAGGTTCGCCGCCGGGAGCGTCGCGACCGCGGAGCCCGCCGCGATGGTCGCGAGGTCGGAATCCTTCGGCGAGAGCAAGACGATGTTGGCGACGGTCGGCGACGCCGGCGCCGAGTAGGCGGGTGCCGCCGATATCGGCAGCGAGGAGATAGGAGCAACACCGATCATCGGGCGGCCCTAGACGCGATTCCATTGCGTGCCGGAATACCGGAACGTCGCCGACTGATAGGCGGCCTGCATGACGAAGCTGGCGGCGCCGTTGATGTTGCCCGACGCGGCGGCCACCGTGATGTTGTAGACGCCAACGTCTAGGTCGCCCTTGCCGTCGCTCACAACCACCACCTGGCCGGCGACCGGCGAAGGCGGCAGCGTCACGGCGTGCGCGGCGCTCACCGTCTTGTTGATGACAAGCTCATAGTCCGCAGCGGTCATCGTGGTGCTGGTGCCGCTGGTGATCGTCCGAATGGGCCGCACGTGGGGAGCGGCGGGCCGTATCAGCGAAATGGTCTTGGTGCCGGCCGAGAAATTGACGGCCGAGCCGGTGCTCGACTTCAACGGGGTGGCGCGGGTGATGCTCCCGGCCCCGGCGCTGGCGAAGGTGCAAAGCGCGATTTCCCACTCGGCGGCCGAGGCGTGCTCGATGAGGCCGAGGAATGTGTCGCCGTTGGAGAAGCCGGCCGCCGCGAGCCCCAACATTTTGGAGACGGCGCCGGCCAGGGTAAGGGCGCCGGTGCCGGTGCTGGTGGTGGTTTCCTGCACCCGGTCGAGGATCTGATGCGCCATTTCTTACCTCATAATTCCGGTGCAGGCTCTCGGGCCTTCGCTGCGCTGCAGGCCCTGCCGCCCGCCAGCGCCGACGCGACGCGTCGGCGCTAACCCCACAGCTTCAGCACCGGTTTGGCGTTGCCGTTGACCGCGACGCCGAAGCAGAAGAGCCGGCGGGCCGCACCGAGCCCGAGCCGGTTGGCGCCGGTGATGTTGATGACGCGGCCGGCGTAATCGCCGAAGGGATCGACCACGGCGGGAATTTCGAACACCTCGCGCCTCGAGCGGAGCAGCCGCATTTGCCGGTTGCCCTCGAGCGTGGCCGGCGCCTCTTCGACAAAGCCGCCGTCGACTGTCACCACCGGCGCCGTGGGAAATCCGGCGCTCACCCATGGGTCTTCACTTGTCGTGTACCGGGTCGGCCGTTGCAGGATGGCCGAGGCGGCGGCGCCTACCGCGCCGGCGATCTGGTTGACGTTCATAGGCGTATAGTTGCGCGCCCATCCCATGAGCGTGGTGCGGCGCGGCGGGCGATAGTCAGTCATGGCAGGCTCATCGACGCGCGACTCGGCATCGCCGGAGTCGGACGGATAAGCCAACGAGAAGAGAGGCGCCGCCGTGGCCGGGTCTTCGATCTGGCCCACCGCCAGGGTGCCGTTGAGCCGCATTGTCCACCAACCGAGACACCCCGCCATGACTTCGGAGAGCGCGTCGGCCTTCGTGATTTCGGCGGCCCAATAGTAGCCGAGCGTCGCCGTCTGGTACTGCTCGAGATATTCGAACGCGGCGAGGTCGAGTTGCGTGGCGTCGCTCAAGCGAATGTTGCCGCGGCCCGTCACGATGCGCCGGGCGATGGCGGCGCGGGTGTGCGGATAGGTGATGCCGTTGATGGAGTCGTTGTCGCCGCGCACATCGGCGGTGATGATGTAGACCGCCGCGGCGCCGATCTTGAACAGGCCGAGCGCCGTGCACGTCGCGTAGTGGCCGGCTGCCACCGTGGCCGCCGCGAGCAGGGCATAGGTGGCATAGTTGGCATCGAAGGTGAGCGCGGCCCCGCCGTCCTTCACCGCGTCGATGGCGAGCACCGAGGTGCATGACACCTGATAGATGAGCCCGGTGGCATTGATGAGCACCGGCGAGACGTTGAAGGGCGAGCCGAGCGCGAGCGGCTTGATGCGGCCGGCAAGCGAGGCATCGCCATCGGCGCCGCCGGTGCCGCCATAGCGCAAGCCATGGAGCTCGGCCTGCGTGAGTTGCCACGCCAAATCGCGGAGCAGGATTTCCTTTTTCCGAGTGTTGTAGCGAAGGCCGGCGGTGGTGAGCTTGGCCACCGTGGCGAAGGTGTTGAAGTAGGATTCCGGCTCGCCCCGGCGAACCTCGAGCGGGGCGCCGTCCCAACCGAGGGTCCGCAAGCCGTCGAGCTCGCCATCCGGGTCGATGAGCTCGAGGATGCCGACCGTAGCCGAGCCGCCGCCGGCCGGGTCGCTGCCCGCAAAGAGCGCGATTTCATAGTTGAAGGCGCCCGAGAGTTTGCCCGGCACCCACGTGGCGGCCGGCGTGTCGTCTCCCGCGCTCGAGCGGGCCGCGTTGCCGGTGGCCGCCGGATAGATGGTTGCCGCCGCGCCCTGGCTGGTGAAGTGCCGCGCCGTCCGCCGGTCGATGCACCCGAACGGCATGGGCGGCGCCGGGATATCCAACGTGAGCGCCGCATCGAAAGGCGTCATCGCCAGCAAATAGCCCTTGCCCTCATGGCTGCCGAGGTTGGACGGGTCCACGCCGGTGTAGAGGATGAATGCCCGCGCCACATCGCGCGCGATGGTGCCGAACGGCCACGGTGGTGCCGCGCGGAGGTAGACCGGATCGCCCATCAGGCCCGCCGCTGCATCTGCGCGGTGGCCGCGGCCAGCGCATCGGTGGCGGCGCTCAATCGGTCGGCCAGGGTGGCGACCATCGCGCGAAGCTCGGCGTTGCTTTGCAAGACCGCGTTTGTGGCTTGGTTGCTGTTGGCCGCGCCCGCCGTGCCCGTCGCGCCGCCGCCCACCCGCTCCTCGAGGTCGCGCCTGATCTGCTCCACGATGGCCGCATATTCGCTCGAGCTCGCGAAGTAGGAGCGCGCCGAATTCGCATACGCCTCGGCGCTGGTGGCCAGGCTGTTGAGAGCGGTGCCGCTGCCCGCCCTGGCTTGCGCCAGCGTCGCCTCATAGGTGCCGCGCGTGCCGGCGTAAGAGGTATCCGGCGAGGCGTTGGCCAGGTCGCCATAGGTGAGGCGCCGAATCAGCGCTTGGAGGTTGCCATAATGCTGTTCCTCGAGCGCGAGCCGCTTGCCGTTCCAATACTCGGTGATGCGGGCGATATCGACATAAACGCCCTCCACGTTGTCGCGGATATATTCGGCGCTCGCGAGTGAAGCCTTTTTCTCATCCTCAAGGGCGCGCATTTGCACGGCCAGCGGGTCAAGCATCCCGTCGATGAAGTCTTGAGCGTAGCGCTTGGTTGCCTTCGCCTGCTCGGCTTCGATGGGTGCCAGGGCGAGGCCGTACTCCCGCGCGCCGTCCGCCATGCTTTCGAAGCTGGCGTTGATTTCCTTGAGCGCCGCCTCGGCCGGGCCGGTCGCCTTGCCGAGCTTGTCGTAGGCGTCGACCAGAGAGAGCAGGCTTTGCACCGCGGCCACGCTGCCGGGCGCCTTGTTGCCGACCGCCGTGGACAGGGTGGGCGAGGCGCCGCTGAGCGCGCCGCGCGTGATGCTGCCCGAGAACACCGAGGCTATCATGCGGTCGATGGCCGCCGACTGGTCGCCGCTGCCCTCGCTCAGCTGGTTGGAGCCGAGCACCGGGTCGACGATGTAGGTGGAGGTCGTGCCCTCGCGCTGGTTGTTCCAGATCGCCGCGCTGAGCGCCTTCGAGGCGTCGAGCTTGCCGCCGGTCGCCTTGAACAGCGCGTCGAGGGTGCCGCCGACGCCGCCGTGGAGGCCCATCTGGCTGGCGCCGCCATTCTGGAACGTCTCGGCCGCGGTGTACCCGCCGGCGCCGGGGTTGAAGCGGATGTTGGAGCCGGCGAGCGGCGGCAACGGCGGCGCTTCTCCGCCGCCGAACAGCATCGGAATCAACATGCCCGCCAGGCCGAGGCCCATGCCGATCGGGCCGCCGGCAGCCCCGAGCATCGGCAGCAGGCCGGCCATGGACGCCATGCCGACGCCGCCGCCGAGCATGCTAAGTGCGCCGCCGATCTTGCCGCCGGTGCTCTTGGAGGTCGCCAGGCTATAGGCACCCATGCCCATCGACGCGATGCCCGCAATGGCGCCGAGCGGCGTGAGGCCCGCGCCGGCCGCGCCGCTCAACATCGGCACGCCCTGCATGGATGACGGAGACATGCCGGCATAGGCGCCGGTGAAGGGCGTGTTGAGCCAGTCACCGAGGCCACCGCCGAAGCTGCCGAGGCCGCCGCCGCCCATGCCCGGCATGGAAAAGCCGCCGCCGCCGGCACCGCCGCCATAGCCGAGGCTCGAGGCCGTCGCCGGGCTCACCAGGCCGATGCCCGTCAGGCCGCCCATGAGGCTGCCGAGCATGGGCCGGATCACCGCGAGCGCGGCAAATTCCGCGATCATGCGGCGGATCATCCGTTGCGCGAAGTTGCCGAGCTCCTGGAAGGAAAACGCCCCCTTCTCCAGCATCGAGTCGAACATGTCGGCGGCGGTCGACTGGATGGACCCGAGCGCGTTCTTGAGCGGCTCGGTCCACAATTCGTTGGCCTTCTTGAGCTCGTCGGCCTGGCCTTTTAGCCGCTCGTTCTGCGTGATCGCCTCGGCGCGGCGATCGACGGCGCCCTGCTCGAGCACGGCACCGGACCGCTCGGCCTCCTGGCGCGACTTGATGAGCGCCAGCTCGCGCGCCCGCACTTCCGGCGCGGCGTTGAGCAATTTCATTTCGGCCTCGAGCACCACGTTCTGGTGCTCGAGCTCGACCGTCGATTTGGTGAATTCCTCGCGCAGCTTCTCGGCCGCCTTGGCTGCCTTTTCGAGCTCCTTGCGCGCCTTCTCGGCCGCGCTCTCGCCGCTGCCCTTGACGGCGCTGGTGCTTACGCCCGGCAATGCAGCCGACCCTGGCAAGGGAATGCGCCGCGCCCAATCCTCTTCCGATGCGTAGGAGATTTGGCGGTCGAGCATCTGACCGTTGCCGAGCGCGTCAATCTTCGCCTGGGTGTGGGCCCGGCTGTCGGGATTCCACTGCTTCGCCAGCTCTTCCTCGAGTTGCTTGCGCTTAAAGGCTTCCATTTCGGCCGGCGTCGCGAGTTTCAACGCGCCGGGGCCGCTGCCGATCTGGCCTTGCGCACGCGAGTCGTTGAGCACCGTGGCCCAGAAGCCCTTGCCGGAGGCCCTGCCGCGCTCGAGCTGGTCGGCGATGCCGCCGAGCAGGCCGTTCACCCGCTCGAGGCCGGCGGTGACGATCGGCGCCGCGAGCTCGGCGAACAGCGCGCGCATCTTGAGGCCGGATTTCTCCGCCTCGTCCGACATTTTGTCGAGCTGCTTGATGACGCTGGCGTCGATCATGGCGCCGGCGGCCTTCGCCGAGGCGGCCATGGCATCGGTACCGGAGGCGATATCGGCCAGCATCGGCAACATGCGCGCGCCGGCCTTGCCGAAGAAGTCGACCGCCGCGGCCGAGCGCCGGGCCGGATCCTCCATCCGGGTGATCGCCGCGGCGACCTCCTGCAGGAGCGCCTCGGTCGGGCGGAGCTTGCCCTGGACGTCGAGGTTCTTGACGCCCAGCGCCGTGAGGGCCTCGACCATTTCCTTGGAGCCGCCGGCGGCCTCGCCCATCTTCTGCGAGAACTTGGAGATTCCGGTTTCGAGCTGCTCCAGCTTCACGCCGTTTTGCACGGCGGAGAACTGCAACGCCTGCAGGCCGGTGGTGGTGACGCCGAGCTGCTCGGCCAGTTCGTCGAGGCCGGCCACCGCGTTGAGCGAATCCTTGCCCATCTGGACGAAGCGCGCGCCCAACTCGGCGACCATCAGCGCGAGCTGCGCCTTGACCATGCTGCCGAGCGACGTCAGGCCCCGCTCCATGCGGCCGATAGCACCGTCCATCGAGGCCGCGCTGCGTTCGAGCTTCTCCAGCGCCCGCGTCGCCGCCGCCGAACCGTCGACAGCCTTCGAGCTGTCGACGACGATGCGGATGATCTTGGTTTCTTCGGCCATCGAGGATCACCCGTCACTTCCTGGAGCGCGACCGAGCAGCGGCGGCCCTGGCCTCGTCGGCCGCGCGGCGCACTTCGAGCTCGACGTAGAAATCGTCGATGTGCGACACGATGGCGACGAAATCGTCGAGCGCCTCGCCGGTATGGCCAAGGCGCGCGCCCTCGCGGCGGATCGCCTCGAGCGGCACCGGTCGCGGAAGCGAAAGCCCGCCGCCCATGCCCAACGAAACCGACTCGTGCGGCCGGTCACGGGAGAGTGTGAGGAAGGCCGGCCAATAGCGGGCGGCCTCGGTCGAGAGGCTGGGGCGCGATAGCAACCTGTCAACGGCCCACTCCTGGCCCTTGGCGACGGCGTCGCGCCAGCCTTTGAGCGCGGCGCCGTTCTCGCTATCCCACCGGATCAGTTTTTTGCGGCTTCCACCACCGCTTCGATGCGGGCTCCGCGGAAATTCTTGGTCTCGTAGACCACGTTGTCGACGACGGCGTAGGCATCGTCGGCGGCCATCAGGAAGGCCGCGCACGCCTCGGGCGAAAACGGGATCTCGACACCCTGGCTCTTGACGCCCCGCCACCCGATGATCAGGCATTGCGAGTAGATGGTGGCGAGGTACTTTCGCGTGCGCTCGCCCGGCGCGCGGGCATTGCGGAGCCGGTTGAGCTCGGCGGCGATCTCGTCGCCGCGATTGCGCCACCGCGGGTTGGCGTCGGATGCCGCCAGCACGGTGAGGGTGATGCCACCCGGCAGGCCGAGCTCGGTGCCCTTCTCGCCTTCGATCTCGCGGTTGCGCTGCATCGGCTCGATGCCGTCGAACTGGTAGACTTCTTTTGACATGGTGCCTCCGGTCGGTGAGGTGAGGCCCCGGCGCCGACCGCGCCGGGGCCTCGGTTCGCGGCCCATCGCTGGAACCGCTGGACGGTCGCTAGACCGCCTTGGCGAGTCCCTTAGCCACCCAATCGTCGCCGGTGTGGCCCTGGGGAATGTCCGCGGCTTCCACCACCATGCCCTTGGTGAAGGCCCGCTTTTCCTCGGGCTTGCCGTCGCCCTGGCTTTCGTAGACGTGGAAGTTCGCCTCGACGAGATACTTGCCCTCCATGGCCGGGCGCTCCTCTGCGATGAATTGACGGGCGCCTGGGCGCACTAGGCGACCAGGCGGGTGAGGGTGATGGCGGAGGTGCTGCCGGAGTCGTAGCGCGCCATGAAGTTGAGCGTGACCATGTGGTCGCCGGTCGCCCCCGGATCGTCGACGTCGGGGTTCCACACGTCGCAGTAGGGCAGCAGCAGCGTGTCCTTGTAGTTGGTGGTCGAGCCGATCGTGAGCGAGAGGTCGAGCCCGCTCTGCCGGGTCATGAAGGTCGAGTAGTCGGCCGAGGCGTTGAAGTAGAAGCTCACCGAGCCGCTGATATCGAAGAGGCCGAGGCCGATGCCGAAGGGCGAATTGCTGCCCCAGGAATGCTGGTCGCGCATGTTGTTGCTGATGGTCATGTTGAGCGCCATGACCTTGGGCGAGCTCACGCTGAAGAGGTCGCCCACCACGATATCGGCCGGGGTCGAGGGATCGTAGCCCGGCGTCGGCGCCGCGTAGGTCGAGCTCGCGATCGCCGAGGTGGCAGCCGTCTCGGCCATGGCGCGGATGCCCCACGACATGGTGCCGGGCTCGCCGTTGCGGAAGCCGATGGAAAGCGAGTCGACCAGGCAGCCGGCGAGGCGGCGGTAGGGGTCGGTGGCGCCGCCCTCATACTTCTCCTCGAGGGTGAAGGGCTTTTTCGTGCTGGCGTTCTTGAGCACGTTGGTGCTCCACGCGCCGCAGAGCACCGACTCCCACAGCACGTCGGTGGCGGCATCGCGCACCCAGGGGGTTTCGATGGTCTTGGGGAAGGTGAAGAGGCCCGAGGTCATGTTGGCGGCCATGCGGTCGCTCCGGCGTTCCGGCGAACGCGACGCCGAGCGCTGCGGCGAGCCGCTCACGCGGGTATCGCGCAGGAGCAGGAAAGCCGGCGTCGCCGGCGTGGTGCCCATGGTGACTTCCGCAATGATGGCGGATTGCTTGTTTGCGCTGTCCATAGCGGATGGCTCCTCTGAGACGGGCGACTAGCCCACGTTGTAAATTTCGTAACCGAGCGCGACGCTTTCCACCCACATGCCACCCTCGTCGAAACCGCCGCCCATCGGGGCCACGGCGGTGATGCGGATCGAGCGGGAACCGGCGGCGAAGCGGCGCATCCGGAAGCGGTCGCGCACGGTGGCGAGGTACGATTCGGCGAGGTCCCGGTTGGTGGTGCCTGACCGCAGCCGGGTGACGGCGCGGATGGTGACCTGGCCCTGCTCGCGATGAAGATTGGCGCCCGGTGCCCCGAAGGTGAATTGAGCCTCGCTGCCGCCTGGGAACTCGATCTCGAAATACCCGGCGGCGCTGCCAGCCACGGCGGCGGCCGGCGGCGCCGGTTGCTCGGCGGTGTTGAGCGTGTCCTTGACCGTCCAGGGGATCGACGGCGAGACAGCCAGCACTGTGGCGAGCTCGGCGCGGAACGCATCGCGGAGAGTGTCACCGGCCATGGTCGACTCCCTAGCTCGCGAGGCCGGTGGGCTTGATGAAGAACTGCAGGGCCGGGTAAACGTGATCGCGCATGATGCGCTTGCGGCTCGCTCCGCCGCCCTGATAGCCCTTCACCTTGAGCCCGGTGTCGAGCTTCACATACTTGAAATCGAAGAACATCGAGCGCCCGTAGCGGCGCACCAACAGCGGCAGCACGACCCGCTCATAGACGCCGCGTGGCGCCTGGCGGCTCAGGCCTTCGACCGCCGCGGTCTTCACCCGGCTGGCGCCGCGGCCCTTGCTCGCGGCCTTCCGGCCTTCGATCTTCTTGGCATAGGGTTGGGGGTTGACGATCTGAACGCGGTCGGTGTCCTTGACCGCGAGCAGCGCCGTGCGGAGGTCGCCGCCGATCTCGACGCCATTCAGAAGCACGGCATGGGACTGGGCATAGCGGCCCGAGCGCACCGGCGAGCGTCGCCGCAGCTGGTCGAGTGCCCACAACACCGCCTCGGCCATCTGCGGACGGCGCGCGAATTCGATCTTGCCGAACGGCCGCACCTGGTCGTAGCCACGGCGCGGGATGCCATCGGTGATGACGACCGGCTGGGTGTCGAAGCCCTTGCCCACTTCCTCCCGCAGCGCCTTCTCCGCTACCGCGATCGTGTTGGCCTTGACCCACTCGCCCAGGCCCTTGAGGGTCGTGGGCGGGCCGATGTTCTGTATGATGACGCCCATCAGCCGACAACATCGAGTTCATAGAGCGCCACCGTGCCGCCGTCGCCGATCGGCCGCACGTCCATCACCGTGCGCTCGCGCCCGTCGACCGTGAGGGAGTCGGTCCCCGAATTCGGCACCTTCACCGCCCATGCCGAGGCCGCGAGCTCGGCCGTGCCGATCTTGACCCGGAAGCTCTGTTGCTCGGCCGAATTGCCGACCGTCACGGTGGTGCCGGGCACACGCTTGCCCTTGAGCGCGATGGTGGTGCCCTCGCCTTGGCGGGCCAGCGTCATGCTCTCGCCGTGCGCGGCGACGATGTCTGCGGTGAGGGAAAACAGGCTCACGGCGAGCCTCTCACCGCGCCGGGTTCCAGTAGGGCACCATGGCGCTGAGGACCTGCGGCAGGATGGCCGCATCGCCCATGCTGTCGCCGCCGCCGACGGAATAGCTCGCGCTGGCGAAGTCGGGCACGGCGATCGAGCGCAGCAGCGGATCCCGCTTGCGCGCCAGCCACTGCGCCTTGACCTGCTCGAGCACCGCCGCCTCGACCAGCGGCGGCACGTCGGTGACGGCGGACCAGCCCGCGTTGAAGACTACGACGATGCCGGACGAGGACCACAGCGTGGGCTGGCCGGCGGAGAGGCGGCGCAGCCGGCCGGGCTTGGCGTCGATCTGCACGAAGTCGGTGTTGGCCGTGAGCGTCACGCCATTCTCGACCACCGAGGTGAGGCCGGTCACCGGCACCCGCCACGGCAGGTTGAGGACGTCGCCGCGGCAATATCCCGTCTCGTACCAGGTGGCGGTGAGGCGCTCGTTGCGGAAGGTCGGTCGCTCGCCGCCGGCGGTCTCGACCAGGCCGCACTCGCGCACCAGCAGCTCGCTCACGCGGTCGATGGCCTTCTCGATCTCGGTGTCGTCGCCCGCCACGCCGATGCCCGTCGAGGCGCGGAAGATCGCCGCCGTGGTCAGGCGGCGGTTCGCTTCGCCTGCCGACACCGCCGTGGTGGTGACGACCAGGTCAGGCCGGTTGGCGAGGCGCGGCATGGATCAGCGCTTGGCGTAGGAGCGGCGGCCGCGCGGGCTCTGCGCGGTCTCGGGCGCCGGCGCGGTGGCGGTCTCGATCGCGGGCACGGGGGCAGCCTCGGGGGCGGCCGCCGGTTCCGGCGCGAGCTCAGGCGCCGCCGGCACGGCTTCGGCATAGCCGCCGGCGATCAGGCCATTGGCTTCGGCCTCCTCGAGGTCGATGGTCACGCCCGGCCCGGCGCTGCCGCCCGGGCCGGCATACTGCGTCTTCATCCTCACGCGCATGGCGTCACTCCATCACGACGTGGAAGGTGCCGGTTTTCGTGTCGCCGCCGTTGGCGATCGAGATCTTCACCCGGTCTTGAGCGAGCGCGATCTTGTCGCGCACCGCCTCGCCACCCGAGGCCAGCACCGCCGCCACGCCGGCGATGGTGTGCACCGCCTGGCGCGGCGCCACCGTCTTGGTGGCCGTCACGTTCGCCTCGGTCCAAAGACCTTCGCCCGTTGCTTCTGCCGTAATGGCAAAATCCACGGTGTCGGCATAGCTGCCGGCGCTCGCCTTCACGTAGTGAATGGCGGAGATTCGGCCCGTCAAAACGGGCGAGTAGGCGATGACCGAGCCATCGGCTGCGGTCACCGCCGTGACGATGTGGCGCTCGGCGTACATGCGCGGCCCCTGCTAGGCCACGGTGTTGCTGAACGGCGTCACCTCGGAGCCGCTCTGAGTGATGACGCCGCGGACGGCCCACCCATCGGCCGCGATATCCTCGAGCTCGATCCAGTCGCCGCGCGTCACGCCGCCCATGGTCGTGCCGTTGAGCGTGATGGTGTCGTCGCTGGCTCCCGCCGTCCACGTGCGCGCCGCATCGGTCGCCGAGTCGGTGATCGAGGCGCCGATGATCGTGCCGCGCATGATGTCGGTGCCCGCCACCGACTTGATGACGTAGTTGGAGGTGTTGACCTCGTCGACCACGAAGCGATAGCGCCCGCCGCCGCCGGTCGCGGCCGGCATGGTGAGGGTGACCAGGGCATTGCCGCCGGCCTCGCGCAGCACGCAGGTCTTGCCTTCGTGGTCGGCCTCGGTGATCGCGGCCGTCGCGGTGATGACCACGATGCGCGCGGAGAGGTCGGCGGCGCGGTTGACCTCGGCGGCGGTCGCGGCCACCGCCGTGCCAGCCAGGCGCAGCTCGGCGCCGCTCTCGAAATCCTGATACCCGCCGGACTCGACCACCTGGGCGCCGCCGCTGGCGATGACCTGGGTGTTGCCGCCGTCCTTGCGATAGACCTTGGGGCCGTAAGTTGCGTCGACCATGGCAAGTCTCCTTTGCTGCGACGTGCCGCCGGGGCTGCCAGGCCCCGGCGCCGTCTAGCGCTATGCGCTCGGAGTTGAAGGGATGGGCGGCCTAAGCCTCGGCCGCCTCGATGATCGTCTCGGAGTCGATGACCGAAGCCGCCTGGCTCTGCGGCTTCTTGGCGGCGCCGTACTGGATGGCGATGATGCCGCCCATGACCGCATTCGCGGTGGCGCGGGTGAAGTAGGCGCGCACGTAGCGCTCGCGCGGGCGGTAGACGTCGAGCACCAACGCCTTCGAGTCGGCGTTGCTGGCGCCGGCGGTGAACGTGGCATTGCCGGCGAGCGTCGCCATGCCGGTGCCGCTGTTGGCGATGTTCTGCTGCGCCGCCAGGGTGAGCACCGACGTGTCGGAAACGTCGCCGAGCATGGCGATGAAGACCACGCCTTCGTAGCCCGACATATCGAGGATATCGGACTCGATGGCCGTGGTGGCCGCGGTGGCCGCCGGCGACACGACGGTGACCTTTACGTCATTGAGAAGAGAAGGATGCATGGGATGCCCCAATGGAGAGAGTGGAAGATGGATGCGAAAACGGCCGCCGAAGCGGCCGTTTTCATCGGGTCGGTTGAGCCTGGCGGACTAGGCCAGCTTCACGCGGGCGAAGGCCTCGGCGAGCACCGGCATGCCGTCGCTCTCCATGCGGCCGATGAAGCCGTCCTGGTTGGTCGCGGCATAGAGCTCGACCAGGCGCTGGACCTGCATGTCGAGCGCGTCGGCGATCCAGTAGTTGGAGAAGTCGCCGAACATGCCGACATAGAGGCCGGTGGTGAAGGTGTTGGGCGCGAACTCGCTCACCATCAGCGGGCGGCCGAGCAGCGTGTCGGGCTCGCCGTCGCGGACGGACATGCGCCAGAGGTACTGGCCCTCGCCGTCCTTCAGCTTGGTGATGTTCTTCACCGCGTCGCGGTGGAACAGCCAGTCGGCCTTGGGCCAGTAGGCGGCCTTGACCGAGAACTTGGCCTCGATCAGCCCGTCGAAGCCGATCGCCGTCGTGGTGTTGCCGGTCGAGACGTCGCGGGCGGTGCTGATGCCATCCGAGCTTGCGGTGAAGACGCCGAGCGGCTGTCCGGCGCCGGAGCCGGTCAGGAAGGCCTTCTCCTGGGTGACGCCGAACTTGTAGGCCATCCGCTGGAGGATGATCTGCTCGATCGGCAGGGCCGAGACCCGCATCAGCTTCTTGCTGACCTTGATCAGCTTGGCCACCGGCGTCGGCGACAGCTCGCGCTTGCCGAAGCGCATGGCGGTGTCTTCCGAGCCCGTGCCGAGCTCGACCGTCCAGTCGGCGTCGTTGAGGTCGGTGTCGAGCGTCGGCACACCGAGCGACGTCGCCTTCTCGAGCGGGAACTTGCGGGCCCGTTCGCGGATGAAGGTCTGGTCGTCCACCGCCTTGATGAGCTCGGCAACGAACTGCTGCGGCGCCACGAGATAGCCACCCTCGGCCGAGTTGCCGGCCTGCAGGGCGCGGAACTCCTCGGCACCCTCGCCCGTCACCTGGCCGGTGGCGAGATAGGTGCGGAAGCCCTTCATCGCCCGCTTCTCGGGCGTGTCGGCCTTGTCGTTCTTGTCGTCGCGGTTCTGGATCTCGCGCGACGCGGTCTGGCGGTCGACCTCGATCTGGCGCTCCTCGGCCTCGATCTGCAGCCGCAAGCCGTCCACGGTCTTGTAGATCGTGCCGTGCTTGTCGAGCTCCTCGGCCGTCAGGTCGCGCTTCTCCTTCTCCGCCAACTCGGTGATCGCACGCATGTTGACGACGGCTTCGCCCCGCTTTTCACGCAGGGCCTTCAGACGATCGCTCATAGTTGAGCCTCCTGTTAAGCCGGAAGACCGCCGGCGCGGGCCGCCCTGCGGGCGGTGTCTCTAGATGGCTGCTTCCAGCTCTCGCGCCCGCAGCAGGCGGGACGGGATGGCGGGCGGGACGATCAGCGAGGTTTCCCAGGCACGCATCTCGCGCACCGCGATGTCGGTCTGGCGGTAGGCCGGGAAGGTGACGGGCGAGACGTCGAACAGGCGCAGCTTCTTCAGCGTCCGCACGACCTGGCCCTCTTCGTCCTTCGCCCAGTCCTGGCCGCCGGGGCGAACCGAGAAGCCGAACGACATCTGGCTGACGTCGCCCCGTTCGATCGGCGCCGCCACCAGGTCGCGGATGGTCTGGGTGTCGGGCAGGTCGATCTCGATGGCGAGGCCACGGGTGTCTTCCGACATCCGGAGCGTGCCGGAGAGGTTGCGGCCCAGCACGAAGTTGGAATCGTGGTTGAACAGGGCGCGGACGTCGTCCTTCTCGATCGCCTCGGCGAAGGCGCCGGGCGAGATCTGTTCGCGGAAGCCGCCGAGGTTCTCGCTCAGCGAATTGAACACGGCGGCATGGCCGACGAGCCGCGGGGCCTTGCCCTCGCGCTTCTCGATCTTCAGGCCCTCGACCTTGAAGGTGCGGGTCTCACGCTCCATTGGGATCTCCTTCGCTGGGCGCGGCCTTGCCACGCATCAGGACTTCCATGATTTTCGACGCCGGCGCGTAGGCCAGCGGGTGCAGGCGCTCGTCGCCGCCGTCGATCGGCGGCAGGTTCTCGCGGCGGCGGACCTCGTTGATGGTGACGACGCCCCACTGGACGAGGAGCGCGTAGCCCTCCATGCGGGTCTTGAAGTCGCCGCGCAGCAGGCCGTCGGCATTGAACTCGAAGTAGAAGCGCTCGCGCATCGCCGTCGACATGAGGGCGCGGTTGAGCGCCTGCTCCCAGACGACGAACTTCGGCCGCATGTGATAGACGACAAAGCCGATCGACATCTGCTCGATGCCGGTGCCGAAGCTGGTCTGCTTCGTGGTCTCGCCGATCATGTGCAGCGGCGTGCCGTAGACGCGGGCGACGTCAGCAATCGCGCCGGCATAGGTCTCGATGACCTGCGCCGAATCATTGTCGATGCCGAGCTTGACCAGGTCGAGGTCGCCGCGCAGCACGCCGACGCGGTGGGCGTTGGCGAGGCCGCCGTGCTTCTGCTCGAACTGCTCGCGCAGCTGGTCGATCTGGGTGTCGCTGAGGCCCGACTTGCCGGTCTTCAGGAACGATTTCGGGATGGCGTTGTTGGAGAAGAAGCGCGCCAGGTATTCGCCGGTCGCCTTGGCGAGGCCGATGGTGTTGCGGTGGCGCTCGACGCGGGACTGGCCGCTGATCAGGTCGCGCTTGAAGGGCTTGTCGCGGAGATGCAGGACCTCGCCCGCCGTCAGGATCCGGGGCGGCCGGCCGTCGCTCGGCTGGAAACGATAGGCTACCTTGCCCGACTGCAGGCGAAACCCGCGGCACTCCAGTGGATGCATGGGCAGCAGCGCCTCGGGCGAGCCGTCGCCGCGCCAGACGATCTCGGCATAGGCGTTGCCGTGCGTCAGGCGCCAGCCTTCCAGCATCTGGCGGAACTCGGCCGAGGTCTGGAAGTCGTTGGGCGTGTCGTGCAGCAGCTTGTGCAGCGGCATCTCGGGCCGGCGCTCGCCCTGGCCGGCCTTGGTGCGCTCGAAGAGATCGAGCGGGATGGTGGCCAGCGTGTCCTCGGCCAGCGAGATACAGGCATCGACGACGGGCACCTCGCGCGCGTTCTCGGGCGTGACCGAGACGCCGGCGGTGGTGCCGGAGCCCAGGCCGAACAGCTCGGCCAGCGCGGGATCGCCCGGCCGCAACGAGGCCGAGCGGCTTTCTCGGCCCCCGAAGATCCGGCGAAACAATCCCATCCGCTGCTCCGCTAAAAGACTTGGCGGCCTTCCTCGAGCATCTGGCCGATGTTCTCGCGGGGCAGCGGGTTCAGTTCCATCACCGACAGCGCGTCGAGCGCGGCCATCAGCGGATCGATCTTGCCGGTGCCGGAGCCCTGCTTGGTGATCAGCTTGGCGCTGCCCCTGGGCTCGATCTTGGCGTTGCCGACGCAGTAGGCCATCAGCGCCTGGCCGCCGTGGACCAGGGTGCCGTCGGCGAGCGCGCGTTCGGCGGTCATGATGGCGCCCGATAGACGCCAGCCCTGCGAGATGCCGACGATCTGCTCGCGCAGCACGCCACCCTGCAGCAGCGCCTCGACCAGGCCACCGAGTCCGGCGGGGTCGACGCCGACCGCGTTCTTGTCGGGCAGAAGCCCGCTCATCACCACCTGGTCGGCGATGTCGGCGACCTCTTCCATGTCATCGCCGAGCTCGGTGATGATCGTCATCTCGCCCGCCTTCTCGAACTGGCGGAACTTCGGGGCGTCCTCCTGGCGGAGCTTCAGCACCGATTCGTGGCACCAGGCGTGCGTCCACAGCAGCCGGCGCCGAGTGCGCTTTTCGCGGCCCATGACGGCGAGACCGAGAAGATCGTCCAGGCCGCCGCCGTCGCCGCCCATGGTGACGGCTTCGGACCGGTTCAGCAGCTCCTCGAGCGAGACCAGAGTCTCGTCGGTCGCCTGCTCCCAGTAGTCGGCACCGCGCCAGCGCGCGGAGTGCAGCGCCAGGCCGATCTCGATGTTGAGGTGCTGCGACGCCCAGGTGCGGACGTCCTTCTCGTCCTTGAGCTTGGCCTCCTCGTAATCGGAAACCAGCCGCGGCAGGCGGATCGAGCGGTCGAGGTTGGGCGTCACCAGGTGCCAGTTGGCCGGGTTGGTCCAGAAGGTGCGGTCCTTCTGCTGCGCCTCGGTGAACTCGTAGAGCACCGGCAGCGTGTCGACCCGAGCCTTGCCGTCGCGAATCGCGCGCGCCAGCATCAGCTCGTCGTAGAAGACACCGGCCGGCGTGTCGAACGACTGGGTGGTGATCATGGCGAAGAACGCCTCGGGCACCGTCACCATGCCGCCGCGCAGCTGCTGGATGATCCAGGCGGCGCGCGGCTTGCGGCCGAGGAGATGGATCTCGTCGATCGCGGCCGCGGCGACCACGGCGCCGGTCACGATGTCCTCGTCGAAGGTCTTCACCTTCAGCAGGGCCTCGTTGGTGCGGTCGGTGATCGTCTTGGTGTGGTTGGCGATATGGAAGCGCTTCTGGAGGTAGTTTTCCGGGTCGTTGGCGATCATGCCCTTGATGGTCGCGAAGCCCTTCTCGGTGATCTCCTGGCTGGGGCCCGTCAGCAACATCTCGGCCGAGGGGCGCTGGTTCATCACCAGGCCCGTCAGCATCAGGCCGGCGGCGTTGGTGGTCTTGGCGTTCTTCTTCGGCACCATGCAGAAGAGGCCGCGGACGTGGCGGATGCCGGTCGCGGCGTCGATCGAGCCGAAGATGGCGCGCACGATGTCGCGCCACCACTCGCCCGCGACCTCGGCCATCGCCGGGTTGCCGATGACGTCGTAGAGGCGGAGCTTGTTGAAGATGCCGACGGCGCGGGCGGCGATGGCGGCGTCCAGCGGCAGCTTCGGAACCAGCGAGCGGCCCTCGCGCAGCCGGGCTTCCCAGTCCGGGCACGAGAGGTCCCACGTTTCCATGGTCAGTGGGCAGGCGTCGTCAGCTCGGCCCAGCTGGTGCCGACTTCGGCGGTCCTCGCGTCGACCACGGCCTGCGCCTTCTTGCCGAGATCGGGAACTTCCGGCCTCGGTGCCGCCGGCGGCGCCACCTTGGACGTGATGTCCAGCAGCTTGACCGAGGCACCCGTGCGACCGGCGCGGGAACTGCGCTCGAGGTCGCGCAGCACCTGGGTGCGAACCTTGTCGGCGCCGTACTGCATCTCGTCGGCGAAGTGCTTGCGCAGCGTCTCCCGGGCGATTCCGAGCTGCTGCGCCATGCGCTCCTCCGACCAGTCGTCGGCGGCCCAGAGGCGAACGTCGTCGCGCTGGCGCTGGCTCGGTTCGAACTCCGGCCGCCCGACGGGTCGCGGGATCTCGACGACCTGGTGGGCCCCGCCCAGCGCGAGCTGCTGCTCGGCCGGCGGCTCGACCTTCAGCTCCTCGGCGAAGTGCTTCCGCAGCGTGTTGCGCGAAACGCCGATCGCCTGGGCGACCGCGCCGATGGACTTGCCCTCGGTCTTCAGCCGGCGCACAAGCGCGCGTTGATCATCCGTAGGTTTGTACTCAGGACGACCACCAGTCCGGCGAGGCGTCTCTTGTCCAGAAACGTCCATCAATAACTCCAACTGATAGCGACACCCCCGCCCACAAATCTCCGCCCCAGAAAAAAAACCTCCGGATGCCACC
>Ga0181363_1000025_pt1 | contig 42757 bp, 62 predicted proteins | sample Fa13NDMLBSN_FD_130109 | JGI IMG/M metagenome (GOLD analysis project Ga0181363, IMG submission 130109) | Freshwater viral communities from Lake Michigan, USA - Fa13.ND.MLB.S.N | ecosystem: Environmental > Aquatic > Freshwater > Lake | place: USA: Michigan | collected 2013-09-23
CGTGTGCTCTTCCGATCTGAAAAGGACGTCGCCCCAGCCTTTAATTCGCGGTCGCGCTATAAGCTTAGGGGGGGGTCGAAACCATAAGGGGGGTCGCCGGTGACCGATTCAGAGGCCGCTGGGCCAATTCAGCAGCCGTGGCCGGCCATCGCCACGGAGCTCTGGGAGATCGAACGCCTGCGAGAGCGTCCGAGCAACCCGCGCACCCACACGGGCGCCCAGGTGGAGCAAGTCGCCGCCTCGATGCGCGAGTGGGGATTCACGAACCCGATCCTCGTCGAGCCCGACGGCACGATCATCGCCGGGCATTGCCGCAAACTTGCCGCGATGCGGAATCAGTACGCCCGGGTGCCGGTGATCATCGCCCGGGATTGGACGGAGGCCCAAGTCCGGGCCTACGTGATCGCCGACAACAAGCTGGCGATGAACGCCGGCTGGAACGAGGAGCTGCTGAAGGCGGAGATCGACGCCCTCGAGGAGGCAGACTTCGACCTGAAACTGATGGGGTTCAGCGAGGAGGAACTCGACGGCCTCTACCCGGACGAAGCCCCGACCACGAACCCCGATGCCGAGGATGACATCCCGGCCCTGCCAGGCCGCCCGGCGACCAGGCTGGGCGACGTCTGGCTGTGCGGCCAGCACCGGGTGATGTGCGGCGACAGCCGCGAGCCCGAGACCGTGAAACTCCTGATGGCCGGCGAGCTCGCGGATTGCGTCTGGACGGATCCGCCCTACAACGTCGACTACGAGAGCGACGCCGCCGGCAAGATCCAGAACGACGCAAAGCCGGAGGCCCGGTTCGCGGCCCTGCTCAAGCGGGCGTTCAAGTCCGCATTCACCGCAATGCACAAGGGAGCGCCGATCTACGTGGCGCACGCCGACACCGAGGGCCTGACCTTCCGCCGGGAGTTCGAGGGCGCCGGGTTCAAGATGGCGAGCTGCCTGGTGTGGCGCAAGAATTCCATGGTGCTGGGCCGCAGCGACTACAACTGGCAGCACGAACCGATCCTCTACGGGTGGAAGCCAGGCGCCGCCCACCGCTGGTACGGCGAGCGGAACAAGACGACCATCCTCGAGTTCGAGGGCGACCTCTTCGAGCAGACCGCCCCGGACCAGTACCTGATCTACTTGGGCGAGACGGCGCTGGTGGTGACCGGCAAAGACATACAGGTGCAGCGCCAGCCCGGGACCGTGCTCCTCGAGCACAAGCCCCAGCGGTCGAAAGAGCACCCGACCATGAAGCCGGTGGCGCTGATCGAGCGCATGCTGCTCAACAGCACGAAGCCGAAAGATCGGGTGTTGGACGTGTTCGGCGGGAGCGGGAGCACGCTGATCGCGGCGCACAAGCTGGGCCGGGTCGGATATATGATGGAACTGGACCCGAAATTCGTGGACGTCATCGTCAAGCGGTGGCAGGAATTCTCCGGGCAGCCGGCAATCAGAGAGGGCGACAAGGTCCTATTCAGCAGCGTCTATGGGCAGGAAAGCGAAGCCAACGTACCTCCGGGTCCTTGATGGCAACGCCGGAAGGCGGCCGCTCAATACCCAAGAACCGCTGCCAGAGGGCGACCTGGCGGCGCCCCCGCATTGGCTGACAGACCGACAGAAAGAGACATGGCGATACGCACTGGAAACTGCGCCGGCCGGCCTGTTGAAGAATCTCGACGGTTCCATTTTTACCGTCTGGGTGGTGGCATCGGACGCGCACCGCGAGGCCGCGGAGAAGGTCGCGCAATTCGGGATGATGGTCAAAAGCCCCGGGGCCGGCGTGCCGATGCAGTCGCCCTACCTGAGCATGATGAACAAGCAAGCCCAGATCATGATGAAGGCGGCCAGCGAGATGGGGTTCACCCCGAGCAGCAGATCCCGTGTCAAGATTGAGCGTCCAAAGCGGCCAGGCGCGAACCCGTTCGAGGGCCTCAAGGAACTCGAAGACTGACGTCGACTACGTGTCGATCGCGATCGCCTACGCAGAGGAGGCGATGGGCGACACTCGCCGGAGCGCGCACTGCAGGACGATTCGCTGGGCGGCCCGGCGGTTCCTCGATGACCTCCGGCGATCCCTCGGCAAGCGGCCACCGTTCAAGTTCAGCGCCAACTGGGCCAACAAGGCGTGCGCGTTCATCGAGCAATTGCCGCACGTCGAGGGAGAGTGGGATAGCGAGTTCATCATCCTCGAGCCCGCGCAAATCTTCTTCGTCGTGCAGCTGTTCGGGTTCCGGGGAGAGACCGGGCGCCGGTTCACCGAGGCGATCTACTGCACCGCCCGCAAGAATGCGAAGTCCACCCTGGCCGCGGCGATCCTGCTGGCGTGCTACTGCCTCGAGCGCGAGAACGGGCCGCAGCTGATCAGCGCGGCGACCACCGGCAGCCAAGCCCGGATCGTGTTCAACGTCGCCAAGCGGATGGTCGAGAAACGGCCGGAGCTGCGCGAGGCATTCGACCTCGAGGTGTTCGCGAGCAGCATCACCAGGGCGGAGGTCGGCGGGTTCTTCAAGCCCATCAACAGCAAGGCAAGCACGCAGGACGGCCTGAACCCGAGCCACATAGAGCTGGATGAGATCCACGCGCACAAGACTGCAGACCTGCTGAACGTGCTGCGGTCCGCGGCCGGCGCCAGGAAAAACCCGCTGACGCTTTATACCACCACCGAGGGGTACGAGAACCCGGGCCCGTGGGCGGAGCTGCGGAACTTCGGGCGCATGGTGCTGCGCCGCGTTTTCCGGGCAGACCATATGCTGGTGATCGTTTTCCAGATCGACGACGAAGACGACTGGCTCGACGAAAGCAAGTGGCCGAAGGCCAACCCGCTGATCTATTCGAACCCCCTGATCCTCCCGGAAATGCGCAAGCTGGCGATCAACGCCGCGGCCATGCCGAGCGCGCTCTCGGAGTTCATGATCAAGCGGCTGAACCGGCCGGCGTCGACCGCCTCCGGGTTCATCAACCTGCACAAGTGGTCCCGAGGCAGCGAACCCTTCAGCCTCGAGGACATGGTCGGACTGCCCTGCTGGGGAGCGCTCGACATGGCCGGCACGATCGACATGGCCGCCTGGCGCCTGCTTTGGCTGAACGAAACGACCGGGCGGTTCTACACGTGGGGGAGGTTCTGGGTACCGGCCGAAGCGGTGGCCCAGAGGACCGAGCGTAGGACGGTGCCCTATGCGGGGTGGGTGAGTTCCGGTAACCTTCAGCAGACCGAAGGCGCAAGCATCGATTACGATCTGGTGCGGAAGCAGGTGCTCGAGGACTGCGAACGCTTTGCGCCGCGGAAGGTGGGATACGACCCATGGAATGCAGGACAGCTGGCGAATCAGCTGCTCGAGGAAGGCGTCCCAATGGAGCAATTCAGGCAGGGCCCCCAGAGCTACCACCCGGCCATGAAGGCCATGGAGACTGCGTACGTTTCGGATCGACTGCAGCACGGCGGCGACCCGGTGCTGCGCTGGATGGCGGCCAACCTGGTCGCCAGACGCGACGTGAACATGAACATGGCGCCGGACCGCAAGAAGTCAGCGGACAAGATCGACGGCATGACCGCGCTGATTATGTGTTTCGGCCTCGCGGAGAGCGATGACATGACCTCCCTGGATGGCTACCTATCGAACCCGGTGAGCGCATGAACCTCCGCGAACGCTGGCCGTGGGCCTTCCGCATGTTGGGATGGGGTACCCTCTGGAATCAGGAAAAGGGAGAGCAGCTGCCCGGACCGACCTCCACCGGGTTCAGCAGCGCCGGCCGCACGATCAGCGACGAAAAGGCCCTGTCGATCGGTGCCGTGTTCCGCTGCATCCGCCTGCTTTCGGAGACCTGCAGCCAGCTGCCGCTCCGCGCCTACGAGGGCACCATCCACGGCGACCGGAAGCCCCTGAAAGACTCGCACTGGCTCTCCCGGCTGATCCGCGAGCCCAACGAAACCATGACCGGCGACGAATTGGTCGAGGCATGGGTAGGCCAGATGGCCGGCTGGGGGAACGCTTACAGCCAGATCGTCCCGAATGCCGAAGGAAAGCCGATCGAGATCTGGCCCTACAAGGTCGACAACATGCGGGTGTTCCGCAACGAAGACCGGACCCTCCGCTACGAGTACCCGAGCCCCGGCGGCCAGGTGCTGCAACTGCCGGCGAACCGCACGCTCCATATGCGGGCGTTCAGCCTGGACGGCGTGATGGGCCTCTCGCCGCTCGGCATGGCACGCAACACGATGGCGATGGCCGCCGCAGCGGAGGACTACGCCGGGTCCTTCTTCGCGAGCGGAGGCCGGCCGTCCGGTGTGATGACATCGGACAAGCTGCTGACCGACAAGCAACGCGAGCAAGTCCGGAAAGAGTACGGCGGCCTGGCGGACGGCGCCGACGGGAAGCGGTTCTGGCTGCTCGAGGCGAGCCTCAAGTACCAGGCGATCACGGTGAGCCCCGAGGACATGCAAATGCTGCAGACCCGGAGCTTCGAGATCAAGGAAATCGCCAGATTCTTCGGCGTTCCGCTGTTTTTGCTGATGGAAACGGAAGGCCAGACCAGCTGGGGAACCGGCCTCGAGCAGAATAACAACGCGTTCCTGCTCTACGCCCTGCGCCCCTACCTCAGCCGGATCCAGAGCACGATCAATCGGTTCATCATTCCGCAGGCAGAAAGGGCCAAATACTTCGTAGAATTCGACGAAACTCCCCTAATGTGGGCAGATACTGCCGCGCAGGGCACGTTTCTCAGCACTTTGACCAATAACGGCCTGATGACCCGCAATGAGGGCCGGGCCAGGCTGAAATTGGCACCCCGAGATGACGGCAATGATCTGACCGCGCAGACCGCCCTGACGACGCTGGAGAACCTCGGAAAGACCCCGGAAGTTGCACCGAAGGCCCCTCCTGTTGCACCCGAGGAGCCCGAAGTTGCGAAAATGGTGGCAGAATTCGCGTCGCTGAAAGAGCGGATCACCCAGATGCCGGCGCCGGTGCCGCAGCCGGCGAAGCCTAAGCTGCTGAGAGTCGAGCACATAAAGGACGCGCACGGCCAGACCGTGGCGTCGGTCCCGATTTACGAGGTTTCCCCATGAAATACCCGATGGCGATCAAGTCGGCCAGACTTCAGGCGGTCGCCGCGGAGATCAGCGCGGGTGACGGCAAGGCGCACCTCGAGATCCTCGGCGCCGGCAATGAGGGAGTGCTCGCTCGCATTCCACTGACGTCACCGCCGCAGGTAAAGGGCGACGAACTGACCGTGATCGACAGCCCAACGGAGGTCCGCGCAATTGCCGAGGGCACCCCGAGCATGGGACGCGTCGTAAACGGACTCGGCAACGTAGTGCTCGACGAACTCAAGCGTGGACCCGGAGGAGACTTCGACACCGATCAGGACTACGTCCGCATCGGCCAGACCGTCCGCGCCACTCAACTGCTGATCATTCACCCTTGAAGGAACTGCCATGACGCTGCAAACCTCGGTCGCTCTCGAAAACGCCCGGCTGGATCAGATCGAGACCAGCCTCGGCACGTTCCCCTATATCGAACTGCGCTCTGGTTCCCCACCCGCGACGCCGGAAACCGCCGACAGCGGAACGCTGCTCGCCATCATCGAGCCGGGATCCGACTGGATGACGGCCGCGGCGGCGCGCGTCAAGGCGATCAACGGCACGTGGCCAGGATTCGGCGTCGCGGCCGGCAACATCGGCCACTTCAGGCTGAAGGGCGGACCAGGCAGCCCGGCAACCTGCCAGATGCAGGGCACGGTGACCGCAACCGGCGGCGGTGGCGACATGACCGTCGACAACATCGCAGTGGCAGAGGGCCAGGTGGTGACGATGACGGCGTTTTCGCTCACGGGCGGCAACGCTTAAGCGGATCGCCATCTGCGGAGGGAGATGGCGCACAAGGCGAGATCTAAATGGCATTCGGACTTGTCGCCGCAGGCACTGCCTACGATAGCGCCGGATCGACCGGCGGCGCTGCCGGCGCTCCGTCTGGAGTAGCAGACGGAGATATCCTCTTTACCCTCATAAAGAGGATCACCGACACCGATCCAACGACCAGTCCGTCCGGGTGGACTCTTCTCGGAAAAGACATAACCACCGGCGGATCCGGGCACTGGCTGTACTACAAGATCGCGGCCAGCGAGCCCGCGGATTACACGTGGGGATGGGCCGGGAGCCAGCGGACCGGCATACAGGTAATTGCATACCGGGATGGGTTCGATACCGCAGACCCGATCGACGTCGTCTCAAATACCAGCTACGAGACATCGAACAACAATGCCAGAGCCGCATCGATCAGCGCGGCAGCTGCCAACTCGCCGCTGATTTACTTTGGCAACTTCCACACTTCGTCATCGCGGACGTGGACGGCCCCAGCGAGCCCCGCTGGATTTGCCGAAGACCTGGATGCATACGGAGGCGGAGCCCGCTGGGCACGGGAAGTAGCCAGCCAGGTACTTGCGGCGTCGGGCGCCACCGGAGACATGGATGGCGTCTTCAGTGGGGCGGTAGATACCAATAAACACGCGTTCGCGGTGATCCTGAATCCGGCATCCGGTGGGATTTCGGCGAGCCTGGCGGCAACGCTGGGCGCGATTACCCCAACAGCGACAGCCCAGATCCGGATCAATGGGCGGGTGGCCGGCACGCTCGGCAACACGACGCTGGCGGCCACCGGCCGGGTAAGCACTGCGGCCAGGCTTGCGGGCACGCTCGGCGATACCACGCTGGCGTCCGCATTCACGATCACCAACGGCGAGATCACCGCGACCCTGACGCAGACGCTGGGGAGCATGACGCTGCAGGCCGCTGCCCAGGTGCGGGTAAACGGGCGATTGATCCAGACGCTGGGAGACATGACGCTGCAGGCCGGTGCCGCGGCCCGGATCAGCGCCAGGCTGCAGCAAACCCTCGGCGCCCTGACGCTGGCCGCCCATGCCACCCAAGGCGGCATCACGGCCTCCCTGACCGGCACCCTTGGCAACACGACGCTGGCCGCCACGGCCCGGCTGCAGACGGGAGCCAGGCTCGAGCAGACGCTCGGCAATCTGACCGTCGCCGGCCAGGCCCGGGTCGATATCCGGGCGGCACTGGCGGCCACCCTCGGAAACTTGACGCTCGAGGCTGCCACGCAGCCCGGAGGGCGCGAGGCCCAGCTGACCGCCACCCTAGGCGACCTCACCCTGAGCGCAGCCGTCGACACGGGATACGAGGCCCCAGCGGTCGACACCCCGGCGACGGGCGGCGGAGTGCTCCCTGTCCGCTACCGGAACCGCCTGAAGCCACCGACCACGCAACCGCAGACCCCCGTCGAGCTGGTGGCAAGGATCACGGAGGAGCCAGACCAGGCGTTCCTGACCGTCGAGATCCTGCCCATGGTTGTGCGCGCGCGGGTGCTCGAGCGCGGCGACCAGACCGCCGGGCGCCTCGAGGTGCTGGCGGCGATCGAGACGCGGGCAACGGAGGAGGTCGACTGGGTGCGCGGCCATATGGAAGCCGACTGGAAGCACGACGACGAAGACATAGCTCGCGCCGACCTGCTCTTGTTTGGCGAGGCCGCATAACTCACAATCTGCCAACCGGGGAGAGCAGCCATGGCGATGAAACAGCGAGTCAAGGGAGTGCAAGAGCGCAGAGACCTGCCGCTCACTACCTGCGATTTGAAGTTCAGCGAGGCCGGGAAGGCGGTCCAGTTTGAGGGATACGCGTCCGTCTGGGACCGGGTCGACAGCTACGGCGACACCGTGATCAAGGGCGCATTTGCCAACACCCTGAAGGCCCGCACCCCGATGATGTTCTTCGGCCACAACCCCGGGCGGATCCCCGGCAAGTGGCTGACGCTGACCGAGGACAGCAAGGGCCTGCGCGTTCGCGGCGAGCTCACCCCCGGGCATAGCGAGGCGATCGACGCCGCCGCAAGCCTGAAGCACGGCGCCCTCTCCGGGCTGTCCATCGGCGGGTACACCACCGAGGCAGACTGGATCGAGCAAGGCGGCGAGATGGTAGGCCGCAAGATTAAAGCCTTCGACCTGTACGAGATCAGCCTGGTCAGCATCCCCGCAGAGAGCGAAGCGCGGATCGACGGCCAGAGCATCAAGAGCGCACTCGATGAGTGCGAAACGTTTGCCGATATGGAAGACCTGCTGCGTGAGGCTGCAGGTTTTTCGAAGACGAGCGCCACGGCCTTCGTGGCACGCATGCGCCGGATTATCCGGGGAGAGCCCGGGGATGAAGGGAATGCGCCGGTTTCCCAGCTGGTGGAAACCTTGAGGACGCTGAAGTTTCCTAACTCTCTCAACGCGGAGTAATCCCATGAACGTGCATTTGCAGCGAATGATCCACGGGCGCCTGATGGACGCCAAAGCAGACGCCGGCGGCGGCGCCGGTGGTGGCGACCTGACGGCCGCCGACCTGAAGTCGATGGCTGACTTTCAGACCCAGTTCCTGGCCATCCACAAGCAAATCAAGTCCTTCGTCGAAAAGGCGAACGATGAGATCAAGGCAGCCGGCGCGGTTTCGCTCGAGACCAAGACGGCCCTCGCAAGCCTGACCGAGACGATCAACGGCCTCGGCGATCGCATCGACAAGATCGAAGCCAAGAGCAACCGCATTCCCGAGGGCGCGGCCCTCAAGAATCTGGGTGCTCAGTTCGTCGACCTTGCCGACTACAAGGGCATTCGGACCCTGACGAAGAAGGCACGCCTGGAAACGGACACCTTCGACATCAAGGCGATCACGAACGCCACCGGGCAGAACCAGCCGCTGGTGCCGGACATGCGGGTGCCGGGCGTCATCACGACCCCGAACCGTCGTCTGCGCATCCGGCAGCTGATCCCTTCCGGGCGGACTTCGTCCAACCTCGTGCAGTACGTGAAAGAGAACGTCTTCACGAACAATGCCGGCCCCCAGGTGGGCGGCAGCCCGACGGTAGCAGGCGAAAACCAGACGAAGAATGAGTCGGATATCACCTTCACGCTGGCGAACGCGCCGGTGGTGACCATCGCGCACTTCATCCTCGTCTCGACGCAGGTGCTCGAGGACGCACCGATGCTGGAGTCCTACATCAACGGACGCCTGCTTTACGGCCTGGCTCTCGAGGAGGAGGAAGAGATCCTGCTCGCGGACGGTAGCGTCGGCCAGCTGACGGGCCTCATGGCATCGGCCACGGCGTTTAACCGCCTGGCCACGGGAACCAAGCTGGACATCCTGCGCCGGGCAATCACCCAGCTGCAGCTGTCCGAGTACGATCCCGAGTTCTACGTGCTCAACCCGCAGGATTGGGAAGAGATCGAACTGCTCAAGGACACGACGAATCAGTACGTGATCGCGAACCCGCAGTCGATGGTCGGACCAACCCTCTGGGGCCTCCCCGTCGTCGTGACCAACACGATGCCGAGGGGCCAGTTCCTGTGCGCCAATGGCACGCAGGCCGCCCAGATCTGGGACCGCATGCAGGCAGCCGTGGAGCTCTCCCGTGAGGACAGCGACAACTTCCGGAAGAACATGGTCACGATCCTCGCCGAGGAACGCCTGGCCCTTGCGATCTACCGGGCGTCGGCGCTGATCAAGGGCGACTACAGCAACCTGAACGCGAGCTGATTCCCTCTGGCTGGCATTCAGCCCTAAACACCCCACCACCGGAGCGAACCCGGTGGTGGGGTTTCTTTTTGTATGAGGAAGCACCGCAATGACCAATCCAGCAACAGAATTCAGGGTGCGAGCCCTGATTCGATTCAGCAGCATGTTCGAGGGCCACGTCAGCAAGGGACAAGAGTGGAACACGACGCGAGACCGGGCATACGCCCTGATGGGAGCGGGACACGTGGAGATCCTCTCCGGCGACCGGCTGGCTGGGAATTTCGAGACGCACGATGCACCGCCCTCGTCATCGCCACTGGGCCAAGCGGCAACGCGTACGGCCCGGGAGATTGGCCAGATTGGCCAGCCATCGCCATCAACGATGCTTGGCAGCGTCACCCCGGAGCCGCAGCCCTCTACGCCGCCGACGAACGCTGGTGGAGCGCCCGCAGAGAGCCAGGCGAGCCCACCTACCTCGAGCGAATCCGAGACGGGTTCGCAGGCGAAAAGTACTCGAGCGCGCAGTGGAACCCGAGGAACCGGGTCGAAGACATCACGCTCGTCGAAGTCCAGCACGCCGAAGGCCTAGGCAAAGCGCCAGGCCCGATCCGGAGCGGCGGCATGGTCGGCAACAGCGGGGCGCAGGGAATCAACCTCGCCTACCGCTGGGGTGCCAAGCGCATCGTGCTCGTCGGATTCGACATGTGCCGGCGCGGTGACAGAGAACACTGGTTCGGCGACCACCCGAAGGGACTGATCACGCGTTCGAACTTCGGCGCGTTCGTGAAAGGCATGGGCAAAATGGCGATAGACCTGCGCCTCGAGGACATCGAGGTCATCAACACGTGCGCCTGGTCGGCGCTGCCGTACTGGCCGAAGACGCCGCTGGAAGCCATCCGGTGAGGGCGTACAGCATGATCCGCCACGACCCGCACTACCGGCGGGAGGCGTTCAACGCCGGCCTGCAGGCCTGCGGCTACGAGGTCCACGGGCCTCCGCGAGACCAGCCAGGCAAAGACGACGTGCTCCTGATCTGGAACCGCTACGGCCCGTGGGCGCGCGCGGCGGCGATGTTTGATCGGGTCGGAGCCCGGGTGATCTGCTGCGAGAACGGCCTCATGGGCCGCGACTGGCGCGGCGATCGCCACCGCTGGTACTCCATCGCGCTCGACAACCCTGCGGCGGGCGGTGGCCGATTCCCGGCCGGAGGCCCGGAACGCTGGGCGAAATGGGGAGTCAACCTTTGCGAGTGGCGCAAGGGCGGGAAAGAGGTTATTGTTCTGGCCCAGAGGGGAATCGGCCCGGACGGGATCGCGCAGCCGAGTGGCTGGCACCGTCGAGTGGCGGAGCGACTGCAGCAGGCAACTGCGCGGCCGGTCCGGATTCGAGAGCACCCCGGAGAGGGCACCGCCGCCCCGATCGAGGATGATCTGCGCGACGCGTACTGCTGCGTCACGTGGGCGTCCGGGGCGGCCCTGAAGGCATTGGTGCTCGGCGTTCCGGTGTTCTTCGGGCACCAGAAATGGATAGGGGCGGGCGCCGGGCAGCTGTTGGGGAAATCGATCGAGTACCCCTACCTGCAGTCGAGGCTGCCGATGTTCGAGAGGCTGGCGTGGACAACATGGAACACCGAAGAAATCGCAACCGGCCTGCCACTCAAGCGTCTGCTGGAGCTCTAAACGTCGCGGTGTTCGCCATCGGGCAGCACCACCGATCGCAGCTGATTGCAGACGCCATGTACAACGGCGTGCACCGATCCGGCGACATTGCCCGGCGCTGCTTCGAGCACGAGTACACCGGACGCGTCGACCACGACGTCGCGATCTTCTACGGCCTCGAGGGGAAAATGCCCCAGATATTCGCTGACTACCGGAGCCAGGCGAAGGCGGTGTACGTCGACCTTGGCTACTGGGGCCGGCGCGAGGGCGGCCGGTGGAGCGGGTACCACAAGGTCAGCATCAACGATCGCCACCCGACGTCCTACTACCGGAAGCGCCAGCACGATGCAGACCGCCTCGAGCGGTTCGGCATTCAAGTCAAACCATGGCGAAAGACCGGCAGCCATATCCTGCTGGCCGGCATGGGCGACAAGGGGAGCCAGGCGGAGGGGTACCCGGTCGAGCAATGGGAACGCGAGGCGATCACGGCCATCCGGCAAGTCACGGACCGGCCGATCCTCTACCGACCGAAGCCCAGCTGGAAAAAGGCAAAGCCCATCGTCATGGCTGGCGTCGCCTACAGCGCGCCACACGCGCGCGAGGTCGAGGACGACCTGCGCGATTGCTGGGCGGTGGTTACGCACCATAGCAACGTCGCCATCGACGGCCTCGTGGCCGGCATCCCCGCGTTCTGCTGGCGCGGTGTTGCCACGGAGATGGCGCTGCAGGACCTGAAGCGCATCGAGACGCCGATGTTCCCAGACGGCCGCGAGGCGTGGCTGAGGGACATCGCTTACACCCAATGGAGCATCGCGGAAATGCAGAGCGGCGCGGCCTGGCAACACCTCAAGGCGGAGAAACTGATCCCATGAATGAGCTATCACCGCTAGCACGTAAAAGACTCGAGGCCTGGAGACTAGGGTGGGAAGCGCAGGTACCGATCGAACCGCTGGACAGAGAACATGTAAAAACAGCTATAGAAAATCACCTTAAAAACCGAGGCGAGAGAACTTACATCATGGGGAAAGCTTCCCCTAAAAGAGGTGAACCTTATGAAAGACAAACCAAGTCAGTGCAGGAAATCGTCAGCTGGTCGGGTGCGAGGATGCGCCGGATGTCAGACGGTAGGCCGGCAATATTTTATGCCCCGGATCGCCAAGGGATGCGGAGATTAAAGCAAAGGTTAGAAGGGATGTCGCTGGCCACAATTGGTGAAGCTAACAATATTTCTTCAACGGCCGCCATGGCTTCTGTCGGCAGAGCAGCGCTCGCGCTGCTGCTGTCGAATGATGAATTGTTAAGTTTGGCGAGACGAATCATCGACGAGGTCGAAAAATGACCAGGATCGATGGGCAGGGCACCCATGCCCGCAGATTCCGCCTGACCGAAAAAAGGTGCGCCATACATGGTGGCGGCATGGTGCAGGACAGAGGGCAAACACCGGACAATGGAGTTTTATTCCTCAAGTGTCCGCGCAAAGGTTGCGAAGTGGTCGCGGCCTATGAAAGCAGCGGGCAGGAACGTCTCATAAAGGCATTCGGAGTGGAAGTATGAAAGTCACGTTCTGGCATAGCGACAAACCCCGGGAGCGGATCCTCGCCGATGCCTTCCGCGACGGCGTGAGAGCGCACGGAGACGAAGTCGAGCTGCGACCCCTGCAGCCGGAGATCGAGGTCGCGCAGGCGGACGTGGCGGTCATGGTCGGCGTCAAGAGCCGGGCGCTGTTCCACGCGCACTGGCAGGCCGGGATCCACACGGTGATGCTGGACAAGGGATACACCCGGCACGCGGCGCCAGGCCCGGTGAAAATCTGGGAGTTCTGGCGCACCTCGGTGAACGGCCACCACCCGACCGCCAAGCTGATGTCGATCCTTCGACCCTTTGACCGCATCGAGCGGCTGGGGATTCCGGTCGTGCCCTGGCGCAAGGAAGGCAAGCACATCGTCATCGCCGGGAGCAGTCAGAAATACCATGACTTCTACGGCCTGAAAGAGCCCACCGGATGGACGAAGAAACTGGTGCGCCGGATCCGCGAGGTGGAAGCCGGAGGATCGGAACGCGAGATCGTCTACCGGCCCAAGCCCAGCTGGAAAGAAGCCGTCGAGATCGAAGGGACCCGGTTCTCGAGGAACCCGGAAACCATCGAGCAAGTACTGAAGGGCGCGCATTGCCTGGTGACGCACGGCAGTAATGCCTGCTTTGAAGCGGTGGTGCTCGGCGTGCCCTGCATCATTCTGGGCGACGGGGTCGCCAAGCCGATCAGCAGTACGGACATCGAGGACCTGGCTAACCCGACGCTGGCGAGTCCATCGGCGCGTGCGCAATGGATGGCGAACCTCGCGTACTGCCAATGGACGCAACCGGAGTTTGCATCGGGAGAGGCATGGGCGACGCTGCGCCCCCAGATTTATGGATGACCGCGGCCGGCCCTCAGTGGAACAGCCAAAGGCTTACAGCGTCGTCGCGATCTTCGCTGACGGCAGCGAGGAGACGCGGGTGTTTCATGAGCGATCGCTCTACCATTGCTGGCAGTGGGCGGTTTCATGGGGAACAGCGCAACCTAAGCCGCTGCGAAGCCTCGTCGTTCATCGCATAACGGAGTGACCGTGAAGAAGCCATCCGAGCACTACTACCGCTGCCTCGCAGAGGCGCAGGCCCACCACGCGTCGAGCAAGACGTACAGCGGGAAGTTTCTGAGACCGCATGCCCCCTTTATCAAGGCGATCATCGACCGCCTCGAATGCAAGTCGGTGCTCGACTACGGATGCGGCAAGGGAGTGCAGTACCAGTGGGTGAGCCACGGCGACGACGCCAGCATCCCGAAGGGCATGACGATCGAGGAGTACTGGGGCGTCCCAGTGACGCTCTTCGACCCGGCATACCCTCCGTACGCAAAGACGCCCACCGGCCACTTCGACCTCGTGGTGTGCACGCACGCGCTGGGCAGCATCCCGGTCGACGACCTGCCATGGGCAATCGACCAGCTGACGACCTTCGCGACCAGAGCGGTGTACATCGCGGAGAAGATCGGCGAGGTCCGGAAGCAAGTCTTTGCGGATCCCGGGAGGATGCCACGGTGGACGGCGGTGGAGTGGCGAGCATTCATCGCTGCCAGGCCGCACAACGGATGCGAGATCACCATCGCAACCCGCGAGCGGCGGGAGAACGGCCAGGTGATCGTCGAGAGGCATATCGTATGACCGTCGCGGAGCTGATCGCAGAGCTGCAGGGATTCGATCCGGACATGAATGTGCGGCTGTGCACCGGGCGAAAAAACGAGTACGTCATCCTGTCGGTTTACGCGGTGACCCGAGCAGAGGCACGCCGGCAGGGCGTGCGCGCAACCGGAACCGTGGCCGGCCTTTGGATAGACCTGGCGGTGAAGAATGAGGATTAGAGTGCTCGGAGGCGGATGGTACGGCTGCCACATTGCAGCGGTTCTTCACGCGCGCGGCTGCGAGGTCGAGCTGCACGAAATCGGCAAGGACATCTTCATGGGCGCGAGCGGCGGCAACCCAGCGCGCCTCCACTTGGGATTCCACTACCCGCGATCGCACCTCACCAGAGCGGCCTGCCAAGATCATTACTCGGCGTTCATGGACGCCTACGGGTTCATGACCCGGGCGGTCCCGGTCAACCTCTATGCCGTGGCGGAGCACGAATCGCAGGTGGACTTCGGGACGTACATGCAAGTCCTTCGCAGCGACTGCCAATACATCGTCGTCGAGGATCCAGCCGAGTATGGGCTGCAGAACGTCGAGGGCGCGCTGATGACCGGGGAGAGGCACATTGTCATCGCGAAGGCGCGAGAGCACTTCAGGAAGTTGCTCGGCGACATCATCAAGCTGAAGCGGCCCCCGACCGACGACGGCCAGCGATTCGACTGGACGATTGACTGCACCTTCTGCGCGAACGATGCGCTGAATATCGACCGATTCGAGCCCTGCGTCACTGCCCTGCTGAAAGGCCCGACGGACCGGGCGGTCACGATCATGGACGGCCCGTTTCCGAGCCTCTACCCATGGGATGAGGACAAGCACCTCAACAGCCTGACCTCCGCGAAGTTCACGCCGTTCAGCAAGACGTGCCATCGGTACGAGGACGCCCGGCAATTGCTGAAGTCGCTGACTTCAAGAGCCATCGCCAGGCGGTGCAATGACATGATCGACCAGCTGGCCCACTACTGGCCGGACAGCCGGAAGCGCTACGAGCTGAAAGACCACCGCCTCTCGATCCGGGCCATGCCGAAGTCCGGAGCGGACGCCAGGCTGGTGGATATTCAGCAGGTGGATTTCTCTCGCCTGCGCGTGCGCGCGGGGAAGATCGACGCCATCCTCCACGCCGGCCGGGTGGTAACGGAGATGATCAATGCGTAACGTCATTGCCATTGCCGGGATCCGGACATCGATCGCGAAAGCACTGATCCCGATCCTGCCGCATGGCACTGCGGTGTGCGATTTCTACGAGATCGAAGACGGGCCACCACCGCCGAGAATCCTGATCGCGAGCGGCTACATCGGCAACAAGAAGATCGAGGAGCAGTCCCAGCAAGAGATCCAAGAGAGCCTCTGGATCAACATGGTCAGCGTGGTCCGGATGTGCAACCTGTTTCTCGACAACACGCCGGAGATCCGCATCTGCGTGATCGGCAGCGAGTCCGCGATCAACGGCAGCCACGACGAAGCCTACGCGCTCGGCAAGGCAGGACTGCACGCCTACGTGAAGTGGCGCCGGACCGGGTTAAACCAGCAGCTGGTGTGCGTCTGCCCCCCGATCATCGGCGACAGCTACTGGGTATCGCAGCGGCATGATTACCCGAAGGTCCTCGAGGAACGCCCACACTGCCGATCGATCGACGTCGCCAGAACCGTCAAGGGAGTGCTTTATGACCGCGGCCCGGAAGTCACGAACGTCATCATCCGCGTCCAGCCTACGGCAGGACCTCGCCGGGATCCTGAGCGCAACGAAGGCGGCCCCCGGGGAAACGGTGTTACTGCAATCCACCCGGCCGCTGACCGCAGAGCAGATGACACGGATTAACTTCGAGTTCAAAAAGCTGGCGCCAAGCATCCACGTGATCGTGCTGCAGAACGGCGTCAGCGTCGTCGAGAAGCCAACGTAGGAGAGCACCGCTATGAGCAATCGAATCAACCTAGGAGATGAAGTCTGGGATTCAATCTCTGGATTCCGGGGCATCGTTATCAGCCGGACGGAGTACTTGCACGGCTGCGTGCGCCTCCAGGTTCAGCCAAACAAGCTGAAAGACGATGGATCAATGCTGGAGACCGGCCACTTTGACGAGCCGCAGCTGCAGGTAGCCAAACCAGCCAACATCGAAATCCAGCGGCCCAGCATGACCGGGGGCCCGAGACCAGACCCGGTGCTGCCAAAGGATCCGCAGCGATGAGCATGCCAGGGGAGACGCACCGCTGCCGTAGCTGCGGGCAACCGATCATCTGGATCGAGACCGCTGCCGGAAAGAACATGCCGATCGACGCCGACACGTACACCGCCGGGGATACGGTGTTCGACGCCAAGAAGCACCGATCCCACTTCGCGAGCTGCCCAAAAGCAGACATGCACCGGAAGAAACGATGAAGAGTGTGAAAGATCGCGATGCCAGCGAGGCGCTGGAGATGGAGATCCTCAGCGTCGCGCTGGGTCACGTGCGGAACCACGAAATGGCGATCGACGGCGGCGCCAACGTCGGCAAGTGGGCCATGGCCATGGCTCCGCACTTCCGGGCGGTGATGGCGTTCGAGCCGGTGGGATTCAGCTACCAGAACTTGCGAGAGCGGACCGACTCGACGCCGAACATCTACCCGAGCCCGACCGCCCTCTGGGACAGCAACATGCTGCTGCGAATGACGCACCCGAAGAAGCGGACCTCGAGTACCGCCTACTACGCGGCGCCAGCCTTGGAGTCGGCACCCGGCGAGGGCACCGAAGAGGACTGCTATGCAAGCGGCATCGCCATCGACACCCTGAACCTTGACGACTGCAATCTGCTGAAATTGGACCTCGAGGGAGCCGAGGTCCGGGCGCTGCGCGGCGCATCGAAAACCCTGCGGCGCTGCCGGCCGGTGGTCATCGTCGAGGTGGTCGAGAGGCAGCTGCGGCGGTACGGAGACACCCCCGAGGGCCTCGATCGCCTGCTCCGGGCTCACGGGTACCTGAAGGTGGCAGAGCAAGACCCAAACAGGATCTACGTACCATGCTGACCAAGACACCGAAACTGACAGTGATCACCGGGTGGAACCCGGAAGGCTACGTGCAGTACGGCCGGCGGTTCGCGGAGACCTTCCACCGGCACGTGAGCCCGGACGTCGACCTGATCGTCTACGGGGAGGAGCCGGTCAAGCTGCCGCGGGGAGAGTTCCGCCGGCTGGACGCCATCCCGGGGTGCGTGGAATTCCTGATGCGCCACGATAATCCCCGGGGCCGGGGCCGGGAGGTCCAGCCGAACTGGAAGCCGAGCGCCAGGGAGGCCGGGTACAACTTCCGGTTTGACGCCCGGAAGTTCAGCCGGCAGGGATTCATCCCCCTGCACGCGGCGCTGAGCCTCGGCGGCGACGACCAGATGCTGGCGTGGTTTGACGGCGATGTGGTCTTCACCCGGGACGTTCCACGTGGAACATTGCAGGGCCTGCTGCCGGCCGGCGCTGACGTCGCCTACCTGGGCCGGGGGGAGAAACACTCTGAGATCGGGTTCCAGATTTACCGGATACCGGCCGCCCTGCGGATGCTGCTAGCCTTCAGCCGGCTGTACGAGAGCGATGAGGTCTTCGCGCTGAAAGAGTGGCACTCGGCCTACTGCTTCGACGAGGCCAGGCGGAGGACCGCCACCCGGGGCCATGACCTCACCCCCGGGGGTAGCGGGCACGTTTGGCAACAAAGCCCCCTGCGGGCGTTCAGTGACCACCTGAAGGGCAAAAGAAAGGGAATCTAGGGGTAACCATGGCAGAGCAAGCACAGATCAAGGTCGAAGTGAACGTAGACACCCCGGGCATCCGGGAGGCTATAAGCAAGGCAGAGCCCCTGCGGATTTTCATGGGATGGGACAGCCGGGAGCTGGAAGCCTACAAGGTGGCCGTGCGATCGCTGCGCCGCCACACGACCAGGCCGCTGGACATCACCCCCCTCGTCCTGCCCAAACTGGAACTGGCCGGCCTGATGCGCCGCCCGAGGCGGCCAGGCGTCGCGCCAGGCAGCCTCTGGGACACGATCAGCGACGCCCCGATGTCCACGGAGTTCGCCATCAGCCGGTTCCTTACGCCGATACTGGCGCAGTCAGGCTGGGCGCTATTCATGGACGCCGACATGGTGGCGCTGGCGGACGTCGCCGAATTGTTCGCGCTGGCAGACGACGACAAAGCCGTGATGTGCGTCCAGCACGAAGTCAACTGGCCGGCCGGGCACGCCGTCAAAATGGACGGCCAGCCCCAAGTTGCCTACCTGCGCAAGAATTGGTCCAGTGTGATGCTCTTCAACTGCGACCACCCGAAAAACCTCGGCCTCAATTTGGACATGATCAACGGGCGGCCAGGCCGGGACCTGCACGCGTTCTGCTGGCTCGACGACCACGACATCGGCGCCCTGCCGGGCGAGTGGAACTGGCTGGTCAACGTGGAGCCGAGACCTGCGGCCCCAAAACTGGCACACTTCACGCTAGGCGGCCCGTGGTTCCCCGACTGGAAAAGGCAACCCCATGACGACATCTGGCTGGGCGCTTCGCAGGATTGCTGAACCCCTCGTCGAGCCGGTAACGCTCGAGGAGGCAAAGCAGCAATGCCTGATCGACGCCGACATCACCGATCAGGACACCCGCATCGAGGGGTTCATCAAGGGCGCGCGGGAGCTGGCAGAGGCATACCTGAAGGCGTCGATCTGCGAGCAGACCTGGCGCCTGACGCTTGACGCGTTCCCGTGCGAGGACATCGAGCTGCCCATGGGCCCGGTGCTTTCGATTGCCTCGGTCAAGTACTACGACACCGACGGCGTCCAGCAAGAGCTGACCGAGGACGTCGGGTACCAGGTAAACCTCGATGACGACCCCCAGCGGATCGGGGTGCCGATCGACGGCGAGTGGCCCACCACCCAAGTCCGGCAACGGGCGATCGAGATCGTGTACACCGCCGGGTACCCGTCGACCGGGAGCCCCTACGGCGCTGACGGCGTTCCGCAGGCCATCAAGGAAGCCATCCTGAGCCGGGTCGCCAGCCGGTATAACCAGCGCGAGGATCAGCTGATCGGCCCGAGTCAGAGCCATGACACCTTTGGATTCGAGCGCGCGATCGACCACCTCCGGAGGTACCCGTGAAAAAGCCCTGCAAGGTGTGCGGCGCGATCCGGGGAACCCTCGGCCCTACGATTCTGCGCGTGGCCGACTCGGTGCTTCGGGCGGTCGACCGCCACCGGCATACGAGGCGGATCGCCGCCAAGCTGGACAAGAGGCAGAGGAAGGCGGAGCGGCGCCAGGCCCCGGCGGAACCCCTGTGAGAGCCGGCCCCCTTCGCCAGCGCGTGGACCTCGAGCGCAAGGTGGAGACCCGGCGCCTCGGCGGAACCATTGCCGAGGACTACGAGCCGTGGCTGCTCGAGATCGCGGCCAGCATCGAGTACGAGGGCAGCTGGCGGGAGGGCCTGGTCGGCGCCCAGATCCAGCAAGAGATCGACTGCCGGGTGCGCGTGCGCTGGCGCGAGGGCATCACGGAGAAAATGCGGATCCGGCACCGGATGGTTTCGGGCAGCCCGACGGAGTGGGAGTACTTCGACATCATCGCGGTCCGGCCGGCAGACGCCCGGAAGCAGGAAGTCCACCTCTACTGCGTGAAGCGCGGAGCCGAGGGATTCCGGAGCCTGGGTACCACGCAATGAGCCTCGAGCTGCAGGGCACCCGGGAGCTGACGAAGCAGCTGCTGGCCCTCGGCGCCAAGGTGGCCGCCCGGGAGCTGAAGGGCACGGCCAGAGCAGCCATGAAGCCGGTCGAGGCCGCCTGGCGCGCGCGCATGCCCAAGCACCCCCTGCCGCACTACACCTTCCGCGGGCGCCTGGTCGGCGGCGGGTTCGCCAGCCGGAGCATCCGGATCGTGACCACGATCAACAAGCGGACCGGGAGCGCGGAGGCGATCATCGGGGTGCGCCGCGAGGCGTTCTACATCGTCCAATTCGTGGAGCTGGGCACGTCGAAAATGCCAGCCAACCCAACACTGGTGCCGGCCTTCCAGGCGACCCAGAGCCAGGCGCTGTCGATCGTGACCGCGCAGCTGCGCAAGCGCATCAACCGGGTCAAGAGCAAGGCGTAGACATGGAACTTGAAGACGCCCTGTACGAGCACCTCCGGATCCAGACCAGCCTCGAGCCGCTGCTCGGCGTCGGCGCGGCCATGCGGATCTACCACCACGTGATCCCGCAGCACGCCTACGGAGAATCGACCAAGCTGGGGTGCGTGGTCATCACCCGGGCCGGCACCGGGTTCGCGCAGGATTTCTGCGGCACCGACCCGCTGGTGGATGCAAGTATCCAAATTGACAGCTATGCTAGGGACCGCGATGAGGCCAATCGGATCGGCCGGGCGGTTCGCGATGTCCTGCTCGACTACTCCGGAACCCTGGTCGGCGAGGTGCCGGTCGACCGGATCTCGATCGATAACGACATCCCCCTGCTGGACCCGGAACCCGGGCTCTACCGTCGATCACAGACGTATCGAATCTGGAATGAGGAGTAAGCCATGAGCGTGCGCGGTTTCGTCGGCAAGATTTATCTCGAAATCGGTGAGGGATCGCCCTCTGCCTTTACCCGCATCTGCGAGGTGACCGACCTCGGCGAAGTGGGCGAGGCGAACGAACTCATCGAAGACACGGACTTCTGCAGCGACGGCACGCGCGAGTACATCGCCGGCCTGGCGGATGGGCAGGAATTCACGTGGCAGCTGAAGTTCAAGCAGGACCCGACGTCCAAGATCCGGACGCTGATCCAAGCGGTGAAAGACAAGGCCACCCTCGAGTTCCGGATCGTTGTCGAGGAGGACAGCCCGTCCCTCCTGCTGATGAACTTCTTTGCGGTCGCCCTGAGCTGGGCCCTCTCCCCGAGCTTCACCGAGCGCAACACGATGAGCTTCGGCGGCAAGATCACCGGCGAAGTGGTGCTCACGGATGTCTGATCTGTTCGCCAAGCTGCAGAAGGCCGGGCGCCTCCGCAGCCAGAACGTCGTCATCGAGGGAACCAAGTACCTCGTCAAGGAAATGACGACCGAGGAGCTACTGCGCTACCAGGGAGCGCTGCGCGGCAAGACGGGCGGCAAGGGATACGAGGCCGCCGCCCTGCTCCTCTCGATGACCGTCTGGGATCCGGAAACAGAGCAGCTGGCGCTGACCGTCGACCAGGCCCTTGTGCTCATGCAGGGATCGGCCCGTGCCGTGACGCCGCTGACGCGGACCGCCATGCAGCTGGCCGGGCTGCTCGATGAGGAGCAACCCGAGCCGGAGCCTGAACCGGAGACCGAGCCCGAGGACGAACCCCGCGAAAAAAAAGACTAGCACCGTCGAAGGTTTTCGTCTTCGACCTGGCGCTGGCCCTCGGCAAGTTCCCGCATGAGATCCGCGCAATGCCCGCGTCGGATTATCTCGACTTCGCCGACTACGCCGGTGAATTCCCGTTCGGCCCTATCCGGGACAACCTGCACGCGGCTATTATTGCGCAGGCGGTGCTGCGTCCATGGGTGAAAAAGGGCGCGAAGATTGACCTGCAGCAATTCATGATCAGGTCAGCAGAGCACCGCCGGCAGTCGCGAAATACCTCGTTCATTCAGGCCTTGAAGGCCATGGCGACCAGAGGCAAGGCAGATGGCAACAGACCTCGCAAAACTGGTCGCAAGGCTGGAGCTGCAAAGCGGCCAGTTTCAAAGCGAGCTGACAAAGGCAAACCGTAAACTCGCGGCCTTCGATACCGACGTCCGGAAAGTAGGACGCCGCCTTTCCTCCGGATTCAAGGGCCTCCTCGCGGGCCTCGGCGTCGGCGCCACGATCGGCAAGATCGTCAGCGAGACCAGCCAGGCAGAGGCCGCCACCGCCAAACTTGCGAACGCCATCGAGCGCAACGCTGGCGCGGCCGGCGCCACCGTTCCCGAGTTTGCCGCGATGGCGGCACGACTGCAGAACCTGACGACCTACAGCGACGAAGCCGTGATGGAGATGCAGTCGCTGCTGCTGCGGTTCCGGCAGATCGGCGGCAACGAGAACCGCCGCGCCCAGTCCGTGATTCTTGACCTTGCCACGGCCCTCGGCACCGACCTGCCGGCCGCGACCAAGCTGGTGGGCCGGGCGCTCGCAGACCCGGTGAAAGGCATGACGGCGCTGAGCCGGGCCGGCGTGGTGCTGACCACGGAACAGAAAGCCCTGATCAAGAGCCTGGCGGACACCGGGCGCGCGACGGAAGCGCAGGGCGTACTCCTGAAGGGCCTCGAGGACCGCTACGGCGGAGCAGCCGAGGCCGCCCGGAACACCTTTGGCGGCGCGATCGCGGGCCTTAAGAATTCCTTCGGGGAGCTGTTCGAACTCTCCGGGCCCAGCGCCGACAAGGCAACTGAGGCCATCAACGGCCTGACCAAGACGCTGCAGGACCCCGAGACCAAGAAGGCGATCGGCAGCCTGGTGTCGGGATTTACCTCCCTCTTCGACGTGATCGTGACCGGCGCCGCAAAGGCGGTGAACGCGCTGGCGTCTCTGCCGGCCGCCATGGACAAGGGCCTCTCGATTGAGGCCAAGAATGCCATGCTGCTGTACGGCACGGACGACCAAGCCGAGGTCGCCATGAACTCTGGAAGCCGGGGAGGCGGACCGCGGCGCGGCGGCCGGCGCAACCGGGCCCCGGCGGCGGTCGGGGAGGGCGCGGGAGAGGCATCGATCGAGGTCGACAAGCTGACGTCGTCCCTGCAGGAATTTGACGTCACCGCCCAGCGGATCCAGAGCGATCCCCTCGCGGACTTCTTCGATCAGCTGAATGACAGCACGAAGACCAGCGCGGAACAGACCGTCGATGAGATCAACAAGATCACCGCCGCGGTGCAGGCCCTCGAGCGTGAGGGGATCATCACGGCCGGGCAAGGCCAGGCGCGCATCCAAGAGCGACTCGACGAACTGCTCCCGGCCTTCGACATCCAAGAGATCCAGAAAAAGCGGATCCTCGTGGAAGCCGAGGTCGAGAAAATGAACGAATTCGAGATCCAAGCGGCCAGGGAGACCCAGTCCGTGATTGCCGAAAGCATCCGCGATGCCTTCACCGGGAGCTTTGATGAGATCCCGAAACGGTTCAGCGACATGATCATGGACCTGATTATCCAGGCGCAGGCCGCCAAGCTGGCGACCTACCTGTTCGGCGACACGGCGAGCGGCGGCAGCACCGGCGGCGTCTTGAGCTCTATTGCCAGCGCATTCTTCGGCGGCGGCCGGGCCATGGGCGGCGCGGTGACCGCCGGCCAGGCGTACATGGTCGGCGAGCGACGCCCGGAAATGTTCGTGCCTCCGACCAGCGGACGCATTGAGCCTCGGCCGCAGGGAGGCAGCACCGTCATCAACCTGAACGTGAAAGCCGAGGGCGGCGAGGTGAGCAGACCGACCCGGATGGCGCTGGGGGCCACCGTCGCGCGCGCGATGGGCGTCGCCAGCCGGAGAAACAACTGATGATCACCCCGAGCACCCTGCCCCTGTTCCCGGGATGCCCGACGTTCGGGTTCACCAGCCGCGCCCAGTACCTCGTCAAGAAAATCGAGCGGGAGGGCGGGTTCGAGCGGCGCGACCTGAAGTGGCGCGAGCCCCTGCACTACTACGAGGGCGTGCCGATCGGCAAGAAGCCGCAGGCGGACATCGAGTCGGTGCTGCGGTTCTGGCATGCGCTGACCGGCGAGTTCGTGCGGTTCAGGTTCAAGGATTGGGTCGACTACAAGAGCTGCGCACTGGACGCGACGCCAGGCCCGACCGACCAGCCGATCCAAGCACTGACCGGCAGCCCCGGCGCCTACAAGCTGAGTAAGCAATACGTCGAGGGCCTGTTCGCCACCGTCCGCACGAACATCCTGCCGAAGGGCGACACGATCCGGATCGCCAACGAATCGGGCGTCGAGCAAGCCTCGAGCACGTGGACCATCGAGGAGGACACCGGGTACCTGACGACGACGGGCGGATTCAGCGGCACGCCGACGACGTGGGGCGGCGAGTTCTACGTGCCGGTGCGGTTCGACACGGATCCGCAATTCGAGATCGTCAGCCACAAGGTGCAGAGCGTGACCGTGACGCTGCGCGAGCTGAGGCCAGAGACATGAGGGATTGGCCCCCGGCGCTGCTGGCGTACCTGCGCGGCGAGCAGGCGAAGACGGCCATCTGCTGGCTGGTCGAGAAGCGCGACGGCACGGTGATCCGCGCCACCGAGCATGACCAAGACATCGAGGTCCCGGAAAGCGGGAGCCCGAGCCTCGGCCTGGGCGGGACTTACCACGCCCTCGCCAACATCACCGCGTCGGACATCACGTCGACCACCGACCTCTCCGTGGACAACATGGAGATCCAAGGCGCGATCGCCCCCGCAAACCAGATCGTGGCGGACGTCACACTTGCCGACATCACGGCCGGGGTGTTGAACCGGGCGCCGGTGACGGCCTTCCTGGTGAACTGGGAATCGCCAGGCATGGGCGTCGGGATCCTCCGCCGGGGATACTTGGGCGAGATCCAGCCGAACTCGGACGGCGGATACAAGACGGAGCTGCGGGGCCTCGTTCAGGTTTTCAGCCAGAACATCACGCAGACGTACGGGGAAAGCTGCGACGTCCGCAGGCTGGGCGACACCCGCTGCGGATTCGCCGTGGCCGGCGTCACCATCACCGCCACTATCACCGCTGTTGTCAGCCGGAAGCAGTTCACGGTTTCGGGCATCACGACTCAGCCGGCCGGGTACTTCGACGGTGGCATTCTGCGGCCGCTGACCGGGATAAACGCCGGCCTGGCGCTCGAGCGCGAGGTCAAGCTGGACAGCACCGGCGGCACGCAGGGGATCATTACCCTCTGGGACCCTCTTCCCGAGGAGCCCGAGGTCGGCGATACCTTTGCGCTCGAGCCCGGCTGCGACCGGACGCTGGCGACCTGCCGGGACAAGTTCGCGAACCTGATCAACTTCCGGGGCAAGGGCGTCTTTATCCCCGGGGTGGCCGCCCTGCTCAAGGGACCGACATGACCCCGGCAGACCTGACCCTCGAGGCGGAGCGGCTGCTGGCGGTCGGCGTTCCATTCCGGCACCAGGGCAGGACCGAGCTGGGGATGGATTGCGCCGGGTTCGCCCTTTGGCTGGTCCAGTACACCGGCCACTGGCCGCGGGAATACGTCGACCATGCCGACTACCGCCCGGGGCCGCAGGAAGCCCTAGGAGACACACTGGCCAAGTACTGCGCCAAAGCCCCGGCCCCGGGCAACGGCACGCTTGTAGCGATCCGGTGGCGGCCAGAGCAGCCGGTCTCACACGTGGGGTACCTGGCCGGCGGCGACCTGATCCATTGCTACAAGACGGCCGGCGGATTGGTGCGCTGCCGTTACGGCGAGCCATGGGTCCGGATGACGGCCAGCGCGTGGCGGATCCCCGGGGTGACCTATGAGTAACGCCGGCCAGGCCGCCCTGACAATCGTCGGGACGGCCATCGGGTTCTTTGTCGGAGCCCCCCAGCTGGGGTTTGTGCTGGGCAGCCTGGCGGGATCGGCCCTGTTCCCGACCCAAGGCCCGAACATCAGCGGCCCCCAGCTGAACGATCACAACACGACCAGCGCGGAGTTGGGCGCCCCTGTTGCCGATATCGTCGGGACGATGTGCACCGGCGGCACGGTGATATGGCTCGGCGAGCTGATCGAGACCAGCACCACGGAGGAGGTCGGCGGCAAGGGAGGCCCCCCGGAGCAGACCGTAACCTCGTTCAGCTACACCCAGTCCATCGCCATCGGCCTGTGCCGGGCGCCCCCGGGCCGCGAGATGGGCGGCCTGCTCCGGATTTGGGAAAACGGCAAGCTGGTGTATGACATCCGGCCGCAGCAGAGCTACGAGAGCGACGAGGACTTCAGCACCCGCCTGACCGCGTCGACCACCTACGCCGACACCTTCGTGCTCTACCTGGGCAGCGAGACCCAGCTGGCGGACCCGACGATCGAGGCCGCCGAAGGGATCGGCAACGTGCCGGCGTTCCGGGAGCTGATGTACATCGTGTACCCGAACCGGGCGCTGCAGGACAACCAAGCCCAGCGCCACCCGCAATTTAAGTTTGAAGTGTACGAGAGCGGCACCGCCGACGTCGTCGACACGTTCGCCCAGAGCGTGGTCTATCCGTGGCTGCAGGGGGCAACCGACCCGAGGAACCCGCTCAACACGCATGAGTACATGACGAACACGAACGGGGTGTGGACGGATGATTTCACCGCGGCGCTGACCTCGAGAGAGGCCTCCGCGACACTGAACTACATCTACACCGCCGCCGGCGCGGTCGGGTACCAGCGCTACACGGAGACGGTGACGCCAGCGCTGATTGCAGAGTTCGGGCCTTACGAGACGGCCACCATCAACTTCAACGTGGGCGCGGTCGGCATCTTCTACCCGACCGGCCAGGCGCCAACCGGATTCCTGACGGGGAGCAACACCCAGATCTGCTCGCTGGCCTACGGCGCTGACCAGGCGATCAACGGCACGCCGGTGGAGTGGTACAACCCTGGCGCGGTGAGTGCGCCTGACGCCGCATTCTGGACGCACTGGGACCCGGGCGGGAGCAACCCGTGGCAGCACGGCCAGTACGCGCACGTCGGGATGTTCGTGACGAATAATTCCCCGAGCATCGCGAACCCAGGGTGCACCACCGATCCCTCCTACGTCGTCATTTCAGGCAACCGCTACGGCCCGGCGGTGGTGTCGTTCGCCGGCGATATTGCCATCTACACCCGCCGGGTTCCGCAACCGCCGGCCGCCACCGGCTGGACGCTGGCGGTCGGGACCTTCAAGGTGCTGCAGAGCTACAGCGAGTACGGCGGCAATGGCGTGCCGTTTTCGCAGCCGGTGGGCCCGGCGCTGCGAGACGACGACGCCCTGTACAACGACCAGGCGACATGGGAAGCCCACTACGCTCAAGCGGTGGCCGACGGCACCATGCCCTCCGGGCTGACGTACAGCGCGGACTACCCGGTGGTGCAGAACTTCGCCTGGCAGGCGACCAGCGGAACCTCGATCACCCCGAACGAAGTCAGCATCGCCGACTGCCTCGAGCGCATCGCCCTGCGTGCCGGCCTGGCCCTGACGGACATTGACGTCGAGGACCTGCGCGAGAACTACATCACTGGTTGGTCGATCCAGCGCGTGATGACGGCACGCGACGCGATCCAGAGCCTGATCCCGGTCGGGTTCTTCGACGTCGTCGAATCCGGGGTGCTGATCAAGTTCCCGACCCGCGGCCGGGGGATCGTGGCCACCCTGCAGACCGACGACCTGGGCGCGGCCTCGAGCGGCGGCCAGGCGCGGGCGGCCATCGAGTCGACGATGCAGCAGGACGTCGAGCTGCCCAAGCAGATCCGGCTGCACTACATCGCGACCAGCCGGGACTACGAAGCCGGCGAGCAACTCTCGGTGACCCGGATCAGCACGGACGCCGATCAGATCGTCGACGTGCAGGCGGCGATCGCGATGAGCGACACGAAGGCGGTGCAGGCCGCCGACATCCTCTGGTCAGACGCCTGGGCGGGACGCTGGACGCATGAAATCGCGATCGACCGGTCGTACAGCCAACTCGAGGGGGCGGATTGCATCGCCGTGCCGATCGGCGGCCGCTGGGTGCGCTGCAGGATTTCCCAGATCACCGACCAGGCGGCGCTGCTGCGCAAGCTGAAACTGACAGAGGACGACGACGGCGCCTACGTTTCAACCCGCATCGCAGCAGCCCCGGACCGCGCGCCGAACATCCTGCAGGTGTATCAGGACACCGAGCTGGTCCTGCTCGACATCCCGGCGCTGCGCGACACCGACAACAATGCCGGCATCTACGGGGCAGTGAGAGCCACCGGATCCGGCAACGCCTGGCTCGGCGCCCTGATCTGGCGTTCGCTCGACGGCACCGGCGGATGGTCGAACATCGCCAGCGCGACCGCGCAGGCCACCATGGGCACCCTGAGCGGGCCCCCGGGCGTAGGCATCACGACGACGTGGGACACCGCCAACACGATCCAGGTCACGCTGCAGAGCGGCACGCTGTCCTCTAAGACCGAGGACCAGATCCTGTCCGGAGAGAACCTGGCCGCGATCGGCGTGGACGGCCGCTGGGAGCTGGTGCAATTCCGGACCGCAACCCAGCTTACGTCGACGACCTGGGAGCTCTCCAACCTCCTGCGGGGCCGCCGCGGGACAGAGCACCTCGTCGGCACCGCGCAGGCGGCGGAGCGGTTTGTGCTTCTGTCGGGATCCGGGGTTTTTCATCTGCCGCTCGATACCACGGAGATCGGCCAGGTGCGGACGTACCGGGCGGTGTCTGCCGGCAAGAGCTTCGCCAGCGGAACAGACCAGACCTTTACCGGGAGAGGCGTGGCCCTGCTGCCGTTCTCCCCCGTGCTCCTCGAGGCGGAAACCGTCGACGGCGATATCGTCTTCACTTGGGTGCGGAGAGGCCGCATCGGCCGGACGCTGGTCAGCGGCGCCGACATCCCCCTGAGCGAGGAGACGGAATCCTACTCGATCGACATCTATGCCGAGGGCAGCCCGACCCAGGTGGTGCGGACCCTGACGTCGACGACGCAGACCGTGACCTACACCTCGGCCCAGCAAACCACTGACTTCGGCAGCCCCGGCCCGACCAGCGTGCAGGCAACCGTCTACCAACTCTCGGCCGTCGTGGGCCGGGGAACCCCCGCGGAGATCACAACATGACAACCCCGAAACTCGGCATGGATGAGGTCGCGGCCAGCCAAAGCCAACCCGAGGTCCCGATCAACGCCAGCCTCCGCCTGCTGGACGTCCTCGTGCAATGCAACGTGCTCTCCCAGGTGGCCGCGCTGCCAGGCAGCCCGAGCGAGGGCGACGCGTACATCCTGACGGCGACGACCGGCGGCGGGAGTGCGGCGGACATCGCCTACTACAGCGGAGGCTGGAACTTCATATCGCCGCAGCTGGGGTGGATGGCCTACGTGATCGATGAGGCCGCCAGGTATGAGTTCGTCGGCGGCAGTCCGGCTGGCTGGGAGCTTTTCGCGGCAGCCGGAGGCGGTGGTGGAGCTGCGGCCGCAGACACCTACAACACGGCGAGCCCGGCCACCGGCGTGCTGACCCTGAACGATCCCGACATCGACGTCTGGCTGGTCGACCTGAACGGCAACGTGACCTCGATCATTCTGCCGACGGCCCCGAGCGGCGAGGCGTTGTCCGTGCTGGTCCTCTTCAAACAGGACCCGACCGGAGGCAGGACCGTCACCGGATGGCCGACGATGACATGGGAGTCGGGATCCGCGCCGACGATCACGTCGACGGCGAACGCGGTGACCAGCGTGCCGGTGCTGATCCTGGGCAACGGCGACATCTACGGGGTGGCGTGATGAAACCCGGGTTCCTGCGCCGGTTCGGCGGCCAGAACATCGCGGCGCACCCGCTGGTGACCGAGCACCTCACGGCCACCGAGCTGACGCACGACTGGGCCAACCTTACGAGCTGGACAAACTCCAACGTCCAGGTCGCAACGAACCGCCTCTACGGCGTCGCTGGCGGCAACCCGGCAGCAGCAGGCAGGGCCTTCGCCGCCACCGCCACGGAGACCGTCAAGCTGACCTGCGAGATCCAGAACGTCGGCACGAACGCCGGCACCCAGTACATCGGCCTGAACTTCGGCGGCACGAACGATGGGGTGAATGCCTCGCTGCCGAACTTCTGCGGCATCGGGATCGGCAGCGCCAGCCGGAGACCGACCACGTTCTTCGGCGCCAACTTCATCGGCAGCCCGACGGGGAACGTCTTCCTGTCAGCGGACACCCTCGCGGCCGGGGCCTACCGTGCAACGGTGGTGGCCGACAACGAGAACATATCCCTGGTGCTGCGATCGCAGGACGGCAGCGCGGAGTACTCGATATCGATCCCGAGGAGCATCGCACCGAACAGCGGAGCGGTGACCAGCATCATCTGCTGGAACGGCGCCACGAACGGCACCTCCGGGTCCTACGTGAAGGCGATCGGGGTGCGGAAGTCGCTGACGCCGTTCCTGACAACCTCGAACGCTGCCGGCACGATCGAGGGCAACACCGGCAACGTGATCTGGCGAAACATCACCGACCGGTGGCGCATCCACCTCCCGGCAGACCTTTACGCGTTTACCCCGACCCCGATCGTCGTCTACATGCACCAGGCAAGCACCGGAGACGCCGACAGCCCGATGACGGAGTCGCGCCTCTACCCGGTGACAGACGCACTGGACGCTGCCGGGTACATCCTCCTGAGCGCAGATGACGGCGGCGACCGCTGGGGCAACGCGGCCTCCCTGACCAATTACGAAGCCATCGTGGACTGGATCCGGGCCCGGGTTTACTGCGGGCCGGTCTTCCTGCTCGGCTGCTCCGGCGGCGCCGCGTCGATGTTCAACGCCATCGCCCGGCGGAAAATGAGAGGGGTGATCGGCGCGGCCGGCATTTGCCCGGTGGTCGACCTAGACCTGATGGAAGCCAACCCGAGCTTCGAGGCCTCGATCCGGGCGGCCTACAGCGCCGCCGACCACTCCCAGTACGTGACGAATTCGGCCGGATTCAACCCGGCCGCGAACGGCATGGACTCGTACTCGAGAGTGGCGTTCCGGTTTTACGCGGGCATCGGCGGCACGGATACGCTGGTCCCGAGGGAGCAGCACGTCGACGTTCTGAACGGACAGCTGGAGCTGGCGGGCGTGACGACGTCGATCGAGACCGCGGGGAGCGGGCACCTTCAGGTGGAGCAATACCAGCCGGCGGATTTGGTCTCGTTCTTCAACAGCCTGATGTAGGGAAACGGGGGGCCTGACCCAGAACCGCCAAGCACTGGCGGCCCCCCTCGAACCTAGCGACGCGGGTACCAGAACTCCCGCTGACGGACAGCGTGCTGACGCCACCGGAGTACCGGCGCGAGCACGACCCGGTAGAAGACGATCCCGACGATGCAGCAGAGCAGCAGGATGATGATCATGGCAGCCTCCTAGCGAGCGGTGTGCCAGAGGGCAGCCTGCGCTGCGATCTCGGCCAACTCAGTCCCGACCCAATTCGTGACGCGGAACTCGAGATACCCATCGGGCCACTTGGTCGAAGAGACCATCGCGAGAGAACGCATCTTCGGCCCGTAGGTCCGGTACGTTTCGTCGATATGCCGCGAGGCGGCATTCCACGTGCTGAAGCCGGAGGACTGCGCCAGCGTGCCGTCCTCCATGATCCGGGTGAAAGAGTAGGACTCGACCGGGGCGCTGCGGGCCAGCCGGGTGGAGCGGGGGGTCTTGATCGGGGTGGTCTTCATTTGGCGGTTTCCTTTGAGGAGCGGAGAGCGATTCGACGGGTGCCAGTCTTGCGTAACGCGCAAGACTTGGCAAGTCCCGTTTTCAGCAATCGGTCACAGTTTCTCGATCCGGCCAACCCAGTCCCGGTGACCAAGATTGACGAACGTCCGTATCTGGGAGCGCCAGCTGGCCCGGGGAACTTCCTGCCCATCGAAGACATCGCGAGTCACGCGCAGGCGAATCTCGCCACCGGCGTAGCCTTCGACGTACCCCTCCACGAAGCAAGGACCGACACCTTCGCGGCCAGGGAAATCGTGGCAGCGGAGGCGGTCGTCGACCCGGACAAGACGAGCAGCGAGGTCGGCAGAGAGGGCGGCCGGGATCGAGGCGAAAAGATTGGTGTTCATTTGGCGGTTCCTTGCAGCGGGCGGGTTAGATCAATTCAGCGAGGTCAGAGCCGGCCTCTTCGATGACGTCCTCGTACAGGGCCTCGCCGATTTCCGCCGCGACGCGGAAAGCGGCAGAGGCGGACGTAGCGAAGCGCTGCTCGAGCTGGCCGTCGATGGTGTGCGAAACGGTGATGACGAAATGCCGCGTTCCGCGGCAGTCGACGGTGACGACCATGGCGCAAGTGGGGTCGGCACCGAAGAGGGAAGAGGCGATGATCATGGCGGTTCTCCTGGCTGGCGGTTCACGATTCGACGGGTGCCAGTCTTGCGTAACGCGCAAGAAGAGGCAAGTCCTAAAATGCCAAATACAGCACGTTTCGCAAAAAAAACTCATTTCTCAACCCCTTTCCCCGAGCGGGCGGGCGTGGCGCCGGCGCTACAGGTACTAGGGCCCCCTCCGTGAGTTTTCACGGCCATCCCCGGGCGGGCGTTCCTTACGGGACCGGGGCGCAGTGGGACGCGGAGCCCGGATTAAGTGGTTTTCTGTGCGGCGGGCCCATTTCTGCCCCGATACTTTCCCGGCACGCGGGAGAGCGAGAGCAGGCACCGCCAAGATCTTGTATGCAGAGGTACCCGGGGGTACCATGGGTGCGGGTCGAAAGACCTGCGGGTGGGAAGCGATTCCTGGCGGTGCCGTTTCCCTCTCTAACGCCCCTCGGCTGATACCCGCGGGGCGTTTCCTTTTTAGCATCCCCAGAGCGGAGAAAGGAAGTCCCAGGACGGAACCCGGTCAGAGCAGGGAGACCTGCCGCTGGGCCGCAAGGGCCGCAGGATTGAGCCAGAGCACCTCGGTGCGCGGCCGCGCCCCGTCGGCAAAGGTCTGGGTTTCGACCGCTGTCCAGCCCCCGTAGAGCCGCTCGTACAGCGGCGTCCGGTACCCGGAGACGATCACCATGCCCTTCAAGCCGGCCAGGCAGGCGGCCAGGCGCTCGTGCCCGGCGTCGTCCATGTCGCACCGATAGAAGTGGCCGCGAGAGCCGGTCCGCCCGACCAGGGAGGAGCGCGAGCTCTGCACGTAGGGCGGATCGCAATAATGCAGGGTCGACGGAGCATCGTGCTGCGTCATGACCTCCACCGCGTCCCGGTTCTCGACGACCACGCCCCGAAACCGATCGACGAACAGCGGAATGGAGTACGGCCAGTCGGACCATTCGACGGCCGGCGTGGTCGAAAATCCACGGCTGCGCTTGTTGCTCGAGCGGAACCCGGTGACGTGCATCCGCGTCATCGAGGCGGACCCGAACCCGAAGAAAGAACGCACAATCATCTTGGCGGCGCCATCGACCAGGTCGCTCGCCGGCAGGTAGGCCGCCGACAGATCCTCCCGGGAGAACGGAGTCAAGAGCAACCTGTGCTGAAGTTGTGCTGCGAGATCCGGATCCCGGAGAACACGAAAGACATTGACAACGTCGAGGTCGAGGTCGTTGTAAACCTCCCCCCCGACCCTTGGCTTCTGCAAAAGTACCGAAGCGGCGCCACCGAAAGCCTCGACGTAAGTCAGGTGCGGAGGGAAGTGAGAGATGACCCATGGAGCCAGTTTCCACTTGCCACCGTGGTAGCGGAGGACCGGCCGGGCGATCACGAATCGCCGCCGGTGTGCTTGACCCAGTCGAGCGTCGCCCGATTGACGGCGTCCCGGATCGGATCGCGAGGCGCCGGCACGATTCCGTAGGCCTCCCAGAGCAGCGAGCCCCGGACATCGTGGGCGAACGTTTCGCCATGCTCCACGCGCCGATACCCTCCAGCATCGACGACCGCCTGCAGCTGGGAGGCCAGGTCCCGGACCGGCAGGTCGAGGCCCTGGCCGGTCCGGTAGTCGAAACCCTTCACAGAGCGTAGGCGGTCGTGACCGACAGAACGGCGTCCGGGAAGATCACCGACCAGAGGTCCCGGTAGATCTTGATGATGGCCGGCTGCCCGGTGATGAAGCGTACGTGGCCGTTCGCGTGCGTGGCAGTGAGCGTCTGCATGGGTTACTCCTCAATCCGATAGTTGAAGGTGCGGACTTCGTCCTTCGTGCCGTACTCGAGGAAGGAGCTTTCGCCCTGCTCGAGCATTTCCTCGGCGTGGCGGCGGTCGAAGTTCCGGATCTTCTCGTCGCGGAGAATGATCCCCTTCAGCAGGCCGGACAGGAACTCTTTGTCGAAGACCAGAGTGACAAGAGCGGAAGAAGTGGCGGTGTTCATTTGGCGGTTTCCTTTGAGGAGCGGAGAGCGATTCGACGGGTGCCAGTCTTGCGTAACGCGCAAGATTCCGCAAGTCCTAAATCAGCGGTCCGTCACACTTCCGAACAAAGAGTCCTGACGGCCGGAAGGGGCGCCAGGCGGAGGCGGGAGGGCCCGGAGCTGGGCGTAGTACTCGCGGATCCGGGCAGCCAAGACGGGGGAGGGGATATCCGGGCCATCGCCCGGGAGGCGGAAATCGACGATCGAGCCCTGACGGCGGGAGAGCCAATCAACGCTTGTTGGCGGCATGGAACTCGGGGTCGTAGATCGCGGCAAGAGGAAGCCGGCGCTCGCGGTCTGTACGGGTATTGCGGTAATACTCGTACAGGGAGCGGGCGAGTTCCCGCTTGGGGATCTGCATGCCCTTCTCGACCCGGGAGAGATTGCCCTGGTCCGTGCCGACGACGGCGGCGACCGCCTCGAGGCTAAGCCCCCGGGACTTGCGGATCTTCGCCATGAGGAAATCGGTGCGGGGTTCGGCCATGCGGCGATCTTGCACGTAACGCCATGGGCAAGCAAGTCAGGGCGCCGGCCGGGAGTTGCGAAGCCTTGCGAGATGTGCAAGTCTGGCCGCGCCCTTGAAGGGCAACCCGCATCACCAGGAGACCGCCATGTCCACAAACCAGCAAGAGCACCCGATACGGAAAATCACCGTCAACCCCGAGGAGCTGCACCACCCAGACATCATGTCGATTCGCCTGCACCCGCTTAAGTCGAGCTGGGCGATCGAGCTGACCCCGCACGCCACGATCATCGAGATGTCGCTGCTGATGCACGCCTACGACTGCGTAGCAGAGCGCACCGGGCCCGACACCTTCCTGCTGCGCCCCCGGCAGCGGAACCGGCCCTGCCCGCAGGCGAGCGACGTCGAGGCGCTGTTCGCCAGCCACCGGAAGTCGGCAAGGCCGCGGCTGCGCGTGATTCCGAGCCAGACCTTCCCGTTCAACCCCTGCACGTGCGGCGCCCCGGGAGGCTACCCGCACGAACCCGAGTGCGGGTGGTGGGAAAGCGGGAGCGGCGCATGAGCGGCGTCGAACGCACGATGTGGATTTGCGTCGCCGGGATGGCCGGGTTTCTGATATATGCCGCTGCCAGCCGCGAGACAGACTTTGACCCGCCACGGCAGTACATCGGCGGCGCAAAGCTGGTCACCGACCCAGCGAACGGATGCCAGTACCTCGTCGACAGAGGCATCACGCCACGCCTGAAGCCGGACGGACAGCAGGTGTGCTTGGGGAGGCAGCAATGAGCTACATATCCGTAGTGACCGACGGCGATAACGGCACCAGGATCCGCACCATTGCATGGGGCGGCAGAATTTCATCACGGCGCGCGACTCAAGGAACACCCCGACGGCCGGCGTACTTTTGCGGTGGTGGATTCGTGGAGCGATGGCTGAGAGAGGCCGCAGTAATGACCAAACAACTGAGAGGAAGCCGCAATGGACGCTGAGACTTTGTTCCGGGAGCTGCACCGCACGCTGCGATCGACGCACCGGGTGCCGATGCAGATTCGAGCCGGAGGCAAGCTGGTCGAGGTCGAGAGCCTCGGCCTCGAGACGCTGCCAGGCGGGAGGATGGTGGTGACGATCACGGCGAAAGAGCCGCTGCGCGTCGCCGAGCCGCTGCCCGAGGGCGTGGTCGACATTCGAGGCAGCCGGCGGTGAGCAACGAGCCGCAGAAATACTTCAAGGGCGCGCACCGCCATTATTTCGCTGACCACCAGCACTGCCTGAAGTGTGGGAAATGGGAGGGCCTAGCGGACGAGGATGACTGCGGGTGCAGCGATGAAGACATGGATATGCTGGCGCGCAAGTACGGGCCGGGCGTGAGGAGTAACCTCGACAGCATGTATGCCGCCTTGGAAAAAGAGACCGGGCTGGTGGTTGCTAAAGTTGCAGCCGCGCAGACGCCAATTGAAGCATGTAGCAAGTGATGAGCTGGCTGAAAGACTGGATTGGCAAGCCTGCCGCAGAGCTGCGAGCCCAGCGCACCAACACCCTGCGCGGCAAGGTTTCGAGGAACAGCGTGATCAAGGGCGGCGAGCTCTCCGTCGTCATCCGGTTCGGCCTCGAGGAGGCGGCCCGCGTCAAGGATCTGCTACCAGGCACGCTGGTGAGCATTCAACCGGAGGAGCCCAATGAGCCATCGACCTGATCCCGAACCGAGCGCAGTGCAGCCACAGCTAGGCATCACGCCCATCGCGCAGGTAGTGATTGCCAATGGCGAGCCTGTTTCTACAACGCTTTACGCCCCAGGCCTTCCTGATGGCGAACATGACCTGTTCCCCGTGCCGCTGGACCCGCGAGGGGCGATGCAGCCGTTTATGACACCTCCACCGCCGCCAGATGCCCTTTCGTTTGAGGATGGGCTTGGCTGCGCTGCCGAACAGATCCGCAATCTAACGACCGATGCGGAGCGGTATCGGTGGCTGCGGGATGAAGCCGGGAAGCGTTTCCCGTTTCCGCCTTACGTGGTCGGCTTCGAGGGGGCTGACTTGGATGCCGCCATAGACGCCGCGCGAGCAGCGGAAGCGAAGGAAGGTGGCCAATGAGGATCAACGTCTACAGCCAGGAACTGACCAACGAGGTCCAGCTGGTGGCGAAGCAAGCCGGCACCGGCGTGATTTACCACGCGGTGCAGCTGGTGCTTCATTCAAGCCCGATGCTGCATCATCCGCCGGCAGACGATGACCGGAGCGCGGTCACTATCTGGCTGCCGCGATCGCACCAGCGCCGGCACGAACTGGCAGTGACCCTCGAGCGCATGGCCCAGCTGGTGCGCCAGGCGCCGAAAGAAACAGGGATGGACTGATCTCGCCATGTCGTGGAGCGAGGGAAAGATCGCGCGCATGCTGGCGAGGAACACGTTCTCGGCGGATCTTTGCGTGCTGCCGAACTGCAACTGGACGGGATACGAGATCGACCTGCTAGTTGTCACGCCGAACCGTAGGATCATCGACGTCGAGATCAAAATCAGCCGCGCCGACTTGAAGGCTGACGCAAAGAAAGACAAGTGGTGGTACCACCCCCCTCGAGTTTGGAACCCGGATCCGCAGAGATACGTTAAGCCGGAGGCGCAGCCGAAGGCATGGCCGACAATGACGTGGAAGCACTACTACGCAATGCCAAAGGACATCTGGCGAGAGGACTTCCTATCGCTGGTGCAGCCGATTTCCGGTGTGCTTTTGGTTTCGGAAAGCAAGAGCTACGCGAACGGGCTAGTGGAGTGCGTGAAGCGCGCCAAGCCGTGTGCGACTGCCCCGCAGATGAACGAAGACCAGATCGTCCGCATTGCCAGGCTGACTAGCCTGCGGATGTGGGATGCGTACAAAGCCATGGAGCAAAGGCAATGAGCAAGCCGGACGTGAGGAACACAGAGCGACGCATCCTCGGGCGCGACGTCCAGAACGAAGGCAAGTACGAAAAGGCCTGCAAGATCTGCGGCGGAATCCTACTGATGGCGAAGATGCGAGGACCGCATCGATTCGGCTGGTGGGCATTCGACCAGAAACCGATTGACCAGGCCGGGATCCGGTACTACGTGGTCCACGACTGCCGGCCAGTTCCGGCGTCAGAGAAGTCCGACACCCGCTGAAGTTTGCACGCGGCGCAAGCCGGGTGTAGAGTCGCGGCCATGAAAGCCGCGGCCATGCAAATCCTAGACCAGCCAGAGGAGATCGACGAGATCACGTCGGCCAGGTTTACCCGCTGGCGCCGCGAGCTGGCGGCCTTCGTGATGGCCCAAGGTCTTCGCGCGAGCCTCGAGCACGTCGAGGTCGACCGCTGGGTGGAGTACTTCGAGATGGGGGAGAGGCCGGAGGAGGCCGCGCTGCAGGAAATCCTGCGCTGTGAATTCTAGCGGCAACAGCCGGGCAACCGGCCTGATAGGGCCCCGGGCCGGAATGGTCCGGCCCGGGGCAGCGATCAATCCTCTGCGTGCAGGCGATCCCGATCCGCGGCAATACGGGCGGCCAGGTCATCCCAGTCGGCCGCGGTGATTTCCCCGGCCTTGAGCTTTTCAGCGACCTCAGCCATGTGCGCGTCCGTCGCCCGGCCGGCCTCCACCGCATCCGCGAGGGCATACAGCCCGTTTGAGACCTTCGACTGCCCGGCAAGAGCAGCTGCCAGAGCAGCCGAGCGCAGGGCGATGAGAGCAAGAATGATGGGGTTCATTGGGCACCTCGGGCTGCTTGGATTTGACGAACAAGATCGGCGACGGCCAGCACGGCCTGATTGACCGCGAGCTGGAGATCGGCCTCAGTCTGCGCTGACTTCGAGGCCACGTACGCGTCCCGGAGCGGCCGCAGGGCGTCGATCAGGGGAGCGGCGACCAGGTCGGCCTGCTGCATTGCCCGGACCGCCTCCGGAGGCGTTGTCGGCCGGGCCTTGAGATTGGCGGCCTCCCTGACCAGGCTGGCGTAGTGCTCGGTGATGACGAAAGCCGTTTCGTCAGGCGATTCCGCTGCCTTATAGGCGCCCTGAGTGGCAGTGCAGCCTTCGATGGCCAAAGCAACCGGCAGCGAGAAGCAGACCAGCAAGAGCAGCAACACCGGACGGGCGAAACCGCCCTGCTTTGCCTTGAACTCCTCGGTCTTTACCGCCGCGGTTTCCGTGATCGGAGGCGTTGCCTTGAAGAGTCGGGTGATGATGGTCCACACGGCGACAAGGGCAGCGATGCCTGCGAAGACAGCCTCCATTGTGGCAGACCAGTCGATATCGGTGACGACGCCAGCGAGGCCCAGCACGACCACGATGAGCTGCACGATCTGCTGACGGATGATGGCGCTTTGGTACCAGGGAATGGTGGGTTCCATTGGATTCTCCAGAAAAGGGGGAAGGGGGAGCGGTGCGTTTATATCACGGGACTACAACAGATCTGGTGCGCTGCCCTTTAGCCACGCGCGGACATCGAAACAAGGGCAGTCCTTGCTGACGCCAGGGAAGTCGCGGTGGCCACGGATGACGGCTGCAGGAGCATACCGACGGAGGAACCGCAGCGTGTGCTTCAGCGATTCATACTGCTCCGGGGTGTAATTTGCCTCGGGTTTACCCTCCGGATTCAGCCCACCGATCAGGCAGACGCCAACGGCCAGGTCGTTGAACCCCTCCACGTGGGCACCGCGATAGTCAATGGGACGGCCGATCTCCACGATGCCTGAGCGGCGGATGACGATGTTGTACCCGATATCCGCCCACCCGCGATCGAGGTGCCACTTCCGGATTTCATCCTCGCCAACGTCGAGGGAGGCCTTCGTGGCGCTGCAATGCACGGCGATGAAGGCGGTGGCTTTTCGAGGGGCATAGGGTGCCATGGGCAGAACTCCTGTGGTAACTTGCGGGGCGCGCAAACAATAGCACGGGAGGATTTATGACCGATGAGACCGCACCGCCAGACGAAACAGCCGAGGTCGCCGCCAGCCTGCTGGGCCGCGCACTACTCGAGGCGATCGTCGACGAACTGCACGTGGTACCTGATGCCTGGGCGAAAATGACGCAGGCGCAACAGGACAAGACGATCGAGCGACTGAGGATCAAGATCAAGGATCTGCTGCAGGAAACGATGTCGGTGCTGCTTGCCGGCAAGTTCCCGGCCTGCGTTGCCAGCCTCGATCGCGTGGTGTTTGCCGGCGGGATCAAGGCGATCCTAACCGTCGAGAAGGGAGCCAGGAGCCGGCATGAGCTTTCCGACGGGGTAGGCAAGCGGATCCTCGTCGTGATGGCGGATCCGGACGAATACCTGCAGCGCATGGATGAGATCAAAGCCAAAGCCACGCAGCGCGACCTGTTCGAGGCATCGAAAAGCGCCGATACGAAGTACGAGCCCGACCAGGATCAGCCCGGGTATCGATCCGATGAGCCGGCCGCGGATCCCGGCAAGACTTGGGCGGACGTCAACGAACTCCTCGAGAGCGCGGACACCCTCGAGCTGGACCCGGGATCGCCGAAACCGCTGTGGGAGCAAGCGCTCGAGATTCTGGCGCTGGTGCACTGCCTGCCCACAGAGGACTTCGCGCGGCATTGGACTGAGCAGGAATGCATGGTGGCGTTTGCCTGGGCAAAGGCGATGCTCGACAACCCCGAGGCTGCCCCGGCCAGGCCGCACTGGCTCCCATTGCCGACACCCCCGGAGCCAGGCAATGAGGATGACCAAGCACAAGGGGGTACGCTACTATTCGGCAGCGCGGCGGACCCTGAAGACGGCGCCGGAGACGACCAACCCGAGGAGCCCCAGAATGAAGACTCGTAGCGTTCTCGCCACCGTAGGACTGCTGCTGGCGGCCAGCCTTGCCTTCGCGCAGGCCCCCACCGTCACCCTGTCCGTCAACCCAGCGACCGGCGTGGGCAGCGTCACGCCCACCATCACGTGGTCGACGACACAGGCCCAGTCCTGCCAGGCGTCGGGGGGATGGAGCGGCGCAAAGCCGACAAGCGGCACGGAGACGCTGCCGGCCGTCACCGTCAATACCACCTACACGCTGACGTGCACCGGGCCGGTGCCGGCGGCGAACGGAACTGCAGCCCTATCGTGGACAGCGCCAACCCAGAATACGGACGGGACACCGCTGACGAACCTCGCCGGGTTTCGAGTCCAATACGGTACATCCCAGACCGCCCTCGATCAGAGCGTGAGCGTGACGAACGCCGCCACCACGGCGAGAACGATCACGGCACTGCCGGCCGGGACTTGGTACTTCGGCGTGCGGGCGGTGACCACTCAAGGCGTTGAGTCGAACCTCTCAGCGATCGTCAGCAAGACGATCGTCGCACCGGCGCCCCTCACTGCATCCGCAAGCACGGCCGTGGACGTCAGCAACGTCCCGAACCCGCCGACCGGACTACAGGTAATCGAGGCAACCGCCTATGACCTGCGACTCGACTGCTCGAATATCTTCAGCTGCTTCCGCGCGTACCTGCGAGACGATTACAGGCTGAACGTGGTGGTGGGCCAGGCGACGCTCGGAGCGGGATGCGGCCCGGTCGGCGTCGACGTGAAAGAGGCGGGATACTTCCGAGTCCCGACTCAGGCGGTGGCGTTGACCAGATCCCCGAAGTCGAGGCAGATCGTCGCGCGGTGCGCCTGATGACATGGCGCAGCACAACAATCCGTACTGGTGGCTTCCCATCGCCCTGCTGGGCGTAACGATGACCGTCGGGCTGATCGCTTGGTACTGGAAGCGCATGCTCGATCGGCTGGATAACGCCCATGATGGCGTTTTTAAGGACGGAGGTCCCGTGTCAACAGTCCGGCAGGAACTCACCACGATCCGTCGCCATATCGCCAATTTCATGACGCGTGAGGAAGGCGAGCAAAACAACAAAGCCCTACACACGTACCTCGAGACCATCCGCACCGAAAGCAAAGAGCGCGAAGAAAGACTGATGCGTGCGATCGAGAAACAGCATGGGCTGATCAAAGAAGACGTGAGCGAGCTGAAAGAGGACATCCGCCTGGTGTCCAAGCGCATCGATAACATCACCGACCACCGATGAACTGCGAGCACCGCCATGATTCGCGTCTACCCAATCACGCCGGTCCCGGCGCCGCGCCAGGTCGCACGGGATAAGTTCAACCCTTCGGCAAGCGTCCAGCGCTATAGAGCGTTCCGCGATGAGTGCAGGCTGCGACACGTCCAGCTGCCTCGGCCATTCCACCACGTGATCTTTGTGCTACCGATGATGCGAAGTTGGTCAGGCAAGGAACGCCTGCGCCTGATGGGCATGCCGCATGAGTCGAGGCCCGACAGAGACAACCTCGAGAAGGCCCTGCTCGATTCGGTGTACGGCGAGGACTGCCAAGTGTGGGATGGCAGGGCGACCAAGCTATGGGGGCCGCAGGGCATGATCATCGTAAGCAGGGACAACCTAGACATCACGCTGCCCTTCGACCTTCGCCCGTTCGTCGAGGCCCTGCGCAAAGGAACCTAGCGTAACGTGCAAGAAGCGGCTAACCTCTGCGCAGGAGAACTGCATGCCGCAACGAATCAAGACGCACAAGCCACCCGGGTGGACACCACCCGCAGAGCGGAGGAAGGCGCATGACCGCACCCGAGGTACCAGGCAGCAGCGTGGCTACACCGACCACTGGATCAGGTACTCCAAGGATCGGCTGAAGCGTTACCCGTGGTGCGAGGAGCACAAGAAGCAGGGCCTCTACGTGGAAGCCACAGAGACCGACCACGTGAAGCCCGTAGACGGCCCAGATGATCCCCTCTTCTGGGATGACACGAACCACCAGTCCCTGTGCCATGCCTGCCATAGCAGCAAGACAGCGCGCGAGGACGGCGGATTCGTGGGGCGCGGAGCAGCGCGGAAGGGGAGGGGTGGGTCAAAAGTCCAAGGATCCACGGCAGAACCGTCGCCCCATCTTCTCTTCCCCTCCCTTC
>Ga0181363_1000026_pt1 | contig 42289 bp, 59 predicted proteins | sample Fa13NDMLBSN_FD_130109 | JGI IMG/M metagenome (GOLD analysis project Ga0181363, IMG submission 130109) | Freshwater viral communities from Lake Michigan, USA - Fa13.ND.MLB.S.N | ecosystem: Environmental > Aquatic > Freshwater > Lake | place: USA: Michigan | collected 2013-09-23
CATTTTAAAGGAATACTACTTTTTTCAGTATCTGGTTATCAACTACTTATATGATTTGTTTCTTCGGTGTACCAGTTTTTTGCTACTCCATCACTTCTCGGTGTACTTTTCGCTCTTTTTTCGATTTCGGCATATTACCTACGCCACCAGTTCTTCTAAACTGTACACCCTTTTATATGATCCTTTATGACGCGGATAGTAATTTCCAAAGCGCACATAGTCCTTTTCCTTCACCCAATTCTTTACTTTGTGCATGACTTGCTTGATCCTTCTGAGTCCTGCAATTTCCAGCGGTTCCTTCCGCTCAAGTGCAACTTCCCACAATTCATACTTACAAACTTTCGAACGTTGTACCAGGTCACTGTCTTCTTTCAAATGCTGTTCATAATTATTTACAAAATCAATTTTATCCCACTTGGTTAATTCATACCAATTCTTCGGCACTTTCATATCAAGGTAGTTCCGTATCTGCTCAGTCATTGGATCCTCTTCTGTATAGTCTTCCTGTATCATAACAGCTTCTGCATTCAGTGCTTTAGGCAGATACAATGGTTCTTTATTTCTAAACATCACAACTGCTTCCGCCCATATCTGGTCAATTTCATCCTGCTCAATGTCAAACACCACCCCCTCCGGCTCATTTTCAAACGTTGCCACCGGCCAAAAGCGGCGGTTACCTGTCTGCGACTTTAAAAAGTCAAACGTATTCGTAGAAGCAAAAAAGATACATTGTCTGAGTCTGTGCTCAGTCGTACGCGCATACGGGCTCCGGTATCGGTCTTGTCTTGCAGATATAAAAGACTTTACCCTTTCGACTTCGGCCTTAGCCATACCAGCCAATTCACCTATTTCGATGATCCACACACCCTGTATCTGTTCGTAGGCTTCCTTACTCTGCAACATGTGCATATTAAATGAATCAGTAAACCATTTCCCGCCTAACTTATCAAACAGCGCACTTTTACCCTGTCCCTCTTCCCCCACAAGTGTTAAGATATTATCGAACTTAATTCCAGGGACCATGACCCTTGCAACACAAGCCACCAGTGATTTACGGGTAACTGTCCGCGTATAAAGATCATCACGTGTCCCCAAATATTTCACCATAAGACTATCCACACGCTGCACACCATCCCACACAAGCTTATTTAGATAATCAACAACAGGATGAAAGCGAAATTTTTCAAGTACAACAAGCAATCCTTTTTGCAGTTTACCATTGCCGGGGGAAAGTTTGTAAACTTTCTCTATATAGTTTTCAATATTAGCAAGATCATTATCATTAATAATCCTTGATCCAGTCGTCACTTTGCGCCACGGTAAGTTCCGTTTGAAAATTGCCTGCTGTTCAAAATCATCAAACGCAATATTCTGATAAAACAACGGATCGTGTTCCAGTATGATCGCTATATTATTAATCGTACTTAAATAATTTCCCTTGCGGTCAATGTCCATTTTCTTCAGCCACTCAGTCCCTCTTTCCTCTATACTTTCATTTGCACTTAAATCAATTTCAACTTCTGCAAATGCTTCCTGTGCACTCATCACTTTTGCTTCACCCAGTTGCTGCTTTATAAAAGTGTCCTTTGCCGCAAAGTCACACATTGCTAAATAGCTTGGCTTCTTATTAATCGGCACATCAGGATCATCTGAATCAAGCAAAGCATATTTATGTATGCGTACAAGATCAAATGAGTTGCACAAAATGTTTGATGCAGGATCAGTTGAATGATGTGAATACAAAAATTTGTCATCGTAAACAATTACACCTGCTGCTGTTGATCCTTCTTTATAGGTATAACGCCCTTCAATTGCACACGTCTCATAAACGTCACTCAGAAAATTTTCAATGCAAGAGCTGATTGAATAAGCGCGGTTGAAAGCGCCGATCAGTCCCGGTTTTTCCCATGGCTCGCCTTGCCGCTTTGCATCTTGCTTGAGTGCTTTATTTTCTTTAATTGCCACCGGCCATTCTGAAACATCTTTCCAGTCAACATACGTTCCAAGTACCACGTCAGGATCAAGCCATTGTCCCTGCTGTTCCTGGAAAACATACTCACCGTCTTTCGGTGTACTTGGCCAATACATTAAACGGTGCGGCTGATACCCGGTCGGGTCATATTGGTCAATGCCTGTGTCACCTGCAATCCTGCGGCAAATAGCAGTGTACTCATCACAAAAAACTTCTCGGGCCAGTGGGATGACTAATCTGTAACGGGGACTTTCAGCAGTGTGTTTATGAGTAGAATAGATTGCTGCAGCACAATCATATTGCAGACAAAACCTTTCCCAAAAATCTTTTTCTGCGTCATCAGCATCAAGCGTCAGCAGTTGTCTTGTTGTAACAGCCGAAGCAAGACGCCTGCCGCCTGCCAAGTGTCCGCCAACAAAACCCCCGATATCTTTGATCTCATCCTGCCGCTCTTTTTTGAAAGTGACATATTCAGCCAGCAGTTCAGCAGTCCTGTGTGTGTCTTTAATCTTCGCAATAAAAGTCTCCCACGATACCTGCTTATTCTGCCACTTCTTATCCAGTCGCGATTTCCCCGTTGCAATATTAAACTTCATAAATCTTTTTTATACTTATCACAAAAACCTAATTCATAAACACCATTTGTAGAATATTTCCCAACATCAATAAGATTACAAGTTAAATCATCTAAAGTTGAAGAATGAATACAATTAAGACAGCATTTAATATTTAGTTCTTTATAATTATTTGCTTTTTTTTGCTCTTCTGCCAACTTAACAGATTCACTATAAGTATTTGGATTATTCATAATTTAATTATTTTTTACCAAAGCAGATTTCGCAGCCTTGTATTTTATGCTCATTACAAATTTAATCAGTAACACAAATATCATGAACACCATCACAACGACCACAGCATCTTGATTTAATTATTTCTTTATGTACTTTCAAGTCTTTTAATTCTGACTTTTTATAATATTCCCTTGTTCCGTCTTCAAACTCAATTAATGTGAATTTATCTATTCCATTTTTATAGTCAATCTGCCCTTTCTTATAACCTTCCTCTTGAGCAATTTTGCCATACAGGAATAAAACAAAAAAACATATAATTAATGCAACTGAGATTAAAATAGCTTCCATAATATTTATTTTTAGTGTGAGAAACAGAACTCGAACCTGCATACGCTGTATTTGTCTTTTGGCATACAGTCCAGCCAATTAATGACTTTACCAATTTGTCTATTCTCACAAGTCCCACAATGTCCATTTGTTACTGTCAAGCAGTCTGCTTAAATCATTCATGATGATCTTCCTGCATTCCTGGTGTGCATGATCTGTCCTGTCATAATTGCGGCCGAAAATCTGTGAGTCAGTTGCAAATGCTTTCTCTTTATTGAACCTGTCAGTATCATGACGGTCAATTTTTACTTTGATTGTTCCGAGCTGATGAACAAAGTCAAACTTAATCAACAGGGAATCGATTTCAATGTTTGTTATCATTAGTATAGTTTTAAAATTGTGAAAGTATCAGCTGGAAATTGTTCTCTTAAAGTAATACAATCTAAGTGTAATAAAAGTTCTTCTGTCGATTCACCTGTAGATTTTCTTTCCTTTAAAAAAGTTCTATGCTCAAGTCTTAATTCACGTAAAGTATAATTGATAAATGAATCTTGAAGTATAAATATTTTGAATTTCATTTTTTATAGTATTGAGTTGTGAAAGTTTCTGCGCCAAGTGTCAAACCATTTGCCCACGAAATAGGTGCACTCAGCAAGTCGTTTACAAAAGTAGATATTTCGTTTTGTGATTCGATAACAATTTCGTCATGTACATGCATCACAATTTTCAGTCCTGCCTTATCTGCCCTGAGCATTGCGTCAGTGAGCACATCTCTTGCAACAGCTTGCACAATATTCTCTACCAACTTGCCACCGTATGTATCTTGCCAACCCCATTGCTTAGTCGTCTGATTCATTCCCTGGTAAACAATTTTCTGTCCGCTCATCCGTGCATTGAGGTAAACAAGTTCACGTCCTGAAGGAAGTTTGATGAACATGTTCTTGCCTCTTTTTTCAAATACAACATTATCATTTACCATACATACATTTCCGTTTAATGCTTCCATAAATCCATCTTGTATGCTGTACCAATACTGCACTATTTTTCGGTTTGCATTGCGCCATTGCTTTACAAGTTTTGGAAGTTCTTCTGCAGTCAGTCCCATTTTCAAAGCACCCATTCTTTCAAGTGCACCCGCAGCGCCTTGATAACCGAGAGCAAGCTCAGCAATCTTTCCTTTTTGTCGCATATCTTTTGAAACGGATTCAATCGGAACTTTAAACATCTGTGAAGCAGACGCTTCGTAAATTTTCCCATGGGTTTTAAATACATCAAGACGCCATTTTTCCCCTGCCAACCAGGCAACAATTCTTGCTTCAATTGCACTGGAATCAGACACGACAAAGCTGTTTCCAGGGGCAGGAATAAAGGCAGTCCGAATAAGGTTCGATAAAACTAAGCCCACATCGTCATATGTCAGTTTAAGGGCGTCTAAATTACCTGTCCTGACTAACTCGCGTGCGAAATTTAAGTCCTTCAGATTCGTCCGTACGAGGTTCTGCAGTTGTACATTCCTGCCTGCCCATCTGCCTGTCCGATTGGCACCGTAATATTGAAAAAGCCCGCGGATTCGGTCGTCTTTGCAGGCACTCTTTTCCATTGCTGTATATTTCCTGATTGATGATCGGCTGAGTCTTTCTCTGATCTGAAGTACTTCATTCATAGCAGTTCCTTCAAGCGCTTTGAAGACACCAGGCATAGCAGCTTTATTCAGTGATTCAATTTCTATTCCTGTAGCTTCTTGAATAAACGCTTTCACTTGCGCATTAGATTTGGGATTTTTGATATTCGTCAACCGTCCCATTTCTTCTATCAGTTCATCAGCAACAATTGCTTCCATTTGAATTGCATTGCGCACTAAATCTTTGTCAACCCGTACGCCCGCATTATTTATTTTCTGATCCAGATTCCACACAGGTTGTTCAAATTTCGATATCGAAAACCAGTTCAATTGACGCCTGATTTCCTGTTCTGCTTTTACGTCCTGTAGGCAATATTCCATAAAGTCAATCCATTTCTCACCATCATGATGAGGCAAGTTACGCGTGCGCATACCATTTGCTTTGGTTGGTTTACAAGGAACACAAAAATATCTGATCAGTTCTTTCCCACGCTTGTCTTTTTGTTCCATTGTTCCCATTGCCTTTGCCGCCTGGTCAAGTCCAAACGGATAACCTGCCTGAGCAGCAAGTGCCATTGTGCAAGACCATTGAGACGGATCCAATTGCAGATCAAGATGCTTTGACAGACAGGCAATTTCAAACGGCGCATTGTAAGCAGTCTTTAATATTGCAGGATCATTTATATGCACAGCTAATTCAAAGGGAATACGCTGCCCTTTACCCATATCGTAAATCTTCGGTTCTGCGCCGTCAATTGACCAAGAGATCATTAAAATTTGAAAAGCAGGGTCTTCAACATATTTATGAACGCCTGCTTTTATATCAGTTTCTGAATAAGTCTCTAAATCAATTCCGAGCTCTTTCATAATAAATCAATATTTACTGAGTAGATAGTGTCAACCTGGTTTTGTTGCGAATTATAAACTTCATATTTATAAAAACCTTTCACAACTTTCTTTCCTATATTCTCAATCATGAATTGTTTAATACCTGCTTCTGTCATTTTAACAGTACGGAGTAATTCATAATGACCTCTGAGACTGTTGAACCTGTACAGCTTAACAAACGGCTGTTGCAATTCATTCAGCTGCACCAGGTCAATTATTTCTTTAATTACATTATCAGTCAGAAGCACTTTGCCTTTGCTGTAATTCAATACAAGCCGGCGGATTTTTTCAATCATAATATCACATCGAGTTTTAGAGCAAGTTTGTTTTCTTGGCAGTGAGTGTACTTTGCAAATTCAACCAACCATTTTAAATCTTTACGAGAGAAAGTCGGCAGTCTGTCTACATCAATAAAAGCAACGTCGCTGCCTTCAATTGTAATTCTTGGAAATTGTACTTTGTCAAGTACAGCAGTGTACAAACAAACACAAGATGATCCGTTGCGTGCAAGTTTACCGATCAATTTCCAGTCATCAGGTTTGATAAAAATATCAGCTTGAGTAAGTACTGCACGGGAAACACAATCATAGTATGTTTCACCTGGTTTTACTTCATCCCCTGGAAGATTTGTTAAAGAGTCAGTCTTACCTGAATTGAATAAGACTACTTGTTTAAGGTCTTTGGTGAACAGTGCACCGATTGCAAATTTTTTCATTTGTTTGTATATAATTTTATTGCAAGATCAATATATAAACCATATTCAGCAATTTCTTCTTCTGAATAATTGTTTTCTTTACCAATTTGAACAAAATTTTCTTTCCAGTATTCAAAAGTAAACTTATTGCAACCTATATTTAAAGTTGTTTTACTGGAAGCTGCCACAAAATGTTTTGTTCCTTGTATTTGCAATGGCGACTTTTCCCAAGCATCTCCAGACACCCGAGCATCTCCAGACACCCGAGCATCTCCAGACACCCGAGCATTTCCATACACCTGAGCATTTCCAGACACCTGAGCATTTCCATACACCTGAGCATTTCCAGACACCCGAGCATCTCCAGACACCCGAGCATCTCCAGACACCCGAGCATTTCCATACACCTGAGCATTTCCAGACACCCGAGCATTTCCAGACACCTGAGCATCTCCAGACACCCGAGCATTTCCAGACACCCGAGCATCTCCAGACACCTGAGCATTTCCATACACCTGAGCATTTCCATACACCTGAGCATTTCCATACACCTGAGCATTTCCATACACCTGAGCATTTCCAGACACCTGAGCATTTCCAGACACCTGAGCATTTCCAGACACCTGAGCATTTCCAGACACCCAAGCATCTTCTTGAATATTGTTTTCTTTTTCTACAAATCCTCCTTTATCTCCTTTTTTACCCCATTTGCAATCAATCAATAATTCTATTCTGAAAAGAGTTATTCCTGCAAAATTTACAGTTGTTTCTGTTGTAAGTTTGAAATGTTTCATGATTTTTTGTTGAGTTGTTTATCAATGTACTTCTTGGCATTTTTCTTATTGAGAGCAGATACATATAAAAAACCTTCTGTGCAATTGATTTCATAAATTGTCTTATTTGCATATTCTTTCTTACCTACAATCTGCACTTCTTTATAAGTATCAGAATTTGGGTCATATTCAAAAATCCGGTGTCCGTCTTGCGAGGGAGAAAAATCAGCAACAAATTGTTTTGTTTTGTGAACTTGTAAAGGTTCATGCTTGGGAAATAACCAGTTGAAGAATTTTGATATCATGATTTTTTATTTTGCTGCTCTTACGGGATTCGAACCCGCGCTTCCGTATCTCATAAATACGTTGAACTAACCGCTATTCGAAAGAGCAAACCGAACCTTACCTAACACCTACAGAAGATCAGCTGCTTCGTCGTTCACTTCAACATCACCAAAAGCATCATCCACACTTACGCGTCCTGAAAGACGTTCACCTGTTTTGGTTTTCATGACGTGATTCAGACCAACAGCAATTCCTTTTGATCCGCCTGAATTATACGGATAGAAAGTAATGTTTGCAAAACCATAATCACCTGACTGAAATTCGTCCTGATCAGTGATAGGACTGCGTGAAGAGTCAACAATTCCAGGTCTTGTTGAAGCTCTTGCTGATAAGTACATTGACTTTTCATATGCTTCATCTTCTTCACGGGCTTCATCACCGTCATAAAATGAAATCTTCAAAGTGCTTGGAACTTTACCACCAAACTTTGAGTCTTTGCCGGCGATTTTTGCAGCATCAATTGCAGCTTCAATCATTTTAATTGTCTTCTTGTCTGTCTTCGGGATAATCAAAGAAGCAGAATACTTTTTCTGCTGTCCTTCTTCCATTGCTTTTGGCTCCCATATTGTAAGGTAGCTAAAGCGGCAGGGAACCGTGATTGTACACGGGTTTTTTTCATTTGCCATTTTGTTAAATTTTAAACGTTTAAAAATTAGGATGAGTAAATTACAACTTTCTTTTCGAGAAATAAAACTAATCGGCTTCTGATCCTAAATCAACATCTTCAAAAGCGATTTTAGCTGCATCTGTGCTGTTGATCTCAGGTCGCTTGTCCCATTCAGGAACAAGAGTTGCTGCGCCAGGCGGTTTAATAATATGCGCGCTGCATAATTTTTCAACAACTGCTTTACCAATATTTTTTTCAAGCGCACCAATTCCCACTAACTCCGGTTCTGTCAGGAATAAGTCATTTGAAATTTTTGCTTTTTGCAATGTCTTAATAATTGCTGCAGGATCAGCATATTTGCGGTTACTTCTGCCTTGTACCAATTTGAAACCAGGCCATTTCATGTCATGCGATACTGCCTGCTGCAGTGCGTAGGTTTTAATTCCAGAAAACCATTTCACCATGTCAGGTCCTTTGTCCAATATGTTCGCAATATCTTCAGGACTTAGTTTATTGGGGTCTTCAAAAGCATATGAAGCAAGTTGCATATTATGATCCGCAAGTGCTTTACATTCATTGCGTGCTTTACAAAATTGGCAATGACTTCCTGGAACATAATCACCTTTTCCCTGGTGTGCAAGTGCTGCTTTTTGCTTTACTTCATTTTCTCCCCATTCAAGCAACCACGCTGCATCAACTTCAAACGATGAATGATTATCAAGACGCGGTTGAAAAATAGTCATGCGTACTTTGTCAATATGATAGGAGAGTGAATACTTTTGCAAAGCGCCAAGCGCATACAGCATCATTTGTTTATTCTCATGCGCTTCAACCAATACGCCCTTGCCATATTTCAGATCATTAATGTCCAAAATGTAATCAGCAATGATTGCACAGTCCAATGTTCCAAAACCTTCAGGAACAAATTCTGTCAGGTCAATTTGATCTTCAACAATAATGGTTGCATCTTTCAATGCTTCATATTTTTCCATGATGAAACTTGCATAGTCCATTGCATGACCGTTCATCTCTGCATTGTACAGCTTATGGTTTTTGATCTTCTTGAGCTCTTTCTCAAAAAGAACAGACTTAATTTGTTTTAAATTGTTACGCAATAAAAGTTCCGCGAGCGCGTGGGCGAGTGTACCTTCATCAGCTGCAGTGTTTGAAGATTGCGGAAATGTTTCTTCAAGTCTTGCAGAAGGGGTGCAAGCAAGCCATCTGCTTGCACCCGAAGGTGATAATAATGCGTGCATTAAAGATCTTTTAAATCTTCAAAAAATGCAGCAAAATGTTCTTCATCCAAAGTAGACGCATTTTTTGCACCGTACTTGTTCAAACATTTTACCACTTTGTCTGTCTTCCCTTCACCGACTTTCGCGTTAATCATTTCGCGGATCATTGTCAGTGTAACAGTTTCATCTGTTTTTTTAACAGGAAATTTGATAGTTTCCTGCTTACCTGCATCATGCTTAACTTCCACTTTTTCACGTGGCCCTGTATAAGTTGGTTTTATTTCACCAACATCAGCCAAATGGATTTTTGCAGGAATGCTGAGTGCTGCAATCAATTGCCGCAACAGTTCTTTTGTTTCGTCATCAAAGCCAACAATCAATGTCTGTTGTTTCTTTGGAGCTCGCGGCACAGTCACTTTTTTGACTGGTGCCGATTTCTTTTTTGTCATGTTCTTGTTTTTTGAAGTGATTAATCTTTTTTGATGTAGGCATTCACTCCCACGACCAAAAGTTTTCCTTTCACTTTCAGGTCTGTTGTCACATTGCCGTTTGATGAAGCAATGACAATTGATTTACCTGATTTTGAAATTTCTTCTTTAGTCGGGATAGTAATGACTAAATTGTCCCCTTTCATTTCTACTTTCATATGTTTTAGATTTGATGTACCTTAATCCCTTGCGCCTGGAGCAGTTCAACACCTGACTGATCTGAATGACGGTCTTTAAATACTACTCTTGAAATTCCTGACTGGATCATTAATAAAGCGCAAGACATGCACGGGGAAAATGTGACATACATTGTTGCACCTTTTGTTGCAATACCTTCAGCCGCACATTTAGCAATCGCATTCACTTCAGAATGTATCACACTTTTTAAAGTTTCCCCGTGCTCGTCTTCACAAGCATTGTCCATATTTGGAGCAGTGCCGTTATATCCAAATGATATGATTTGTTTTCCCTTTACAAGTACTGCGCCAACCTGTCTGCGTTTGGCCTTACTGTGCTGAGCAATCTGCAGGGCAATGTTCATATAAGTTTGATCCCAATTAGATGACGTCATAATAATCAAGTATTTTTAAGACAGCATAAAATAATAATTTACCTGCAACAATAGCCAAAGCCCCGAGTATAATTTCCAAAATGTTTATGGTCATTGTCCGTCTTTTATAAATGTACCATTCAACATTTTCCCTTTGCGGTTCTTGATTTCATCATAGGCAGATTGAATACACTCTTCAATTGAGACACTGCCTAAGTGAGCAAGTGAAGTAAGTACAACAACACAATCGCCAATTGCATCTTTGAACTCAACGGGATTTGCACGGTCAATTGAATGAGCAAGTTCACCAACTTCCTCAACAAGTTTGATAAACTGTTTTTCTACACTGCCTTTATCAAATATTCCTTTTTCCTTTGCCCATGTTCTGATGAGGTCAAATATAAAAATGTAAAGTTCTACGCTAACACCATTTGGGCCTATTTTCATTATCTCATTGGCATATAATGCGATGTCTTCTTTAGACATTCCTTTAGGAAGATTTACAACTAAGTTCATATTGCAATATTTATTTTGATTCGGGATTCTGATTTATAATTGTCAACTGTCAACTGTTGGTTTTCATAAGACCAGGTAGGTAGCGGATGAACAGGACGTGATAAGTATTCCTGCACACCAACAACATGATCCTGATAAATGTGTGCATCAACAATATTCAAATTAATGTTTGCAGGTTTATATTTGGTTATTGCCGCAACGTAAATAAGGAAGTGTGCAAAAAGTCCAATGTCATATGGTATACCTCCAAACATATCACCGCTTCTTTGCACAACAAACATATCAAGATACTTTCCTGCACGTACATAAAATTGAAAGTACAAATAACATGGAGGTAAAGCCATATCTTTTAATTGTAACGGATTCCAAAGTGTTATGATATGCCGTCTGCTTTGAGGATTTTTTATAAGACTGTTCAATAAATCATCAAGCTGATTGTGAGAAGTGCCGTTGTAGTTCAGCATTTGATAACCGTAAACGGGCCCTAAGTTCCCGTGACGATCTGCCCAAGCATCCCATATATGAATGCCTTTGTCTGTGAAAACTTTTGTATCAGTGTGGCCGTTTATAAACCACTCAAACTCTGTTTTGATAATTTCAATATCAATAAATTTAGAAGTAAGCAAAGGAAAATATTCACTGATATTGTATTTGAGTTGCAGTCCAAACATGGAGTAAGCAGGCGTAGCGGTTCTGTTGACTCTCAGCTCACCTGATCCAAGTATTAACCGCAATAAGTCTTTGTATCTATTTTCCATTTGCATAATTATTGAATGCTGCAATATATCCGACTGCATCAAGCATTGTGTCTTCTTTGGATTGATAAGCGAGGCGGGAAAGTTTCAACGCAATCATACATTTGAAAAAATCTTCTGTAGTGATTTCTTTGTTGCACATCTCCGAAGCAATCCTTGCTGCTTTGGCCATTGACTCATCAAAAGGGCCGTAAGACCGTTGCTTTTCTTCGGCCCTTTTATTGATGATGTCGTCTGCCTGCTGTAAAATGTTGGCCATTACTTCTTGGTAAATCCGCCTTTAGATGCGTACCAAGCAACGGATGGTTTATGAAATCCTTTTTCAACGATCTCATTTACACTCAAACCTTTTTCAAGTAAGGCCTGAATCTGTGCACCTTTACCAAGAGGTTTGTCACCTGTTGCTTTTTTCGCTGCTTTCTTTGGAGCTGCCTTTTTCGCTGCTGCCTTTTTTACTGCTTTCTTTGGAGCCGCTTTCTTAGCAGCTTTTTTTGCTGTTGCCATGTTTTCTTGTTTTTGAAGATTAAAATTTCTGATTACTTTGATGAGTTCTTTACCTGCTGCCTTGTTGTAACGGAGAGCAGCCGTGTTATATAAAGTTAACTTTTCCTTGTTTGCTTTCTCCTCTGCAAAAATTTCGTCCCATAATTTGGCTGTAAATTCCTGCAGTTCTACCTGATTTTTTGGGATAGGATCAACCACATCTTCCACTTCCTCAACCGCTTTTTGTCCTTTAGTATTTGGACAACTGAGAGCAATCTTTTTGAATTTTGCATCAATGATTACTGTCTGACTCAGTCCGTGACGTTTACCCGTTGCTTCACAATTTCTGCACCGCATTCTGTCATAGCCACCGCGCTCAGTCACAAGACTTGCTTTTTCCCACACGTGATTTACATTACCAACTTCATGAGATTTTAACACACCAACAAAGACCCTTTTTTTCTCACCTGGTTTTGCGGTGTTGTTGAACATTTTAATGAGATTTTCGCCGTGGAGTTCCATCGTCATGTTGTCTTCAGCCATTGTGTTGATGGTTTCTTCGTTTGGATCATGAGCAAGTGGGGAATCTCCTTCCTGTCTCCATTGGAGAATGTACGAGAGCTGTTTCATAATTTGTAAGAGGTTTTATTTAGTTGATAAAAGTAAAACAATAAAACGATATAAGGAAATTTTATTTCACTTTTTTCCGCACATTTGAAACTATTGCTAATACAAGCAGGGAAAAAGGGAAGATCAGTGTAAGTAGGAACGTGCTCATGATTCAATAAGTTTTATGGCAGTCACATCTTTAGGATTCCATTTGAACTTTTTGCAAAGATTCTCAAGAACTTGCTGTGCCTGATCTAAGTTAAGAACGTTGGACACTGTCTTGCAGATTGCAAGACGTGAATTGAAGTAGATTGCTTTTTTCATTTGTTTATTGTTATTTTTATTTTTCTATCTGCAATTTTTTCAATAACGGCAACTTTACCACTTAACATTTTTCTATTGTTAAGCATCCATGTTGATGGATTTTCACAAGTAAAAATGTATAAATAATTATCAATAAAAGCTGTCTCAAATAAATTAGCCAAATCAGTTCTTAAAATATACTCTTTATTTTCACCTTTAAGACTTATGGCCATATCTTCTAAAGTTGCAAATTTATTTGATGACAAATATTTTACTATGGATTTAATAGCTTTTGGCACAGCATTACGCAAGTCTCTTTCCGCAATTGCCTTAGAAATTTCTTCCTCAGTTCCACCTATAAAACCTACACCTTCACACTTATAGCAAATACCATTGTCAATAGTAAAAGCAACTTTTCCACTTCCTGAACATTTTGGGCATTTTGTAGTGTGTGTCATCGTGTTTTAATTGATATGTAAATATAGGGAAGATTATTGAAACATGGAAATAAATCTTCAAGAAGTTACTAACATTTCTCAATGAATCTTTCAATAATTATTGAAAATCGAATAACTGAAAACTCAAGCGCTTTGTCAAATTCAAACTGCTCAAAAAAGTTTACATTATAAATCCACAAGTCTGCAATTGCCACATATAAACTTCCGCCTACTTTGCAAGTCTGTCCATCTATCAATGCTCTGTTTGGAATGATTGTCATATAAAAGGTTTACATATTAAATTCAAAGGGTCTTTTGACACAACGTATTTGCAAAAATTTTCAACTGTTATATCCTCATAATTTTCAATTCTTGCAGCCCAATTTACAGCTGCTGAAAAAATTTCTAAATTATATTCTCCAAGATTATGTAAAACCGTAAAAGACCTTTTTTCACCGTTTACACTGAACTCAATTGTACTGCTTTGAATACTGCTCATAGTCCTAATAATTTACAAATGAAAAAACTGAAGATATAACAAAGAGAAATAATGATAATAACTGAGCAGCAAAGCGCAAGTGTTATACCTGATGCAAAGCGCATATCATGCCACAGCCACTTAAGAAATGATTTCATAATCCATGATTTTATCTGTTACTTCTGCACTGATTGCAAACTCAACTGCTTTTCTGTTTCCATCGTTCACCTGGTCTTTAATCATTTGAAATATTTCTTTAGGCGGTTGACGTTTGTCAATACCAAATTTAATTGTTTGAGCAAATGAGCTATTGAGATTTAGATTCGTTTCTAAGTCAAGCATGATTTTCAATATCTCAAATGTTTTACTCAGGTCTTTTGTTTTGCAGATCATTGTCTGTTTATTTTAGATTTGTACCACAATACGCAAGTGCGTTTGAACCCCTTTGCAACGATCTCATCTACTGTTAAACCATTACGTAAATGTAAGATTGTTTGCTCACCTACTTTCAACTTTTTAGTTGGTTGATTTAAGTCGGTAACACTGATATAATAAATCAATCTTGAGTAGTCAAGTTTTTGTCCAAAAATTTCTCCGTTTATTATTGTAAAAGCATGACCTCTTTTGACACATATAAAAGTACCTATAGGATTTTCTTTGATAAAAGTTTTTATGGTCTTTTTTATACGATCATGATACACTAATTTTTTATCATTTATAACAGCAGACTCTTTGATTCTGTTACATTCATTGAGACCTAATAATCGAAAAGGATGAAATCCTTTGCCATTTGGCCTACCTGCTTTTTTGCAAAGCTCATGTGCTTCTTCATATTCAATTTGAAGAGCTCTTGACACTGCTCTTACTGAGCAATCTCTTCTTTCTTTATAGTGTGAAGGTGCTGAATGATTCATAAACTTACAGCTTCAAAAGTTATATCACAATTGAACATCATTTTCATTTTCACATTCCATACAGCAAGTTTTAAATCAACATTGTCAAAACCTTCTGCATATTGCATAGCAAGTTCTTTTTCTTGAGTAAAAACAACATCACCAAATAGAGGTTGCTTATTTGCCAACCAGCCTAAAGTCTCTTGATAGAGTCCATACTTAGGTGCATTGTTTGCTGCTTTACGTGCTTGAGATAGTGTCATTTTGTTTTTGTTTGATATGTAAATATAGGGAAGATTATTGGAACTTGTAAATATTTATCCAATAAGTTACTAACATTTCTCAAAGAATTGAAATCCAACGACCATCTGCTTTTTCCATAATATACACAAGACGATTTAATTTAGTTGCTGCAAAAGATTTCGCTGCATCGAATGAATTGAATTTGAAAGTTTTTGTTCCTTGTCCGATTACCTTTGTGATTATTACGTGTGTCATTTTGTTTCGTTTTAATTGATATGTAAATATAGGGAAGATTATTGAAATAGGGAAATAAAACAGTAAAAAAGTTTTACTTTTAGCATTTGAGCCAAAAAAGACAGTATTTCTACTGTCTTTTCAACTATAAAACCCAACCACCTGTCAAGCTCTGAACTTTGGCGCATTAACTCTGTACTTACAACCGTTTGGTAATTTTGCAGTCGGTCTGCAACTTGATGCTATTAATATAAGCAAAGCAAGGAACAGCAATACTGATCTTAAGTCACTCATAAATATTTCTTTATTTCTTTATCAGATGAAAGTACTTTTCTTATTAACGCACTTGGTGTGATCTTTTGGTAAAATGCTGCTTTCCTGATTGCTTCTTTCAAAGTCTCAGACCCTTTTGCATTTATGATTACTTGTTTTGCCATAATGTAAAAGTAAAACAATAAAACGATTGATAAAAATTAATTTTCGATTAAATGATAGTTGATGGTTTTCCCCATTAATCTGTAAACAGCTGTTATAAATTCATCCCACTGTGCAGGATAAATTGTCTGACAACCCAGGGAGCTTGTTGAATTATACGACCCTCTGTGAATATTAATTGCAACACCCGTGCTTTCACCAACATCATCACGGACAACAGGCAGCGCTTCACCTGGAGTTGCAGGACGCAGAGCAGGATAACCACCACCTGGTTTTGAAAGACCATGCTTTCCTTTTCTGTACGGATAAATTCCAGGTTTAAGCATTGATACGCCTTTTTTCACAACTGATGGATCCGTGTTTGCATTGAATGAATAGAACTCACCAGGTGCAACAAGAAACATCGCGTCGTCATATATACCTCTGTCATTCTGCCCTGGTTTTCCCATTGTGTCTTCATAGTAACCTCTTATTCCAACCAGATAAACCTGGTCTGTCGTGTGCACAAGCGCTTCAATTTCTGCTCTTGATTTTTTTGGCTTATTCATAAATTTTAAACATTATAAATGTAATAAATGCTGCAATAGAATACAAAACTCTCTGTTCAACAAAATTAAGTTTTAGTCTTCTTTCCAGTCTGTCTGTTTTATTATTTGAAGTTGTTCCTTCATAGTCAAGGTATCTGCCGCAAAAGAAATTCAGTAACGGGTCATAAATCATACCGCGTACGCTTGCAAAATATAACCCATACCAAAACGTTTGCCAAGTCAATATAGGTTGATTGAAAATAAAGATCATTGCAGTAAAGCATGCAAAAGCAATTAAGAAACTCAAGCCATGATCTATATTAGGAACTTTTCCCCAACTGAATTTGATACGTAACCATTCAATAAAAGTATAAAGAACAGCAGCAAGAAAAGTAAATGGAATCATGATTTTCTTTCTTTAATAATTTGAACTAAAACAGGAAGGCCATACATAAACAGGAACACAATGAAACCTGTTATGATGGCATATCCTATATATGACTGATTTTCACCCATTATTTAAGGCCTATAAAACCATTTGCTTTATAAACACTATCCCAAAAATAAGTGCCTTGCGGGTCTTCTGAGAAGTAGTGACGGTATTGAGCAGGATGTAATGTCTTGCTGTTATTACGGGCAGCGTCATACGTCTTTTTTTGAATTGCCTGCATACCCATATAAAACAGAATAAAAGATGGAATAATCAAAAGAAATATTGCACCTCTTACAACATGAAGTTTTACAATACCTGCCCACACCCAAATGCCTGTCATTAATATAAGACAAACAATACCCCAAATAATCCGTATTTCTTTCAACGGATTTAAGTCCAATAAACGACGGACTGTTCCGCCTGACGGACCAAAAGTAGCAAGTGAATCTTTTCCAACATAAGACACCTGGCGCTCAGTTCCTTTTTTTCCTACTTTAACAGACGACACAAGTTTACCTTTGTCAAAGACAGATGAGAATTGACTGTCAGCAACCATTTTAGGAGTTCCATCATCATTGTAAACCAGATAAACTTTTTTTTCTTTAAGTTGCTCAAACTTTACATCGTTGTCAATCTTTGTAAGGGAGTCTGCGCAAGAACCTAAAACGATAGCGGTAATAATACCTAAAAACAAAGCGGCGATGTGTGATGAAATTTTCTTTTTCATTTAAAAATTTTTAATGGTGAAATTAAATTCAATAGGGGTTTATGGAATAAAATCAAAAGGCCGATGATAATCAAGATAATGATTGATGCAGTAATTTGGCGCAGTTGCTTTTTTTGATCGGCAATCACGTTCTTTTGATCTGCAATTGTATTTTTAAGATCAGCTTTTTCATTTTTCAGTTTGATAATATCTTTACTTAATAAATCAATAAATGTTTTATCAGTAATAAAAGACGTATCATGTATGACTGTTTTTCTTTCAATATAACGGTCTTTTACAGACGTTATATAAACAGTATCATTTTTTCTTACTGTGTCTGTTGCTGTTTCCAGCATATACAAAGTATCAAGAGAAACAATAGTATCTGATTTTGTCAACGTATCATTCACACACCAGCCTTTGCGCACACCTTCATCAAATACCTTTTTGATTTTTGCTTCGTCTTTCAGTACCTGTTTAACAGGATTACATGCAACAAGCAGCAACAGTACAAGTAGTTTTTTCATTTTCCTAAAATGTTTGTCTTATCTTTTAAAAATTGAGCAAGCCTGTCAAAGCTTAGCCCTATACAAGCTGCAAAAAAATTATTGATTTCTACATTGAAAATATCTTTTGTAAAGCGCAGAGACAAATAAACAAGAATACAACTTGCTGCAATTCGTTTTGCATTATCACTGAATAAAAAACTCCAGCTAAAACTGTATGGTGTATTCATACTTGTAATATCTCTCTTTGTTGTTTGAATTAAAAGAGAAAGAGCAATACCCATAAGTGCAAAAAATACAAGACCTGCAAACTGAATTGCTGTTTGGTCACCGATTAAAATTTCTTTCATGTCATTTGGTTTTTATTTGATTTTCAATTTTATATTTTTCAATAGCTTGTTCTATTTCTCTTTGTCGTCCGCCTCCAAATGTGTAGCTGATAAAAAAACCACTCATTGCGCCTAATATAGCAATCACAACCCAGTCTCTTCCTCTATTGAACCCAATCAATCTTTTAATCGGCTCAATATCTTTTTGAATGTTTTTTATCACATCATCATGATTGCTTACTCTGCCATTTGTTCTTGTCGTTTGTATTTCAATACTTATAAGTTTATTGCTTAACTTTTCGTCCAAATCATCAAGCCTGCTCATAATAAATTCAAAGCCTTCCATAACAATACCGGATTTTTATAAAGATAACTAATATTTTTTATTGGTGTAAAGCGATAAAACAACCTATCTCTCCAAGTATAAACAGCAAAATATATTTGGTGTCTTTCTTATCCATCACATACCATATTTAATTTTAAGCCGTCTGTATTCACCAATTGCATTTTTAAACGAATCTATATTTCTTATGCCTCCATTCCAATCCATTTGCTCAATGACTTTTTGCTGAGCTTCAAACACTTCAAAATTTGGTATGAGATATTTTAAAGTAAACCAATTCAAAGCAGGTTTAATATTTCCAGATATCATAAGTCTGTTTGTGTTGTGATTATACTTTATTTTTCCAGTTTGATTTCCTCTTGTGTCATAACAAGTTAATTCAAAAGGAATGGTAAGACTTGGCTGATTGTAACTTACCTGAGCTTTGCAAAAATTACAAATGATTAATAAGAAAATAAATATCAGTTTCATTGTTAATTGATTTTAATGTAGCCGCCAAAAATTGTTGTCAAAGGATTAGTTGCCCAAGTTGGATTTATGCTTTTTATTTCAAAATAATCACCGGCTGCAAGTGATATACTCAATGAACTGTTGGTGAATATCCGTTCACTTGTTGCTAAGGTTAAAGTTTGAATTAAATAATCAGTTGTATTATTCACTCGAATATAAACAGACCAACTTTCATTTGTTCCTGCTGTTCCTGAATAACAATATATTTCAGCAGCTGTGATTGTTCCAGCTGTTCTTACATACACTTTACTTATATTGGCTGTTGACGTTGGCGCTTTAGGTAACGTTCCAAAATAAATTGTCTGTCCATCTGCCGGTGACGATGTAAGAGCCTGTACATTGATTGAATAACCCGTATAAGTGCCAAGTGTAAAATTTCCTTTTAAATACTGTGCTGTTGTTCCCTGGCTGATGGCTGCCTGCTTCCCGTCAATCTTTGTAATATGATTGCTGAGTGAATCCAACAGCCTTTGCAGATTGACAAGTATTCGGTTATTGATAGATGCTGATGAATCAGACTGAATACCGGCACCTGAAATATTTCCATTTATTTGCCATGCAGGAACAATCTGCCTTACTGATTGTGTTTTGAAAAATATATACTCACCGTTAACCAATCTGTACAAAGAATCTGTGTTTGATTTTATATAAACAGTGTCAGTAATGCCATTAGGATCGTAAGCAAGCATCCGTATTTGGTATGATTGTCCAAGTAAGCAAAACGAAATGATTAAAAAATTAATTGATAAAATAAATTGCTTCATATATTTTGGTTTTATGGTGCTATATATTTAAACTGACCAGTTACCGAAAACCGTCTGTTCGTTACATCGGTTGGTGTAAATCTAACTTCAGCAAGGCCGCTCGATGTATTACCGGCTATTCTGCAAGATGTTCCTAAGTCATCTGATGCCGTACCTGATACATTGTAGGTAAAGTTTACAATAGTCGTTACCGGTAAAGTAAATGTGAGCACCGTAAGCGTTGCTGTGGTTGTGGGGTCTATGTCAACCTCACCTGAGAATGTATAAATATCTTCAGTGCCCACAACCCTTGAATATTTAAACTCATAAGCTGTTGAAGCAGCTACGTTGGTTGAGTTAGTGAGTGTTGGTGTCCACGTGCCGGTTGTTGCATTACTTACTCCAACAGGTGCCCATGTGCTGTTTATTGAATCTCTAAACTCAAATCTATTGTTTGTATAATTGAATAATAACAGAGCGTTTGCAGGACTCGAAATTGCATCCCTTTCAGTTGTGTTCATTCGGGGAACGAGCATACCGTTTATTTTGCTCCTTGCCTCAAACATTGCTGAAGAAGTAAATGCAACATCATGATTATTTACAGTGGTGTTATTAATAACCAATCTTCCATCAGCAATATCATACTTCATTCTAATACCATTCGTTCCGCCGTTTTCCTGACGAAAACCAACCTGTGAACCATCTAAACCTAAAATAAATCTTTGTGAAATACCACTCCACGCAATGCCTGGATAGTTCTCTGTTGTTTGTAAACTTGTTGAGTAATAAGCACCTCCGTAATGTGTTGTTGATGATGTAGATGCTAAGATCGAAGTAGCGTACCATGTACCAGATGGATTCAGTACATATTTTTTTGATCCATTAGGCCATATTTCAAAATCGTTTGAGTTTAATTTTATATATCCTGCACCCGAATTAGCACTATTTTTAAACCGTAATTCGTTAGTATTTGTAGCTGTTAAAAACAACTGTTCCCCATTAATCCCATCTTTCAATGTATCAACTCCTATGCTTGAATAATTTGGTGTTGATTCAAAATACTTATCCTTGTATCTTCTTAACGACCAAATTTCATTGGTAACATTTCCAAGCGTTTTAATTAACCGGTCTTTATAAACGATCATTGAACTTGCATGATTAGCGGTTGGCCTTGTAGGTGGCAAATAAACATGCCACGTACCTGATTTATCCATGAACGCAGTGCTGTCAATATTTGAAGTAGTTGCACCGTGAAATCCACCTGCAAGCCACAACCTGCCATCCCATACTCCTATATTTGGATATTGCAATCCCTGAAAAGGAATATTGCCAATATTAGTCCAATTAAGACCGTCTGTTGTGCTGTACACAGCTCTGTCAAATGTTTTATTTGCAGGTGTATTATCGTACTGACCTCCCGAAACAATATACATTCTGCCATCAAATACAATAAAAGCACCACTAATATTCTTACCCATATGAGTAAGTGAATTACTTACCAGTGTCCATGTTACACCTCCATCACCGCTTTTCCATAGATCAGTATAAACAGAATCAACGATATTCAGAGTGTACTTCTGACCGCCGCCCACATATAGCGTATCGTTAAATTCAACACCAGCATGTAAAACCCGATTTCGGAATGGACTGTTCGAATTAACTGTTTCATAAATTCTGAAGTCTTTTGTTTTAAAAACCTTTGCACGTTCATCGCTTGTATTCAAATAATCTCCGCCAATCAAGTAAGTATAACCATCGTTCGAATGAATAACAGCAGGGGTATGTACTTTTTGAGGTAGCAGGCATCTGAAAGCCCACGTAACACCCCCATCCCAACTATGCCATGAGCTGTCGTAACTTAAACTTGCATTCCAGCCTCCAATAATTATAATAGTGTCCTTATATACTGCTGTTGAAATACCGTCATACCATTGACTAATAGGATTGATTTTTATTCGCTCCCATAAATAACCCTGTTCATTGGCATCATTTTCAGTATAAGAACTTTCGGGAAGATAGCCAATTGAATCAGTACGTGAAGTAGTACCACTGCCACCTGTTGCAGCAATGGTAATATCATTGGTATTCTGTGTAATGGTTATTCCACTTCCTGCAACAATGCTTCTTAAATTTATTTTATTGCTGCTGGTATCTTTAAACACCTGTGATCCGCTGCCTAAATTCGTCGCACCGTTGATCAATGTGTAAGCAACTCCGCCGCCGCTAATCGTTCCCAAATCAATTAAACCGGTTGTTCCTGCAGGATATCTTGTACCGTTCACTTTTACAGCCATTGCAAATACACCACCTGTATCAGGAAGATTCAAAACCCTTGTAGTTGTTCCTGAGCCTCTGTTTATTTCTTTATAAAAAGAAGAAGTTCCGAATACAAGTCTGTACGGAAACAGTTGGCCTGATTCACCACCAGAAGCAGTGTGAAAAACATCAACATAAGGTGTGCCAGCATCGTTTGTCAACTGTGCATAATTGCTTCCTGATATTCTGATAATATCATTAGTTGAAGTGTTTCCTAAGTCAGTTGTTTGTTGCAAAGTTTGTGATCCACCTGCTCCAGATACTTGTTGCCAACTGCTGCCTGTCCATTTATATATTGATAAAGCAACAACAGCAATTGCATTTGAATCAGCTTGCGCAAGATGCGGCGTGTCACCTGGAATAATTATTGTTGATTTAAACTTTCCATTCCGCCACTCAAATCCGTACGAGTTTTGTATTTGCCGGTTTCTTGTTGAGTCATATTGCCCGTACATAATTAAAGGCAGCAGAAAAAATACTAATTGAATTACTCTTTTCATTGTTTTATCGTTTTAAAATCTTCTTGAATATATTACACCTTCATTTTTTACTCTTACTTCTGCTGCACCTGGAACAGTTATTGATTTATTCCACGGTGCACCAAATGTTCCGCCACCTGTATCACGGCCTGTTGCCTGATCAGGATCACCACCTGATCCTCTTTTAGTTGTTTGAAATACAACAGTAAACGTTGTTTGTTTCATTGTGTCTGCTTGATATCCGCCTGGTGCATCAACAGGACGGTTGGCAACATCTCCACCATACGTTACAAAATCTGCAAGACCTCTTTGAAACAGTCCTTGCGTATTTGGTAACCTGAATTTCTTAAGTGTTGAGTGAACAACAAACTTACCTACTGAATCTGCAGGATGAACATACAGACCTGAGGTCACAGTGTCATCAACAATTTTGTTGTTTGCTGCTAATACATTTTTTATCCACCAGTAAATTCTCGGATATTCATCACCGTCATACAGCGTACCATTTTCAATACCTGCAGTCGGATGATCTTTATATGACGCAACAAATTTTTCACCTACCATTGTAAGTCCTTTGTGTGAGCGTTCAACTTCCCAATAAGTTCCTTCTTTTACAAGTTTCAGATATTCACCTTTTGCAACCCATATTTCACTCAACTCATCTGTACCTAATTGAAAACCGTCAAAAAATATTTTGTCAATACCATCGCAAAGAATCCTGGTTTGCTTTTGCAACCCGCCGAATGATTGGAAGAAATAAAATTTACCATCAGGAACAGTTGCAATAGACGGCAGTGTTATTAATAAAGTTGCTGCTGCACTTGCAAGTTTCAATTTGTTATTATAATAAGTTGAATCAAGTACAGTATCAGCAGTTAAAGTTTGTATATCTTCAAACTCTGTTGAATTTGTTATTGTATTAATAGAACTTTTATAAGTTATTTCAACAATAAATACTTCCGATGTATCAAATGCGGTTCCGTTAATTACTTCTACAGTATCAACCGCAAATGTCCATTCTGTTGTCGGGATAAGATACCTGAAACCTTCTTTAAATACAGCTGAGATATTTTTACCAATAAAATAAGGATCAACTATTGTAGTTGCACCTGGAGCAGGATCATAAGTTCCTCCACCATCACAAGTATAGTATCTCTTTTCAGAAATGATTTGATTTGAAGCTGCGTCAACTACATATGTTGCAATTAAAGTTCCAATTGCTGTTCCGTCAACTGAGTTTCTGAAATCAAAATTATATGTGACAGGATCCAAATCAAAAGAAGCATTAACTGCTGTTGGAGCAGGACCAAACGATTGTCTTGTTGCTTCTATAGTTGGAGCTGATACTTTACGGACAATGACAAGCAGATAGTCTGTGATACCTGTGACACCTATTGAAATATTTACCGGAACACTCATAATTTTTTATTTTTATTCTATACCTAAAATTGGAATTGTATTGTTACTGCCGTCGCCGTCAACATCACCAAACAACTTTCTTTCTATATTATATACAACAACAAGGCGAACGTCATTTGATCCTGTTGACAGTTGAATATTACTGCTTCTGTTTAAACCTTCACGCAATTTTATTTTAAGTCCTCTGAACGGATAACCTTCAAGCTCATCAGAAATATCAAAAGCATTTTCATCAACTACTGCAAAATACTTATCATCAAGCTTTACTTCTGCACATGAAAAAATCCAATTTAACTTATCAATCAACCAGTCAGGATTGCCACGTTCATCTCCAACAACTGCTTCAAATGTTCTGTACGGTCTTGCTTTCAGTATTGTAGGATTCAGGTTTTCATCTTCATACATATTCTTTGTACCACCTGGTTTATATTTTCCTATATACATATCAACTCTCATTCCAAGTTCAATTCCTGTTTCCCAAATTATATCTGCATGATACCGCGGATTTTTATATTCAATCAAAACAGTATTTTCATGTTTCTCTTTTATACTGATTGGCTCACTTATCATTGTTTTAGTTACAGGTGCACCTGCTTCTATCTTTCTGAAATAACAACCAGGCTCAACAGCAGCAAGTGACATTTCAGATTCATACACATAAAAACCAGGTTCATATTTATTTGACCTGACATTTTGAGCAAGTACTGTTAAGACAACTGTCCCGTCTGGTTTAATCAGCGAAATATTAATAGGATCAAAGTTGCTTTCAAACTGAGTCCTGATTGTATCGTTGACCTGCCACTTTTGCTGAAAAGTTTCTTGCTGCAACCAGGGCATATCTAAAAGTTGCTCTGACAATAAATAATCGTCAAAATGTTTTGTCAGATATTGCGGTACTTCTGCAGGATCAACTTCAACCCACTTCTCTGGATTTATAAACGGTATAAATAACTTATTAGCCATAGTAATCAATTAAATTTTTTATATCTGTCTCAGGCATACAAAGTAATTTATAAACCTGTTTCTTTCTGCTGCTTGGCTCAATACCAACTGACTCAGGTAATCCAAAATACTCAGCACCTTTAAAAGTGAATTTGAAAACAGACAAAGGATTTATATTCAAATGATCCAGCAAATCAAGGTCACCTTGCGTTTCAAATTCAAACCATATTGGCTTGAAATACTTTGCATCTAAAGTCGAAATTAGTACATTTTCTCTTTCCGCGATTAAAGGATTTCCTGCCTGCAATTTATTGTTCTTCGATGACGTTTGAAAAGTAAGATATTTTGATTCCATTAAATCAAAGCAACTTTTTATATACGACCCGTTATTTATCAGGCAACGCTTTGGTGAAAGTTCTATATTGTATACAGAATCTTTTTCAATTAAGCCAAGCGCAGTTGCATTAATTGACCTGTCAAATAAATAAGTACCGTCAACTTGCGGAGTCGCTTCAATATGAAAACAATAAATTCCTGAATCCTGCTTGCTGTCTGTTGTTGCACGTTGTCCAAAACGAAGTCTTGTAATTTCGGCAGAATAACAATCAGTAATTACTTTAGAAACTTTATTTAATTCTTTTGATTCACGAAGTGCACCTGCAGACCATTCAAATGTATTATTAAATGATTCACGGCCATTTAAGTCTTCTTGCTGTTTATCAGGATAACCTATTTTTAAATTATTGAATAGAAATTCTTTTGCAGAAGAAACTTTCAGCTCTGCTATTTCACCTAAGTCAATCACAGACGTCTTATCAATTAAATCAATCTTGCGGTCCATCTTTACTTTACCTGCAGGCGTGAGTATTATACCTGCATCTTTGTATGTGTCCCAAAAACCATGAAAATCCGATATCGAAATTTTGATAACAGCTTCTTCAAACCCGCGCACGCCATCACCTGATGAAAAAACTTTAGTCTGTTCATTTGTCAAAAGTCCTGCTGCATCAATTGTAAATTGTCCCTCAGTTGCAAGTTCAATTAATTTACTGAATACATAGCCGGGACGAAGTGCACGTGTGATTGTTTGCTGATACCTGTATTTGTAATCTGCAATCAGTGAACCGTCTTCTTCGTAACTGTATAAAGTAAAATCGTCATTCTGATTTGCAATCATAAAAGGAACTACACGGGAATTTGCAGGTACTGTAAAAGTAGTTGTTCCTTGAAAATGATGTTTAATATTATACAGCAACAAAGGATCACCTCCGCCTCTTGAATCCACATTATGATTTGTATCTGTTGTAGAATTTGATAAGACGCGCAATTGAAAAAAGATTGTTGTTGCAAATATTGCACCTACACCAACGAGAGACGGTGTCATTTCAAAATCCCATGTAAAAGTCATCTCTTCAGGCTGCGCACCTGTTGTAATTATTTTTTCATCTAAAGGCCAAAGCACTGCAACATTGTTACTTGTTTCAATTCTGTTCTGTGTAACCGCGGAAACTGCATTTATTGATTCAGCAGTGACAAGTGCACAGCTCAATGTATGTCCACCACGATCATCGGCAACAGCGCCATTTGAAATATAGTATTGTGCTTTTTGAATAAGCGCAATACCATCATTCTTTATTTCAATTGCTTCAGGAACATTTAAAGGCAGTTCGTATGTTGTATTTTCATTTGCTTTTATATATTTAGTTATTCCTTCCTCTAAGATCGTCACGTTTACACGCGGGCCATTGTGCAGCCATGTAGTTAAATCAACTTCACCTGTATACAATTGTTTGTACCAAAAACCATATTCTGTCGGGTCAATAAATAAACGCTGTTCACATATCACTAAAACAATATCAGCTTCAACACCTTGTTTATAATATACATTTTTCAAAATAGCCGCACCATCTTCTACAAAGCCAAGCGGAATAGTAAATGAACGGTCAAGCCCGAAGTATTTTCTGTTGCGTTTATTTTGCACTGAAATATCTTTCCATCCGTCAGGATTGAATTTCAAAAAATAAGGATTGGATGAAATTACAAGTTGATAGTTTGCATCAACCCCGTAAAATTGCCCGGTAGACTTTTTCTTAAATCCATATATGTATTCATTACCTATCATCAGAAGTCAGTTTGTTCGTTTATATAATTCACCCACCAATCACCATACTTATGAATTGACATAACAGAATTAAATCCCGCACGCACGTGTAATTCTTTTTTGTTGCGTATTGTGTTTGTCAATATAGTAAGTTTTTTCTCTATACCATTGTCAACCTTTGTTGCGCCTGGTGCATATTCATTTATTTTACTGTCTCTGAATGCTGCAGCTATAATCGAATTGACCCACTGGTCTGCATCAGGATGAATACGGTCACCTTTACCGACGTGTGTCAGTGTATCTGTCTTAGGTGTAAAGCTGAATGATCCGTCAGCCCGTTCGTGCACTTCTGCCTTCCCACCGTCACCTACAATTGCAAGTCCTTCATAGTCTGTATAAAGACCTTCTTTGAATTTAGGAATCGGACGGGCAAGTGTTGCAGCCAATTGAAAAGCACCTAAAGCAATAACCCATGGAACAAGCGACGGATTTGAAAGTGCTTTAGTGGTTGCAATGGCTGTGTTTGCAATGATCTCAGCAATTGCAATACCGCGGTTAAAAACAGCTGCATCATAATCAAGTTTTTTCTGTCTGCGCGCAAGTTCATCTTTTTGACTTTGCGCTTTTACATTGATAAGAGAGATTGCATTTACTTTTTCCTGCTCAGATAATAAACTTAAATTGACTGCTTCAATTTCTTTTTCTTTCTTAATATCAATTTGCTGAATCAGTTCCTGTATTTTATTTTTCTCTTTGTCATATTGACCAAGCACAATATTCTGTAACACAACTGCACCTGCCCTGATTGCTTCTTCACGTTTAGTTGCAACTTCTTGCTTAGCTTGTTTTTTCTTTGCTTCAGCATCATTAAAATTTGCTGCATCTTTATCATACAGCGCTTTTTTCAATTCAAGAATCTTGCGCTCAGTTTCAATTGTATCTTCTCCAAATATTGCCTGGATTTGCAACAAGTCAGTATAATGTTGGATTTGTCTTTCTAAATCCTGTTTATCATAGCGCTTATTAATATCTTCCTTACTCTTGTTATAATCTTCAATATTTGTTATACGGCCTTCAGTAAAATCAAGATCAAGTTTTTTCAGTTCTTCAAAACGCTGTTTCTCTGCGTCCAGTGATTCTTGACTGTCTGTCTTATTAAATGACTCATCAAGATTCTTACGCATTTCTGCAACATGTTCTTTAATTGCTGCAGCATTATCTTTATATAATTGTTCACGCTTACCAAAATAATCTTCAAGTATTAAGTTTGAATCAATTGAATACTTATTCTCAATTGCAAGTTTCTCAGCCGGCGTAAGTTCTTTATTCTGCAGGTCAAAGCGTTTCTGTGCAAGCAGAATAACTTCACGCTGTTCCTTGTATAAACGTAATGCTTCAAGTCTGTCCAATACTGAAAGCTTTTCATTCTCAGCATCATTTAAAAGCAGTCTTGCTTTTTCTTCAGCAGACTCTTTTATGATTTGGAATGTTGCAGCAGCTTCACGCTTGGCAATGTCTTTTTGCTTTTCAATATTTTTCTCACGGTCTTTCTGTGCTTTGTCATTTGCATTTTTCTGAGCAGCAAGATTCTCAGCAATATTTTTATTCTTTAAATCTTTTAACTGCTCTTCTATATCAGCTTCTTCAGTTGCATTTCCTCTAAAAGTTTCTTGGCGTACTTTCAAATTGAATTGCTCACGCTCAAATATTTGATTGCGTATTGCCTGCAACTTTTGTTCACTTACACCACGCGCCTCAGCAATTTCAAGCTCACGTTTCAATTCATTCAAATTACCTTTATTTCTGTTGCGCTGTTTTTCCTGTTCATCAGATATATCACCAAGTGCTTTTTTATGTTTCTCAAGTGCTTCAGTTTGTGCATTAATTTCTTCCGTTGTTTTTTCAGTCTCTCCACCAAACACACCCATTGCATTTGCAGCAACAAGAATCAATCCAATTATTACACCAATACCAGAAAGTAACAAAGCAATTCTGAATGCTTTCAATGCACCTGTTGAAGCGCCAACTACTGCTGTGTAAACTGATTGCGAAAATATAAGTGCTTTTGTCCGTAAATCCTGCACAAGCAGCATTGCAGAATTTTCTTTTTGCAGTGCATTTTGAACAGCCTGCAAACTTTGCAAAATTGTCATGACAGCCTGCAATTTCACAAAGGTCTTCTGGAGCTCTTCATTTTCATCTCCGAACAAAGCTGCTGCGCCTTGCACTGCACCGTATGCTCCAGCAAGACCTTGTGCTGCACCAATCAATCCATCAAAAACAAATGTATCACTGCCTAAATTTTTAGTTGCTGCTTTTACATCGGCTAACTGATCTTTTAATTCACCAGTCTTTAATGCAAGTTCTTGATAAGTTTTTGATCCTTTCAATCCTGCATTCTCTAAATCAATTAATGCTTTTGTATTAGCTCTGATTTCAACTGCTGCATTTGCAAATCCTGCTGACTGTGAATTTACCAGCTGATTTAAAAGTCCTGCTTCTTTTTCAAGTTGTTTATAAACATCAGTTTGCTGCTTGCCTTCACGCAGCATTACTTCCATCTTTGTATTTACATCTGCTAAAGACTTTTGAAGTATAACAACAGCACCTGAATAGTTACCAATATTTTGTTTTTGTTTCTCTGCAGTTGTCCCGGTTTCTTTTAAAAATTTATTATACCGTTCAATCTTTACAACAATATCATCGTATTGCTTTTTCTCTTCTTTATTAATTAAATTCAATTTATCTTTCTGCTGTGTCAACACTTTTATCTGTGCAATTGCGCGCTCACGTGACCCAACAACAGCAAGTTCTGCCTGCGCATTTGCTTTCATTTCTGCTGTCAGCTTTTGTGTTTCAACACGGTTGACTGCAGTCTGCTTTGCATAATTAGTTTGAATAGTTTCCAATTTTGCCTCTGACGCAAAACGCTGTGAAAGAGTTTGCACATACGCTTTTGTTTCTTCCTTTAATTTGATTGTTGCTTTCAATCCTGCTTCAGCATTCTTTGCAACGTCACCGCTTTTCACAGATGTTGTAAGATCAACTTTCACTTTGCTTAGCTGATCATAGGCACTGTAGACCAACTTCAATTGGTCCTGGATAAACTTTGTGTCTTCTCCAAATTTCTCTCTGTCTACATATTTACTTATAAGTTCCTCAGCCATTATTTTTTATTTTTCAAAGTTTCATAATATTTGTTCAGACGTTTTATTCTTTCACAAAATTCAAATACTGTTATGGAATCTAAAATTTGATACTTAGCATGATCGGAGAGAGTGATCAGAATGCTGTTATAATAATTCTCGTTTGCAGGTTCTTCTTGTTTAAACCGGTGCTTCTTTTCGATTTCATTAAACTGGATAAGTTTTAAATCTATCTGTACTTTGAGCGCCTTGTTCCTGCTTGCAATACGACGGAGATCGTTATGTTTTTCTTCACCAAATCGAAATTGTGTTCCGTGAATTTTATTCAGTTCATCTTTCCAAAACTGAGTGTCTTCAAGTTCCAGTATTTCAATTAAGACTTCAGTCAGATCAAAATTAATTTTCAACAGACTAACTTCTCTGTATAAAGATAAGTAAAGTTTATGTTCATTCGATCCTACAGCGTCAGAATATTCCTGTAATATGTTAACCCAAGCCTGTGTAAGCTCTTCTTTAGGCGGTTTACCTTTTATAATAAGCTGATCCGGGTCTTTATCGCAAAGGCACTTGATAAAAATCTTTAACGGTAACTTACTGATGGAATGATAATACTTCCAGGATATTGAATCCGCTTGTGATTGCAAATTCTGCTTCTGCGAATTTCCAGTCTTCTCCTTCTTTGTAGATTGCAATATCTTTTTGATTTTGGATCGCATACTCTTTTGCTTTTGATCGTGTGAAATTTAGTTGCTTGTCGCGTTCTTGCTTTGATGATATACAGCCGTCACAGCTCATTGTCTGAAATTTATATTGATTACTTTTGAAATTCGTAATTGTATTGCAGGTCCTAAATTTGTGTCTAAATAAAAACCTTTATAAGGACCTGACAATCCAAAAATATTTTTATACTTAAATTCAAGCTCAGGTCCTTTATCATCTTTGCTGATTATATCAAGTACATCATTGCCAACTTCCACATCAATCAACCGTTGAAATTCTCCAGTCACAAAAAGATCAGGTGTTCCTTCCTCAGGTATTGAGCCGGTTGCTTTCTTTGCTTTTGCATATTTACCTGAATGATATTTAGGCCGTATAGGTTCGCCTTTATTGGTGATACCCATAAGCATTTGGATTTTATTTTCTGTTTCAAAATCAACAGTAGTTTCTTTCAGTGACTCAATTATAATTGCGTCAGTATTTAATTGGAGACTTTTTTCGTAGAGAGATTTAATAGTTTGCATAACTTATAAACTGTTTTTAGTTTTGTTTCTCTCATAGGATCATCTTGATAATAATGCGGATATTGTTCACAGTGTTTTATAAATTCATCCTCATTTAAAAAAGCTCCGACTTTTTTAGGGTCGAAGCTTATTTTATCGTATTTCACAGGATTGTTATTTAGCGATCAAAACTGCCACGCCTTCTGTGTCCAGCACATCTAACCCGTCTAATGTCAAAGGATCTTTGAAGTTAAACTGAATCAGTGACGCTCCGGCGATTGCTCCGTATTCAGTAGGATCAATTGTGATTGCCCAACCTTTCTTTGCATCATCTTTTGCAACTGCATCAGGAACATGGTTTGTTGCAAGTGCTGTACCAGACTTCACGTCCCATGCACCAACAACAGCAAGTTCATCAGCATACATATCATATAAATCAATAACAACACCCGGTTGTGCTGTTTTGATATATGCTTTCACATAAAAGATTTCAGCAGCATGTGCAGCAGCTGATTCCAATGTTGCGTCCAGTAATGCTTTAATGTTGTTCTGATTTACATCAGCCAAATCCAGGAACACTGCATTGTCATAGTATTCAGTTGTATCAAGAATTGAAATGACAATTGTTACAACACCCTCTTCAACGTTTTGACCTGTTGCAGCTTTCTGTCCTGATACAAATACTTTTGCTTTTGCACCGATTACTGATGTGCCGCTTAATGTTCCCCATAAACGGTTGTTTGCATCAAATTCAACCAGGCGCACAATCTGATTGTTGAATTTGCGAAGGCGCTTTACCTGTTCTGATCCTGCAAACATCTTTGCAGTATAAGCAGGTTTGCCTTCAAGCAAAATGGTTTTAAATCCCTGGTTCAATGATCCCTCTTTGTTTGATTCGCTGGAGTCAACCAGGTCTTCAATAACAGGGAACAGGAATAATTTACCAGGATCCTTTTTTGGAAGCAGGCTCGCTTCCTTCAATGCCGCTTCAAGTAAAGCAGCAGACGCATAATCAGCAGCGAGAATTGACCCGCCGAAGATTGCAATCTTTTTTGTAATGCCTCTTGATACGTCACACAGAACGCCGCCTGTATTCGCACCAACAAATCCGCATAATGAATAAGACATAATTTAATTATTTAAAATGTTAACACCTTTTGTTTTTTACTTTCAATTCAACTTGCGAAAGCTCCATACAATCCACTACATCATTGAGCACTGTCTGCTGTGCTTCTCCCCAATAATACCTGTCTGTCATTTTATGTTTGCTCTGGAAAAAAATCGTGCTGTGCACTTTCATTTGAGCAATCAATTCATTATAGATAGGATATAAAACCGGTTTGAATACATTTGTCATACGCTCAGCAGCTTTGTAATTCTTTTCAGATTGCTGAATGATGAACAGCCGTAAGTCTCTGATCGTTCCATAATTACCAAGGTCTTCAGCGATTGAAATTGTGAACGGTTGCACTAACCAAATGAGCGGGAACTTTTTGTCAAATGTTCCGGGGCTCTTTGAATACTGTACAAGCGTTTCATTTAATTCTCTCACATACCCGTAATGAAAACCTACTTCCATATTTAGTTTGGCTGCAACCTTTTGAACGATTGCAGTAAACTCATCGACAACAACATATGGAGGATTGTTCATCACAGATTCAACGTATTAATAGTATGTAACAAATCATAATTCTCTTGACTCATATGATACTGCTTGAACTCAGGATAAAGTGTTTCATTCACAAGAAGAAAATCCAATAAGCTTTTATTCATCTCCACCATTTCATTCCAGGAGTTGCGCTGTTTGTTTTGTGAGCCAACTCTCACAGCGTTTTCCGGTTTGATTGTTGCTTCACCTGTTCCTGTTGTTTCAGAAGAACGGTTGCGCAACCAGTAGAAATAGATGTAATTAGCAATTGGACTTTTCTTCAGTATTGGAACTGTAACACCTGACACATATTTCTGAGAAACTTCTACTGTAACAACTTCCGTGTTGTTCAACGTGATACCGTTCAAAAGATTGATTGTGTTTCCTGTCTGTGTCCACTCTGTTGAGGGAACCAGAAACCTGAATCCTTCTTTAAAAACTGTCTTCACTGTTTTTCCTGTAAAGAAATTGTCAACAATAGATGTTGCACCATTGACATGTGCCCCGTAAAATCTCTCAGTAATCAAAACAAGATCACCAACTGAGTCAACAACAATTTCATCATCATCCTCTTTCAATCCTGCCCATTTTCTTTGGGCACCTTTAGCGTCCAGGTACTCAACACCGTTTAAGATATCAAGATACTTTTGAGTGCTGTCTGTTATACCTTGCTGCAACAATTTATTGAAAGCATAGCCAAACATCTTATCCAGATATTTTCTTTCATACTTATCAATATAAAGCTGCAGCTCAGTTGCAACTGACGGCTGTCCAAGCTGAGCCACTAAAAGGTCTCCAAAGAAATATGATGCAGTGATAATTGACATTGCTTACGCTTTTACTTCTTCTTTTACTACTTTAGCTTTACCGGGTAACTTGGCCTTGCCTGAAGCAATTAACTTCTCAGCAAGATTTGAGTGAACCATTTCCTTTGCGCCGGCTTTTTTGAATCCGCCTTTTGCACCGTCTTCAGTCCATTCAATTTCTGTCATGTCATTCGGTTTAATTTTCTTTTCTGCTGCCATTGTTTTTGTTTTTAAAAAATTTGATAATACTTAATACTGGATTTCAAAAACGGGGCACGATTAATGCGGATTTGTCTGTTGATACAGAATCGCTTTATAACTTAGTGAACTTGTTCCTGTCTGTGTTATCAGAGGTCTGTAATACAACCATGCTTTTGGAGCTTGAGTAAAGCCATACACATTTGTTGCATCTGTCAAAGTATCTGATGAGATAGTATAATAAGTCACACCGTCATTTGAACCCTGCCATTTTACAGTTCCTGCAATTGTTCCCGAAATTTTTGTAACAGGAACCTGGATTGATACAACATCAACCCATGCTTTCACTTTCAATACAGGACCTTCTGCCGCTGCTTGTGACGCTGTGTCCAACGCCACTCCGTTAGGATTGGTCATTGCGGTCTGCGAATAACTCACAGTAAACAGCATCAAAGAAATCGCAATAAATAAAAACTTTTTCATATTTTGTTCCCTCCTGATTTGGTTTATAAATTATGGTTTCAGCAGCGCTGCTTTCACAGTTGCAAAGGTTGTTTTAACCCATGATCCTGTGTAAGATGAACTGATGTAAGAATGGAAAAACATTTCTGCAATAATTCTGAAACGGTTGGTATCAAAATCACTTGTTACATTGGTAACATTCGCACCATCCTTTGTGATCTCTAAACCATAGCCCATTCTGATTGTCACCGGTTCTTCTTCAATCTTGTACAAACGTGATTCACCAAGAATCAAATCGCCGGCAGTTACTTTTGTGGAAGTAATAACACGGAAGCCCATGATAATTGTATCACCATTTGCACTGTACACAGGAATTGTTGTGTAAAATTCGCCGGTAGAAGTTTGAGCAAGTGCCATTCTCCATTTGTCCTGCGGATTAATCACCAGCGTATCAGGAATGAAATCCAAACTTTCAATCTGAGCAGCAACTGCACCAATTGCATGGTAATCATTTGGAGCAACAATCTGATCGTCAAGTGTGGTTCCTGTATAAGCAGCTGAAGCAGTAACTAAATCAGCAACAATCAAGTTTGCATAATCCCTGGTAAGTTTTTCACTCAGCAATTGTTCAATGATTGCATATGCTTCTTTACGGAATTTCACAAACTCTTCAGTATATACTCTTTTACCTGCAAGTTTTTTTGCCTGGCTTGTATTACGCACAAGGCCTGTGCTTGTCAATGGTTTCAAACCACCTTCAGCAACAATTGCAAATGCTCCCTGCTCGTCACCTTCTTCCATCCAAGTTTTATATTGAGTTACAGCTGCAACAGAAACTCTGTTTACAACATCCCAAATATACTCGTAAGGCCGGCGCTTTTTGGTAAAAGCATCCACTGAAAAACTGTTGAGAATATCCTCAGGAATGTTTCCGTCATTTACAGCAACGTTATCAACGATTGTCATAATGGCTGCTGCCCTGGTATTCAATACCACTTCAGTATTAGCCTGACGCCCGTTAAATACGCGTTCAACACTTTCCATAAACTTCTCATCCTGCATTGCTGCACGGATCGCATTCAGCTTCTGTTCTTTTTGGTCACCGCGGTTTTTTAATTTCTCAAATTCACCGGCTAAACGTTTCACTGTGTCAATTGTTTCCTGAGGTTTAAACGTACGCAATGCCTCAACAGGTAAACCTTCAAATGCTTTATTGATAAGATTACTTACTTCATCGGCTTTTTGATAACCGCGGGTAGCAAGTTCTGTCTCAACTGTGGATTTTACTTTTGCAAGCAGTTCTTCCTGCTCTGTGATCTTGCCTCCGCTTCCACCAGCGCCTGCATCAAAAAAGATTCGTCTTTTCATTTTGTTTTCTTTTAAAGATTTTCAATTAAAAATTTATAATCAACTTTTCCAGTCTCCGTCGGCTTCTCTTCGTTCTTAATGTCAATGAGCCGCAGCTCTTGAGCCCTGAACTCGATAAGTGATTTTTGCCTGGTGAATAATTGCCTTGCCTGTAAACGGTCTTTGCGCGGAAGAGTTTCAATGAAAGCTTCCATTTCCTCTTCCAAATTTTCAACATCTTCAGCTGTCCTTACTGTAAATGTTTCCATGTCTGACGGGATAGTTGCAACTGATCCCTCCATCAAAATTGCTTCGGTGATAATTAATGCGTCTTGCACTTCGTCATACCGGATTTTATTCTCACCCCAAATATAATTGAATCCGCCGCTATAGTTGTTCAATGTTCCTGAGCGGATTTGTTTCAGCGCATTATCTGCCCAAGGTACATCGTCCAATGGTTTTGTTTTGAAGTATAAACCGATCTCATCTTCAAGTAATACTTCAAACAGCGATAATGGTTCTGCTGTCCTGTGCTGATAAAGAAATTTGATTTCATACTTAGCACCGCTGTTTGGGCCATTCTCACGGATTGATTTGGTAAATGCACCGCGTAAAAATATTTCTTTGTATGAATTTTTCTGTCCCCATATAAATAAATATCCTTCAACAACCCTTGTGTCAAGACTTGCTTTTGCTCTTTGCTGAAAGTCTGCAGGCAAATCATTGAAACAAACATTTGACTGAGACATTAAACCCGCTTGCGCTTTACGTTCCAGGAGCTGCGGGTGGAGTTGGTTTGTTTTCATTTATATTAAGATTTAAAGTATTATTCAATAAAATAAGTTCTTCCGGAGTCATTTCAAACAGTTTCTTTGTATATATTGGTAAATTCATTTTCTCATTACCTGTTGAGACTATCCAATCATTTAGTGAACAAATACCATTTTTAAAACGTTGTAAATATATATTACCATTTCTTTCATCAACTTCTGCTTTTGCTTTTAAGTCTTTTTGCAAGTATTCAATATGAGAATAATCTGCTCTGAGATAACGGCGCTTTAAATTAAAACCCATTCTTGTTGTGAATACATTCGCATAGCGCTTGGCCATTGGAATAATAACATCAGTATAGAAAGCTGTCATTTCTGACTCTGTGTTATTAAACGTTGACTGATCTTTTCTCGGCGCCAAATGTTGCGGCACACGGAGCACTTTATAAATGACAAGAGCATCCATAAGAGTTTCCTCAAATGGCTGCATTTCTTCAATGGTCATTGATGACTTAACAAAATTAACAGGCACATCAGAAATTCCCACTGTATCACGTCCGCCTGTCAACCCATAATCTTTATTTAGTTCTTTACGAAGTTCTTTCTTTTCTTTTGGTAACAATGCAACTGTTCCTGATTGATCTGTTGCTGTACTTACCCACATTCCCATTTGTCCGCGTTTAATATAAATTGCACCGCGTGCCTCATATACAGGAACTAAATTCTTGATTGCCATGTCAGCACCTTTCAAATATGATTGGCAATTGTTTAAATCAAATTTTCCTTCGAGATGTGTATTGAATAACGGAACAACATTCTCACGGTCAAATGAACGGCTGCCGATTTTATAGGCAAGAACAATATCATTGATGTCAGTGGCTGAATAAATATCTGCCTGCTTATCCATTACCACTGTTACATTTGGCTCTTGCAAATTATACCAAGATAGAATATTCTCATGCGTTACTTCTAATGTTCCAGGTCTGTTTAAGTAGAAAAAGTTACGACCTGTCAACAATTCATAACATACTGCCTGATAAATTAAATCCCTTATATCCATAATGGGATTGGGCACAGAAAATAAACGGTTAAAGTCTTGGTCACGGTAATCAACTTCATCATTCCAATCTTTTAGCAGTTGCCAATTGCAATCGCTTACCCTGCGGGCAATCTCGTGAACAGGTGCAAAGATTTCTGGAACCGCATAAAATAATGTTATATAATTTTGCCTTGCATAAAATCCATTCAACAAATTGTAGAATGTTTCTTGCAAGGCACTTGGTTCATCAGTAGAATAAACCTGTTCACTATTCTCTGTTTCAATGAAAACTTTACTTGGCACTGAGTCTCTTTGCTCAATGCTTTGTTCTTTTGTCCTCTTGATTTCCAATCCGAATAGTCTCATATAACTGTAAAAGTAATTGTTTTAGTATAAATGCGAGAATTTTTTTCTAAAGTGTGAAGCAGCCATTGAAAGTACGTCTGGCGCATCATCATGCTCAGCTGCTTTATTGCCTTCTTGATTCTTGAGATACGTTGTCAGAAAGAACATGAATTTTTTATACTCAGGAAACTTTTCCCAATCCTCTCTGAAGTGTACATGATTAATAATAAATGCAGACTCAGCAAGAATCCTGGTTTGTTTATTGGTTGTTGGTTTAATGATTCTGAATGAGCAGTCCTCAAATTTCTCATGTACCATTTTACGCAATGCCTTTGCCGTTTCCATCCAAGCAAAGACACCTTCATAATCCACTGACTGAATTTTTTTACTGATTATATTATCCCTGCAACGTTCATTGTTTTTATCTGATCCGTCTTTATTATAAATAACGTCCATCAAAAACAAATCACCATACTCACCTTGTAAATATAATTCCACACCCGCAAAGAAGTCACCTCCCTTATTCGCGGGGTCAATTGACTGATGAGAATATTCACTCTTGCTCATATCAAAGTTTGCTGCATTGAATTTCTTTAAGCGGTCAATTGGGAACATCAGACCTTTAGCCTCAATTGGCTCTTGCTGATATTCCGCTTCCCATATCATTTCATCTACATCAGCTTTGATCTTTAAATATTCTTCAGTTGATTTTACAGCACTGCAAAATGTTTCACCGTCTTCATTGAGCGCCGGAATTTTAATCACAATCGAAACACGCTTTGACTCAATCGCTTTACCGATCACATCACGCTTGCTCCACCTGGTTCCTATGAATATTTCAGGACAACCTTTTTCCATACGTGAATCATGTGACCCTTGCTTCCACATGAACACTGATTCGTTATACGTTTCAGATAATGCTTGCATGAAACCTGAATACAGATCATCAGTGATTGCAAGGTTTGCACCGAAGCCGATGATATTTGTTCCCACACCACCACCAAAATATGCACCTTGCTTAGATGAGGTCAATGCCCAACCGTCAATGTTCTGTTTATCATTAGCCAATTCGATCTTTGGAAAAACAGCTTTATATTTTCTGTCCTTTATTATATTACGTACGTCGTAAGAAAATTTTCTGTACAGTGCTGAAGTAACCGTGTTTCGCATGATACACAATGTCGGATGATTACCCAACCACCAGGCACAAAATAAAGAAGTGATATAACTCTTGCCTGCTCTTGGTGCAAGTGAAGCAGATATATTAGTTGTTATTCCCCTGTCATAGTCATCCGATAATTTTTGAAATGCTTCAGCGATCTCAGATAAAAAAGCCCGCCCTTGAAAAAAGGCGGGGTCATATCCCTTACAAAAAACCCAGAAATCCCTCCTGGATAACTCGTTTTGCGCATGTATTTTTAAAGCATCAAGTATTATCTGGTTTCGTTCCATTGATTAAAGCTTTCAGTTCTTCTGTTGATAATTTGGATAAGTCAGGCGATGTATTCAAGTTTACATTTAAACTTTGATTTGCATCGAAGCCAAGTAACCGCGCCATCACTTCCAGCGCCCTGACTTTATCCCCCTTGCGTATCTTCTTAGTAACACCGATTTTTATTTTCTTATCTCCTCTGCCCGCATTCAACTCATCAATCTCAATTGAAATAATTGCCCCTGCGTTATTGTCATCAATATCTTTCACTTTAACCATACCATCATCACCATCAAATAAATTCCTGATATCAGCAAAGGCAACTTTCTTTAGCTCTCCAATAATTTCATCCAGCGTTACTTTGTTACGTTCAGCTGCTTCCGCTTTCAATACTGCCAAGCGTGCAAGTATATGCGGATTTCTTATAAGATAAGTACCAATAGTTGTTGCGGCACCTTTAGACCATCCCGCTTTTATAACTGACTCACGGGCGTTACTGCTTTTGGTATATTCCAAGCAAAACTTTTCAGCCTTGTCAATCATTTTCTTTGACCGTGACCAAAAATCAAGTTCCATATATCCTTTTACATCCATAGCATGCTAAGATATGACTTATTTTTTATTGAATGTTCGCAACCTATTTTTCAAATAACTAGCTTGATGTAGTGTCACTTTTTAAACAATTGCTCAAAATCCATTGGACAACTGACTGCTTCCACTAAATCTTCCCAATCTTGAAGATGCTCAGCGCTTATTGTAAATCTTGAATAATCAAACCATATATAAGGTTTCTCATACAGTTTAAAATAAGTAGACAAGCTATTAAACATTATATCAATAATATGATACTGCTTACCTTTTTCAATCCAACTATCTGGTAAAAATTGTATTGATTCATTTATATCGTCTATACACAAACAAGGTATCATGATTTTGAATATTTTTCTATTCTTGCTTTGACTGCTCTGATAACTGCATCTTGCATCTTATCCTTACCCTCAAGTGCTCTGATCACATCTTCATCCATTGTATTTTTCACAATCAGCCGTGTATTAATTACTTTATCTTTCACACCAGACCTATGCACGCGTTTCATTCCTTGCTGATATAATTCCAAACCCCACGGACACTGATACCATAAAATATTGGACCCGCCATGCTGCAGATTTAAACCATGACCTGCTGAAGCAGGATGAACGACTAACATTTTTATCTTACCTGCATTCCAGTCCGCAATGTCCTGGTTATCTTTCAGCGTCCGTGCAAATTTGAACTTTTGCAATATCCTGTCCTTGTCACTGATATAAGAATAGAATACAAGCAACGGCTTTCCATTTAACTCTTCAACAATTTCTTCCAATGCTTCAATCTTTTCGTCATGTACCACATGCACACCCTTATTTTCATCATACACACAGCCATTTGCAAATTGCAATAACTTATTTGTAAGTCCTGCAGCATTGGCTACTGAAATTTCTTTATCAGCTAAGGCAAGTACCTGTTCGCGTTCAAACTCATCATACTTTGCCTGTATTGCAGGCGGCAATATAATAATCCGGTTATTATCTATTCTTTCAGGCAGTTCTAAATAGTCTTCTGTCTTCATTGAAAAACATATATCCCCAATACGGTTAAAAATTTCTTTCCTGTAAAAATCATCACCAAATAAATCATTGCCTTTTTTTAAGTTATAACTGAAGATCACATAACCGTCTCTTTTTCCAGGATCAAAATACAATTCTCTGTACTTGCTGAATTTTTCTCCCAACCGTTTGCCTTTGTCCAGTAAATACAACTGACTCCACAGATCAAGTAAACCGTTCGGTGCAGGTGTGCCTGTCAATCCTGCAATCCGTTTAATATACATTCTTACAAGCCGTAAGGATTTAAACCTTTGTGACTTTGGTGATTTAAAACTTGACAATTCATCTATCACCACATTATCAAAGGGCCAATTGGACCCGTATAATGCAACAAGCCATACCACATTCTCTCTGTTAATTATATAAATATCTGCTTTCTCAGTCAATGCCCGCCGCCTTTGTTTATCCGTGCCAAGTATTTTTGATATGGTTAAATGTTTCAAATGATCCCACTGTTCTATTTCTCCAGACCATACGCTCTCAGCAACTTTCTTTGGCGCAATGATTAATGTCTTTTTGATTTCTTTACGCTTTATCAATTCAACCAATGCTGTTAAATAAATAACAGTCTTACCGAGTCCCATATCCAAAAACAAACCAATCTCAGGTGTCTTTAATATAAGATCAGTACAGTAACCTTGATAATGACGTTCTTTATATTTCATTTACTTTATCTTTTGAATCAATTACTAATACTGTAAATCCTAATGCTTCAAACTGCCGCTTGACAAATGCCTGCCGTGCACGTAATTTTTTACCCGGTGCTTTTGTCTCAACAAAGATGATCTTACCGCCAGGTAAAAGAATGATCCTGTCCATCACACCAGAAAACCCAGGTGAAACGAATTTCAAAGCCAATCCGCCTTTTTTCTTTACCTGGTCTCTTAAATACGTTTCAATATGCTTTTCCGATAGCGGCATGTTTTGTTCTTTTTTTCTTCGGCCCTATATACGTATAGCCATTAGACCTGCAATTGTATATTTAGTGTCGTTTTATAGTCTAATTACCATTTGTTTTCTGTAAGTATTATTTATGTATGCCTTTAATATAATATAATAATAATCAATCAGTTAAATGGCATTTTAAAGGAATACTACTTTTTTCAGTATCTGGTTATCAACTACTTATATGATTTGTTTCTTCGGTGTACCAGTTTTTTGCTACTCCATCACTTCTCGGTGTACTTTTCGCTCTTTTTTCG
>Ga0181363_1000028_pt1 | contig 41176 bp, 58 predicted proteins | sample Fa13NDMLBSN_FD_130109 | JGI IMG/M metagenome (GOLD analysis project Ga0181363, IMG submission 130109) | Freshwater viral communities from Lake Michigan, USA - Fa13.ND.MLB.S.N | ecosystem: Environmental > Aquatic > Freshwater > Lake | place: USA: Michigan | collected 2013-09-23
AAAAAAGGAGGCCCGACATTCTCCCATGCGAACCAAAAAAACAAAGTCTCCGCCGCAGGGTTACAGCGTGAACGCGCTTTCGAAGCTAACCGGGCGAGACCGCAGGACGCTTGATAAAATTCTGGTCAACGTTCCGCCGTTGCGGGTGAAAGGGAAAACCAAGCGCTACGCGCTCGACGCGGTTCAGGCGGCGTTGGCGGCGAAGCCTGACAAGTCGCTGCGAGACGAGAAGCTGACCGAGGAAGTTCGTAAACTCCGGATTCGAAATGATCGCGATGACGGAAGGCTGATCTCCGTGGACGACGTAAAGCGACGCGAGTCATCCATTCTGGCGAAGGTGGACGCCATCATTGAACAGAAGCTATCCAACGAATACCCGAGCGCCGTGGCGGGGCTCGACGTTCCGCAAGCCCGCGTCTATGGCAAACGATTGGGCGATCAGATTCGCGGCATGTTCCAAGACCTCGCAACCAACTGGTGAGATGACCACCGCCCGCGAGCGCATCGCGCAAAACTTCAGCGCCTCCATCAAGCCGCGAGATCGACGGTTCATTCGCGAATGGGCGCGCGACATGGTGACGCTCGTCGAGCCGCTCACCAAGACCGGGCCGTTTGATTCCACCATCTCGCGACACCTGGAAGGACCGCTCGACGCACTCGACGACGACCACTGCCGCGAGGTGAACGTTCGCGCCCCGGTGCGTTCCGGCAAGACGCTGATCGCCGACGTGTGGCTGTGCTCCATCATCGGGCGAACGCCGGGCGCGACACGCTGGGTATTTCAGGACGACACCGCCGCCAAGGACCAAGCCGAGCTTCGCACCTGGAAAATCATCGAGGCCAACCCATGGCTCTCAGACATGCTGCCCGACGACCGGCACAAGGCGCGCGCGCAACAGATCATCTTTCCTGGAATGCCGCTGCACATCAGCGGGCCGTCCCTCGCCCAGCTTCAGAGCCGGGGCTATCAGAACATCATCGCCGACGAAGCGTGGCTCTATAAGCCGGGCCGCATGGAAGAACTGCGCGGACGCCTCGGAGACTACGTGAAGATGGGCACCGACAAGCTGCTCGTGATGTCGCAGGGCGGAGAAGTCGGCGGCGATTGGGACGAACAATGTCAGCGCGGAATCCTGCATGAGTGGGAGATTCAATGTCTGAAATGCTCGCGCTACATGCTGCCGGATCGGTGGACGTTGAAACGCGACGACGGCACGCGCTGGGGAATGCTGTGGGACAAGCACAAGACCGACGGCGGCCTGTGGGACATTCCGAAAGTTTTGCCGAGCATCCGCTTTGAATGCGCGCACTGCGGACACCCGCACATCGACGGCGTGCGCACCAAGAGCGAATGGAATCGCACCGGACGCTTCGCCGTGGAAGAGACCGACAAAAGCCGGAAGCGCCGCACCTACCATTGGACATCCGTGATCGACTACCCGTGGGATGCGCTGGTCGAACTTTACTTGCAGGCCGTGAACGCGTGGCGCATGGGCAACCCGCTGCCGCTGATCCAATTCTTCCAAAAGCGAACCGCCGAGATGAAGTCCGAGAACTCGCTGATCGAAGAGATGAGCTTCGGCATCCGCGCGACCTACGAAGTGAACAGCACCTGGCCGGATGAAGCCGTCCGCCTGATGACCATCGACCGGCAGGATGAGGACGTTTACTGGTGGTCGATCCGTGCATGGGCCTTGGACGGGAGATCACGCCGCATCGGATTCGGGAAAGCCTACGGCGCGACGGAACTCGAACAGATTCGCGACACCAACAAGGTCCAGCCAAACCACACCTTGATCGATTCCGGGTTCAAGCCCAAGGGCGATCACGGCGTGTATTCCATCTGCATCCGATACGGTTGGGTACCGCTCAAAGGCATGGCGCAGGAAAACGGGCTGGAAAAATTCTTCTGGCATAAGACCAAGAAAGGCCGCGTGCAACGCACCTACTCAGAGCCTGTGATGTGCGATCCGGAGATGGGCACCGGCGATCAAGGATCGCGCCAGGTGGAGCGCATCGATTTCAGCTCGCCGACCTACGCCGACCGCGTGCAGAACATGATCGATCTCGGGCTGTGGGAAGAGCCGAAGATCGAGAAGCCCGACGCACTCGAAGTGCAATATCGCAAACAGATGGCAGCGGAGTACAAGAAACGGATCGTGATCGGCAAGCTGGGCAAGGAACGCACCGTATGGGTCTGCCCAAGCGGAAACAACCACGCTTTTGACCTCGCAAAGATGCAGGCACTCGGCGCGACCATCCTTGAAATTTTACCCGACGAACTCACCAACGAAGCAGCATGACCACCACCACCAAACCACTCAGCCCGCGCCAGACCGAAGTGATGCGGGAAATCTGCCATGGCAAGATCGGCAAGGAGATCGCGAACGAAATGGGCGTGAGCTGCCGCACCGTCGAGACCCACATTCAACTGGCCAAGCGCGCCTTGGGAGCCCGCAACATTGTGCAGGCCGCAGTCATCTTCTCCGCTCTTCACCCCGCCTGATCCATTGACTCCCCGCCCATTTGCGAATGGGCATGACGGCGAACTACCTGGCGCGGCATCTCTCGGTTGAAGAACTTGAGAAGATGATGCTCGCCGTGTTGCGTGAGCACACGGGCGGAAAGAGCGTAGTCGAGTGGCAGATGGGCGACAGCGCCGCCAAGAAAGTCCAATGGATGCAGCTCCCGCCCAGCGTCCGAATGCAGGACATCGGGCAGGCGTTAAGCATCAAAGATCCGGACACCTACCCGCCGGACGAACACATCCCGATCACCCAGACCCGCGTGATCTTCACCTGACGCCATGGCCTCCGCACCACTCACCTTCCTCGAAAAGAAATGGGCCGCCGGCTACGGGAACAGCAACAGCCTCGTCACCGCCGCCACGCAGACCAGCGACCGCAAACAGATTCCGATGCTGGACCGCGACACCCACCGCAGCATCACACCTTACGGCCGGCGCACCCTGATGACCCTTGGCCGCTGGCTCTATTGGAACGTCTCCGCCGTGCGCGGAACCATCCGCGAGATGGTGAACCTCACCGCGCAAAAGTGGACGCCACAATTTGAGGGTGAAGATCAGGCCTGGGGCACGCAGATCGAGAACTGGCTGTATGAGCACGACAAGATTTGCGACGTGCGCGGCTGGCCGTTCAATATGGCCGCGTATCGGCGGAACCTGCTGAAAGGCGTGCTGCTTGATGGAGATGTCGGAACCATCCTCGTCAAGACCGCTACCGGCTACCCGATGATCCAGGTGATTCCGGCGCACCGCATCGGCTCCGGCTTTGCTGATCAAGTGGTGAAAGGCGGGCCGTTCGACGGAGCGCGCATCATCGATGGCGTGATCCTAGACGACACCGGACGATCCGTAGCCTATCGCGTATGGGGCGAGAACGGCGAGAACAGCAGCGGCACCTTCACCGACGTTCCCGCGCGCGACATGTTCCTGAGCTTCCACATCGAGACACCGGACCAGATCCGTGGCATCTCGAATCTCGGGGCGAGCTGCTTCGACTGGCAGGATGTCAGCGACGCGCGCCGGTTCGAACTCATCGCGCAAAAGCTGATCGCCTCCATCGGCATCATCGAGACCAACGAAACCGGGGAAGCCGACAAGACCAAGAAACTGCTCTCGCGCACCTCCACGAATTTCGACGACACCAGCAACGCGACCAAGACGCACCTGTCCACCACCGCCACCGAGACCGTGGACGGCGTAAGCATCCGGTATCACCGGGCCAACAGCGGTTCGAAGATCGAAGCCTTCAGCGGAGATCGTCCCACCTCGAATCAACAGGCGTTCCGGGATGACGTGATCCGCGAGGCGTTGCACGGCATGGGCTGGAGCTTTGATTTCAGTTACAACCCCACGAAGATCGGCGGCGCACCCATGCGCGTCGTCGTGGACCGCATCAACCGGCAGATCGAAACCATGCGCGAAGAAATCGTGGACCCGGCGCAGATGCGGATCAACGGCTACCGGATCGCCAGTGTCATGGACAACCCGGAACGCACCGACAAGAAGGTCGTGCTATTTCCGTTCAATGCGGACTGGTGGAAGTGGAACAGCCAGGGCCAGGCGAAAGTCACGGCGGACGCGAAATATCAAAGTGCGGTGGACATCGAAGAGCGCCGATCCGGATTGAAGACCCTCGCCAAGAGCGCGGCAGAGAGAGGCGAATACTGGAAAGACGTTCGCACGCAGAACCAGACCGAGGCCAACGACCTGTTAGAACGCGCCGGCCAGCTTGCCAAACAACACGGCATCGCCATCGAACTTGCGATCAGTCTGCTGGAAAAGATGGACGCCAACCCGATTCAAGCCGCGCAACCGCCGGAGCCGAACCGATCACCATTCCAGAACCCGGACGACGCAGAAGACCCAACCGATCCCGCTGAACAGCCATGAACCTTCCCCACATCATCAGCAAGGTCACGCGGCAGCCGTGGGTCATCACCGCCGAGAAACACCGGGCGATCATGGACGTGCTCGATGCGCGCATCGCCGGAGACTTCAAGGCCATGGGCTACGCGGACGACGACGGGCCGGAAGACGACGGTGACCGCGATCAATACCGTGAATTCCAAACCGCCACCGGAACCATCGCCGTAATCCCGGTTCACGGAATTCTGGGAAAACACCTTTCCTCCATGGAAATGGCTTGCGGGGGTTGCAGCCTGGACACACTACAAAGCCAACTAAAGACAGCGCTGGCCAGCCCAAGAATTTCAAAAGTCCTGCTCGACGTGAACAGCCCCGGAGGCACCGTCACAGGAACACCCGAGACCGCGCGCTTGATCGCCGCCGTCAACGCCGTGAAACCCGTCTGGGCATTTACCGATGCGGACTGCTGCTCCGGCGCGATGTGGCTGGCCAGCCAGTGCGCGCGCGTTTACAGCACGGAAAGCGCGGAGATGGGAAGCGTCGGTGTGAGGATGGTGTTGCTCGACTACACCCGGCAGCTTGAAGAGGAAGGCGTGAAAATAAACGCCATCAGCTCCGGCAAATACAAGCTCATGGGCGCGAGCTTCAAGCCGCTGGCCGATGACGAGCGCGAGATGTTGCAGGCCGAGAGCGATCGCATCCACGCACAATTTCAGGAAGCCGTGAACGCCGTGCGACCTGTGGGAAACCAACATCTTCAAGGCCAGATTTACCGGGGCGAAGAAGCCGCCGGAATCGGGCTCACCGATGGCGTGGCGGAAGACATTGACGAAGTCCTTTCGATGTTCACCCGTTGACTCGCGGTCCATCAGTAGAATGGCATTCAAATTTTTCAACATCGGAAAGGCGAACGCGGAAATCGACCGGCTCGAAACGCAGGTTGCCGAACTCACCAGGGAGAACTCCACGCTCCGTGAAAACGCACCCGAGATTGAAGCCGCTGCTGAAACGCTGCGCGGCGATCTGCAAAAAGCTGTCGCCCGCGCTGAAAAAGCCGAGGGCGAAGCTGCGGCAGCCGCAACCCGTCTTTCGGAAGTGACCGCCGCGAAGGACAAGGCGGAAGCAGAGGCGAAGACCTCCGCTGAAAAGCTGGCGAACCCCTCCGAGATCATCAAGACCACCGCCAGCGCGCAGGCCGCCGCGATTGTGGCCAGCGTCGGGCATTCCCCGCTCGCGCTCGCGCCGTCCACCATGGACCCGAAGAAAATGACGCGTTCCGAATTCGCAAAAATGTCACCCCGCGAGCAGTCAGCCTTCGCGCAGAACGGCGGACGCATCACCGATTAAAAAACTAAACCAATATGGCCAACACACTCACCAACCTCATTCCCGCAGCCTATCGCGCGCTCAACGTTGTCAGCCGCGAGCTGGTCGGGTTCATTCCGTCCGTCCAGCTTGATCCGTCGGCGGACACCATCGCCCAAAACCAATCGATCTACATTCCTGCCGCACCGGTTAACGCGGCCGGAAAAGACATCACGGCGGCGATGAGCATTCCGACCATCGCCAACCAGACGATCGCGACCACCAGCCACACGCTGACCAAGGCGCGGGCGTTCCCGTTCTCGTGGTCTGGCGAGGAAGTTCTCTCCGTCAACCAGGGACCGGGCTACCTGTCCATTCAGGAACAGCAGATCGCGCAGGCCATCCGCGCAGCCGTCAACGAAATCGAGGTGGACGTTGCCACGGCAGCCAAGAACGGCGCGAGCCGGGCCTTTGGTGCCACCGCCGGCACCGCTCCGATTCTCTCGGACTGGGCGCAGGCCAAGAAGATTCTCGACGACAACGGCGCTCCGATGTCGGATCGTTCGTCCGTCTTCAACACCACGGCGGGCGTGGCCCTTCGCAGCACATCGAACCTCTACAAGGTCAACGAAGCGGGCGAGGCAGGGCTCTTGCGCCAGGGTTCGCTGGGCTACCTATACGGGTTCAACCTGCGCGAATCCGCGCAGGTGCAGACCACGACCGCCGGCGCGATGACCGGGCTGTTGGTGAACGGAGCGCTGGCCATTGGGGCGACCGCCATTGTGGCTGATACTGGCACGGTCAACACCACGGGTATTGTTGCGGGCGACATCATCACGATCGCTGGCGACACGAACAAATACGTCGTTCAAACCGGACTTGTTGCAGCTTCAGGCACCGTCACCATCGCGGCACCGGGTCTGCGTCAGGCTGCCGCAGACAACGCCGCGATCACCGTCTTTGCCACCTCCGCTCGGAACACGGCCTTCAGCCGTAACGCCATCATGCTTTCCACGCGCCTCCCGGCATCCACGCCGGAAGACATGGCCACCGATCGCCAGGTCATCACCGACCCGAACAGCGGAATCAGTTTCGAGCTCGCCATGTATCCCGGCTATCGCATGGTTCATTACGAAGTCGGCATCTGCTGGGGCGTCACCGTCATCAAGCCAGAGCACCTCGCGATCATCGTGGGTTAATTTCTAAACGCACCTCCCACCTCGCCCCGCCGCTCTGGTTCACGCCGGGGCGGCGGTTTTATTTTATGACCGATTTTCTGAACGAAGTCGCCGCAGACTGCGCGGAAGCCGAGGCGGATCTCGGGTTGCCCGTCATGGTGTGGAACGATGGCACCCAAAACGTCAGCGCCACCGTCGCCGCCACCCTCACCAAGCGCGGCGCGGTGCTCGTCATTGGCGGGAAGGAGGTCGAGATCGCGCTCACCCTGCGCGCGCGCTGGACCGGGACCAACGCGGCCGGGGTGGAGTGGGAATTCACCGAGGCCGTGAAACCCAAGGCCGGAGAACGTGTGACCTACAAGGGCCGTCCGTATCGCATCGCGCAAGTGAGCGACGCCCACGGGGCATTCCTGGAAATCGACGTGATCGACGTGAACAAATGAAGTCAATCCACGCCAGCCGGTTTAAGCTTCAGCAGTCGGGGAGAGCGGAAGCGGTCATAGCAGGAACCGGCCGCGCGCAACATCACGCCCTCGCCGCCCTCCTTGGTGATGCTGGAGAAAAGTTCGAGCAAGTGTTCAAGACCACGGCAAACCGCCTGTGGCGCCACGGAAGCGAAAGCGGGCAAGGAAACCGAGCGAAGAAAAGCGGTGCGTTCCTCAAACCGACCGGGAGCCGAGGGGGCATCGAACACCATCAAGCGCAGTTCCGACCAGTCCGAGCACTTCACCGACCGTTGCATCTCGTTGAACCGCCCGCGCCCCAGCCAAAGTTCGCCGTCAAGCGCATGGGCGGGAAGCGCCGCGCGCCAGGCAGCCGGAGCAGGAAGGGTATTGCCGTCACGCGTCACCAGCTCGGAACCCGTCCACATCACGCGCCAGCCGTCATATTTCTCGGACAGCCACCAGCCCGCCGGGGAAACCACGGCGTTGTAACGTTTGGCCAGCATGAACATGGACAAACCATCGTCCCAAACCGCGCCCGGAGCGATTACAAAAGATGAGTGGAATCCAAATCGACACCCGCCAGTTCAAGGAAGCGATCCGGTTCGTTCACCAGAACACCAGGAAAGACCTGGCCGAGATCCTGAACCAACGCGCGTTCAACGTGGCGGCGCGCGCCATTGACGACATGAAGCCGGCACCCGGATCCGAACAAGGCACGCGGGGAAGGATCAAAGCCTACATGGACACGCCGCTTGGCGCACCCAAGCTGCGGGTCATTCAGTCAGGAAAACGCCGGGGACAACTTACGCGGAAGGGCCGGAAGCAAGATCGGCTCACCCGCAAGAACCTGATAGTGCAGGCCCGCCGGGCCAAGGCCGGGCTGACCGGACTTTACGGCATGGCCATGCGGATGGAAGCCGGGGAACTCAGCCGTCGGGCGCAAGTCGGAGTTGGCTTCCTGAAATCCCCATTCCTGCCGATCATCAAGGGGCTTCATGCGTTGGTGAAATACAAGCGCGTCAGAACCGCGTGGGGCCGGATCAGCGTGTGGCCGGGGTCCAAGGGATACGGAAAGATCACGCCAGCCAAAGCGGGGTTCAATGTCTTTGTCGAAATGCTGATGCGATGGCAGGTGCCCGGCGCACCGACCAAGGTACAGCGCATGGTGTTGCCACATCTTCAAGCGGCCTTTGACGCAGAGGCGCGCGAGATGGTCCGCCACACCACCGAGAAACTCCAACAGACCGCCAACAAAGTAAACGCCAAGTGGCGCCGCAGCACATTTCCATGATCCATGACTCCTGCCCCATGCCTCCTGACCCCTGACCCCTGACTCCTGACATGAGCGCCAACAACATCACCCAGAAAGTTCAGAAAGCGGCCAAGGCATACCTCGACAGCGAAGATCTCAGCTTCATCACCGATGAAGAGACGCAGATCGTCTGCGGCATCTCACGCGGGGAAATGAACCTGACGCAAGTGATCTGCCAGTGCAAAAGCGCCGAGGCGGAAGTGCCGTGGGAAGGCAACTGGTCGGCGAGCCTGCGCGTCGAGATCCGCAGCCAGGCCGATGACGACGACCAGGAAGGCACCGCGCACTTTGCCAACGCCGGGGAAGTCTTCGAAAAGTTTATGGTCAGCATCACGGACGGCCGCGCGGCCTTGAGCAGCCAGGCCATCGGCTTCACCTGCCAGCAGCTTTTGCCCGTCAGCCAGGGATGGGAAATCGAAGGCGGCTCATGGGTCAGCTTCCTTGAGCTGCGCATGGAATGCGCCGGCACATACTTCGACGTGAGCTGACCACCCGTTGACTCCCGCGCCATCAGTGAACGAACTCGACCACCATCGAAACAACGCACTGAACTTTTATGGCCATAGAAATCCAGCAGGGAAAAGCGAAAATATTCGGACTTGGCGCTGCTGACCTGGTATTGGGTGCCGCCAGCGTGGCGGTGGAACAGACCATCACCGGATCAGACCTGAACTTTGAATCCAAGATCATCGAAATCGAAAACCAATACGGGAACACCGAAACGCTGATCTCGTCCAACCCGACGTTGACCCTTTCGATCAACTTCATGCCGACGGCGGCAACCAGGACACTGGCCATCACGGAAGCGCAAAAGTTTACCGCGATGACGCATTTGGTAAAGGTGGTGACCAGCGCGTTTGACGTGGATCTGTTCAACGGAAAATGGAACCTGATGGGCCTGCAAATCAGGGGCGCTAACACCGAGGCGATGACGTTCGTGTTGAGCCTGAAGGCATGGGTTGATTCCACGACCACGCGCGACGCGCTCACCGCCGGAGTCGTGGCGGGTTAAACACTGTAAAAGAGCGCAGAAAAAATGACCGTAGAACAAGCAGAGAGACTAATAAAAGTCGCTGAACAAAACCGGTTACTACTGCGATTCATACACTGGACGCTTTGTATCCTTATCGGGGTTTTGCTGGCGTCTTAACAGGTAGAAAAAAAACACTATGAAGGAACGCGAATGGGCACACGCCGCGTTCCCGGAGGCGATCACGGTCCTGCGCCTGCGGTTGCGGCCGTATTCCTGCGGGCACGAGATCACGCTTTGCCAGGTCGAAAGCCCGTTCCTCACCGGCCAGCGCGAGCCGACCATCACCGATCTCATGCTCGCCGCGCTCATCTGCTCCCAAACCTTCACCGACGGTCAAAAGCTGTTGCGCGATCCAAAGGCCGGCGGATGGCAGGTAAGCCTATGGCGCTGGCTGGCGTTGAGAAATCCGAACCAATACGCCGAAGAAATCCGCTTCACCGACTACCTCACCCGAGGAACGTGGAGCCCGCCCACCGTGCGGAATAACGAACCGGGCATGACCTATCGCGAACTCAAGGCGCCGAGGACATGGAGGCTCATTCCGTTCCTCTGCCGCAACCTGGGGCTTACCGAAGCGGAGGCGCTGGACTTCCCGCTCGCGCGCGCGCACGCCTACTTCGCGGCGGAAGCCGACCGGGAGAACACCATGGACCTGGCCAGTGAAGAAGGAGACCACACCACCGAAGGCCGGTTGCTGGCGCATCTGAAGGATTTGGAAGCCCGCGCCGCGAAAGGAGAACCGGTATGGGACTTCTAAGCATCATCGGCAGACTCGTTCTGGACGGCTCCGGGTTTGATGCCACGCTGAAGAACGCGGACAAAAAGGCGTCTCAATTCGCGGGCAGCATGACCAAGAAACTGGTCGGAGCCGCCGCCGGATTCGCGGGATTCAGCGCGCTCAAGCAGATGGGGATGGCCGCAATTGAGCGGACGGTTGAGATCGAGAAGCTGGCGAAATCGCTCAACGTCACCACCGACCAGGTGCAACTGTTGGAAGCCGAGGCAAAGAAGACCGGAATTCCATTCAACGATCTGGTCAAGGACGCCACGGCGCTGGAATCCACGCTCAAGCGGCTGGAAGGAGGCGATGTCATTTTCAGCGAAAAGACCGTGCGCAACCTCGGCATGGTTGCGGAGTTCATGCAGAACTTCAAAGATGCGGTCGGCGAACGCGTCGGCGGAATAATCGGAGGGATTGCCGGAGTTGGCGCAGGGATGGCGATGTCGCCAGAGATGCAGGCGATGCAGGAAATCATTTTGGAACGCAAGCGCAAGAGGGCGATGGACGCGCAAGACGCGGCGGCGCGCGAGAAGGAAGAGGAAAAAATCCTCAAGATCCACGATGAAGCAAAAGGCATCGAGGAGAAGACGGCGGACGAAGGAAAGAGCAAGGCCGAGCATCTCAACAACCTGATCGAGAAACGCCGGAAGATGCTGGACGAAATCGCCCGCATTCCCCACGAGCCCGGCAGCGAAGGCGAAGCCAACGACCGGTTGCGCGTCGCCATAATAAACTATCTGATCGCGGGCCTGCAACGCGACGGAGGAACCGCGACCACCAAATCGAAAACATTCGCGCCAATGTCCGACAGCCTGACCAGCGTGGGCAACTTCCTCGGGGCGAACCCGAACGCAGAAACGCGGTCACAACTCAGCGAGGCCAACCAGACCTTGAAGAGCATGGATCGTAAACTGTCCGAGCTGAAAACCGGAGGATCGAACTTCCCACTATGAGCAGCGTCGCCGGAAATCAAAGCGCGGTTCTAGTGCGCACCTCGCGCGGGACCGACAAGCAAAGCGGGCCGTTCCTGCAAAAGACCTGGGAAGGCACCGAGAACGCGTGCATTGGATCGGCGGCAGAAATCATCGGGTCGGACTACTACATCATCGAGCCGGTCGGAGGCGGGAAATTCAGCCTGACCGCGCGCTGGAGCACCAACACCGGCGAGGAAGGAATGCCGGAACCACCGGTGCGGGAAGAGCGGTTGCGGTTCAACGAAGTGCAGAAAAGCATTTACAGCAGCCCGGCCTTTTCCAGCCTGACAACCAGTCAAATCAACGCCGTGCGCTCGGCGGTGGAAAGCTCGGACGGAGCGGCATTCAGCGTTCCACTCCAGCAAACGCTCTACGATCTGATCATCGTCGGGATCGACAGCTACCAGGTGTATCAGCCCACCGTCATCGTCACGGACACTGCCGGATCGGGCTACAACTGGGACATCGGATTCGAGAACTACGGATACACCTTCGACACCGCCAACATGATCGCCGACGCCGCGCTGACCAGCGGCTGGAAATCAAACCTTCCCGCCGAAACGTCATCCGATTCCGCGTTCGTTTATGGCTGGCTGAAGAAACCGCCGGAGATCGTGACCGTGGCCGGGAACAAGACCCAGCTCGTGCAGGAATACATTTACGGCTACTGGGCCGTCGCCGTGCTGCCAGCCGCATCGTAACCCATGCAACCACCCGATGAGATGCGTGACCAGGGCCGGCAGGCCGGATGGATGAACAAGCTGCTCGCCTTCGCGCGGAGCTGTCAGGTGGTGGAAGGCATCGGCTACCGGATCAACCGCAGCCATCGCGGGACATCGCTGGAGATCCTGCCGGGAAAGGGAGGAGGTTCAACCGGGACGCCGTCTTGGAAGGGCGAATGGCAGTATTGGGAGGACGCCGATCAATTGGAGCCGGGAGAATCGCCAAGACCGAGACGCTATTCCGAAGGCGACATGGTGATCCGAGGTGGCGAGCAGGTGCTGGACGACGCGGGGAATCCTCTGATTCTCGCGGGAGACGTTTGCGGAACTTGGATTGCGCGCCGGGCGATGGAGCTGGGGGAGGCTCCCGGAGTTCCGACCGCTGCGGAAACGGCGGCGAACGTTTTTGATTGGGATTTGGTGGCACGCTTCGCGACGCCGACTTTCGTGACAAAACGCGGCACGAAAAAGATCACGCTTGGAACAACGGCTTCGGATGCTTCCATCTACGTGGCCGACTCCGCATTGAGTGGATCGATCAACATCTCGCTGACGGCGGCCCAAGGAAAGACGATCAGCCTTCGCGAGTTGCGGGTCTGCCAAAACGGAGTGTTCCGAAAGATGATCGTGCTCGGTTCTGAACTCTTTGACTGATGCCCGATCCATGCGACGAGACGGCGTGTTGCTCCGGTGCAAACGACATCGGCGGGATCGTGATTGACGAATGCGGATCGGCGAAGTGCTCGATTGAAGGAGTGCCTAGATTTTACCACCATCAGTTCACTCGCGATCCGAACTGCGCTTACTTTCGGTACGTTTACGCCACGCTTCGAGAGACGACGATTTACGAACTGTCCGGCAACAGCGCGGACCCTGAAGATTACTGTTACCGGGAGCCGGGTGAGATTTCACAATGGGGATTCACGGACACGACGACGACGGCAGATCCGTATTGCGTCCCAATGTCCACGACACGGGAAGAGTTCGGAGACCAGCTTCAAAACAACTGCGCCAACCTGACGTTTGATGGGCCGGAAGTGTTGGAACAGGAAGACATCGGGACGACCTTCTGGTATCGCGCTTATTCTCACACAGCATCGGGCGGGCTGGTCACCTTCAGGCGGATCATCGTGCTAGAACTGGACGGAGAGATTGACCTTGAGTCGATCTTGATCGGATGCGCTCTTGAGAATGGTTTCGATAAACGATTCAGGCTCGGCTGCGGTGGCGTTCCAGAACTCATCTCTCGTGAGCCGGTCGGGACAATCGAACTGAACGGAATCAGCGTGAGTGCCGGGACAAGCATCAGCGGACTTGCGACGCGGCCTTACAAGATCATCGAAACGACAATCACCGGCCATTGTCCGACGACCTCAACGGACGAGTGCGAATCATTTCCCGTGCGCGAAGGCGAGGGAGTGTCTCAAGTGGATTGCGTGACGCTCACGCCAGCCGTCGGAACCTCCGTCAGCCTTCAATCTGGTTCGTGCTGATGAAGTCCTCCGTCATCGTAAACGGCAGGTTGATTGGGCGCGCAGCCTTGGCCGCACTACGATTCGCCGCGTCTGGGTTTGAAAAGGTGTCGGAAAGCGTTCACATGGATCGCTCTGTTCAGTGCGCCCTTTGCCCGCGATGGAACGCGAGGCAGGGAATGTGCATGGAGTGCGGATGCCGGGCCGTCAAACTTTGGATGGCTTCAGAATCGTGTCCGCTTGGAAAGTGGTGATCGAATTGACTCCGCAGCCATTGGTGAATGGCGCTCCTGAGTCTGAATTTTGATGTCCAAGCTGGGCAGTTGGTTTTCTCCGAGACCAACCCCACGCCGTTCACCCTGCCGGCGCTCCACCAGGAAGACGGCCCCACCATCGAATTCCGCGCGCTCAAACGCATCCGTCAGAACGCAACGCCATTCTTTGAGCGCATCAACTTCAGCGGGTATGATCTCCTAATCAGCGTCGGCACCGCCGGCAGCATTCTGGCTAGCGCCACGAGCTGGACCGCCAGCGACAGCAACGACCTGTTGACCGGCCGGCTGGACCTGAACACCGCCGGCATCACCGCGCTCGCGGACGGAGCGGAGTGCATCTTCGAAATCCGGCTCTTTGACGGGACCGGATACTACCGGGGCCAGCAGGTGTGCCGGGTCAAGAAAAGCGTGGCGCTCACCGCGTCCCTGCAACCCGTCGTCAACGACATCGCGCTCGGCAAACGCGAGGCGAGCCGCACCTACATTCCCCAATACCGGAGCACCGGATTCACCATGCTTGACGAGGCCACTGGTGAAGAGATGGTCGTGCGCCTTTTCAACGGAACCTTCCAAGCCTCGCCCATGACATGAACTTCCTCCGCACCATCCTCATCCTGATCGTGGTTTCGGTCTGCCTGCCGGGCCGCGCCGCCGACCGAATCACCGCCACCATCGCCGTCACCAACGCGCCGCTCGGGAACACCAACACGCTCACGATCAACGGCAACGTCCGCACCTTCACAAACAGCGTCACCGCATCGCCGGGAACCTTGGTGCAACAGACCAACTCCGTGCCATGGAGCGCGACGAACCTGATCAACCAGCTCACCGACTACCGCGTCAGCCAGTTCCATTTTCTCGGGCAAAGCGCATCGAACAACGTCCGCATCACCGGCACCGTGGGGGAAGCCTTGACCGTAAGCCTGGCGGGCCTGTGGGGAACGATTACTTACAGTACGCAGAACGTGACGATTGCGAACGTCGTCCGCGTCCCGATGTCCGTGGAGTTCGACACCAACCGCGCTTGGATTGCCAGCCTCTTGGTTACAGGGCTGTCGGACTATTCGACCAACAGTATCGCGACAAATGCGGTGGCGACCTCCAACTACATCACCAAGGGCGCGAGCCCGATCCAGAACATCACTTCCCCGCTAAACGTGCTCGGTGCGCTCAGGTCAATTCTCGGTCTTTACGCCACCAACGGATTCACCTACGCGCTGACGAACATAAACCCTGTTCTGAGCAACGCCGTTGTGTTCGGTGGACTGCGGTCGGAAGGAAGCGGCGGAAACTCGCTTCAGGTCGGGAGCAATGCCGTCGCGTCTGGAAGTCAAACGTTGGCAGTGGGCAACGGCGCTCTTGCATCGGGCGCCAGATCCATCGCCATCGGGACCGGATCGATCTCCACCAACACCGACACGCTCGCGATTGGTTACGGTGCTCGCGCCGCGACCAACGATACGGTTGCAATCGGAAACGGTGCGCTTGCCTATGGTTCAGCGGGCACAGCAATCGGGAGAGGCGCGGAAGCGGCGCTCGGTGCAGTCTCTGTCGGAGAGGAAGCAATCGGATCTGGCGTTCAAAGTGTGACCATCGGAAACGCAGCAAGCGCAGCATACGACCGGAGCGTTGCGATTGGCTATGCCGCCACCTCGCTTTATTCAAACAGCGTCGCGCTTGGTCAGAATTCAGTAACCAGTTCAACCAATCAGGTGAGGCTGGGCACTTCCTTAGAAACGGTTTCAATCCCTGGAATGCTGGAGGTAACCGGCACGATCACCAACATCGTTTCCACTGGCACGAATCGAATCGGAGGACAGCTTGTCTTTGTTCCGACCAGCAATACTGGACTGGCAAACGGCTACAACGCAGGCGTGGCCATCGGTTCGACCTATGTGAAGTTCAGCGGACCAAGCGCGGCCTACACCAACGCCGGATTTTCTGCGGCCAACAAGATGGATGGACGGATGCACTTCTGCCAGTTCGACAACCCTGGCTTGAGCATGACGTTCCTGCACGATTCCGGGCTCGATGCCGGCAACAGCACGAACCGGATCTACACCGGAACCGGCGCACTGCTCAACTCCACCAACCGGGTCGTACACGTCATCCTATCCTACGATGACAGCGTGACCGCCTGGAGGATTTGGTCATTCCGATGAAACCTGCACCATTCAACCTGCACCTTGCCACACTGGCGCTCCTGCTGACCGCATTCGCAACGCCGGCTGCGGACGTGACCTTCAACCTTGCCGACTTCACCACCACCGTCGTCACGAACCGGCCGGTGAAGATTGAGCCCAAGAGCGCGCCGAAAGCGTGGCCGACGAACCTGATCGTGTCCCGCGATTCGCTCATCCGTTACAGCGACACCAACGGCACGTTTACGATCACCAACATGGTGGCGGGGACTTATGCTTGCGAGCTTCTCGGTCCTTACGCTCGCACGGCTTTCCGAATCTACGTGGACGACACAAACACGACCTTGAACGCCTCCGATCTGCTGATCAGTGCGACCGACACCGGCATTGATACCGAGGACGGAATACCCATCGACCTGGAATGAACTCCCGAAAAATCACCGCGCTTTTAATCATCGCATTCTCGTTGCTGCTCATCGCCGGAACGAAAGTTTCACAGATGCGCCGAACGACCACCGTGGCGAGCAACGATCTCTTCAGCGTCGTGCGCATCACGGACGGGCGGAAGACCAACTTCAGCATTGAAGCCAGGCATGTCGCGACCGGGCTTGGCCCGTGGATCACGAATAGCGGAAGCGGAAGCGGCGGCGTTAGTTCAACTAACGCAAATCAGTTCGGAGAGAGCACGATTTTGACGCTTAAGAGTGGCGGGCTTCAAACGAACGGCTTTTTTTACGCGGCAACGTCTGGAAGCCATCCGCTTTCCCTGAATGCTGCATCCGGCCAAAGCGTTGACCTGTTTCGCATCAATGATTCAACCGGAGTTAGAAGGTTTGGGGTTAATTACGAAGGCGTGCTTTACGGAGATGCAGGAGGCGCTCCCAGGCTTGCCAGCACGTCCACGGCCGGCGACGTGTGGACCGCGAGCGACACCACCGGAATCGGATCGTTCACCGCGCCCGCTCAACAGACAAACACGAGCGTGGTGCGTCAAACGCAACTGACGACCGCCAGTAACGCACTCGTCACAATCCTGACGAGCTACGACACGACGACGAGTAACGGCCTTTATTCGTTGATCCTCGGCGGCGGAATCACGGCGAACACCGCAACGAACATCGCGCAATACTTCGCGACGAACTCCGCAATCATCACCAGCAACCAGTTGGTCTCCACGCTCGCGCCAAAAGCATCCCCGACATTTACCGGCGCCGTGACCATCAGCAGCGGCACTGCCAACGAGATCGTTGCCTTCGATGCCTCGAAGGTGCTCGTGCCGGTCACGGGCGTTTCAGCCACCGAGGCGGGTTACCTTGACGGCGTGACCAGCCTGATTCAAAGCCAGCTCGACACGAAGCCATCGACCACCGTGTTAAATACATCCTCAAACGCGATTGTTTCCATGCTCGTCGCCAACGACACCACAACATCGAATGCGCTACATTCAGCATACATCGTAGCGGACTCGATTTTGTCATCCGCGTTCCTATTCGCGGACACGACGACCAGCAACGGAATAATCGGTCTCTTTCCAACATTAGGAACGAACAACCCCGTCACTCTCTCCGCAGGAACGCTGACGCTCATCAGTTCGCAGACGGCGCGTTACTACACCAACAGCGCGGGCTCGTTTCCGTTCACCTTCAGCGGCACGCCGAACGCCTCCAGCCGTGTCTCGCTGGCCGTAAGCAACACCAGCGCGAGCACGATCTACGTCACCAACAGCAGCGGCATTTACGATCCGCGTGATGCCGCCTTTGTGACCACGCTCGCCATTCCGGCGCAGTCGCAATCGACATTCCATTTCCGCCGCAACGCAACGAGCGGCTGGGAACTGGAAGGCGTGATCGAGAAGCCGCTCGGACTGGCGGCGGGCATCAACACCACGCTATCGACCAACAGCGGCAACGTCAGCGTCGTCGGCGCGTTAAGCTTCAGCACAAACGGAAGTTCGTGGATCAGCGCAACGCAGTTGGTGGCGCGCTCAGGTATCGTAATCAGCAATGACGCAGCGGGAACGGTTTCGTTTCATGTCGCGGCCAGCGGAGGCGGCAGCACTACCAACGTTCCTCCGGTGGTTCTGGCCATCAATGGCGGAACGGGAACTACCAACGTCGTGATCGATATGTGGCAGCTCGCGCAGATGTCCACAAACTCCGTTCAAATCACGCTCACCGCCAACGCCGGGATCATCGTGACCAACGTCATCGCCGGGAAGGAACTGGCGCTCGACATCATCCAGGACTCGACCGGAAACCGGACCATTGCCGCCAGCTCGGTCGGCGGCGCTCCGCTGCGGTTCGGTTCAGATATTACCGGGTTCGGTCTCAGCACAAACGGAACCTACAAAGACCATGTGAAGCTGCGTGGAGTTGGGACCAATGCGCATGTGGTCGGAATGATCAGGGGGTATGCGCCGTGAAGCATTTAACGCGCGCCTTGCTGATCGTTTTTAATGTGGTAAGCGCAACTATGGCTTTCGACAGGGGGTCATTGATCTTGGGACTTATCAATTGCGCCGCTGCTGGTCTTCTTCTGGTTATATCGATGTTAAAGCACTCCGGCGTTACCCCATTGCTTTTGATTGGATGCCTGATTTTTGCATCCACTAATCCGTCTCGCGCCGCCGTGGGCGATCTGATCGGGCTGGAAGTTGAAACCAACGGCTGGGTTCTGCGCGCCACAATCGCGGGACTGAACACCAACGGGATGTTTTACAACGGATTCCTCACCAACGGCACGCCGAGCACCACGAACAAGCTCACGCTGCACGTTGCGGGAACAGGCTACAACTCTGCACTCTCTCAAGTGGCAGTTGGCCGAATCCTTTACGCTACAAAACATCTTCGCTTCCCTTATCCGCTGGAGCAAACCAATGATTTCAACGCACAGGGTTCGGACGTGGTGATTCGGGTGGCAATGACTGAATACGTCTGCGCCGGAGACACCGTGACAGCGACCGCGCTGGCCGGATATTTCGCGAGCACGAACGGAACAGGGACGAACGCTAATGCCTTCACCGCGCAGACCGTGACGAACTCCTCCACGCTGACGAGCCCGACACCGTTCGGTAAATGGGCCGTAGTCCCCATGCAGCAGATCACGAACTCCACCATGCGCGTGAAGTCGTCCGACTGGCATTGGGCTGCACGCGATGGCAAGCCGGTGGCAGCGGTGAAATACACGGCGAACGACGAGCACTCAAACACCAACACCGTAACGGTCACTTCGTTGACATGGGATGCTGCGTTGCGAGCGGCGGTCTATGTGGCGGACCTCAACATCAGCACCTTTACCAACGGAGACAAGATCGCGATCAATCGCACCGTCTATCCGTGGATTGGGACGAACCTTTTCCAGACCACGAACGGAGCGCACGTCACCAGCCCTTACTACACGCTTACCAATCTCGCGGACCATCAGCGGCGCTATGGAAACTCTTATGCGCTGGTGGATGCGGCGAACGGTTCAAGCTCAGGCGTCGCAGTGAGTCACACGAACTGGAATCCGTCCGCTGTTCCCGCTCCATTCCAAACCATCGATCAGGCTCTCGCCGCGTGCCGACTCAGCAACTCAATTTGGTTTGCGCATTCGGATGTTGGCGGGGCCATCGTGGTCCTGACGAATGGAAGTTACACCTTCACGGGCGGCGGAAGCAGCTACGGCACGAATGCGAGAACGATGTCCACCATCACCCGGCATCCCAGCGCATCACGCGCATTGACGATCATCGGGAACCAAAGTGGGAATGGTGACGCGGGCTATTGGGTGCGCATCAACGGCATCAACAACACTAACAACTCGTCGCTCAACTACTGGTGTGCGGGCGGGTTCACTTGGTGGGACGACTGCCTGATTAACGCGCTCTGCAACGGGCTGGCCTTTCAATACGGAGAATATGCGCAGTATGTGACGAGCTGCACCATCAGCAACAACCCTCAAGGGTGGCGAGGCTACTCCACACGAAGCGCACCCACGCCGCTGTTTGCTGGGAACGATGTCGGGATTCAGCAGGGCGGAGACGCCTATTGCATGATAGGGAATGTCTTTTTCGATCAGCGAGACTCTCAATGGGGTGACACGCACAGCAGCTCCCCGGACCCTAATGCCGTCGGTGGAATATTTTACAACAACAACACGTATCGCGGGAACGCTTCGGCCAGCGCGTTTGATCTTCACCAAACCAATCTGACTGGCTACGCGATGGTTGGAAATGTCCATGAGGCGACGAACAATTCGGGCATCGTTTGGACGGTTTACGCAGACGGAATCACCAACACCGCCACTCAGATTTTGCTCTGGCAGAACACGATTCTTGGCCAGCGGCTGAACTACAATTACAACGACTCGCAGGTGACGGCGGTTAACCGGACCTTCTTTTCTCTCAGCGGAAATTTCATCGACGACTACAACATCAAGAGCGACACATTTAATTCTGCTCCGGCGCCATCTGGAAATCGAATTGGAAACTGGGCCTCGTTGTTTGGCGTGATGCAGAACAACAACGCGAAAGCCGAGACGACCGGAATAGGGGCCGCTGGTTTCCTGAACACCACCATCTCGGGGTTTGAAGGACTCTACACGACCTTCAGCATTGGAGACACCAACTGGCCCGCCTTTCGCAATCGTCTGGCGTTCGACGGTGTAGGTGCTCGGCTTGGAACGGGTGACTACAAGCTGCGGCAGACTTCGCCGATGTTTGGAATCAGCGGCCAGCGGCTCATCAGCCACGATCTGATCGGAATACCTCGCGGGCTCTACGACCCGCCGGGCGCTCACGCGACAGGCAACCCAAAAGCGGGAGGTTTCTTTTGAGGTTCATTGCGCTGTTATTCCTGTCCGCTCAGTTGGCTGGAGCCGCCACTTACTATGTGGACTTCGCTGGCGGAAGTGATGCGGCGGCTGGCACCTCCACTGGCACGGCTTGGAAGCATTGCCGAGGAGATGCGAACGCGACCGGCACCGCAGGCACAGGAAGTCTCGCCGCTGGCGACACGGTGAACTTCAAAGGTGGAGTGCGTTACTACGGACTCATCTATACCTATGCCGGAACACTTGGTAGCCAGCTCACTTATCAAGGTGACGCAGCGGCCCACGGGTGGGGGACAGGAAAGGCGATTATAGATGGCAGCGCGGCTCTCAGCATGACGGTTTGCTCGGCCAATGGGACCAATGCCGGGCAGGTTCCAAACGCGAACTTTGCGAACATCTACTACGCGACGAAGCCAAGCTCCAACGACTGGCGAAGCCCCATCATCGAGAACGATGTGCTCCTCGACATGGCGACAACCTCGACCGGCAATCCGTCTGGGTTCTTCATTGCAAACACCGATTACTTCACGGCCATCATCAGCGGTATCACTGCGACTGCCTGCACGGATGCGGCGGCGTTCAATCAGTCGGATGAATACCACTGGATCGGGGCGCGAATCATGTATCACGTCTCCGGGGCCATTGGAGGGAACCAGATTACCGGATTCAATCCATCCACCGACACGGTTTCCTACTCCAGCAACGGGATTCCCTATCTCGATTCCAACTGGGACGGAAAGTACCATTACCAGATCGCGAACAGTCCACGCCTCATCACGCGGGCTGGACAGTATGCGATTGACGATCTGCGGAACCTCATCTTCGTTTGGCCGCTTGCGGATGCGGCGGCGGTTCGGATTGGCCAGCTCATCGGCGCGTTTGAAATCGGCGGAAACAGCTACGTGACCATCGACGGCTTCGTGACAACGGGCCAATACGGGACAAGCTACACCACGGGCCGCGCCATTCGCAGCTCGAACTCGACCGCAGTGAACGGAGTTGTGATTGCAAATTGCGATCTCAAAAACGCGGGCGATGGGGAATCTACACAGTCAAGCGGCACGACGTATCTTCGCGGAGCGGGGACGACCCTTAGCTATACTTCAAACTGCACCTACAACTTCCTGCACGGACGGGGAGCACACATCACTGGCGTATTGACTGCGGTGAAGGACTGCTATTTCGAGAACGTGGACGGGACGGCGGTCTATACGCAGAACTATTCCACTGAGGAGAATACGGACGGAGAGTTCAGCGGGAACACGATCACTAACTGCTACGGGGTTCACATGAACGGGCTGACGGTTTACGGAGGGTCGGGCGGGGCTTATTATGCCAAGCGGTGGAAGGTTCAACGCAACAAGGTTTACGGCTTCGTCCAGCGACAAGGGCCGGGTGGTATCACGGCGCAAGGGTTCTGGGATTTGGAGATCAGCGGCAACCTCATCGAAGCGGATCAAGGAATCCCGATTGACGACCCCGCCGCTGGTTCAACCTACGTTCGCATCTTCAACAACACCGTCGTCGTGCCGGGAGACACGCAAGGCAGCGCATCGGCGGGCTGGATTCGGGTCTATAATCTGACAAACAACACGCTGCTCGATTTCCGCAACAACATCTGTCACGGGCTCGTCATCGGCGACACTGACAGCAGCGGGCCGATTAGCTGGCCGCGAGTGGCGCACAGTTACAACGTATTCACCGGGCTTAGTCCGTCGCAGACCGCACCGAACGGATGGGCCATCGCGGGCACTGAATCAACTACAACGCGGTCGGCGGCGTTCACATTGGCCAGCTCGCGAGACTACACGCCGAAAGCAGGCGGGCCGTTGCTCAACGTGGGGACTAATCTTTCCAGCTTCTTCACGCTGGCGTTGAACGGAACGACTTGGGCCGAGCCGTGGGATGTGGGCGCGTATGAAGGCGCGAGTGTCCAAAACAACACCCCGCGCACCCAGTCATTGCGCATCGAATTTCGACCACGATGAGACTAGCGATCATAATCGTTTCGGGGTGCATGTTGAAGGTTGCAGGTTGGTCACAGCCAATGCCTCGCGCTGTGAAGTTCGCCTGGGATGCGCCGCTAACGCTAACGGACGCCATTGGCTACGAGCTGCAATGGGGGCCGCAACAGACCGCCCAGCTTCCGCTGCACATTACGGAATTCACGGTGGACAATTTCCCGCTGGCCTTCAGTAAGCCCGTCACGGTGCGCACGCTGGGCAATGGCACGAACTCTGAGCCGGTGGAGATTCGCATCTTCAATGTGATCGCGAACTTTGAGGAGGATACCGGCAGCGGCTGGGCCGTGGTGGAGACGGCGCAGGTGACGCGTGAGGTAAAATCAAACGCGATGATTCGCGTCAGACTTGAAGGAAATTTACAGTGACAACTAACAAAAGCGAAAGGGAAACAGGGGACATGAGCGAATCAGAGCTGAATGAGAAAACGAAACTGCCGCTCGGCCTTGTCGTGGCCTGCATCGGCGCGTTCCTTGGCGGCGCTCTCTGGATAAATAACTCGCTGAACAAAATCGACAACCGGCTCGCTGCAATGGAAGCACGGGTTTCTGACCGATGGACCGAAAGCGACATGCGCATCTGGACAATGCAGTTGAGGATGGACAACCCGAATCTCAAGATTCCAGAAAGGGTGAAATGAACGAACAAACTGAAATTACCGACAAGACGACCATCACCCGCAGCGAGCCAAGCGCGGTGGGAAACGTGTCCATCAGGGCATGGCTGGCAGTCCTCATCACAATCACAATCTGCGCGAACTGGACCGCGAACATGGTCATGGCAAGTCTTGGTGTCACGTCCACAAACATCACCATTCCTGAGCCGCTTTACTCGGCGTTTATGATGGTGCTTGGGATGTATTTCACGCAGGCAACCAGGAACAAAACGTAACAAGAGAACATCAAATATGAAAACACTCCGAACTATCTGCCTCGTGCTCGTCACGCTGGCAGTTATCAAAGTCACGACGCGCGCTGCGTCGATTCTCGATTCAATCACGGCGGCGCCGGTGGCGGCGCTGACTTATCCGGACCTCACGGGCTCGCCGACGTTCTCATCGGGCGTGGATCTCGGGGTGGGGATCAACAAGTTCGTTTCCATTCACGCCACGGCGATGGCGAGCGAGGCGGAGGACTGGGGCGGCAGCGTGATTGACGAGTCCGAGCTGTATGGCAAGGCGACGTTCGCAAAGTTCGCCAAGGAAACCTTCACGCTCTACGGCAAGGGTGGAGCGGTGCGCGATTGGGGTGAAGACCTCTGGGGCTTCGGCGTGGGTGCGGGCGTGGAGCTGCGTCTGGGCAAGCGCGTGAGCCTGGCCGGGGATTACACGATCCGCGCATGGTTCGATGATCGCGAGAAAGACGGGCAGGTGCGGGCGTTGCTGAACTTCAAGTTTTAAGCCGTCACTCTTAGCGAATTTCATTAATATTGTTACACTCGGCCCCGCTATTGCGGAAGCCGAGTTTTCTTTTGTCCGTAAACGACTTACAAACAATCGCAAAAAATGCAAAATAATTATGGACACATCGCAAATTGTGCGAGACTATCAATGGCAACGAAATGAAATTCTACGACATCATCAAAACCAAACGCCAGAAACTCGGCATGACTCAAGCACAGATGGCGACCGCAATCGGTGTCTCGCCGCGAACGCTGTGGGACTGGGAGGCCGGTCAAGAGCCGGACGAACTCAAGAAGGTTGGAGTGTTGGCGCTTTTGAAAAAGTTGAAGAAATGAAAAAACCAAACTCAAAAAGATGCCGCGAGCTAATGCGGTATTGGGCGCTGAAATGGCGCACGTCGAGACTGGATTTCGATCTCGGGACCGCCGTGGCGTTGCGCAACTCGGTGGAGGTTTGGAGGATGCAGGAATGAGCGAGTTGAAGAAAATCATACGAGACGAGGCCGGTCGGAGGCTGGAGGCGAGCCGGAAAGGAATCGGAGCGCGGGCGGCGTGGGAGGCGCACGAAATGACCAATGCCCAATGTTCAATGACCAATGACCAAGGCTCGATGTCCAGGGCGGAATTCGAGCGGCAGGAGGATGAGCGCCGGGATATATGCAGCCGCGTGGGGCTTTGCCTGTGTTGCGGGGAGCGCAAGCGAATTCCGACGCATTGGCATGTGTGCTTGGAATGCCATCAGGGATTGGAGTCGGAGCGGTGAGCGGGATTCGTAAAACGTGAAACGTGAAACGTAAAACGGAATGAAACTCCACGTTACATTGAACGGTCAGCCGGCGGAGCTGGAATTATCGGCGGAGGCGATTGCGGCGGTGCGCGGCGCGGCGGCGGGGGAGACGGTGATCGAGGGTTACAAGGGATTGTCGGTGGCGCTGGCGGGGGCGGGGATCAAGAAATCTCCGAAGACGCTGGAGCGTTGGTGCATGGCGGGGAAGCTGCCGCACACGCGGTTTTCGAGGAGGCCGAAGTTCGTGCTGTCGCAGGTAGTGCAACGAATCAAAGGAGAATGAATGACAACCATTTTGATCGGCGGATTGCTGGCGGCGGTGGTCGCAATCGTTGTTCTCAGCGCTGCCATGATCGCAAAAGAAAAGGACGACGAATGAACGATTTCGAGCATGACAAGGAGTTGCAGATTGCGCTGTTGAAGCATCATCCGGCGTTGAAGCATCAGGGCATTGATCCATTGTGGAGATGGATCGCGATCATCGGATGGATCACGGCGTTCGGGCTGATGGTGATCGCGGCGAGGGGGGAGGAAGTGACAGGGGAAAGGTTGAAAGTTGAAGGTAACCTGCAACCTGCAACCCGCAACCTGCAACCTGCAACCTGCAACCCGCAACCGAAGACTTTAATCACGGAACGATTCCTCGACGCATTGGAGGAAGTCGAGAGCGGCAGGGATGCCCGCGCTGTCGGGGACCACGGACGGTCCCTGGGCAGCTATCAATTTAAGGCGGTGGCCTGGGCCCAGGTGAATACCTTGCGCGCTGCGCGGGGGCTTGGGACGCGGTCTTATCTTTTCTACGCGACGCACCGGGTCACCGCCCGACTTTACGCTCGCGAGTATCTCGGGTGGCTCGAATCCCACATGACCCGCGCGCTGCACCGTTCACCTACCCGCCCCGAGCTTTATGCGGTGTGGAATCTCGGTCCTGCGGGATTCCGGGCGCGCGGTTTCGATTTGCGGAAGTGCCCGGCGCATGTGCGGAGGGCGGGGGAGAGGTTGAATTGAAGACAGACACGGATTGCACGGATGAACACGGATGAGAACCAATGAGCAATTGGGACATGATAATAACGATTTGCTTGATGCTGGCCGGCGCGATTGCCGGGGCGGCGATCATGGCAGTAACCACAACAGACCAACAAAGGAAACAACACATGGCAGACATCACCACGCTCCTCGCTTTGGCGAAGGAGAACAACGGACAGGCGAAGAAGATTCGCGCGGAAGTCTTCGGCATGAAGACGGCGCTGGATGGGCGGATCGCGGCGCTGGAGAAGCTGATCAGCGAACTGACGATCACGCCGGAACAGCTCGCGGCCCTGGAAGCGGAGTTGACAGGGGCAAAGGAAACGATTGCGGAGATCGATTCACTGAACCCGGACGCCACGGAACCGCAGGCTTAAACAAAAAACAAAAATCCCGGTGAGGTGCAGGAAACACTTCACCGGGACAATCAACCGAACGGAACGAAATATGAAATCAACCGGACCAAAGAACAAGGGCAAAGCGAAGGCATTGCCGAAGGACGCGCCGATAGTGAAAGCGAAAAGCGAGGCGGTGGGACTGCTGGTGGACGCGGCATTACGGGCGGCAATGCTCACGAAGACATTGCGCGAAGCCCACTCGGCGGCGTGCCATGAAAACGGATTGCTGGCCATGGTGTTGCTGGGTCGGCTGGAAAGCGCGTCGAGTCTGCAACGCAAGATCGAGAACGTCCGCAACTGCGTAAACACATGAGCAATTCAATCGAGCGGGAGCGGACGGGAGCGGGGGGGGACGAAGCTCAAAGCTCAAAGTTCAAAGCTCAAAGTTCAAAGCTCAAAGTTCAAAGCTCAAAGTTCAAAGCTAAAAGCTCAAAACGTGAAACGTAAAACGTAAAGGACGACATGCCAAGAAAACATAATGCAGCAACGGAATGCCTGCTCGCGGCGGCGCGGGTGCATGAGGTGGCGGGGACGCTGATCTTTGAACGGAAGGCGGACGCGCGCCAGATCGAAGCGGCCGTGGTGCAGTTGCAGAGGACGAGCGACACGCTCTTGAAGCTGCAAGCCTCGGAAAAGGCGGAGGCTTTGGAACAAGGAAAGGACGACAAACTATGAATCAATTCACGATCAACGGAGTGAACGGGGTGAAGGATCTGGTGGTGAGCATCGACGGGCCGGGGGTGTTCGTGGCCAGGGGGCCGAACGGGGCGGGGAAGTCGAACGCCATCGAGGCGATCAAGGCGGCAAACGGGGACAAGGACGCGAAGGCGGAGCCGTCCGACGGGTTCGCGAAGGGCGAGGTGCGCGGCGCAAGCGGAGAGGTGCTGATGGCGGTGGGGAACCGGCGGAAGCTGGCGGGCGATCTGCCATCGGTGCGGCTGGTGTCCACGGGCGCGATTGGGCGGCTGATCGATCCGCAGATCGCGGACAGCGAGACGGCGGCGAAGGCGCGCATCAAGGCGTTGCTGACTTTGATGCCGCTGCCGGCGGATGACGCGGCGCGGATGGGGCTGACGGCGAATGACGAGGAGCTTCAGCTCTGGATCAAGAGTGATCCATCGAAGGACGCGGCGGAGATGGCGGAGGCGGTGCGGAAGCGGGCGAACGAGCTGGCGAACGAGCTGGAGAAGCGCAGCGCAGAGGCGTCGGGCGAGGAGCTTTCGATGAACGCGCTGATCGAGGGTCTGGGGCAGTTGGATTTCGAGGCGGGCAATTTGAAGGTGCAGGAGACGATCCTTCAGCAGATGGCGAATGCGGCGTCAGTGAAGGCGGAGACGGCACAGGCGAGGTTGACGTTGGAGCGTCAGCAGGAAGAGGCAAGGAAGGCGATGGGCGAGAGGCCGGACATCGAGAAGGCGCAGGCGGATTTGGATGCGGCGAATCGATCTGTGTTTGAGGCGCAGGCCGCGTTGAAAGTGGCAGCGGCGATGTGGGAGGAAAAAGGCCGGGCGTTGAACGGGGCGAAGCGGGCACTGATGGTTTACGCGGCGCAAACCGAAATTCTGAGGCAAGAGATCAAAGGCGCCACGACGCAGGAGGCGATTGAAGCGGAGCAGGCGGCGGATGCACAGCGGGGCCGGGTGGAACGGGCGCGGAAGGTGGACCAGGCGAAGAGCTTCATGGCGTCGGCGATGGCGGCGAAGGAGCGTCGGGAGAAGTGCGCGGATCGTGCGGTGGTATTGCGCGGCATCGCGAAGGGGACGGCGACGGCCTTGGGAGAATTGCTGGCGCGGCGCGGGTTGCCGGGGCTTGGGATCACGGAGGGTCGGCTGGTGGTGTTGGACCCGGCGGCACCGGGCGGGATGAAGGATTTCGATTTGCGCCTGAGCTTCGGCGAGCGGGTGCGGGCGGCGCTGGGGATTGCTCTTGCCGGAATGACCAATGACCAAGGCCCAATGTCCAATGACAGAAGGCTGCCGGTGATGGCGTTGGAGCCGGGTTTCTGGCTGGCGCTGGATGACGGGCACAGGGCGGAGGTGAACCGGATCGCGAGGGAACGCGGGGTGTGCCTGATCACGGAGGAGCCGGGGGATGGAGAACTGAGAATTGAGAGGATGGCGTGAACGAAAAAGCTAACTGACGTATGCCCGCCACTGACTACCAAAACAAGAAAACCGTGAACTGGCATACGTTCACAGCAGCGCCTGGTTAGGCGCACCTGACCATTATGAGCATCCAAGACATCCAAAAAAGAATCGACGACATAAAAGCGAGCGTGGGCGACGACGAGAGCGCGCACGGAATGGAAGACGCGCTCAGACGCGACTTCATCGCCTACCTCGCAAGCGGCGGGGCGGAAGACACCCAGAGCAAAGCGGCGCTCGTGCTCACAACCGAGGGACTGAGCTTTGCGCGGTGGTGCGCCTAACGCCTAGCTATGGCACGGCGAAACAGGACTCCGATTGCAAGTGGCGGATTATCGCCGTTGCCATAAGCGTCTTGTTAGGCTTTTTTGGGATGGTATGGAATGAACAATAAGCGAAAGAATATGGAAATATACATAGTAAAAGAGTATGAAGCAATCGAGGGAGGCGGAGGTCACGAATCCATTATTGGGGCATGGTATGACAAGGAATCCGCCGAAAAATATGCCGCAAACCAGAACGGGGGGCGTTACATGCAGTGGGATGTTGAAGAGGTGGATGTCATGGATACTCAGCCTAACTCCAAAGCTCAGCCAATGCCGCGCTCTCCCTCAACTCCCGCAGACCTCAACGGCCCCGTGCGCGGCATTGGCTGTGGCGGTTTGTTAGGCTGTATTTGTCACCGCTGCATTCGCGAGAAGGACATACGAAACGAATGGGGTATGCCGATAAGCTCCTCGCAAATGATCGTGTGCCCCGAATGCGGAAACAAACGATGCCCGCACGCCAGCGACCATCGATTCGCCTGCACGAAATCAAACCAACCCGGACAGGCCGGTAGCGTCTATGCTTAACTCCTGAGATGAGCCACGAGTCCGCAGAACACTCTATGGAAACGATAACTCAAAAACCTACCGAGAACGGACAGCCGGGCTTGTTGCGCTCTGGCGATTTGTTCGGCGAGATTGTCCGCAAGCACAGCCTCGCAGTCGAATCACTGACGGAACAACAGCTCGCCGAAGTCATACGGCAAGCAATCGCATCCGGCGACATCGTGCGGAACGTGATGCACGACGGCTCCGCGCAGGCGATCACCTACATCCCGTATCGCGAAGTCTCGCGCCTACGGGACCAGTATCACGAACTGCTCTACGCAGTCGCCAGCAAGCACGACGGCGAGACGCGGCACGAGACGGCGCTGCGCTATATCCGCGAACGCGAGGAACGCACCGAAGGCCCGGCCTCTTCTTCGCCGAACGCTCCGCATGAGCGACCGCCGACATGAGACGCCCGAACTCGCCAGAAACGCTTGCCGGCGGTTCGCTCCATGCGGTGGTTGGGCGTCCGTCGAATTATGAAAATAGACGCTTGACAATGCGAGCTAGCACGCATAGAGTAGGCACGTATGAAACAACAAATCACTGCGGTCAAAATAACGGCGGGGCAATATCGCCTCGGAAACCTCGTAGTCGTCAAACATCCTCCGACGTTCGCGGGCACAACAACAACGTGGTGCAGGGCGGACAATCAAGGCGGCGGAATGCTCGGCTACTCGCTAGCGGAAGTGGTCGAACTGGCAAACAAGCCGATGTCGTATGCCTACGACCTCGCCAACGGCACGAAACTGCATCCCGCATCCAAATGAACAAGTGCCCCAAATGCGGCCACACATGGCCGGACACGAAGCGCGCCAGCGGTGGAAAAGCTCGCTGGCGCGGACTCACCAAAAAGCAACGCTCACAAGCTGCCAGCGAGGCGGCGAAAGCACGATGGGCAAGGACGCCCAACGTCGCCGATTCTCGAAATAACTCGGTGAGCAGCCCAACGACCAAGCTCAGCAACCACTGGCCGACAGTGACGAAGGACAACCAATGAACCAAAACGCATCGAACGTAAAGAGGACACCGGCTGTTGCGGTGCAGCGCGTGGTTAGGTGCGTCGAGGTTTCAAAAGAACTTCAAGACAATCTGGCCGTGATGAAAAGACTGATCGGAGACAAATGGGAAGCCAGCGCCGCCGAATACAAAACCATCGTGAGCAGAGTGATGATCGCTACCAACGACGACAACCCAATCTCCTGCGCGCTTCCGATGGCGAAAGAAATGTCCAGGCGAGGACACAGCCCGCTCATGCTGCTGGCCGTCGCAACTGAAATGAGCGAAGCACCTAACGCAGAGTCCAGCCGCCCCGCGCCGAAAATCTGAACGCTATGGAAACGAAAACGAGCAACGAAAATCAGGACGCTTGCGCGGGGTTGGCTGCGACGACGGGTTATGCCATTCGCGCCATGAATCCACGCGAGGGCGACAAAATCACACAGGGCTCGACCACAATAGAAGTGAAGTGGGTGGCGGACGGAACTGTAGCCTACGTGGTGCAAAACGAATCGCAAAAGCTAGACCGACAAGCCCCGCTCGAAGACTGGCCGAGGCTGATGCGAATAGCATTGGACAAGGGGGCAACATTCCATGCGGCATAACGATCCGGATCAGAGACCCGGCCAATGAAGACTCTCGATTGCAACCACGACGCGATGGCCGGGTTCTCTGCATCCGGTTGTTCTCCATCCGGTCGAACTCACCTCGACCTGTTCAGTGGAATCGGTGGCTTCGCGCTCGCCGCGCAAGCGGCGGGATACTCAACCATCGGCTTTTCTGAAATCGAACCCTATGCCTGCAAAATCCTCAAACGACACTGGCCCGACGTGCCCAACCACGGCGACATCCGAAATATCCGAAACGTGCGGGCCGACCTCATCACAGGCGGATTTCCTTGCCAGCCTTTCAGTCTCGCCGGGAAGCGACTCGGCGCGGCGGATGACCGTCACCTCTGGCCGGAAATGTGCCGAGTTATTGGCGAGGCGCGACCAACTTGGGTGCTTGGTGAGAATGTGCCTGGAATCATCGGTCTGGAACTCGACGGCGTGCTATCTGACTTGGAAGGTCTCGGCTACGCCGCGTGGCCGCTTGTTATTCCGGCTGTCGCCTGCGATGCCAGACACCGAAGAGACCGGCTTTGGGTTGTGGCCCACTCCCAATGTCTGTGGCGGCGGGAACCCGCCGCACATCCTGACGAAGCACAAGGGCCACTACATCCGACCAAGCGGGAAGAAGGCGCACCTCGGACTGGACCAAGCCGTGAAGCTGTGGCCGACGCCTCGGGCGAGCGAAAACGAAAACCGGCAGACGAAGCCAACTCCGTCGCAGATAGCGGGAACACATGGCAAGAGTCTGGCGGCGGAATGCGGTGGCGCCCTGAACCCGAACTGGGTCGAGTGGCTGATGGGATACCCAATCGGCCACACCGCCTCCGTGGACTTGGAAACGCCATCGTCCCGCAAGTCGCGGAAACGCTCCTGCGCATGATGGCGAGGATGGAGAACGATAAAATCCTGCCATGAATCCCGCGCCCTCCAGCTCCGCCTCGTCACCGACTCCCTCGCGGGAGTCATTGGCAGCGATGCCTTGTTGTCCGTCTTTTGTGTATTCCGCGCAGGGCTCACTATGGGGAGAAAAGGAGGTAGTCGGATTCGGGAATTATGCGTTCCGCGTCGTGGAAATCGGCAAGCCGGAAGCAAACGCCGTGATCATCGCAAACCACTACTCGAAAAAAACCGCCACCGATGCCCACACGCGCCTCTGCTATGCCGTGGAAATCGACGGGGAGAGAATGGGCGTGCTGCAATTCGGATACGCCATGAATCCCGCCAGTGGCTCGGCTGTGGTGGCAGAAACCGGGCTGAATGACTACCTGGAACTGAATCGGATGTGGCTCGATGACCGCGCCCCGCGCAACACCGAAAGCAAGGCGATAGCCTACTGCCTGCGGACGATCCGCCGCCGGATGCCAACCGTCGAATGGGTGATGAGCTTCGCGGATGAACGCTGCGGAAAGCTGGGCGTGGTCTATCAGGCCGCAAACTTCGGATACTACGGCGGACACGTCTCCACGTTCTGGGAAATCGACGGTGAAATGATCCACAATGCGATAGCCACGAACGGCAAGCGGAAACGCAAGGACTCGCTCGACATGGAAAAGGCGATCCGCCACGACCTACGGCAATTCCGATACATCTACTGGCTGCAAAAGCGGGCGCGGAAACGCTGCCTACTCACTGAGCAGCCATACCCCAAACATGCGTCAGAGGGCTCTGTGGAGAGCCGCCTCGTTACCAACGAGGAGGGGCAGGGTCAGATCCTGCCTGACGCTCCATTTTCTTCGGACAACGACCAAGCTCAGCGACCTGCCAAATGATCCAAAGCGATCCAATTGCCTCAATGCGTCGTGCCGGGCGAACCGCAGGTTCGCTGAAGCGCGTGGTTACACCGCGTCCGGACGATCCGGGATGGCTGGAGGACTGGCCAAGGCGAAACAAGGCCGGTGACGCAGTGGTGATGTGGGATGAACTTATCGCGTGCATGAACCTGCGGCATCAGCGGTGTAACGCAGAAGTCAGCGACCGGCGCGGAGCCGGTTCGCTGCACTGACGGGTTCTGCATTTATGACGAAAATTGACTATTACGAAGGACTGAACCGCGACTCGAAACTGACCGTGGAACTCGACGTGCCGACAGTCGCGAAAGAAATCTGCGCGATGAACTACGGCGCGCACCGGCTGCTCTCAGCGATGGTCCGCGAACTCCGAGCGAAGAACATGGAATACGTGAACTACCAACGCGAGAAGGACGCCGCATTGCCGGAAAATCGGCGGCTTAATCTGCCCGCTGAACGCGAACGGTCGCCGCTGGCCGACGCAATCGAAGCCGCACTAAACGCGGGGCACACCTACTAAATGCAGAACGGTGCGGATCAGCGACCGGGCCACACGAAAGGCTCGGATTGCAAGTGACGTGCGATGGCCCGGTTCGCTGCATCCGCTTGTTAGGGCGCAGTTTCCGGGGCGTGAAAATAAATGCAGAATCTTCTTGCAATACCCAGCGATGGGTATAGAGTGAGCACATGAATAAAGCAACTCTGACGGGAATGAGAATGATGGCCGAAGCGATGACCGCAACGGATAACTACGCTGCCCAAATCGAAGTGGATGGAAAATGGCAGACCGTGATCGACAAGCTCAACAAGGCCGAAGCCGAAAAGATGGCGAGCCGATGGGAGCGCAGCCGGGTGGTGAAGGTATGGTAAAATGCCCACACTGCGGCGGGGAAATAAACCCCGCCGCACTCCTCGGCAGCATCTCGACGCCAGCGAAGGCGCGGGCTGCTCGCGCGAACGCCAAGCTCGGCGGATGGCCGAAGGGCCGGAAGCGTGGAAAAACCAAGCGCGTCTGCCTGCGCCCTAACGCTCCGCATGAGCCATGCGGCGCGAAGAAAGAAAACCGTGAACACTGAAACCAATATCCGAACTGAAGGGCGTCCGCCGCATTGTGCTCCATGCGGTTGTTCTCCTGCGTCAAATTCTAAAATGCGCTTCTCAGATGAGCATCGAGCAAATCTGTCCGCTGCCCTATCAGGTCGAAAATTTTCTGATGAGCACCGCAAAAAACTCTCGGAAAGCTACAGGATGACATATAAAAACGGTCGCCAGCCTTCGGTAATCGCCGCAAACAAACTCGCTGAATGGACGAAGCAAAACCTGACTGGAAAGCCGCTGTCTCCAGAACACAATGAAAACGCCCACGCCCCGCTGCGTGGGAAACTCCGAACATCTGAAAAAGTAAAACGCGGCAAGCTCACTGGAGCACTATCCGGCCAAATCAGAGACGACAGAGGCGTAACACACCGCTTTGTAAATCTCGTCCACTTCGTAAGAACGAATCCTCATCTGTTCAAGGCTGATGAAATCCAATGGCGTAAAGACGGGCGAGGACATGAAGTGTGCCGTGCCTCAAAAGGGCTGGCGAATCTGTTTGGGAAAGGAAAGGTCGTGCCGGGATCGTGGCACGGCTGGACTGTCGTAAGCATCCATGAACGACGCTTCAATGACGGGAACGACCTACTCGCCCGGAACGATCAGGAGAACGCTCCGCATGAGCGACCGCCGACCAAAACGCTATGATTGCAACTGAAACGCCAGCGGCGGTTCGCTCGATGCGGTTGTTAGACGGCCAGATTGTGACGCCATACTACGAAGATGAATACGCGACGCTCTACAATATGGACTGTGAACAAGGAATCGAAGGCGTGAAATTCGATGTCCTTCTGACCGATCCGCCCTACTTCCTGCCGATCAATTCATACGTCGGGCGGCGTGGTGAAGGCTACGAGAAAACCATGCTCGGCGACATGAGCGTGCTGCGCGGCTACTTCAAGATGATGTTCCGAAAGTTCCGGGCGGCGATGCCTGACACTGGCAGCATCTACGCCTTCTGTGATGCCAAAAGCTATCCAATCTTTTTTGAAGCGATGTTCCCGCTGTGCAAGCACGTCCGGCTGATAATCTGGGACAAGCAAGTTAGCTACAACGGCTACACATGGCGGCATCAGCACGAACTCATAGCGTGGGGCGAACTCGAAAACACCGTGCGCGTGCCAACCGGCGACGGCGACATCATCCGATGCCGTGGCGTGCTACAAGACGACAAACAACATCCCGCCGAAAAGCCGGTGCGACTGCTTGAGGCAATCTGTAAAAAACACGAAGGCGTCATCTGTGACCCATACGCGGGAAGCGGTTCGACGCTGGTAGCTGCGAAGATATGCGGTCGAAAAAGCATAGGCTTCGAGATGGAGGAAAAGCACTGTGAAACAGCAGCAAAGCGACTACAACAAACAACGCTCGGCCTGGCCGTCTAACGAGAAAGGTCAGCGATGAGCTGTCAAAAATGCGGTGGTGAACATAGCACAATGGCGTGTGATGACGAAGGCGAGCAACGAACGAGAAAGGCGCAAAGCTCATTCGCTGCACCGTCTGGATATGCCGCGATGGAGGCCACGGTGACGGCTCTCGAACGACGGGTATCCGAACTGGAGAAGCACTCGCATCCGCCCGTGAATCTGCGACCCGCCGTGGAAGCCATCGTGGAAGAATGTCTCTCGCGGCATATCGACCAAGCTCACCCACAGCCGGGGGCGGCAGGGGTGGAGCGCAAAGGAGACAACCAATGAACCAAGAAACATCGAACGTAGAGAGCGCACCGGCTGTTGCGGTGGAGCGCGTGGTTAGCCGCCTGCCAGCGTGTAAAGGAACAAACTGCGGATGCACAGATGGGGTCAGCCACTCCAAGGAATGCCGCGAAGAATACGAAGCTGCCACGGCCATGCCCTACGACGAACAATGGCTGCACGAACCAGATGACGGGCGAGGCTGGAAGTGCCACGTCTGCAAATACGGCGGCTCGGCAAACAACAGCGCGAACACCTTCTGCGCGAACTGCCACAGGCACAAATGAAGGCGGCTAACAGTGATTAACAAACTCCTGATCTGTTAAATATGAACACCGAGGCTGCAATTCAAAGACTTGTGGAAGTGTGCCGGAGGCAGCACAAATCGCTGTCAACAGAGAGGGTTTACTCGCATTGGCTACGGGACTTTTGCAGGTTTGTTCCGACCGTAGATCCTGCTCTTTCCAGTGAGCGAAAGATGGAGGCTTATTTGACGATGCTGGCCCGGAAAAGGGATGTATCCGCATCGACGCAGAATCAGGCGTTCAATGCGGTGTTGTTCTTTTATCGGCGCGTGCTCGGGCAGGAATTGAAGGACATCGACGGACTGCGCGCGACGCGGCCGGATCGGGTGCGGTATGCGCCGACGGTGGATGAGGTGCGCCAGTTGTTGCCGATGGTGCGCGATGTGGGTGGGTATCCGACGAACTTGATCACGCGGATGCTTTACGGGTGCGGTTTGCGTGTGAGTGAGCCGCTGGCGTTGCGGGTGAAGGATCTGGATCTGGTGAACAGCCAGGTGCGAATCATCGAAGCGAAGAATCGAAAGGATCGCGTGGTCAAGCTGCCGTGTTCCATCGTGGAGGAGTTGCGAGCGCAGATGGATTTCGCGCGGGCGGTCTGGCGGCGGGACGTGGAGGGAAAGTTGCCGGTGGTGTTGCCGCATCAGTTGGCGAGGAAATATCCGGCTTATCAATTCGCCTGGTCGTGGGCCTGGGTGTTTCCGATGCGGAACGCTTGCCGGCATCCGCGCACGGGTGAATGGGTGCGCTGGCATGTGCTGCCGTGCAATGTGCAGCGGGCGGTTCAGGAGGCGGCGCAAAAGCTGGAACTGCCGATCACGCCCCACTGTTTGCGCCACGCCTACGCGACGCATTCGCTGAACCGGGGCGTGAACATCAAGGCGTTGTCAGAGGCGATGGGGCACGCGCAGATCGAGACGACGGCGGGGTATTGCCACGCGGAGGCGTTGAGCGTGCCGAGTCCGTTGGAATTGGTGATGGCATGACGGTGGATGAGATTTCAGAAAACGTGAAACGTGAAACGTAAAGGAGCGAGATGAACGAAGGACACAACAGCGGAATGACGCACGATCAGCAGATGGAGCAGCTCAGGCAGTTGCAGATACGGACAACGACGCCGGCCGCGCCGGCCGCGCCGACGCATTTTCAACCAATGCAACCAACGATGAATCCACCGAACCAACCGACGCCGTATCAACCGCCGCAGCCGCCGCCGATGCAACCGCACCAGCCAGCACCAGCGGTCGCAATGGCTCCGGTGCATTATCCGCCGCCAGGGTATCCACCGCAGCCGATGCCGGGCTATCCGCCGCAACCGATGGCACCGCCCGCGCTGCCAGCGGCAATCGGATTCATGGTGCCGATGAAGGTGAACACGCAACAGGGGACGGTGAAGGCGATGGTGATGTTTGGGCCGGAATGGGCGGCGAATCCTGCCGCTGCGGAGCAATTGATCACGGCGCTGCAATTCGCGGGCTGGCCGGTGGACGCGTGGCAGAAGCCGCCGGGCGGCGGAGGTGGTGGAAGCTGGGGCGGTGGCGGCGGACGCGGGAGGTATTGAACGAACATGAACACGAAAAACGCTGAATGGAAATGCGCGCCTTGGCTGGCGCTGGACATCGAGACGCGCGGAGGGAATCCCGAGTGCGCCGCCGAACACGTCCGCAAAGAGTGGTGGCCGACGGAATCCTGGACGCCGGAGACGATTGGGAAAAGGTTCAAGGTGGCCATCGAGGAGACGGCGCAGAAGATGGGTCTGCTCGATACGGCGGGGATCGCCACGGTGCAACTGAAGACGCCGACGATGGCGCTGGTGCTGCACTGCCTGACGCTCCATGAGCTGGTGCAGTTGCCAGCGGGGTATCAGGTGGGATTCAACACCGAGAAGGAGCTGTTGATCTATCTCAGGATCTGGCTGGAGAGCCAGGCGGACGATGCGACGGTGTTGACGGGATGGAATATCAAGGGATTCGACTTGCGGAGGATGCGTTTCGCGTATCTGCGGGCGGGTCTGAACATCCCGCGCGCGCTGCGAGTGAGCGCGCCGACGTATGACATGATGGAGGAATACGCCAAGCATTTCAGCGTGAACCGGAATCCGTTCGTGAAGCTGGAGGTCGCGCTGGAGGCGTTTGGGATGCGGAATCACAAGACGGAGATGGACGGATCGCAGGTGGACAAGATGATCGCGGCGGGGGAGTTCGACAAGGTGCTGAAGTACGCGTGGGATGACATCGAGCAGGAGGCGGAGCTGTTCCTGATCATGACGGGGCAGAGCGGGAGGCTGGGATGAACGCGGCACAACTGATCAACCAGACCTCGGGCGAGGTGGAGATTTACACGCCAGCGAAGATCATCGAGGCGGCGCGGGTGACGCTGGGCGGGTTCATCGAGCTTGATCCGGCGTCGAGCGAGAAGGCGAACGAAACGGTGAAGGCAAGGCGGTTCTTTACGCTAAAAGATGACGGATTAAATCAAATTTGGGCGGCGCAAACACTGTGGATGAATCATCCATTTTCGAGAAAGGGAAACCCGATGTGGATCAACAAGCTGATCCGGAATTACGAAATGCGATACACGCGGGCGGCGTGTTGCATCACTTTCGCGAGCACATCAGAGGCGTGGTTCAGGCCGCTGCGGGATTTCCCTCAATGCTATTTGTCGCCGCGCACCAATTACTTGTTGCCGGACGGGACAGTTTACAAAGGCGTAACGAAGGGCAGTGTAGTGACTTACCTGGGGCCGAATGTGGAATTGTTCCGGCGCGCATTCGAGGGCGAAGGCTTGGGAAAGGTGAAGGTTTAGGCATGGGGGAGTATTGCCATGATTGCGAATATGCGCAGATGGAGCGGGCGGGGATTCACATGACGCACGCGGGCATGGATCAGGCGAAGGCGGACGCGCTGGCGGCGGGGGAGAGGTGCGCAGCGCACACAAGCACCTCACCCTGGCACTCTCCCGCCGAAGGTCGGCCTCCCGCAAGCGGAGAGGGAGCGGAGTTGAAGATCATCGTGATTCAACACGAGCGCCTGGCGAAGCAGGAGGGTGAATATGTGGGATGGCCGCGCACGTTGGCGGGGCCGTTCAGGATGGGCTTCGACGGCACGCGGGATGAGGTGTTGCGAAAGTACAAGGTGTGGCTGTTCGGAGAGGTGAAGGCGAAGGGGCAGGCGTTCCGCAAGCTGGGCGAGCTGATGCCGCAGGCGCGCAGGGCGGAGGGGTTGACGCTGGTGTGTTTGGAGCCGGCCATTGGTGAGATCATCGCGAGCTGTCTGCGGTGGATGGCAGGGAAAGGAAACGAAGGGATTCAATGACGCCATATTTGAACGTGCGGTGTGATTATTTTGACCATCCGAAAACGAAACGGTTGATCGGCCTGTTGGGCCGTGGAGCGGAGGTGTTGCCGATCCGGTTGTGGGCATACTGCGGTATGTATCACAGCAAGGACGGCAGGCTGACCGGCTACGCGGAGCAGGAGATCGAATCGCTCGTGAACTGGTGGGGCAAACCCGGCGAGATGCTGGCGGCGCTGGAGAAGGTGGGATATGTGCAACGGGAGAACGGGGCGGGTTGGGCCATGGCGGATTGGGGGGAGCATCAGGGCCACATCGAGGCGCTAAAGGTGCGCGGACGAAGGATGGCGGAGGCACGCTGGACGCGCATTCGTGGAGAAGATGACAGCAATGCTGACAGCATTGCACAAGCAATGCCTGTGCAATGCTCCATCCTACCATCCATCCATCCAACCATCCAACATACCCTAAAAGCAGGGGGAGGGGAGGTGGACAAGGTCCGCGACGCGACAGGGAAGGCGACGGAGATGGCGACGGAGATGGCGGGGCCGTATCCCATGCCGCGCTCGGGCGGGCTACCTGCACCGCTTTACCCGAAGACGGCGACGCAGATGGTGGATCAGTGCAAGAAGGAAATCGCGAGCATCCGGGCCAGGTGCGGGAAGCAGAAAAAGATCGAGGTGGTGGGTGGCGAGAGGCGTCACACAGGCTGGACTTACGAGGCTGCGGCGGTGGTGGCGATGGAGGCTTGGAAGGGGAGGATCGAGGAAATAGAAAGGGCAACGACGTGATGCGACTGCGTTACGACGACTTGCTGAAAACCGCTGAATGGCGCGTGTTCTCGTGGGAGCAAAAGCGGGATGCGGGGTTCAAGTGCGCGTTTTGCGTGACGTTGGGCGAGGCGAGATTGCAGACGCATCACTGGTGGTACGAGGCGGGGCAGTATCCTTGGTGCGTGTCGAGGGGTCAGGTGTGCGTGATGTGCGGTCCATGCCACGAGGTTTTGCATCGCGAGTTCGAAACCTTCAAGCGTCATGTGCTCACATCGATGGGCGAGACGCCAGGGGCGCGGCAGTTCATTCGCTGGTTCAGGCGGCATCTGTTCGCCGGGTTCACGCCGGAAGGATTCACGCGATTCAATGCGCGCTTGTTGCTGGGCGACGAGCAGACGGGACCGGTGGGGTCGGAGGTGGCGAAGGTGTTGGCGGGAGTGTTGGCAACGTCAAACCAAGATGAAGAGATGAACGGAAGCGAAAGGACGATGAATGCCAGGTGACCACGACTATACGCAGAACGAACAGGGAGAGGTGGTGCCGGCCTTTGTCGAGGAGTTCGACTGGTCGCACTTGGACACGTTGGAGGATGAGATTCGGCAAGGGCTGAAGGAAGGGCGCTCGGTGGTGTCCATGGTGCGCGAGCTGGTGGACATGGAGGCGAGCGAGCGGGTCACGCGCTCCATCGCGGCTGTCATCGCCATGATCGCTGAGTCGCGTCGACCGAAGCTGTTGATCGACCGCATCGCCTACATCACAAACATGACGTTGAACCAGGGCGCAAGCATCAGCGAACTGGCGCGCAAGCACAGGCAGAGTAAGCAGGCATTCAGTCAGGCAGCGTTGCGATTAGCCAAGGCGCTGGGCCTGCGTCCAGGGCGACAGATGCGAAGCCTCAAGGCGCGTGAGTCGATGGCCAAGGCGTATCGAGAAAGGCATGGAGTGACAGGAACCATGCGAGCATCCACTCCAAAGCGATGAACCGATTACACCAAAGGTTGGCACGAAAGCGCAGCTTTTACGATAACGGGGACACAATGGCGCGCGTTGATTACCAAGGGGATACGCCGTCAAGGAATCTCTTGCTTTAACGCTATAACACTCCCTTTTTCTCCCAGATCGGAAG
>Ga0181363_1000030_pt1 | contig 40602 bp, 71 predicted proteins | sample Fa13NDMLBSN_FD_130109 | JGI IMG/M metagenome (GOLD analysis project Ga0181363, IMG submission 130109) | Freshwater viral communities from Lake Michigan, USA - Fa13.ND.MLB.S.N | ecosystem: Environmental > Aquatic > Freshwater > Lake | place: USA: Michigan | collected 2013-09-23
TGAAAAAAGACTGGCTTACGATCCCCATTTCAATATAGAAATCCAGCCCGACGAAGGTTCTTATGGCTTGCAGCGTGGTTCCTCTGTACGCTTCAGGCGATGCCGTACCAGATGCGCCACGAACATATCCCGCAGTGCCAGCGGCAGACCCAAGCGTAATGACGATATTGGCCGCTCCACCACCGCCAACCATCGCAGCAACAGCGGTCACGACAGGCCCGTCCCGGAGATCAGCCAGCTTGTAGACGTGATCTTTACGGCAGTCGCAATGCCGTTCTGCGCGAGGGTGCGCGTGCCGGTCGTGGTCGTTCCGGCGAGAGTGAGCGTGTCGGTAGTGATTGCGATGGAGACGCTATTCGAGTCGAGGTTAACGAATGTCAGGGTTGTCCCGACTGCGTAGGCCACGGACGCATTCGCGGGGATCGTGTAGGTATCCGCTGCGCCATCACCGGAGGCGTGATAGATGTGCTTTCCGGCATCCCCAATGAGACAGGTGTAATTGCCGGTCTGCGCGTTCTGCGGGATGCCACGGAAACCGATCTCAATGCCGTTGTAGGTAACGGATGTGGCAGTCAGGCCGATGCTGTCAACCGTGGTACCAGTGCGCGTAACCTGGATGATGTTGGCGCCCGCCCCGTCAGCGTCCGTTCTGGTGCCTAGAAACAGGTCGCCACCAGACGCAACCCATACCCACATCTTCTCGTCTGAGCCTGCGTCCGACTCGTTGAGCAGGTAGCGCGGCGCCGTTGACGTGATAGTAAAGGCCGTGGCGCCTGTCAGGACGTTGCTGGCGTTCAGGAGCGCCGTGTTGTTATAGAACGTCCGAATATCCGCCATCATCTGCCGCCCTACGTCGTTCACGGCAGAGGGGGCCATGCCTTCAGGCCAGCCATTGGGAGGGGCAGCGTTGTTCGATGCTGCGGTAGTTGACCAGTCGGAAACTGCCATTTAATGGACCTCGTGATATAGTCGGGATTATTTAGCGGTGTCGCTGGTAGCGGATAGAACCCCAGTCAATTCCGCCTGCTTTCTGAAACTATCCGCAAGCGTCTGTATGTTTTCTTTTGTGCCCTCTCTCATCAAAGAGGCGGACAATTTCGGGTCAAGCATGGCATCTGAAATCAGACCCCTAATGCTTTCGTCAGGCAGCTTGTAAAGCCAGGACATCGGACGGGTCATGGTCGCAAGGGCTGGCGGCAGTTCTTTTATGTCCTTGCCTAGTGTCCGGCCAAGAATGTTCGCGACCGATAGCTGGCCGTTGACCGCTAAGTTGGCGGCAGTATCAGAACCTGATATTTTGATGTTCGCCGCATTGGACGCCGCAGCTCCACGGTCGAGGTCGGCAGCAACCATCTGCATTTTCTGAAGCTGGCCCTTTGTCATTACCTCACGCAGATCAGGCATATTCTTGGTAACTACGTTTTTCCACTTTGGCTGCGAAAGGTAGCTACGCCCGGTCTGAATGTCAGGAGCGGAAAGGTCAGTTTTCTGCCTTATCTGCCCCATCGTCTGCGCCCGCTCAATCGGCCTTGAAAGCTGGCGATATTTGATCAAATACTCATTCCAGCTAGGCGCGACCTCCGTCATGGCAGAGTCAATTGCCCTATTCACATCTCTAAGCTGCCCGCTGGCATAGCGCAATACAGACTCGTCGGAATTGACGAACTTGCCGTCAATGATCCGGCTGTTTTCCTTGCGTAGCGCATAGACCGCTCTCGGGTCTGTAATCAGCGCACCATTCTCGTCGAACATCTGGTTTCTGACAGATCGCAACGCATTCTGAACAGTGCGGCCTGCGTTTTCAGGGTTAGCCAAAAGGGAGTCAATGCGACTGACCACTGCCTGCGTCGGGACTTCCTTGCCTTGTGCCTGCTGGAATGCCCTATCGCGCAGGTTGGTCGTAATAGATTCCCTACGTGCTTCCAATGCAGCTACAGCCACATCATCGCCGCCCCTCGCAACCGTATCCAGCAGCCGTTGGCGGGCGTTATTCTGTTGAGAAGTTCTTTCTGCAAATGACGCCCCATTAAGGCCGCGCAATCGGTTCTCGAAATAGGCAATCCCAGGATCACGCGCAGCCTGCCCCGCTGTTGGCATAGAGCCGGGGACAAGGGGAACGGCACTGTCTAGGTTGCGGATAGCGTCATCTGCATTTGTAGCCGCCCCACGGATAGCGGCCCCGGCAATCTGCCTGCGGCCAACATCCGTCAATGGTTGCGCGCTACCAGCCACGGTCCTGCCTGTTGCAATTCCAGCGGGGATCAGGACTGAAGCGCCAATTCCAGACATCATCTGAGCAGAAGGACTCCCGCCCTGATCTGCCACATACTGAGGAACCATGCCAATGCCAAAGGCTTGCGCCGCTGTAATGGCCGCTTCTTTTGCCCCACCAGGATTCATCGAAAGCGCAGCAGGCATGGCTGAACCGCCTGCAAACAAATACCGGGAGGCGGCATCATCTGGACGCTCTGGCCTTGTCTGCAAACCGCCCTTGCCCATCAGTTTGCGGATATTGTCCGATGATCCATAGATGCCTGATCTGTCACTGTTGACCTCAAGTGCTTTCGGTACGCCCTTCCCTGATGCCGCCATGTACGCAGAGCCGAGCGCGGATTTACCGAGGTCAACAATGTTCGATACGAAGTCTACCGGCATCCCGAGCATTCCAGCGATACCGCTATTGCCGCCCGCCCCCAATGCTTGCGCTCTGTTAGTTGCAGAAACAGGGCTGTCATCATCCAACCTGAAGCCAGCAGGAGGCGGCGGAATTTCATCATCCAGCATGAAGCCGGGGGGCGGGGGAGGGATGTTACTTGCCACGCGGCACCCATTCAGATCCGTTCCATTCCAAGACTTCGCCGGTCTGTGGATTGGTCGCCGTTTTCAGTCTTGAGGTCTGAGGCGGAATTGCCATCGGCAGCGGTGCATCAAAGCTACCAATAACGTCATCAGGATTGATCTTCCACCGAGTTGCAATGTCCCTGTAGCGCGGAAGAACCGTTTTTTCATGCCTGTCTTTCTGCGACTTGTAGACATTCCCGGCCTGAGCAATAAAGTCCTCGCGCTGCGAAGGCGCAAGAATCTCGCCGCTTAATGCTTTGTTGTATGCGTTGACGATCTGGCCGGGAATGCCAGTCGTCTGCCTTGCGCTTGCATACTCACCTTCGCGAACCGTTGAGCCGGGATCAAGCATCTTCATAAATCCGAATATCAACGACATATCGCCCGCAGCCGAAGGGTTCTGCGCTGCCTTCTGGATTTTCCCGTAAGCGTCGCCAATCGTGATGAAATCCTTGCTTGCGTCGTTGTATTCCCGGCGCAACTGCGCCACATCACCGAACTTAGGACCAGCAGAGGGGTCATCTGTTTTTGGCTGGAATTGCGGACTTACGGCAAGCCGCTTCCATGTGGCTGTGGTCGGGTCAAATTCCTCTGTAATTGAAAGGTTGTCTTTGTTGTAAGTGCGCGTCTTGTTTGGCTCGGCTGGCTTAACCTCGACAGGCGGCTCATAGATAACCCGGCCATCTTTCGGATCGACAAGACGGCCCCCAACGCTCATTGGGCCTTGTGGCGGCGCTACTGGAGGCTCCATCCGCTTACGCAGCATGGCTGCTTCCACGGCGCTCTTGTACGCCTCGTCACTCGCCCCTTGCCCTGCCTGTAACGCGCCTCCTAGAGCCTGTCCCATGCTTACAGGGAGCCTTGACGGGCCACCGGCCTGCATCAGTTGGGCGGAAATGGCGAGCATGGCCCGGCGCTTGGCTTCCTGACGGGCGGGATCGTCAACGAGGTTGCCGAACTGCTGGCCGCTGCCGTAGAGATTGTCGAAAAGTCCCATTGTTACTTTCCTATGCTTGCATGACGAACGGGGCTGAGCCGTCGATTGGGTAGTGGATCGCGTAAGCCGTGCTGCCGTCCGGGTTGTAGTAGGTCGTCACGCGGTTATCGTGCTCCCACCGCATACCCGAGTTGGGGTCAATCCCGGCCATCGTGTTCTGCGTTGCGGGGTCAGCGTAGTCCGGGGTCGAGTACCCGCCGTAGCCCGTATCAGAGAACAGCCCCGCATAGGGGTCAGTCGTGCCGCTTGCGTTGATGTTCCCCGCCGTAGGCTGGTTGCGGAGGATCAACCCGGCGCCGATAGCAGCCCCGATAGGCCCGAGGGTTGCGAGGTTCATGCCCGCTGCGCCGCCTGTGGAAGCTGCGGCGCCACTTGCCGCACCTGTCGCCGCCTGCCCTGCAACGGGGGCGAGGGTAGGCATAGCGCCTGCGTTGATCGTGCCAGCACTGCCAAGCCACGAGTCAAAAGCAGTCCCGCCAAGCGAGCCAAGCCCGCCCCCGGCCGCCCCTGTCCCGGCACTCAGAAGCCCGCTAGTCGCGCCCTGATTGCCCAAAGCTGCCGCATTAGCGACGGTCGGCCCCTGTTGTGCTGCTGGCAGGGCTGAATTGGCCACGTTCAGCCCCGCAGGGGCGCTCCCGCCCCCGAGCAGCCCGCCGATGTAATCACCCGCTGCGCCGCTCAACCGACCGCCTAGAAGCTGGTCAATGCCGAGCGCCGTGCCCAAGAAGTTCGCGGTGTTGTTCGTGTAGTAGGGGTTGCTCTGCGAAGTTTCCTGCCCCGCTGCGTTCGCTACGCCCCCAATACGGCGTAGGAAATCGTCGAGGGACTGCCCCGGCTGGTCGGCTACCTGCTGCGCCCTAGCGTCCTGTGCGGCGCCCACAGCCCCTAATGCGTTGGCGTCCATGTACCCGGCCTGCGAGACCTGACCCGCCATGCCTGCGGCCTGCTGCTGCAATCCCCTGTCAAACTGGTACTGCCCGCCAAAATACTGCGTTGCGAGGTTGTTCAGTTGGTCGGCCCGAGGCGCATACGAGGCGGCAAGGTTCCGCCCGCTCCCGGCGAACTGGCTGGCAAGCTGATTTTGAGTGCCAAGCGCAGCCTGATTAAACAATCCCATCAAATGAGGATTGCTATCCTGAGATAGGTATTTCCCGTTGATAGAATCCGTGACGTAAGACGAGGCGGCAGCATTGGCAGGGCTTCCGGCCCTTGCCCGCTCTGCGGCCATGCGCTGTGCGTCAAGCGTAGCCTGCGACTGACCGGCTAGGGTATTGGCCCCCAGCAGCCCCTGCGCGCCCTGTGCGCCTGATTGCAGGAACGGCGTGAGCCATGCCGGGGGCGTCGTGTTCCCGAAGCTCTGCGTGTAGTTAATTGCCATTCGTTAACCCCAGCGGATATACAAAAAGGTGCGATCAACTTGGGCGTTGTTCGCATGGGTCAAGGTGAAAGAGCCGTTTGCACGGGCGGAAACGTAAACATTGGCCGTCGCAGTTGCAGCATTGGCCGTGGTAGCGATCAGGACCGGGACCATCGACGACTCAAACTGGTTATCAAGGACCGTTGTGCTTGCAACGTTGGCCGTTAACGTTAACGTTCCGACATTGTTTGCACGTCCGCCTAAAACTTTGTTAAGCGTCTGGGCAAGCAGGATCGTATGGGTGCGTTCGTCCAGCCCGTCGAGAGGGACTAGCGGGAGGCTCAAACCTGATCCCCCTCTTCAAGGTCGAGCGCAAGGCCGATGGCCCTGTCAAACCCGCCCACAATGGAAGTCCTGAACGCCACGAACCGGGCCTGTTCCCTGAAGTCGCAAACGCCTGTGCGCGAGGTCCGGCTAACCGCAGTGCCGAATGACAGGGATTCATTGTCCTGCGCTTCACGAGCCGATATAGCCACTGTGAGGCCCGTGGGGTTGCCAGTGACCAATGGCCTAGCCCCACGCACAAAGATGCGCCCAAAGGGGTTAGCGTCGCTCTCAGCCGTATCCAGGGTTGCCGTCAGCGGAGAACCCGCAAAGGTTGCGAACTGACTGCCGCTAAAGCCGTGGATGGCTGGCGCCCCGCCCTGCCAGAATGACGAATCAAGGGTAACGTTCATGTCGTCAATGGACGTATACAGGCTGTCGAGCTGGTCCCGCGTGTAGCCGGTCGTATAGGACTGGAACAATAGCTGGATGGCCTGCTCGCCCCACGACCACCGGCCCTCGTTGATGTTGTAGACAATCAGCCGGTCAGGGGCACCGGAGACCGCCGTGGTAGACGGAAACGCCCAATAGACGCACTTGTTCGTGAAGTCGAAGGCGGATGTCACCCGCTCCCGATAGCCTTGGTCAAAGTAGGAATAGAACCACTTATCGACCTTGCCATTCCCAATCGGCGTGACCGTCTGGCCGTTGGTGACGTAGAAACCGTCCGAGGCAAGGAAGTAGGACAGCCCGCCGATCTGGATCAGCGACTGCGGCGCCCAACAGCCGTGAGAGCTGTCTATTTCCTGTACCTGCCAGACGGAATCGCCGCCGACGTAGGTAAATCGATTGACCGCCCGCTGCTGGAAGACCAGCCCGTAGAACTGTCCGTTAGCGATGCCGGTTACAGCGCCATAGCCTGAGTTCAGGAACTGCTCTCCAGACTGGACAGCGCGAGCGGTTGACGTGCCAGGATCAGGCCAGTTGAGGGGATTGTCGATTGCCGCCCACTCAACCCGAGAGGGAATAGCACCGTTGGCCGTGTCGGACGTATCGCCCACCACCACAAAGCGGCCAATCACGCCGATCTGCCGTGCTTTAGGGGCATCCGCAGACAGCGCGCCCATCGTCGAGGCAGATCCCACGGTTTTGAACCGGATGGAGTCGTTGTAGTTCGTGGCGATGACCAGATCGTCAAACTGGCAAAAGCGCCAGTAACCGTTCGTCGCCGTGTTGAAGGTCGTGGATGACAGGCTATTGAAGGATGCGCCGGTCTTCTCGTACAGGTTCGTCGCCGTCCCGACGTAAATCTCGGAGTCGCCCGCCGAGTCAATGGCAGCGAACGCGCCCTGGGGACGTGCGCCCAAGGTATCGCCCTGCCCGTCAATGGCGAGCATATCCTTGTAGTAGCCATCCACAGGGATGACGTTCTGGGCTTCTACTAGGCCGGGATTGTCGAGAAACGGTCTATCCGGCAACCATTCGCCGTAGAGAATCCGCCCGTCTTCCTTGAGCATTAGACTGCCACCATCATCGGGGCATCGTGCTGCTCATCGGCATAGCCTTCGCGGTAGGACCGGACAGCATCCGAATAGAACTGCCCCCAGACCGCAAGGCGCTTGTCATTCATCAGGAATGACTGAGCCTCGACCAGTGCCCCGTAAAGGGGAAGGTCTGGCGCGTTCGTAATGATCCAGTTGATGCCGTCTGAGTCATTCCGCAGCAGCGTCGGCTTGGCGTAGTACGTCCCTGCCATGACGAGGCCGCTGGACCCAACAGGCCCAAACTCGAAATTATCGCCGTTGCGGGAGAAGTAGGCCGGGGTTCCAGCGCCACCATTACGGGGATACCGCGAATAAAGCTGGTCGAGTGAAATGCGCTTCAATGGCAGATATGCTTGGCCCGAGATATAGGCGATCTTCATGGCAAGGTAATCAGACGGGACCGCCGCCACGCCGTTTGCAATGGTGATGGACAGCGCCGACTCCATCCACCGTGCCCAATTGTCAGGGTTGCGGTAGAACTTTTCTTCCCAATTCTGGATGAAATTCGGAATATAGGTCGTCAGGTCTGAGCGCGCAAGGTAGTCACCGACAGCGGTTTGCAGCGTCGTGTAGTCTGTAATTACGGCGATGGCGGCTTACTCCACGTGGGACCATTGTTCACGCCGAACGATTTTTCCAATCGTTCCCTGCGTGGTGTCGTACAAAGGGGCAATGTCAATTTGCATTGCGCCAAACAATGCAGCCTCTCTAATCCTTCGCACATCCTCGTCAATGAACTTAGCCATGTGGTGGCCAGTGCCCTTAGCTTTTAGTCCCCTGCCTTTGCTGTACATATCATTCATATTGTCTTGGTACGTTCCCAAGAAAAGATGATCCACATTTATGCAAAGCGGGTTGTCGCATTTGTGCAGGACAAAAAGCCCATCTGGAATAGCCCCAACATTAGTAGTCCAAACAAGCCTGCTCGCAGTCCATGTTTTTCCATTCTTCATAACCTTGGGGTATCCGCCAAAATTACGGGCCTTGCCGAGGTATTCATGGCAGCCGGAATCAGTAACCCGGTAGTTGTCTATAGACATTAGCGCCATTCTTCATGCTCCTTGGCCCGCTTCACCATGTCGGCGGGGTTCTCGCCTGACAAGTTCAGCGCGTCAATCAAGTTAGAGTTCCACTCGCGGGAATACTTCGATGCCGCGTAGTGCTTGAATCCTGGAATGCCGAGCGTGTGGTGGATCAGCTTGGGATCATCCGAACAGGACGACTCCCCCTCAAGGCTGTTCCACTCAATCGGCAGCTCGCCTATCTGCTCATCCCGCAGCCATTCAAAACGGTGCAACAGGGAACCTGGCGCCTCACGCACGAATTCAGGGGTAAGGATGCGGTTCCCGTAGTGCCCGCAGTTCCACAGAATCACGCTGCTTTGGTTCTTCTTGGGGTAGTCGGCGTTGTCATTCTCAATGGGACTGCCGATGTACTTCCGACGATGGCGCGTCTTGTAATCGTGCTTCACGACACACAGCGCCTTGTCGAAGATGTGGTCGTTACGCATCCCCCATAGCTTGCTAATGTCGTCCGTTACCACCATGTCTCCGTCAACGAATATCGCCCAGCCGCGATACCCGCACAGGTAAGGGACAAGGAACCGCGAGTAGATAAAGGCGTTCGTGCCGTCCCGCTGGCCGTCAAAGTTATTCAGCAGCGGAGCATGGAGCGGGATGAATGAAACAGGGACCGACGAGCGCGAGATGACCGACTGGCAAAACGTGTGATACGCGACCGCTTCCCGAGGGTCGAAGCCGACGTAGATCGGGACGATCAAATGAGCTTGCTCCCGTCAACCGCCTCAATCTGCCGCTTTGGATGCCCGATCATGTAGAAGGCATGGTCGTGAATTCGCTGCATCGTCTGGATGTGGAACCGCGAGGCTAGCTTCGGCATCCACCATTCCATCGGCTCTTGGATCAGGTGCGCGTTACGTCCGTCAGGCAGCACCTTTGCCGCAGGCCCGCAATGGACTGTCAGGATGGCGACGGCTTCAGTCAGCGAGGCAATGTGGTCCAGCACGTTGTCGAGCATGTCCGGCTCGATATGTTCCAGAACGTCGATACAGGCGACCAGTTCAGCGGGCACCGGGGGCGATGCGAAGTCAGGCACGCCAGGATCGTAGCCCTGATATTTCAGCTTGTGGCCGGGCTTGATGGACTTCAGCAGGTTCGTGCTTTTGCCGCAGCCGTAGTCGAGCATGTGCCCGATTTCAAGCCGGTTGATAATCTCAGTGACGAGCGGCGCGTACTTCTTTGATGCAGTGCCGTAGTCATAGCGGGAGTGCATTTCCTCCTGTTGCGCCTTGTAGTGGTCAGAGATCAGCGGCTTGTTATCACTTGAAACGAGCATGGAGATCCTTTGCTATCTGCTTAACGGTCCCTGACCAGTCCTTACCCTGCCGGTAGAGCTTTACGGACTTGTACCAAGGGATAGAGTCGCCAGACTCGCCATAGCGCCATTGGGAGGTCGAGGGGATCATTACCCACGCCTCTTTCCCAAGAGCACCGGCAAGGTGGAACACAGAAGTTTGTATGCCTATCACCAAGTCGCACGAGGCGACCAGCGCGGCAGTGTCGTCGTAATCTCTGGTCAACGTGCCAAAGGGATACTGGACAACCGGCGTCCCTTGAATCTCTTGGCCAGCATCCTTGTATTGCAGCGATACCCAATGGGCATCCACCGCTTCAAAGATCGGCTTCCATTCGTCCAATGGGAGGCTTCGATGCTGAGCTGCATTTGCCCAAGTCCCCCCGCTCCAAGCGATGCCGATAACCGGCTTCTTCTTGGTCTCGAACAGCGCCCGCCACATCGTCACCCGTTCGGGATCAGGGACAAGGTAGGCCGTGCCTGGAAAGTCCTCATCGCTGTTCCGGTAGAGCTTGGCGACCTCAAAGGCAGACACCGAGTAATCAATCTGCTTGGGCGCATTCGGCCAGCGTTTGCCTTCTTCCTTCTTGGCCCACCGCGTGCCGTAAATAGAGGCTTCAGGGAATGACCGCTTAAACAGCCCTTCCAGCCTATGGTCACAGTCGACCGCGACTCGCTTGGAGTCCCGTATCACGTCTGGGAGCATGGATGCGGCGCATATCTCATCGCCTAATCCCTGCTCGCCATAGACAACAACCGTCTTGTCCTTGGTGCCGTCCCATATTGGCTCACTAGGCTGGCTGTATTTCTGGATCACCCGGCTGGCTGTGCCAATCGAGGCCGAATACATCTGCCAGCCTTCTTGCCACTTGTGTTGCGCGAGTAGGGACAGCCCGAGGTTATGACGGGCCAAAGGGTCTTTGTCGTTCAACTCGACAGCCTTTCTAGCGGGTTCTTCAGCCCGCTTGAACTGCCCAACGTCAAGATACGTTGACGCCGTGTTGTTGTAGTACAGGGACTTCTGCTTGTCCGACTTCGACCGCTGTAACGCCTTGCGATAAGCCGACAATGCCTCGTCAGTCCTCCACAGGTGCTGCGAGGTATGCCCAAGGGCGCACCACGTCTCAGACCGATCTGGACGGATGCTTACCGCATACTTGGCTGCGTAATACGCTGAAGCCGGACGCCCGCATTGCTTCAGTGCAGAAGCCAGGACCGTAAGCGCATGGGCGTCATCCGGGTTCTTCTTTAGATGATCCTCAAGCAGCTTGCAGGCTTCGTCCTGCTTGCCTTCCTGCGAGAGCTGGTTGGCCTTCGTAACCGTGGGATGCGTGATGTCGCGTGGGACTGCCTGAACCTCTGCGGTCATAGCCACGACTTAGGCCCCTTCAGGTCGTGGTGCTTCTCCGTCGTCTTCAGCATCGGGAAGTCTTGGTTGATGATGTCGAAGGCCCGTTGCAAATGGTCCTTCTTGAAGATGTCCACCCCGTACTCGTACTTAAGCTTAAGAATCACCACCGGAGGGATGCGCGCATACAGGTGGATCGCGTCATTCTTCATCGAGGGCTTGTCGGCCAGCCCGTTGATGCGTTCCGTCTTTGCCAGCTCAAGGACCGGCTCTACGTCCTGCCGGTAGTGGATTTGCAGGCGGTTGTCGCCGTAGGTCTTGTCCTCCCACTGCTCCACCCCGCGCACCGGGTCATAATCCAGCCAAGTTGCCATCTGACTCCTTTGACAGGTCAATTATCCTAAGCCCGAGCGAGTGCAAGCACTGGTTCTCGGCTGGCTGATCGTGCCCCCAGAAGTGCCGCCTTTCGTGGTCGTGCCACTTGCCGGACTTCTCATCGCCGGGATTCAACATGCGATCAAAGCCGATCAGGGCCAGCTCTTTCACGTCCAGCTTGTCTATCGCGCAGAACACCGCACAAAGCCCCGTGGAAGGCTTTTTGCTGCTGTACTGCCGGTAGTAGTCCACCCACTTCGGCGGGTCGTTAAACCACCAGTCGGGGGAGTAAATCTGCGACCGCGCACAGACGTAATCCGTGCGAGTCCCGAAATGTTCTATCGGCTGATCCTTGCGTAGTCCGTCCTTGAGACGCACCACCGTCATGCCGTCAATCAAAGCCCCCCGGCCCGTTAGGACCGAGGGGCCATGCCCTACTATGCAGAGCATTAAGGCTTAGGCGCAGCCTACAACCTTCGCCGAAGCAGACGAGTTACGGCAGACAAGAGTCGCCTCCGCAACAATCAGCTTCTTCGTAGCGTCGCCGGTCTTGGCAAGATCCTTGACCTGGGGACGACGCAGGAACGCGAGCGCCCAATAGTCAGGGTCCAAGCACAGCACGACACTCGACCGCACGTACCTCGACAGGACAACCATGTGCGGCGAGCCGTAGCTCGAAACGTACATGTTCGCAGCGCCCACAATCGGAGCCTGCTTGTTGGGCGACGTATCGACAAAGCGGGTCGCAACACCCGTAAAGTTGTCAATGACGTTCTTCTGCGTTGCACCCACGAGGATGACGCGAGGATCGCCGCCGTCTTCCCACGCACCGCCAAGGGCCGCATTGAGCTGGCCAATGGTCAGGGCGCCCGTCGTGCCGTCAGTCGGACCCACGAACGGAGCCGCAAAGCCGGGGGTCGTGTGGGAAGCCGCGTTCGTCGTGGCAGAGACCACGTTCGACAGCGTGTTAGCCGTGGTTGCCGTGCCGCCAGCGATCCAAGACTCGATGCCCGCCATCGAGCGGCCAGTGGCCGAGCCGCCAGCAGACGAACCCTGGTTCCGCACCACTGCGTACTCAAGATCGCGCTTGAGTTCCTTCAGCAGCTTCGTACCAAGGCGGCCCGCCTCAGAGCGGCGACCGATCTTGTTAACGCTCTCCAGGGTGTCAGACACGATGAACGTCTTGTTGACGATCTGCGTGTAGTTGCCGACACGAATTGCCGGGTTAGCCGTTGCGAACGTGGCATCGTCGCCTTCGCGGACGATGTTGGTAGCAGCCGCTGCCAGGGTGTCCGTGAGCCACTCGTGATAGGTGTTCGATGCCGAAACCTTATCCAGGTTCGTCAGCGCCCACGTATCCATCGGGTCGAGTTCCCAAATGGTGCTCTCGACATCCTCTGCAATGTTCGGACCCATCGTGATGGAATTCGCAATGGAATTCGTCCACGTAGTACCTGATACCTGTGCCATTTACTTAGCCTCCAAAAATCTTTGCAATGCGATCCTGCACAGCAGCCTTGCGCTCCTGAGAGCCGGGCGGCGCCTTTTGCAGGGTCTTGCGGTAGTTGAGATAATCTTTGGTCTTGGCGTCCATTGGACGCGACGGGCTAGGCTTGACGGGCTGCGCCTTGGCCGTGTTGACCGCTTCGGATGCCTTGCCCTTGATCTGGTCGTACTGTGCAGCCTTCCAGAGAGAGCGCGCCCAACGCGGATCGAACAGGGAGCCAAGCTCCGCTTCCGTGTAGCCTTCCTGCAAAGCGTGGTCGCGTACCTGCTTTGCAACATCGTCTGACCAGTTTGGAATGCTCTTTTTGAGCGTTTCCACGGCCTGCTCTCGATACTTCGAGATCTCGGCCCTTACCTTGTTGTCGAACTCGCCCCGCCTGGCCTGGATGGTCTTGTCGAGAGCCTCGCGCTGCTCTTTCCATTGATCCAGTTGCAGCTTGGTACGGAAAGCTTCATCCGTAGACATGCTGCCCCAATTGGTGTCCTTTGCGCTCGCTAGAGCCGCATCGAACATGGCGATTTGCTGCCGCTCGTTGGCAACCTCCTGTGAGAAGGTCTGTTCCATCGTGGCAAGGCGGATCTGGTGGTCCTTGGCCTCGACCATGCGGCGCTGTTCGGCAAGCTCTTGAGTCTTCTGGGTGTAGTCCTTTTGCTGCATCAACGCCTTTTCGAGGGGCTTGGGCAGCTTGAACTTTGCACCTTCGTACTCGTACTCGAAGTCTTCAGGGGCTTGCGCCTCCTGCGGCTCGTCTGCGCTGGCTTCCGTTTCCGGTTCGGCCTGCGCTTCAGGCGCTTCTACTTCGGGGGGCTGTTCAGGCTCTTTGCCCAAGAACAGCGAGGCAACACGTTCCTCTACCGGCTGCTGGGGGGCTTGGCCGGGGGCTTCGTTAGTTTCCATATTTCCTTAGATGATTCCGCGCCTACGGGCGAATTCCATAGGCGTAACGCGACTGTTTAACCGCTGGAGTTCTGTCCCGGCAATCTTGCCGTCCTGAACAGCGTGTTCCAGGTTTGCTCTCACGTCGCCTAAGAGCTTCAACATCAGCTTGAGTTCGTGCGCGCCCTCGTGGTCACGAATCGGCGCCGCTTCCCATTGCGAGTAGATCGCAGCGCGAACATCCTCAAATGCTTTCGTCAGGGTGTCGTCTTTCAGCAGCCGTTCTGCCTTTACGCCCCGGTCAAGGTCGTCTTGCAGGCTCATTGCGCCCCCACTACGCGACCATCAGGCCCGCGCTCGACGTTCTGCGAGAGGATGACGTTGCCCGCATCGTCTACGAGGTCAACGCCCTCCGCCTTGCCATCCTTGCCCCGGCGAATCTGCCGCTTGGCGGTCAGGACCGTAGCCAGTGAGGACTGGAGCGAGCTGACGGCTTCCTCAAGCTTCCCGGCAAGCTGCTGGACCTGCTGCGCCACTTCCATCGCGGGCTTGTTCTTTACCTCAACACTGCGCTGCTCGCGCTCGCCCGTCTGCATGTGGTCGAGGTACTTCAGCCCCGCTTGCGCGTTCGTCTTGAAGTCCTCAAGCTGTGCGGAGGTGTTCGCCTTCATCTGCTCAATGATGAGCTTGGTCTCGTTGTCCTTGTCGGTCTTGTACTTGTCAATCGCCGCCTGGACCTGCGTGGCGTTGTCCTGCTGCGTCGCGGTAGTCCCGACCTTCTGCAATTCGGTCTGGGCGCGAAGCTGCTCGACGGCCAGTACAGTCGGGTCAGGCTGCGGCGGCTGTGCCGGGGGAAGCGTGGCAGGATCAGTCCAGAAGCGTTCAGGCGTGGAAAAGTCACTGGCCTTGGTCAATTCAAGGGCCGTCTCGTACATGTTCTGAGGCGAGGCGATAGGCAGGCCCATTGCCGCCGCTTCCTTCTGCTGCTGGCCGATCATCATGAGGCGCGCAACCTGGGCGTCCTTGTTGCCTGCCGAGAAGCCCACTGAAATGCGGAAGTCAGTGCGCGACTTCCACGTTGAAGGGTCAACCTCCACCCACTTGCCCCGCAGCTTGACCACTTCGGCCTTGTGGCCGGACTTCAATACCAGCTCGTGGAGAATCGCGCAGGTGTCCTCAATGCCAAAGGCAAAGCAGCGGGCGATCTGCTCAACCCGCTGTGCGGCCATCGTGGAAAGCTGCTGAATGCCGGTCGCCGTCTTGTTCATGGCATTCTGGTCAATGCCTGTGAAATAGCGGTTAGTGCCGGTCCTATTCTCACGAACCGAATCCATGTACTCCAGGGCTTCCATTGCCTGCGGGAATACGAACGGCATTGGGACAGTTACAACGTCCGTCCCATAGGCGGCGCCGTCCTTCATGCGGACAATGCTGCCGGGGCGGGAGATCAGCAGGTCATCAAGGTTGACCTTTGAGCCATTGGCGAACGTGCGGGGATTGTTGGACAGCGCCAAGTTGTCGAGGCCATTCCGCATAATGCTCATCTTGATGTCCGAGATGTCCATGACCGTATCGGCCACCGACAACCCAATGTGGCGATGCGGCAATGGATCAGGGCACAGTACGCCCACGGGGATCTTGTTGACTTCCTCGCGGTAGAGAATTTCGTTGCCGACTCTCAGGACGTACTGCATTTCAGCAATGCCGTCCTCGTCGTAGTCGTGGCGAATCCAGATCATCCGCTTCTTGACGCGGCGCATTGCCGGGTCTGTCTCGTCATCCGTGCGGCTTTCGCCGTACACGTCGCGGGAGTAATCCTCCTGCGTGTCGTCGCCTACCTCATCGGCAATGTCGTCGGGTACGTCGTAGCCTTCGGCGCGAAGGTCTGACAGCGTGCAAAAGTCCCAATACTCAAAGTACGGGCACTCGCGCAGGTGCCATGCCTCAGTCAGCTCGCTGATCTTGCACCGCTCCGGGGGGAGAGCCTTCACGCAATAGGCGCTGTCTTCCTTAGCCCTGCGGATGCTCACGTCATACAGCATCGGAGGCGGCAGGGCGGGCAGCATAACCGGCTGGCCCGTAGCGGAGTCAACAATCTGCTGCGGGGGCTGCTCTACATAGTCAGGATCGGGGTACTCGTTGGTCTCAAGTACCTCAACGTCCTTGTCCTGAAGCAACAGCGCCAAGCTCTCGGGCGTCTGCCGCTCGTACTTCTCCATCTCAACCCGGCGCCGCTTGTCCCGGTAGGCGTACAGATACCCGGCCTTGATCAGCAGCGCATCGAGGGCCGCAGTGCGGAACACTTCAAACCAGGGGTTCTTCTGTAGCAGGATGAAGTTGAGATACTGCGCCTCCTGCTTTGCGCCTTCCTCGTCTTCAGGGCCGACAGGGGGAAGCTCCACCACGTCATCGCCATTCGCAAAGATGCGGCACAGCGAGGGCATCATCCACTGGATGGTCTCGTATACCGACCGGTCTACAACCTGCGAGCGGCCTTCAGGGGCGGGAGTGCGGTTAGTCCCGAGGTAGTAGTCGATGGACTTTGCGCGGGCATCCTCAAGGGATGAATCGGTGTCAGAGCCATAGGCGTTTTCCTCTGCGGCGTCGATGGCTCGCAGTAGGTTATCCATGTCTGGCATTTAGTGGCTCTCGTGAACGGTAACTTTCTGAATCATGTAGGGAACGTCATCAACCCAAAAGGCAAAGGGCGCCGACAGGTCTAGCCCTGCCTCGTTGACCATCTCGACCCCATCGGCTAACACCTTGGCGGCATCGTCGAGTAGGTCGAGGTCATACAATCCCTCGATTGTCGTACTTGATTGCTTTGCCCCATCCGGCGCTTTCATTGAAGATCCTCTCAGCGGCAACGCACATCAGGCCGAAGGCGTCCGCACCGTGGGATGCCCAATCGTGTTCAGGGCCTAATCCCACCCCGCGAGCCTCGTCTTTCTTCTCGTGATACCAGCCGAGGGCGTCCAGTCCGGCCTGAGTCGCCTGCTCGTTGAACCAAATGGCCGGGAAGTGTCGACGGCCAGCCTCGATGCGAGCCTTCGCAGCGCCCTTGCCTTGGTTAGGCACCACGGTCACGTCGTACCCTGCGGCCTTTAGCGCGGACTCGTAGGATACGGCATGTACCTTGTCCTGCGTCTCGCCGTCATGGGGGAGCCACACTTGGGCCTGCTTTGGGCCGTATCCCTGATCGCGCATCCAGACCAGATGCGTCGCAAGCGGCTGTCCAACCGCCTCGTAGTAGTTGACTGCCCGTATCTCTTTTCCAATGAACTGAGCTGCCCAGATCGCCACGGCATCGGCCCTAGCCCCTGTGCCGCCGATGTCAAAGAACAGGCGCGTAGTCATCAGCGGATCAGGCGATACCCGCCCAATGCGGCCAGCCGTGCGCGCTTCGTTGAGGCTCTTTGCGTAGTAAGCCCCGTCTAGCATCGTCACGTAGCCGCCTTCCCAGATGTAGTCGTACTGTTCCGGCTGAGTCCGCAGGCAGTCCTGACGCTCCTGCTCAAGCTCGCTGGTGAACCAGGGGTTATCCTTCCAGTTAGCGCGGACGACCACGGCGCCAGTCGGCAGGTGCGGCCCTCTGAGCATCACATCTACCGGGTCCGTCTTGCGCCTTGGGTTCCAGCTAAACCACTTCTGTGAGCCTTCAGAGCGGATCGTAGGGCGCAGCAAGTTCAGCGAGTGAAGCGTCGCGGTCTGGGCTTCTTCCCACCAGCTCCGCTTGAACCCTTCCAGCGACTTGATGGAGTCCGCTGTGTAGTCATTCATGCCCTTGAAGATGATCAGACCATCGCCTGGGGTCTTGATAACGTCCTTGAAGACCTTGAAGCCGTCCGCTTCCCCTATGCCGTGATAGCGGAGCTTGGTCTCAATCAATAGCTTCGATGACTGCGCTAGGTCTTTCTGTACCTCACGGATACAGACGGCACGCATCCCCTCGCCAAAGTCGCCCGGTTCGGCTAGGCAGTCTTCAATCAGGTTGTCAGCGTAGAAATGCGACTTACCCGACCCGCGCCCGCCCCATGCGCCCTTGTATCTAGCCGGAGCCAACAAAGGCTCGAAGACTTCAGCCGTCGGGATTTGCAGGGTTCGGCCTGACAATTTCCCTCGCTACCTTGGCAATGCGGATCGGGTCGTGCTCGTCGTCACCCACAATGGCTTGGACTGGCTTGCCGAATCCCCTATCCAGAATAGCCTGAGAAGCCGCAACAGCCACCCGAGGGTCGTCGCCGTTCATTAGCTCTGCGAGGCGCTCAATTGCCCGTGGGCCGTGGCTTTGGGCTAGGCGCTTAACCTCGGCATTCTCCTTAGGCCTGCCACCGGGATTACCGGACTTTCCGGGTTCAAATGGCATTGTTCTACACTGTTCTCAATGACTGCCCATCCCAGCTCCTTACCCACCTTTGCGGCAGGTAAGCGTGAGTTAAGCAGCTATTCAAATCAGGTGAAAGAGACTGAATTACTTGGAGTTCTTTAGCCTTCAGTGCTTCTGTGCTGGCGCATTTAGCAATCACCTCTACATCGAAAGCCGCAAGCCCATCAACGGCCATCAGTGCGTGCAGCCTGCTTTTCTTACAGGCTGCCTTACTGGATGCCGTATGAGTCAAAATCCTGCGCCGCAGGCTCTTTGTTGCGCCAATATAAAAGCTCCCACTAGCGCGGTGGGTCAGCTTATAAACGACGTACTCCAATTTCTCTCCCTAACGACTGCCTTGTAGCTTGGTCGTTTCACGTGAAACATTCTTACATCAGCAGCAACAGTAAGGAATCTTCCTCGTCTTCCTCTGCTGCTTTGCGCTCAAGCAGTATCCGCATCTCAATCAGGGCGGCGGCATTCGCGTACAGCCGGTCAATGTCTGCCCGGAGTGCGGTCAGGTCTAGCTGTAGTTCGGGGCTTGCCGTGACTGTCGGGCGGTCAATCCTGATCTCGCCGGGGTCTCTGCCCTTGGAAATGACCTTCTTGACCCGCTTCTCAACCGTCTTGGCTGCGATCTCGGCTGATCGTTCAGCCATTGCCCGCGCTTGGTCTAGCAGGGCTTGAGCCTGCTGCGCGTTATCGACTAGGAACTGCTGTCCGTCGATCTCGACAAAGTAGCGGCGCTTGGTCCGTCTACCAGCGGGCGTTTGTCCTGTATCGACGACAACAGGCGGAACGAATGTCCCTGCCCATGATGCGAGCCATGAGCCGGTCGTGCCGCCCCAGCTTAGACCCCAAGAGTCAGCGGCCACGGATTAGACTCCAGGCCCCCACTCAGTTCCGGTCTGGCCGTTACCAGTCACAGATACGTCATTCACGTACTGGATGTTAACGTCAACGATATTGGCGACCGTGAACGTGAGCTGGTCTGTCTTGGCCTTGATTGCCGCCACTTCCGTGTCAATAAAGTTATCGATGGTGTCCACAGAGACTTGAGATGCTAGGCCAGTCTGGATTGCAGCCACCGCCGTTGCCCCTACGGTTACAGCTCCAATGCTCCCCGCTGTAATAGCCGCAGCAATCGCGGCATTAGATGTAGCGCCGACGGTCACAGCCCCGGTCACGCTCGCCACGGAGCCGGTAACGCTGCCCTGAACGCTGGCAATGCCTTCGCCAAACGAACCTGCGGCCACATGGCCTGCGCGAGCTTCGTCCCAGACAGCATCCGCAATCGCAGCCGCAGCAGTCGGGCTGACCGTGGTATCAGCCGCACCGCCAGAGATACCGCTTACCGTTGCATCCAGGTATTCGCCGTAGGTATCTGCCGTGACATGGCCTGCCTTTGGCTCATCCCAGACACCATCCACAATCGCGGCCTGCGACGTAGCATTGACGCTTACAACCGTCACTAAGGCGGCAATGGCGGAAGCGGCAGTAGAACCGACCGTGACAGCGCCTACCACGCTGCCAAGCGTCAGGCCCTGCAATGCGCCCGCAGTAAAGGCGTTGGCACTGATTGCGCCTGCCGTAATCGACGAGACGTTGGCATTGACGGTTCCAGCCACGCTGCCCAAGGTAAGGGCCTGCAACGCGCCTGCTGTAAACGCATTGGCAGAGATCGCACCCGCCGTAATGCTGGAGACGTTCGCATTGATCGTTACGGAGACTGAATTCGAGTCCACTTCGGCTTCAATCTGGAAGCCGTGAACGTCTGCGCCAATGATGGACGCAACCGTGGCCTGAACATATAGGCTGTATGATTTGCCTTTCTCATACCCCGCAGCAGAAGCCAGCGTGATTGCGGCAATAGCCAAGCCAGCCGAGTTCGCCGTATCGAAAACAGTAAAGCTGCCTGTCGTAACAGGGGTCGCCGTGTTGTCCTCGTACAGCCGCCATGTGGGGGCCGTATCGGAATCAGTCGCCGCGCCAGTGGTAACGGATGACGTTACTACGGGGACATAGATGATGTCCTCCAGCTTCCACGATCCGAGATAACGGCCCATTACTGAATGATCCTGCTATTGAATATCGGGTTAATGAGCGGGTATCTCGTATAGATGACTGTTCCGCCTGCCGCTGGATTCAACGACACAACGAATGCGTGCTTATCGGTCGTGGTCGCAGATGCGGTGCCGTCTATATTTCCGGTTGCACCGGAACCTGTCCACACCAGACTTGCGAACGTGCGAGCAAATCGTCCACCGCTACCGTAGAAATCCGAATCCTCAGTGAATGCCGCAGGGACGCTAGGCGCTGTGAACGTCACGCTTGTTGACTGGTTCACACCACCCGCGAATATCAGCGTTGAATTAGCCGCCGCTACAGTGAATGAGGCTCCGCGAACCGTCGTATTCGAGGTTTCGTAGCCAGTATTCGATACCGCATCGATGGGGCTTGCGGTGTTGAATCCACCCCGATAACCCGCAATCGTGATGCCGGTTCGAGCCGCAGCAGCCCATCCAGTCGTGTAGCTGGCAGGTTCGCTCGCAGCGAGTCTCCAGTACAGCCAGAACGTGTTGCCGGACGTGATATTGACCGTGCCGAGCTGCGTCCAGACTCCGGCGATGCCGGAGTTAGGGGCTGTCGAGCCAACCCGCTTGACGAACATGAGCAGCAGGTCGTTGTCTGCCGTCCCTGTCGGGACGTTGCAGAGCAGCGACGATGTGGATGCGCTGTCCGCGTCTGCACTTGCGACAAACGCCATTAGCGCACCAGTTCAGCTAGATGCTTTCCCAGCATCGTCATCAGGCGGGTATAAGCGGCAGAATAGGAACAGCCCCACTCATACGCCCACAGCTTTACAGGTCCGGTCTTGTCACCGATCCTGTAAAGCGGCTTCGACTTCATGCGCAGGCCGCAGCAACCTCAGTCGTCCGCGTCGTGTTCCACCACTTCACCGAAGCGGGATCAACTCGCCTGAACGACTTGCCGCGATAGGTAAACACCACCGGGCCAGTGCAAGCCGTCCCCACCGAAACGAAGCCAGCCACGGCGCTTGAACGGGAGCCGTCGGCCAGGATCTTGAATACCGGGTTGTCTACTACTCCAGCCACCACAGCAATCGCCGTGATAGTCGGCGGGTTCGGAGTCGGCGCAGGGATGACGCGGCAAACCTCGGGGGTCTGGGCAGACTCAATACCCGCCACAACCGCAGTCACCGCATAGCAGAACGTCCCTGTAGGTACTTGGGTATGGACGTAAGGGCTTATCCCTGTCCCGATCAGCGCCTTCGTGCTGCCCTGCAATGCGCCGTAGACCCGATACGTGAGCGCGCCTGTGATCGGAGAGCCGTCCGTGTTCGTGGTCGGCGCGGTCCAATTCAGGGTCGCAGTACCGGCAAAAGCAGAAAACGGCAGCATCAGGGCAATTAGCAGCTTTTTCATGAGGCTCCAAAAAAAAGGGCCTCACCATTCGGGAGGCCCTAAAGCTGGTCTCAATGCCAGCGAGGGGGAAAATGGACCCTGCGGGGTTGCAACCTCAGCCGCCGATCATCTCACGGACGGCCCGCAGGGGTTAACTCAAGAGCCGCCCTTGACCAGCCTGCCGGTAATCGCCGGGGGCGTTTGCATTTCGGTTGAGTGAGCTGGGGGGCGGCAAGTTTTAGGGGCAATGCCCCATCAGGCACGACCCTACCAAAGTAACTATTCAATGTCAAAAAAATTGGACTTCTTGCGGTTTGCGTTTCTGGGGATAATTTGCAGGTTCCAATGGACGTTAAGCCCACAGACATCTTTTCCCTGAATCGGGACAATGTGATCAACCTCGTACATCGCGGCGGGCCTCTCAACATTCATCTTTCGGCATTCGGCGTAGACTGCCTTGGCTTCTGCCGCATCTGCCCATGATGGGGTAGCCAACTGAATCGCAATCCGTCGTCTGTTCTTTGGCAGGACGGCATCTATGGAAAGCCAGCCGCGTCGCAGGGAATAGACCGTTTGGCGGTCCATCTTGTCCCTTACCATTTCCTCCAGTCGGGTCTCTGGCGATCCTGGTTCGCCCAAGACAGAGGCTATGGAGGGATTAAGCAGGAGAGCATCTAGAAACAGCTCCCGGTTCATGCCGAGGTCTGGCGGGGAAAACGGAGCCTCCTTTACAAATTCCCAAGGCTCAACAAACCCAGAAGCTACAAACTTGCTTAAAACCCTCTCATTGTGCGCTGCGTTATCCTTCCTGATTCTCTCAATCAGGGGCGCAGTGTCTACTTTCTTTTTTGACCGATATGTAATCCCAGAGCGACTTTGGCGGGGCTTCTTAATCGGTAACCGATTCAGTTTCCACACGCTCAGGATCATGGAATCAGCCATCTGAACCCTCAAGATTTGCGTGAACAAACCATTCTGCTCGCTCAAGTTTAATTAGAAAAGCATTACGCCTCAAGCCTATTTTTCGCGCTTTCTCCCACAAGCTGCCGCCAGCACAGTGCACCGCAATAAGAATTCTTTTGTCCTCGGGATCAGCCCGACGAATGATCCCGTCAACTTCCATGACCTCTTTCGGTGGCTCCTGGTCATGCCCGCTTCCGCCAGAGAACAGCCGGAACATGGGGGATACCGAAGGCCAGCCGCTCATTTCGTGCCGGGACCACTTGCCCCACTGCCTGAGACGCCACCGGGTGTAGGTCAGGATTTGGCTCATGTTAGGCCCCACTCCCGTTTCATCTTCCGCCAATGGGATTGACTCATTCCGCGAGGCCGACCAGCCCACCACGCGAATGATTTTCTCATTGCGGGCGTAGGCTTGCCGCCGTAGATGAAATCGGGCTTACCGCCACAATCCCACGCTGCCTGCATTGCCTTAACGATGTCTGCTTCTGTGATGTTCATTTGTTCATCCCATCCGCTATCAGACCGACGTTAGCCAAGGCGTAGCCCACAAACACAAAGGCCATGCCGTCCCTGCCGTCTATCCAGTACGCAACGGCTACACCGAGGTAGATCAGGGTCACGATGGCAAGCAGGGGACCGCTCATACGCTAGGCCCATGCCCAGAGGGGTACGTCAGCACCGTGCCCTTCGCCTTGACCTTTGACTTCCATTCCTCGTAAGCCTGCCGCCGCTCGGCTGAGGTCAGGACCGGATCGGACAGCGTGATGGCGTCAATCTCGTCTTGGAGCTGCAACGCCTTCAGCCTGTTCCGCTGCTGGTTCTGAAGCCGCTTGATGTCGTCTGACAGAACCTCACGAATCACGGCTGGCTCGCGGGGTTCCGTAAACCTTGCCCTAGCCGCCCGGTCAACGTAGTGGCATTCCTGCGTGCAGTAGAGCCTGGGGTTCTTGGCGTGGAATTCCGGCATGTGGCAATCGGGATTCGCGCACTTCAGCACCAGCATTGCCTTGCGGTATGGCGCCTTCTCGATCTTTGGTTTCTGTTGTTCCATGATTATTTCTTCTAGCCTTCGATCAACGTACTGGCTACGCATTTTCTAATGCATGTCTTTGAGTCTATCCAGCATCCGCTTGATGCCAGTCGGGTCAACAGCGTCCTGATAGCCAAGATAGATCAGCCACGCTAGCAGCAGCGTTGCGCCGATCCAGTGGCCGGTGGAGTACAGGCACACTATCGCCACAATCAATATTACTTTTGTCATTCCGCCCCCGCGTATCTCTCAAACTTCACACAAGGCCACAGGGCCGCTTTCTTCCACAGGACACACCGAAGCTCGCTCCCGCTCCATAGCGACCAGTGACAGGCTTTACAGGCAGGCTTAGTCATGCCACGTCACCTCACCACCGAATCTCCTTACGTCCTGCTCAAGCGCCCGCCGCTTCATCTCCCTTGCGTCGAAGTATGCCTGCCGGTACTGGTGCAACAAGCGCCGCAGGCCGAACAGCGAACGCCTTACCGGGGTCAGCTTTTGCTCTTTTACTTCGTATTCCATAGCGCCTCCCTTATTGATTGCATTCCATCAACGCTAGTTGCTTAAGCTGTGCTGGCTTCCAAAGCTTCCCTTTCCTTACCGCCGTGATCGTGTGCCTATCAACCCCATACTTCGCAGCAAGAACACCAACTCTTTCGGCCATATTCCGAATGTCGTTTATTGCCTCTGTAGACAATTTCCGATTGCCAATTTTGTTTTTTGGCAATCGAAGCGTCCCATGCCTCTTTGCGTCTTGCATGTTTTCTGAGCGAGTTCCATAAGCCAGGTTCTCCAGCCTGCTATCTAACTTGTCGCCATTCAGATGCCTGACTTCTTGGCCCTCTGGCGGATCTCCAATAAACGCACGAGCGACCAAAATATAAGTACGAAATGTTTTTGTCTTTCCGGCCTTGCTCAAAACAACGCAAGGATATCCAGATGCGTCAATTGCTGGCCTGAGCTTTCGCCATTTCCCGCCCTTCGATGAATACACGGCTCCATCACTCCATACCGTGTAGTCCTCGCAATACGAGGCTTTCGCATAGCGTGCAATTAATGTCATTTCTTCGTGTTCCACAATGCGTCCCTTATCCATTCAAGCGCCTTGCCCTTCTTGATGTGATCTCCGGTAACGACGATTAGTCTGTAACCGTGAACTGCTGCCAATGACGCCTTTTCTGCATCTCTACTTATCCCCGCCCCTGTCGAATGCGCTCCAGTTGTCCATACAGCGCCTTGGCACTCAACCAGCAACCGATGCTCAGGAAAGCCAAAATCAAAGCGAAACTTACGACCAGGAATGCAAGCGAACTCCCGAGTAGGAACAGGAAGCCCATCGGCCATGATTTGTAGCGCAAGGGCGTCCTCCAGTTTGCTTGCCATTAGTCGCGGGTCGAGACGATGAACAGCGCCACTCCGATCAGGCAGGCGAGAATGATCCACGTCATTTCTTGTCCCTCGGTGCCGTCGCTTCCATAAAGCCGTCGATCTTGTCCTGCGCGTCCACCAGGTCGCGCTTCAGGTCCATGATCTTTCGTTCCCGTATCGCAACCTGCTTGTGCAAGTCGGTAATCGCGTTGTCCTTGAGCGCGACTAATCGCCCGTATTCCGCGCACTTGATCTGCTGCTTCTGGTTGTCGTGCTGGTAGAACTCCACCAGTCCCGCCATTTCACGCAGCCGGTCGGCCAGTGCCCGCGACAGATCGCTCGGGTCTGGGATGGCGTTGACGTGGCCGATCAGCTCTAGCGGGTCCATGCGGGCGTAGAAGGTCATTCGTAAGCCTGCTTTGGTAGGTACTGCGTGGGAACTTGGTCGAACTGATCGACCTTGAATTGCTTGAGTCTGCGATTCAGGAAGCCTGAAACTTCACCGAGCCAGCCGTTAAAGTGCCGCTGCTTGCGGATCATCACTTTCATTGGCGAAGCCTCTGAGTACATCTGCGTCGTCGTCTGCCTGCGAACAAAAAGCACGTTGTCAGCGATGCCGCCGATCTCTCTCGCGCCTGCCACGTCGTTCAGGTCTGGCTCTTGGTCTGCGCTGATCGCCTTGCGAGGATGCGCGACAAGGTGGATGTGAACTCCAGTTGCGCGGGCCGTTGCCGCCATGAGGTTTGCAAACTTCCGTTGTCCCTCGAAATCGTCGTTGGTGATGTCGAGGCACATCAGGCTGTCGATGATCGCGTGCGTTACGCCGGGGCCTTCGGTGTAGCCCGCTCCAGGTTCTGCGCGATTGGGGATGATGCGCGGCTGGGATAGCATTTCGATAACGCCTAGCAATTGCTTGTGGCGTGCGATGCCAATCACGCCCCACAGCCGAAGGGTCGGCTCGTACCAGTCAAGGAACCACTGGAGCTGCTGCTGGCTTGGCGAGTCCGTACCGAATGCGACTCCCGCAAGCCTCACAATCAAATCCTCTGGGTCTTCCTCAAGGCTCGCAAAGAACACCCCGCTCCCTTGGTTCAGCAGGTGACACGCAAACTGGCGCAGCAACGTCGTCTTGCCGCTGCCTGGGTAGCCGCTCCAAATTGTGATTCCGCCCTTGTAAAACCTGATCCGCTCGCCAGCAGGGTCAAACGGGGCCGTTGCGTAGTTCGCCCTGCGCTCGTTGTAGCCCGTCAGGACTTGCGCCGCGTCCTGCTTCGTCAGGTCCATCAGGATTCGCGTGGGGGCTTCTGCGTCGCGACCACCGCGAACAAACAGGCCATCAGGCCGGATCGGGGTCACTGCGCTCATAGCCACTTAACCTCGCTGCCCTTGTCTGCAAACTTCAGGCCCGCGTCGATATGCGTGGCATCACGCAGGAACAGGCACACGTCGTCATAAACTGTCTTGGTCTCGTTCTGGCCCATGTGGTGCTTGGAATGCTTGTAGCCACTGATCGCCCGTTTCAGGTCGTCGGCGGAATAGTTCTTCAGGGCGGCGGAAATAACGCGGGTACGTTTGGCGTCTAGTTTCGCCTTCGGGTGTCCGTATTCCGCCTTCCAGTGATCGAAAACCCCGCCAGCCGTCGAGGAACTCGACATATCTCTTACTGTGTTTGCGTTTGCGTTTGAGAGGGGGTCAGCGGCGGTCTCCGGCGGTCTCCGGCGGTCTGCCATTCTCTTTGCATTGATCCCGTCCGCTGATTCCCTTGCAGACTTGGCTGATAAGCGGGCTTTTTCCCTGTATTTACCGTGATTTACAATCACCCATCCCCAATCCCTGTGAGCCTCAAGCAAAACCAGCCTCGCCCCATTGTTGTCTGCTGATCGGCTTCCAGGATCGGGCATACAGAACCGGCCCATGCAAGCCGTCACATCGTCAACTGGCAAACCAGTGATCCCGGCGATATAGGCGGCGGTCACATCTACCACCCCATTTTTGTCAGCCAGCGATAGCACGATGGGCCAAAGGCCAATGTCGGGCCACTTGCCGCAAAGGGTGCCCGTGGTGAGCGATTGGAACAGGGGGGTATAGCCGCTCAAACTAGGCGCTTCCTTGCTTCCATGTGCTTGACCTGATCCGGCGACCGCTGCTTAACGAGGTCCGTTAGAGCAATCAGGCAAATCCGCCGCGTGGCCTCGTCAGGGGCCGCTAGGAGTGCGCGGCCTGCAAGGTCAATAGCAACCTCTAGGCTCCGTTCGGTGGCGAACGGAACAGACCGCAGGGCCGTGCCATGCTTTGAATGGGCAGATGCAGGGGCGTCTGTTTGACCGTGTAAATCTTTCATTTTCTGGCCCCTGAAGGCTACTATGCAGCCTTGCGCGGACGCTTTTTGAAGTACGCGGCCAGCTTTTCCACGTTGCTCACGCCAGGATCTACAATCTCCCGGCGAGCTATTTTTTCAAGGGTTCTGATAGAAACCCCAGCTCCCTTCGCAACGATGGGCCACTGGCCTTTGTGGGCCGCGAGTTGTGTCAAGACGTAAGCGTGTATTGATTCCATAGGGCGCACCATAAACCCGTTCAGGAAAGAATGCAACCCCATTACGGGTGCACGTCACAAAGTAAAATAACCCGAAATAGGGGTTGACGGCCTCCCGCGAATGGGTTTACAGTCCATCCCATGAACACCGTACTTGCCAGCCTGTTCCTAGAGCTAGGGGTTAGCATCCACAGCCAAGTGCCCTGTGCCTGCCGCGAGGGTTACGACTTCTGGCGCTGGGATGTGACCGAGACCGTCAACCCCTACGGCAGCGCCGTACTAGGCTTTGAGCATGAGTTCAGCCGCAAGTTTTCCGCCCGCGTTTTCGTCAGGCACGAAAGCGCCATTACCGTCAACGACTACGGCACGGACAGTGCTGGAGCGTCTATCACTTGGCGTCCGTTTCGCAAATGAAATCTCGTTTCCCAAAGCAGACCCCGGCCAGCGTGCGGAACTGAATGTTAATGGAGCAATAGCATGATCCAACGAATCACCAACCGCGTAATGCCCCCTGCCAGCTACGGGATCGCCGCCACCTACAAGGACTGGCTCCGGGTCAACCGGGAGCCTCTGTGGATGCGCTGGACGTGGGGCATGGAGAAGGGCACCCCTGAGTATACGGAAGCCGAGAAAGCATACGACGACCACTATGCGGGGCTGACAACGGACTTTACCTACTACGCCGAAGTCCAGTTTGACCTGTACATGGACGGGCTGGAGGATCAGCCGACGTGGGATGAGGCAGTGGGGCCGATTGAGTTTTGGGGGAGTAAGGCATGACCTTCCTCTACCTTTTCACCGCCCTTGAGGTTGCCTTGATCGGGGGCGGGTTGATGGCGATTATTGCGAAGGAAGTAAAGGAGTACCGCAACCGTGGATGAATTCAACAACCTGTTCGATACGAGCCGTTTCCTGAAAGTCATGGCCGATCTTGAGACCGGCAAGGACGAACCAGAGCCGCACCAGTTCAAGCGCACTGCCATCGTCAGCGGGATAGATCTGAATGATCCGGCCATTCGAGCGCAACTGCATGGACCCGGACCTTTCCACCTGGTTGCAAATCAAGTCACGGACGCCGCGCTGTTCAAGGCGAAGGCAATTGCGATCTGCGAACAGTGGGAAAAGATTTGCAAGGACATACCAGACCGATATGCGGTCGCGTCGTCCATCAAGCTTAAGATCATGGAAATCAATCCGTGAACAAGCTATTCATCCTTGGCGCCTATGTGCAGGCCCCGCTAGTCCGTGAGACGAGGCTAGTCAGCGACCTGACCATGCCACAGGTGGGCGACCGTTACGACGAACCGGCCTACAAGCGCAACCCTGGCTACGTCCAGCACGCGAGGGACAGGTACAGGAAGCGCAAGCCGGGGAAGGTCTGCGCCTTTCTGAGAAAGCAGGCCGGTTAATGAAATACAGCGCCGCCTATCACCGCCAGTACCGCCGCGACCGCAAGCGCGGGATTCTGCGCCGCGAAGTGAAGGCGCGGACGGCTGGCGATGTATCGAACGTGCCCTATGGAGTGAGTGAAGAATTCAAGCGATTCGCGCAAGCGAGGGTGTATGGATGAATTGACCATTGTCGCGCTACGGACTGCGGCTAACGCAATCCCGTCAGTACCTGAGCGGTTGACCGCAGATCAGGAATGGCGCGACTACAACGAGGATTTGGCCGCATTCTGGCGGCTGGCTTATTACTGGATTGAGTTCACGACCCGCTGCGGAATGTATGCGGACATTGACGAAGGAATGCAGATTATTTCCGAAGTCGAGGCGCGAACATGAGCGACTGGCGACAACAGGAAGAATGCGAAGAGCATCGATGGACCTTGGAACGGGGACTAGCCCGCATGGAGAAAGACGTGGAGCGCGGTTGGGCGCTACTCGAAGAGTTGGAAGCCGAAAAGCAGGCGGCTAAACCTGCACAACCTGAACTGGAGCATGAACATGACTGACATTAACGCAATGACCTTTGACGCACTCGTACCCAGCAATTCCAAGTACCTGAGCAAGGGCGACGTTGGCGAGGATGGCCTAATCCTCACGATCAAGGGCTTCCGCATGGAGACTCTGAAGGGCGACGAAGGCGAAGAGGACAAGATGGTGATGCACTTCGTCGAGGACGTGAAACCGATGGTGGTTAACCGCACCAATGCCCAACTGATCGGCATTGCAACGGGGGCCAGGAACGTCGGCGAGTCCAAGGGGAAACAGATTGTCGTTTACAACGATCCCACTGTGGGCTTTGGCGGCAAGGTAACGGGAGGCTTGCGCATCAAGCGGATCGCAGGCGCACCGAAACCCGCTGCGGGCCGTGCCGCTGTGGATGACCTCGGCGACCTCGGCGCACCGAACTGGTAATGAAAGTTCTAGTCCGCAAGACCGTGCAAGGACTTCTAGCCCCAACCGACGAGGCTGGGGCGGAAGCCTTGAAGAAGTGGAAGGCCGGTGACGAACTATGGTGCGAGTTCAGGCTGGCCCGCTTCCCACGGCATCACAAGCTGTACTTTGCTTTGCTGACCATCGTTTACGAGAACCAAGAGCGATACACCAGCTTTGAAATGTTCCGCAAGGCCGTGCAAGTCGCGGCAGGGCATTTCGACATGATCTATACCGTCAACGGGGAAGGCGTTGTGTCCACGAAGTCCATCGACTACTCGTCACTGGATCAGGTGGAGTTTGACCGGGTATTCGGCGAAGTGATGCGGGTGTGTCTGGACAACTTCATGGAAGGCGTGGATGAGGCGGAACTGAGGGCTGAGGTGGAAAGACATGCCGCGTAGTTACAACTTTAAATACGAAGATCGATTCTTGAGAAATGTTCTCATCGAGAAGAGCGGATGCTGGGCATGGACTGGCTCAATATTAGGGAACGGGTATGGCCGAATTTGGCACAAGAACAAAGCCAAGTTGGTTCATCGGTTTTCGTATGAATGGCATGTTGGGCCTATCCCGCCATCACTCCAGATAGATCATCTATGCCGGAACCGTGCTTGCTGCAATCCGGCACACCTGGAGGCCGTAACTGGCCGAGTCAATGTCCTTAGAGGGAATACGATTACTGCTGCCAATTCAGTCAAGACGCACTGCAAGCGTGGCCATGAGCTTGCCGGGGCTAATGTCTATTTAAACGCTGGTCACCGCGTTTGCCGTGAATGCCAAAAGATGCACCAGAAGGTTAGCCGTGATACGGACGAATACCGCGCAAAACACGCTGCTTATGAGCGGGAACGTCGCCACAGGAAGGAAGCGGCTGACGCAATGGCCGAGCGTGCGTCCATGTTGGACAAGCGAGCCGACAGCCTGCGCCAGTACCTGCTGCTCCAGTTTCAGTTCATGGGCAAGACCCGGGTGGAGCGCGGCCCGTTTGCGCTGGTACTCAAGAACAACCCGCAGTCGGTTGTCATTGACGACGAGGCCGCGTTGCCCGCCGTGTACATGATCCAACCGCCCGCCCCGCCGCCGACGCCGGACAAGAGGGCCATCGGCGCCGCGATCAAACTGGGCGTCGAGGTTCCAGGCTGTCACGCCGAGGTGTCGCAGCGTGTGGATATTGTGTTGTAGGGGCGACTATGAATAAACAAGACGATAAAGCAGAAGCGCAGCGGAACAGAGTTCAATTGGAACTGGTAGGCCTGCGGCGGGCGACGGCGCATCTTGCGGCTGTAAATCTTCTGCACGCTTTCGATACTAATAGCGGCATAGATTGGGCAAGGTTGTGCGTTGCGATGCAGTATGCTGGCGGGTTTGATGCCCTTAGAGCAGCGCAGAATATAAATGACGGAAATGATTCCAGTTACGTCAATACCAACATAGCCGACTGAGATGGGGACTAACCCGATGAGCTACTACAGGATGGCCGGTGCCGCGATCGGATGCATTGGCTTTGGGGTGCTGGTCCTTTTCGCGGGAGCGCCCACCGCAATAGGCGTACTGCTGGCGATGTGGGGCAACAACGTTGAGCGGAGTGGCCGATGAGAGATGAAACCATAACAGACTACGAGTTGGCGACAAGGTGGGGCGTGAGCACCCAAGCCCTGTACCAGCGCCGCCGCAAGAACCTTGGCCCGCCGTTCAAGATGGATGCCGGCGTGCCACGGTACAGGCTGGCGACGGTTGTGCAGTGGGAGCGCAAGGGCAAGCAGATCCTTCCGAGGAGGCGCAATGGCTAGGTTCAAGGACGTCAATTGGGAGCTGGTAAAGCTCCAGAATGGCTCAATACAATCATGGGAGCAGGCGCAGCTCGCCGTACTCATGGACATTCGAGACGAGATGAAGGCGCTTAATAAAACGCTGGCGTTCTACCGGGTGCAGAATATGGCCGACGCTATGATTCGAGCAGAGCGGCGAATGGCGAAGCACTGGCCGCTGCGGGATGTGAAGCGCAATGGATAGCCCCGCCTCGGTGCGTGCCTGCCGCTACTGCCACTGGTCGTCCAGCAAGTACGGATTCCTGTGGTGCACTCTGAGGCACTGCAATGCCGTGGAGCCGTGCGACAAGTTCGAGCGTGCGCCTGGGAGCGACGATGAGTGAGCAAGCATCCCGGTCTCAAGAGAAGAGGCCCGAGGAAATAACCGTGGTAGGGAACCAGCTAGAGACCAAGCTGGGTGATGGGTGGACCGTTTATGGCCGCATCTTAAATGACAGGTCTTTCGAGTGCTTCATCGTCAACAATGGAGTCGAGTACTCGTTTCGAGTTTATCAAGAGACTTGGATAGCGATACAGCGGATCTATCAGGCTCTTCAGTTTCAGAAAGAAGTAGCAGAGCTAAAATCATGAGCAACCTGACCACAAACCCGGTATCCGCTGAACTGCGGACGCTGCGAAACGAAATAGTGGCCGACGATGACGGCTACGAATCCGACCACATGGCTTTGTGCCGCCGTGCCGCCGACGAACTCGACCGCCTCACCGCCGAGGTCGCCGAGCTGCGGCGGGAGCGGGATATGTGGTTACAGGTGTGGGACAACGTGAAGCTAGACAAGCCCAACCTACGTGAGGACAACAAGCCACTGGCCGTCGCGGCTTGCTACGGCCTAATGAAGTTAGAAATGGATCGCATGAGAGAGGCGCTAGTCATGTCTGTAAATGCCATGCGGGAACCGTTCGATGGTTGGAAGGGTGAAGTTGAAGCCCTTGCGCTTGCCGCCGCCCGCACAGCATTGGGAGAACAGCCGTGACGCCTGAAAGACTGAGGGAGCTGGCGCGGGTGTGCGCCATGTGGCAGAACAACATCAATCCGTGGCAGTCAGTAAAAGAGATTGGCGAGGCCCTCCGCGCCTACGCCGCCCTGCTTGAGGCCAAGGAACCTCCAGAGGCGACAGGTCTTCAGGACAAGATCGCCCGCGCCTACGGCTATTTGTGGCACGTCAACAATTCCGGCGTAGGTTTCCAGTTCTCTCCGGAGAAGGCCGCGCACATGGCTAGGCGGGTTCTGCGTGACACGCTTACCCACGAGCAGCGCGGGAATGCCATCAACATGGCGGCCACGGAATTGTTCGAGATCATCAGGAATAGTCACCATGAGTGAGCAAAAAGACAGAACCGTAAACCACAGCCTATCAATGATACTTGCGCGGGCTAAAAGCTCGGGGGCAGGTCGTCGGCTAGTTGGAGGCGAGTGGCTGTTCAGTCAAGACGAACTCGTGAGGTTTCACGATCTGCTAATTGCCACTGGAATGGCAGAGGCAGCAACGCTGTGCGAGGGCGAAGCGGACGATTTTCGGCGAATGGCAAAAGGTGCGCCTAACCCGATGTACGACCACAAGGCCGATACAGCCCATGACCTTGCGGCACTGATCCGGGCGCACCAGCCGAGGGTGAGCAAATGACAACATCCACAGTCTGGAAAGCGACTAATTCTTCATACGGAGATACCTGCCACTTCGGGGACCATGCAGCCGCCGTGGCATGGGCGAGAGGCGGCGATGTCGTGCCGGTGGAAGTTCAGCACTACACGCCCCCTGCTCTGCATGTGCCGAGAACGGGTCTGCTTGCCGAGGCGGTTCGCATGATTCAAGGCTATCAACGCGCCGGCTGGCTTACTAACCCCGCCGCTGGCGAGCAAGCCAGAGACTTCATTGCGCGGGCCTCTATCGAACCGGGAAGCACTCACCCCGACACTACCCGCCTGAACTGGTGGTTCGTGAACGTAGTGTTTTCTGGCGACGACGACGAAGAGGAGGGGGAGATTATCTACGAGGCCGCGCTATGCGAGACACCGGCTGAGTTTCGCAAGTTGATTGACGCCCATATGGGGGACCCGTCAACGAATGGAGAACAGCCGTGAAAGCGCTGCACATGGAAGATGACGGATTGAAGCCCTGCCCTTTCTGCGGCTGCGATGGCATTGAAGGGCCGTTCCCGCACAGCCAGCTTCGTCTTGTGTGGGTGACGCGCTGCGGGAATCCATCGTGCGAGGTCGAGCACATGGCGGACTCAGCCGAAGAAGCCTGCGCCCGTTGGAATCGTAGAACCCCTCCAGAGACGACGGAGGTCGCCGAGCTGCGGCGGGATGCGGAGCGGTATCGGTGGCTCCGCGATCATTGGTGGCTTGACGACAAGGCCGATGCTACCCCGGCCCCGATGATGAACGCCCAAAGTCCTGAACAATTCGATGCGGCCATCGGCGCAGCCTTGGGAGAACAGCCGTGAACGATACAAACGTCGGACTCGGGATGGTCCCACACCGCACGAACTGCGGGTGCGATGACTGCTGCATCAATCGTCTGCGGGACGAAAACAGCGTATTGCGCAGGGCGCTGAAGTCCATGCCTTGCATGTGCACGAAGTACGATGCGTATCCCGGCGGACCAGTAATTACGTGTGAACCACGGTGCTCTCGTTGTGTAGCACTGGAGCGAAAGACATGACCGACCCGCTCACCACAAATACGCTGCTCGACGAAGCCGCCGAGTTCGTTGCCGAAAAGCAAACCGGCTATTCGCTTGTGCGCCAGCTTGCCGACGCCATCGAGCGCCTGATCGCCGAGCGCGACGATGCGGAGCAAGCGGCTGCCACGAATCTGCATATGGAGCAGCAGGCAAAGCTGCAACTGGCGACCGTGATTGCAGAGAACGTCAAGCTGACCAAGTACGTACAGAACTACTGCACCGTAATGGTCGCTGCTGCTGAGGAGATTGCAGAGCACTGGGATGCCCACTGCGACAAGGAAGGTTACGGCCCTTCTAACCTGATGTACCGCCTTGAAAATGGCATTCCAGGTGAATACGGGTACACGGCTGGTGCGTTTGCGAATCTCAAGGCCGAGCGCGACAGGCTGCGGGAGGCGGTTACGCAGTGGTGCGATTGGGTAGATGGAAAGCGGACTGACCTGAACTATCAGAAAGTTCGTGATGCTTTTGACGCCGCCCTCGGAGACCGCACATGAGCGACTACGTACTGCCGTGGCATTGCCTGAACTCGGTTCAGCACGAAAGCATCAAGTTGCTTCTTGACGCTGCAAAGCGGGCGCACACAATCGACGTTGTGATCCTCAAGGACGGCAAAGAGTTCATCTTTCAGGCCGACTGGCTTAAGAGCTTGGTCCCTGGCTCAGCGCGAGAGATATACAGCAACACCACGATGGCCATTCCGATGCAGTGCTCGCGCCATAATGGACACGGCCCCGAAGGCGCGTACTGCAAGCAGCACGCAAAGCGGTTCGAGACATTTTAGGGGGGATAGCACATGGTTATTCACATGCAAAAACGATGGAGATTGAAGTGGCGTCGAGATCCTGACGCAGGCCGCGTCCTGTTCATAGGTCCGTTCGTATTCAGCATCGACATGCACGCTCGGCCGAGATCCACCCGATGAGCAGCGTGACCGAGCTGGATAGTAGGCGTCCGCACGTAACCGAGCGCCAGCGGTGCCACAACTGTGGGCACGAACAGATTTCCGTCCATCGCGCCGACGTGAAGATTGAATGGTGGTCCTGCGGTAAGTGCTTCGAGTACGCCTGCAAGGCCGTAGAAACTATCTCTTAGCGGAGGAACAGTTCAATGATTACGTGGATCTTGATTATTTTCGCCCACGTCGGCCCGCTGGCTGACGGGAACAGCAACGCGCTTCAGTCTGTGCCGGGGTTCGCGACACAGGCCGAATGCACCGCAGCGGGAGAGGCTGCGAAGTCGCTGGCATCTGGGACGACGAAGATCATCCGGGTTACCTGCGTCAAGCAGACCCGCTAAGAGTGACGGAACAGGTCTGAATTGCAGAGAGTGCCATGAAAGAACGCCCAATCCTATTTAGCGCCCCAATGGTTAGCGCGATCCTAGCCGGCGCGAAGTCGCAGACCCGGCGCGTTGTGAAGTGGCCGGCGTGGCTTCTGGCGGACGACTACGACAATGCGGCGCTGGAATTGAGATCGAGCCCGGAGATTGCACTGATGCAGGACGGGCGTCCTATGCGCCGGTTTCGTTGCCCCTACGGCCAGCCAGGCGACCGCCTGTGGGTGCGGGAAACGTGGGCCGTCCCTCACCGATATGACGGGCATGGCCCAAGCAACATCCCGACTCTTGATGTGCGCGTTCACTACGCCGCGAGCGAGGACCGAGGCGGGCTGCGCTGGCGGCCATCCATCCATATGTGCAGATGGGCCTCCCGCATCACGCTGGAAGTGACGGGCGTCCGCGTGGAGCGGTTGCAGGAGATCAGCGACGAGGATGCCAAGGCCGAGGGCGTGGCGGATCTTGGCGAACGTCTTCTTGGCGTGACCCCTCATCGAGCGCGCTTTTTCAATCTCTGGGAATCCATCAACGGCCCCGGCTCGTGGGACGCGAATCCGTGGGTCTGGGTGATTGAGTTCGACCGGCCCACCGCTTAGAGCATCCGCGACATAGGAACCTGACCATGCAAGCCGACGACAAGCCCCGCCTGGTGCGGGTGACTGATCCGGCTGAGATCGAGGCCGTGCAAGCCGGCGCCGGTGGCGAACTCGGCTTCCCCTGCGGCCTGACCGACGAGGCTGGCAACTGGTGGGCGGATGCGACCGAGCTGGCCAAGTGGAGGGCTGGTGCGGCAAGCTCAGCGCACAACACAGGAGCGGGGGAATGAGCGCCTATCGTGAGCGATTGGCAGACGTGATACGTGCCGAGGTTGCTGGCGTCGATCTTGAGGACATGGGGCATGAGGTCAGGATAAATGCCATGCGCGAGGACGGGACGATGTACGCGGTTGGGTATGTGTCGGCGGCGCTGTGCTATCAAAACCCAGTCGGGGCCGCGCTTGCTGTTTCCCGCCTGAAGTTTGGGCGAGATAGGGCATCTCACAGCGCACTACCTGCCCAAGCCGACAACCCACCCCTGAAGCGCGGCTAGTTGTTCTGCGTCGGCTTGGCAGGCTGCGGCGAGTCGGGTGAGCCGTTCAGGATCAATTCCATACTCTTCAGGGCGTTCAGGCTCCGGGGGGGCGTCAGCAAGTCTTGTGACGGTAACGGATACTTCTGGGATACGACGACGGGCGATGATTTGCAGCCCGCGATTAGACTCACGAAGAGAATCAGCGTCAGCTTGTAGGGTAAGCAGTTTGGCTTGGTAATCACGGGATGCCTCACGGGTCACTTGTTCCTGGTGTTGAATCTGCCTTAGCTGTTCCTCAAAGCCCGCCACAGCCTCCCTATGCTGCGCTCGCTCCACGGCTAGAGCCTCACGCACCGACAGCCATCGCCACGCTGTAAAGCCGCCTAATGCGGTCACAGCGGCTGTTATCAAAAGCAGGTAGCGCGATAACCCAAACGGCATATTTTTACCTGTAATGCTCTCTTTAGAGGATAAGCGGCGGGAATGTGCCGTTTATAAGTTATGACTTACATTTTGAAAGGGAATTTATAAGCTATAGCTTATAAAGTCATGGCTTCATCAAGTTGTCGGTCTTCTTGGCTGACCCAAGGCTCGACCCGAAGTAGTACCCGACTACATCTTTGAACGCTCCTGCCAGCACTCCGACCAGCACTAGCAGGACTTCCCTGACCCCTTGGGCTACGTCTTCAACCCCCGTCAGTAGCAGGTAGATCGTGCCAAAGAAGGCGCACAGGATGGAGATACAGATCAGAAGTTGAGCAATGAAGCCCACCCGCTCAAGTACGCTTGTCATCTAGCAGCCTCATTGCGTAGTCCAAGTCCTTTACAGCCCGCCTGAGTTCGTCAAAGCACAGCGGGAGTTCGTTTTCTTCCATCGCCAAGCGGATAGCCTCAAGGCGGTTACGGGCGCTCTTGATGCACTGCTGGGGGGTACTCATGCCGCCTCCAACATGCTCACGTTGAAGGTCGAGCGGCCAATTTCGCCGTGTTCGATTTTGATGCGAGCCAAGAATTCTTCTGGCATCAGCGCGTGCTTTGATAAGTTGCACTTCTTGCATGAAATGCAGAGATTTACTAACTCATGCCTCCCGCCACGAGAGAGCGGGACAACATGGTCTATCTCAAAACGAGAACCGCAATCCTTCCCGCACCAAAGGCATTCCTTCGGTTGCAGAAGTATCCATTTTGAAACCTCGCAATTACTCACTCCAGATGCAATTGCGGAGCGGCGCATCGCGCTATTAGCGGAACTAGCTGCCTTCGCCCTATGCGGATACTTCGCACGCCATGCTGCGCATACGGCTTTAGCCTTATCTGGATTTAGGCGCTTCCATTTCCTGACAATGGATATATATTTTTCTCGGTTTCTTTCTCTCCATGACCGAGCCATGGAGTTCACCTTTTCTCTATTTCTTTCTCTCCATAGAGACTGCCTTGTAACAGCCTTATCTGGATGCCTAGCCCTATGCTCCTGCTGGGATATCCTCATGCAGGATCGGCAATAGTAATGAAGCCCGTCGGCCTTTCGACGATTCTTGCAAAAATGGGAAATAGGCTTTAGCAGGACGCACCTGCTACACTTCTTTTCAGCCACGATGCCCTCCAACAAGGGTGTTTTGGTTAGGGCTTGGATGGCGTTGATGCGCTGTCCAAGCCCGAAAATTATACATCAAGCATGCTGACATTGAATGTGCTTCTACCCATTTCCCCGTGCTCGGAATGGAAGCAGATTGAGGTCATGTCCCGCCCTGCCCTGTACCCGGCAGCGTTCGCCCAAGCGTCGGCGGGAGCCAGCGTCCTGAAGGTCTCCCACATGACCCCCGGCAGCTCCAATTGCTTCCGGTTGTGGACGTGGCCGGTTAGCCAGTAGCGGAACTGCGTCTGTCCCCATAGCTCGGGCTTGTCTGCCGCCATGACGCCAGATAGCTTTTCAGGCTTGCCAGTGTCACCGTGGGTGACCCCGATCAGGACTTTGCCGAAGTGGTGATAGTGGAACTTGCCGGGGCCGGTCTCTATCGTCACGCGGGGATTGCGCTCGTACAGCAGGGACAGGGACAGTGACAGCCACAGGGCGCCGATGTCGTCATGGTTACCGCAGGCTGATATGACCTTGACTTGGTAATGCACTGACAATGCAGTGTCTATACAGGTCCGCAGCATCTTGACGCCTGCGCGGATCATGGCCGCGTAACGGGTGTCAACGTCCAGCGTATTGCCTGAACGGGAGGTTTCGTTCTTCAGGTTGTCAACGTGGAAGAAGTCTCCCAGATTAACTATCAGGGCTTGCTCGCAGGCTGGAGCCTGAGATACCAAATAAGACATGGCCGAGGTCAGCAGGTTGTCGGCTATCTTGATGTCATAGTCCGCCCCGGTTTCCTCTGCCCATGAGTACATGGCAACGTGGTGATCGCCAATTGGGTAGACCGTCATCAGGTCGCTGCGGTGCGGTCCTTTCGGAAGCGGGATGCGCTTGACCGGCTCCGTGTCGCTAAATACGTCCTTGAGGTAATCCGCCCACTGTTCAGGAGAGCGATTCCCGGCCTGTTCCTTGACCCATTGCAGCTTAACCTCACCGTCAGGCCCGTACAGAGTGGACGTGCCCGCAATCGACTTCGGAGCGGCTGGCTCAATGCCCATATCCCGCGCCGACTGGACCCGGCTATAGAACGTGTTGCGCGGTAAGCCGACAATCCTTGCGCCCTTGGTAACGCTGCCCCCTGCGGCATTCAGGGCGTCTATTGCGGCTTGCGCCGCCTCTCTGCTTAACGGCTTATTCGCCATGCTTCCCTGTCTCTAACGCCTGTGCCAACAGGCCTCCGAACTGGTCAACGTGCTGCTCGTTGCGCCAGAGCTTTGAGTTCATGTAAAACAGAATCGCGTGAGTGAGTTCGTGGGTGTACGTGTGGACCAGCTTGGTCTTGGGCTGGCGCAGCAGAACGATAAGGTTATCGTCAGGGACGAAGAACCCGCAGCAGTCCTCCATGTCCTCGTGCTTTTCTGCCAATGCCTCCCAGTCCCGCTTGCTCACAATGCACACCTTGATGGTGTGCCCCATGAGCTGGAAGGACTTGGGGATTCTCACTTGATACCGTCCCGCTCCTGGCTGTAGTGGTTCCCGTCTTTGAACCGCCCGCCCCACCTGTTAAGCGGATGCAAGCCTTCCCAATACTCGCCAAGGAACGTATGCGCTGCGGTGTCTTGCAGGTAGTTGCCGTCCTTGAATAGATTGAGGTCTATCGCAAGCCTGTTCTTGTGCGCGCTGCGAGCGTGACCGTAGCCTTTCGGATCGCCGATCATCCCGAATACTCGCGGGTCTCTGAAGCCGTCGCCGAGCGTGAGTTCGTAGCCCATTGCGTAGGCGTAGCCGATCAGCCTCGGGAGTAAGCTGACGAACAGGCGCTGTTGCTCCCCGAGAGTCACCGCCGATCCTCAATTAATTTGTCTATTCTCCCTTCCAGTCGGTTAATCGCGCCAACAATGCGATCCTCTCTCCCGGTAGCCTCGCGGCGCATCGTGTCAAAGGAATCCTTTATGTCGGCCTCGTGGCGCTGGAAGGTCGGGCGTGAGACTGAGTTAAGCTCCAGCTCCCTGACCTTCTCTACAAGCTGAGTGTGGCTGACCTCGCCCTGCTCTATGCGCTTATGGAACAAGCGGACCACCCAGATAGCGACCGCACCAAGGGCAGAGGCCAGCCCCTTTACGATGTCCCACAGAGTCAAGGATTCCTGGACCACACATAGCTTCCTTCTTGTTAGGATTTTTAGCGGGCATCATCTAAAGAAAAAACTCGACTACTTTTATTTCCCCACCGTCCGCCTCTTGCCATAGCGGAGAAGATCCATCACCCCAAGTCCAAGAAGCAGTTGTGCCGCCTGGAGTCGCGTATGTGGCATCAGCAGAAGCAAAACGGCGCTTACTCCCGTCCCCTGCCGTAACCAGCACTGACCTGAAAAAAGACTGGCTTACGATCCCCATTTCAATATAGAAATCCAGCCCGACGAAGGTTCTTATGGCTTGCAGCGTGGTTCCTCTGTACGCTTCAGGCGATGCCGTACCAGATGCGCCACGAA
>Ga0181363_1000031_pt1 | contig 40305 bp, 58 predicted proteins | sample Fa13NDMLBSN_FD_130109 | JGI IMG/M metagenome (GOLD analysis project Ga0181363, IMG submission 130109) | Freshwater viral communities from Lake Michigan, USA - Fa13.ND.MLB.S.N | ecosystem: Environmental > Aquatic > Freshwater > Lake | place: USA: Michigan | collected 2013-09-23
CTAGCAAATATGGCAGAACTGGCAGATCACGCCGCCTCTCGCTTGAACATGCCCATATGGTCCGCAAGGGCGGTTAAGCCGATAGCCAGCACGTCAAGCGAATGCGGCGGCGAGCCGTGCATCACCCTTTGCACCTCGCGCAGCGAGCGATACGAGTAGCGCCGGATCGCTGTCACCACCTCGAGGTACTCGGCCACGGCGGCCTGCGCTTGTTCCAGCGTCATGCCGCCTTCGCCCGAACCTTGGACGAAGTCCCTCAACTGCCCGGCCGTCACCCGGGGAGCCCGGATGGCAACCACGTACCGGGCATAGACCGTTCGGGCGTAGCGGCCTGCGTGGTACTGTTCTTCAGTCAGTCTGGCGGCCACCCTATCGACCGGGCAGACTTCCTCACGGGCGAGCCTGTAATCGCCAAATAGGGCCTGTCTGCGGGCGATGGTTTCGGGCGTTGGCTCGATCACCTCGCCCCGAGGTGTTTTCCGGCGCTCGATTTCCGCCTCGGTCGGACGCAAGCCCCCTGACGGGTAGCGTGCACCTGCTTTGCGTGGTCGCCCCAATCGCCCCATGATGGCTACTCGGCCGAACCGTTAAGCGTCGTCTCGACGAACGTCACGCCGTCGAGGAACGACACGGGCGCCAGCGTTTCTGGCTGGTCCTTGACCATCATCAGCGCATCGTCCGCTTTGGCGAGACGCTCGGATGCGGCTGTGTGTGCGTCGGTTGCGGTCATGTACTCACGGTTTGCCGTGATCTGAGCAGCGCGGGCTTCCATCTGCACCGCGAAGGCGTGTCGCACTGCGGCGCTGGCTTCCTTGAACTCGTTCAGGGCGATCTTGTAGGCGTCGGTCATAGGTAGCTCCTTGGGTTGTTAGGACAGTCGCCGGGAGACATCCCCGGTGACGTAGGACCGCTTGCGCTTTGTTTCGGGCGGTCGGGGTACGCTGGTTACATTCTGTTCTGGCTGCTGACGGCCTTTGACCGCGTAGGCGTTGCAGCGGTCCTGGTAGGTTGCTCGAGGTGCTCGCCAATGCGGCGAGGCTTCAGACATGCACATTGGGCGCAGGGCTCGCAGGTGCTGGCATCCCTCGCAGGTGAGGCGCTGGACGAGCTGGGCGGCTTGGGAAGCAGCCTGCTTCACATCGTGGGTGTGGTTGCGGCGCGTGGTCATTCTGCCCAGCTTTCACAGGACCAGACTTCGCTTTGGCGCTGTATATCTACCGGCCAGCCTGTGTCATCGGTGAAGCTGCGTTCTATGAACAAGACGCGGTTTGTTGGCTGGGCCGTGTAGTACCCATTCCGAAGCGCCATAAACATGAATTCCTTGGATTGTTCAGGCTCTGCGCTGAAACCGTCCTTCATCGGGCAAGCTGTGAACAAGTACTCGCCTAAATGTTCTTCCTCATCCTCTCCGCGCCCGCATTTGACGCGCGCCTCCAGGCCTTGCAGGTACGTGTAGCGGACGAGCGAGAATTGGTCGCCGTAGCAGTCCCAATGCTGGGCCATATCCAGAAGCCAGCCGTCGCTGTCGTCTTGAGCGTTTTGCAATAGCGCATCCAACGGGATGTCACGCACCACGGCGCCGCATTCCAGCATTATGTGACAACCCCATGCGCGACCGGGGTAACTGCGGAGGCCGAACCAGACGCAAGGTTCTGTGCCGGTTCCAAATCCGTTGCGCGTGTAAAAGCGCTCTACGTGGCAGTAGATGTGGCTTGGGAGGCTTCCTGAGCCTGTGCAGAGGGTCATGCGAGGTACTCCTTCAGGAATACCTCAACCTCGCCCACGCTTCTGCAAACGCGGTACGGCTGCTGAGACTTCGCGCACCAGTCGCGGAAATCCTTCTGCGCAAGCGACAGCGTGCCGCCGAAGCTCTTGAGTTCGATGTAGATAGGTAGCCCGTTCGGGCGCAGGATCACGCAATCAGGAACGCCAGACTTCACGCCTTGCGTCTTGAGCTTTCCAGCGACAGCCTTCAGCCTGTGACCGCCGTTCGGGCAGTGATACCAGCGCCAGTCGCGCGGCAGCTTCAGGTCAAGCCAGGCCGCGACTTCTGTCTGTATCTGTTCCTCGCTTTTGTAGGTTGCGAGGTCTGCGGCTGCGATCCGCTCTTGAGGCTTCGGGCGTTCTGCGCCTAGCGCGAGGTCTGCGTTGTAGCTGCTCATGCTGCCACCGCGAAGCGTCTGATCTGCGCATCTGCGCGGAAGGTGCGAGCGCGACGGCCCCTCTCGGACTTGATCGGATCGGGCTCAAGGCCGAACTTCTGGCAGGCGAAGATGGCTGTTGAATAATGCAGCCCGCCGAAATTGCGCGCGACGCTTTCGTAGCTCACGCGGCCACGGAAATGCTTGTAGCACAGCGCCATCGCCAACTGTCTGCGATGCGAGATATTCCACTTGCGCGAGCGGACCAGCAGCGCGCCAGGCTCAAGCTGGAAATGTCGCTCGACGTGTCTGCGGATTTCGATGCAGCGGTACATGCCGGCCGTCTCTGCGAAGAGGCGGTTGAACTCGGTGAGGTCGTCAGTCGTTTCGATTGTTCCCAGCCCGTCAAACACGTCATGCTCCCTTTTCTAGTTGTTGGATTTCTGCCGCCATCGCGTCCCGCTTGCGCAGGCTGCTGTCAGCGAGTTCGGGATACTTGGCCGCGACACGCTCGGCGGCTGCGAGTTCGTCACGTAGCTGCTTCAGCCGCTTGGCAACGTGGTCGATGCTGACGGCTTCAGGCTCGTTCCCGCCGATCAGGTCTGCGATGTGATCGCGGATCATCAGGCGATGGTCTGTGTGTTCGTCCAGGCGTTCGACCAGCTCGCCCCATGTCGGCCACCACTTGCCAGACCAGCCCGCGAGGACATGGCGAACTACGTCGGCGGGATACTCGCGCAGGTGAGCGGCGTAGGTGGACACCGTCAGTTCCGCCCTGCCCGCGCTGTCCGTGCGCTGGACGGTCTTGACGCTCAGGATGGCAAGCCATTCCTCGAGGGTTTCCACGCTGGCCGGCGCGAGGCTGGCGTTGATGACTTTCAGCGCTGCGGGCAGGTCAGCCGACGCGGCGATATTTACCGTCAATGACGTCGGACGCTGCCGGAACGTCGTGTCCCCGTCCTGCGTCGTCGGGAACACCGTTTCCGTTTTCACGAAGCAATCGACGCCGTAGGACAACATCCGCGACAGTGCTGCGCCCGTGTTCGCTGAAGGCAGGCGAGCCGTGATTTCCGGGTGCATTTCGCGGCTTGGGGCGCCGGTCGAGATAGCTACGGAACCAGTTTCGCCACGTCCCGCGCCAGTCGAGTTTGCGGCCTGCGGCCCCCGGTTTGGCGGTCCAGTAATCGCGGAACTTATCGGCTTCATTTGAAATCTCGTGATCGCTGATGGGTTGTTTTGCTTTGAAGGCGATGCTTCGGGCGTCCTCGCCCCACTCGTCCGGCAACAGCCAGTCGTCGGGGAGCGATGTTCCCCGCGAACTTCGGTTCTGTTTTTCGGGAGCTTCAGGCTTCGAAGGCGCTGAATTTTTCGGAACGCGCTCTATAGAAGCTTTAGCTTCTATAGATACTGACGGTTCCTGACGGTTAGTGACATGACGCCAGCTTCCGGAGCATTCGACACTTTTTGCAGGTGCATTATTTGCAGGTGCAATTTCTGCCGGTGCATTCTTGAGCTGTTCCAGGTTGAGAACGTAAGCGGTTCTGGAACCATTTCCGCGCCCGAGATGCTTCGTTGAACGGGTGATGAAACCGTCAGCCTCGAGGGCCTTCAGGTGATGCGCCAGCGCCCGCACGGACACACCGCATTCATCAGCCAAAAGGTCTTGAGACGGCCAGCATTTCCCGTGTTGGTCGGATCTGTTCGCAAGCGTGATCAGGACAAGCTTGCGGCAGCCAGACAGGCGGGTGTCGCGCGCGTCAATTACCGCTGAGACATGCTGGATGCTCATTTCGCGCCCTTCTTCGTCGGCTTGGGAACGGCGCGGCCGGCAGTTGCGGGGCCTGTTCTCAGCTTTGCGTCAGGGAGGTTGAGGCCGAGAATGTCCCGCGTATGCCGGGCTATTTCCATGCTGAACCCGGTGACACGCGCGAAATCATTCAGCGTCCTGCACTTGGAAGCGATGGCGCGGAATTCGTCGGCGCGTGTCTGGATTTCGGAGGTCATGACTGCACCGCAATGCAGGGCGTCACGAACTCGCCGTCATTTCGTGCGTTGCTAGCGGGGCTGGTCATGTGATCCGAGTTCCATTCGGAATGATTGGCTGGCACGTTTGGCGAGCCCGGCGTTCACAGCGCCGGGTTCGTTTTGTTTCAGGTCACGTTCGGAGAAGGGTCAGCAGCGGGGCGCTGGGGTCCGGGGGGGATTGGGACGCCCCGCTGCTGTTCGCGCGGGTTGGGGCGCGCGAAACTGAATGAAATTCCCGCCGCAGCAGTTGGGCGTGGGGGATGGGGGTGCGCTGCGGGGGGTGGCCGTTAGGCCGAGTCAGGATGCGGTGGAAATAACGAGGATTACGCTCAGTGAGCCTTGACCCTGACTTTCGGCTAGTCCTTTGTGCGAAACCGTACACAGAGGCGTGATCGAGTTGGGGGAACGAATGGCCGAGAGCGCAAAAATCGTCAGCCGGGCCGAGCAGAGGTTCGACCCGGCGCTGGATCGGGTGATCACGGTGCTGTACGGGTTGACCTCCACCGGAGAGGTCGGCGTTCTCGACACGGTCGTTATTACGGTCGAGGCGTTCGTTCGGTCGTTCGAAATGCAACAGCGGACGATTGAACAGATCCAGCGGCACAACGCCGAGCAGCACATCAAGAGCCTGCCCAAAGGGCGGCGCCGGAAGGCTCCCAGCAATGTCGTGGCGCTGAAGCGGGGCTGACATCAGGCCACCGCCGAGCGAACGAGGGTGGCAAGCTGAACCGTGGGGAATAGCTGGGTGATCTTCACAGCCAGCTCTAGCGACGGGCCTTTGATCCCGCGCTCGATCTCCGACAGATGGCCCGGCGAAGCGCCGACAATGTCGGACACCTCTTGCAAGGTCATATTGGCTTTACGGCGTGCATCTGCTAACTTCATGACGCCATGTTCGCCTGAAGCTAACACGCAAGTCAAGCATAAAGTTAGCGTTCAGGCTGACGACATGCTTTTCGCTGGGAGCGAAAATGGGGCCATGCGCAAACAGCCCCACCCGTTCTTCCTGAAGCAATGGCGCCAGCATAGGGGACTGACGCAACAGCGTCTGGCGGACAGGGTGAACCTGTCAAAGCCCTTCATTTCCGAGATGGAGCGCGGGAAAAAGGGCTATAGCCAGGAAACGCTGGAAGCCTTGGCAGAGGCCTTGATGTGCGAACCAGCTGACCTTATCATGCGCGATCCGACATCCCCCGATCCGATTTGGTCGGTCTGGGACAAGGTGCCAGCTACTAAGCGCAATGATGCGCTTCGCGTGCTGGCCGCGTTCGCAGAAGATTCGGCAAAAACAGGGACGTAACCGGCCCGCAGCTAACCCGGTAACACTTCGTTGGCAATAAATGTTAGCTGACCGCTATCTTTGTCGTTGACTGCCATGTTCGCCTGTGGCTAACTCTCCCCATCAGCCCACACGGGCAGGGAGACACCGATGACCTCCATCTTCACCGACTACGGCTACGGCGGCGAAATCTTCACCACCAACAAGCCGGACAAGTTCACCACCATTCGCGACTACGATCCGTCAGCGCGGTTTGTGTACCTCGCCAGCCAGCACATCGAAGACATCCGCAACCTCACCAGCCGTCTCGACTACGCCGCTGAGCGTGCGCAGGCGATGAAGGCCCGTGAGGAGAAGCTGGAGGAGCTGAAGCAGGCGGCGGCGAAATGCCAAGCCGAGTTGGCTGCTGTCATCGCCAAGCTCTGCCGTGAGCCGGACTTCGGTTCTGAGGTGGCAGCATGAGCCGCCTCCGCACCCGCAAATTCTACCGCGATGACGAAAGCTGCGTTGTGGTGACGTATCGCCAAGCGCCCTACGTGCCGGCGAAGCTCTATGGCCGTCCCGAGGATTGCTACCCCGCAGAGGGCGGCGAGGTCGAGCTTCACAGCGTTGGCCGCGAGAATGGCGACCCGGTTTTCATGACCGACGCTGAGGAAGACACCTGGATCACCGACATCATGGAGAACCCCGACGAGGACGACGGGCCGGATGCGGATGATCTGCGTGATGCGGCTCGTGATCGGGAGATTGGACAGTGAACCTCACAAAGCACGACCTCACAGAAGACCGCGTCGAGACGCTTCACAGCCTGCTCGATGACGCCGCGAAAAGGGTCGGCCAGCAGCGCCTTCAGATTGCGAAGCTGAAAGCACTGCTCGCTGACTGCGCCGAGTTTCTGGAGCCCTACTCCGACGTTTCAGACGGCGCTTACGGCGACCCCGTTCCGAACGCTGCGATGAGCCTTCTCAGCGAAATCAATGAGGAAATCACATGATCGCCCACGTCGAGATGCTTCTCGCCAACCGCCAGCCGCACGAAGAGAAAGCAGGCGTCCGGTACACAACCCTAGAGGGTGTCGTCGCTGAGTTCACCCGCAAGATGCAGGCGCTGGAAGACGCACAGGACAAGCTGTCCCGCTGCACATGCGACCACGCGCCGACGTTCGCCATCGACACGCGCCGCGACAAGCCCCTGCACGCAATGTTCATCGCGCGGCGGCTGGATCGAATGCGGATGGAGGACGCGGGCTGATGTGGCGCTTCAACGATCCCGTCAAAGTCACACTGTCACGCCAAGAGGCAGGCGCACTCCGAGAGGCGTTGCTGCTCCTGATCAACGAGCATGAAGACGAGGTTGAGGCCGGGCATCTGGACGCAATTCTGAAGCGCATGATGACACAAGTGGAGCGCAAATGACCGCCCAGATCATCTCATTCCCCACCACCCCCGCCCGCATCGCAGCAAAGCGCATAGGCGCAAGCGGTGCTGAACTCGACGCGGTGGCTGCGAGCATCGAGGAAATCGTCTGCGAGATCCACCGGATTATCGCTGCGGACAACGCGAAACGAGACAGCTTACTGAAGGATTGGAAGCCATGAACGCCGTTACGAAGCATGAACCGAGGGGCCAGGTTGAGCCCATCGTCTCAGAGAATGCCGCCGTCATGGCGATCATCGAGCGGGCAGCACTGAACCCCGACGTTGACGCCGCGAAGATGGATCAGCTCTTTGCGCTGCAAGAGAAGGTTCTATCACGCAACGCCCGCACTGAATACTTCCGCGCGCTGGCGATGATGGCCGGCGCCATGCCCGCCATTGCCGAGAATGGCCGGGGGCACAACCAAACCAAGTACGCCAAATGGGAAGACATTCAGGCCGCTATCACTCCGGTCCTCGGGCAATACGGCTTTGCCCTCTCGTTCCGCACGAAGGTTGAAGACAAGGCCATCCGCATCACGGCCATTCTGGCGCACCGCGAAGGCCACACGGAAGAGAACGAGCTTCTGCTTCCCGCCGATAACAGCGGCTCCAAGAACGCCGTGCAGGCTGTCGGCTCGTCCATCACCTACGGCTTCCGCTACACGGCCTGCGCGCTGCTGAACATCCAGACGGGCATCACGGACGATGACGGCAGGGCTGGCGGCGGCGATCCGGAGCCTGACGAGGATGCCGTGCAAGCTTTCGTCGCCAAGGTGGACAAGCACAAGGCCAGCCTGCCCCGTCTGCTGAAAGCGGTAGGCGCTGAGACGATCCACGGCCTGACGCCTAAGCAGCTCAGGGACGCCAACGGCAAGCTTGATGCCTGGATCATTGCGAAGGCTCCGACCAATGATTGAGCAAGGCACGCCAGAATGGAAAGCGCAGCGCGTAGGCAAGGTCACAGCCTCGCGCGTTGCGGACGTGATCGCCAAGGTAAAGACCGGCGTATCAGCCTCGCGCGTCAACTATGAAGCGCAGATCATCTGCGAGCGCCTGACTGGCGTGGCTGTCGAAGGCTACACAAACGCCGCCATGCAGCACGGCATCGACACCGAACCGCAGGCGCGATCCGCCTATGAGTTCATGCGCAACGTCGATGTCGTGCTGGCTGAGTTTGTTGACCATCCCCGCGTGCCGATGAGCGGCGCAAGCCCTGACGGCTTCGTGGATGATGACGGGCTGATCGAGATCAAATGCCCGCAACAGGCTGCGCACCTTGAGACGCTTCTCAGCCGCAAGGTGCCGGCCAAGTACGTCACGCAAATGATGTGGCAGATGGCTGCGACGGAGCGCAAGTGGTGCGACTTCGTATCGTACAACCCAACATTCCCGCCGCACCTGCAACTATTCGTGGAGCGGGTTCACAGGGACGAAACCGTCATCTCCGAACTGGAACGGGAAGTGCTGGCGTTCCTCGCTGATGTGGATCGCAAGGTGTCTCAGCTTCAGCCGAGAGCGGAGGCAGCATGAGCCGCGACGGGGAGAACCGCCCTCACTCCGAAATCTACCGCGAAGCTGCGGAAGACTGGTGCGACAAGGACGCAGCGGCCAGGATGCTTGAGGAGTGCAAGACGGCGTTCCTCGAAAAGCGGAAGAACGATCTGGACCCGGATCTGCCGGATTCGCACCGCGAGCGGATCGTCAAGGCGTCGGAGGAATGGCGCGACTATCTCAAGAAGATGGTCAACGCCAAGACGGCTGCGAACCGGGCGAAGATCAACCTGAATTACATTGAGATGCGGGGCTGGGAGCAGCGCTCTACCGAGGCAAACCGTCGCGCTGAGATGAGGCTGACGTGACGACTGACACGCTCCTAAAGCCAGAGAAACGCAAGCCGCTGACGCGCGTGCAGTTCGCAACGCTGATCCTCGCTCAAGAGGGCCGCTGCGGATGCGGATGCGGGAAGAAGCTGCAAGCCGACCGGATCATTGACGAGCATATCCAGGCGCTCGATTTCCTTGGCTCTAACGATCTGAGCAACAGGTCACTTTGGGACCGCGATTGTTCAAAGGCGAAAACCGCGCGCGATCTGTCTGCGGCTGCAAAGGGCAAGCGCATCAGAGGCGAGACAGGGACCGGCCCGAAGAAGGCAATCCCCAGCCGCGGCTTTGGCCGGATGCCGGAAAGCCGCTCGCCGTCGAAATGGCAGAGCGCGGGTTTCCGCAAGAGCGACAAGCTTGTGCGTGGCGTCGATGGCAAAGTGAGGGAGCGGAGATGAGTGCAAGTGACAAGATCGCGCGGCTGCGAGAGTTGCGAGCCAAGGCGACGCCCGGAGCGTGGCTAGCTGCTGCTAAGCCGTCCAGCATAGTTGGTTGGCCCATCGTTGCCCCGCGCTCGCCGGGCGCGATGTCGGTTTGCAACGTTCACACGGGACACGAATACAGCGCAGCCAACGCCGCCGCCATCGTCGCCGCGATGAACTCGCTGCCCGCGCTGCTGGAGTGTGTCGAAGCCGCGCAAGCGTTTCATGACGCCGTGTTCGAGCACGGCTTCGCGCCAGAAGCCAACCCGCAACAGATTGCTCTGGCCCGCGCCCTTCAGGCGCTGGCGGGAGGGGGTGGGGAGTGAAGTTCGCTTACGCTGATCCTCCCTACCTTGGACGCGGAGAATACTACACCGCGCACCATCCAGAAGCGATGATCTGGGACGACCCCGCGACCCATAAGGCGCTGATTGACCGCCTGCAGGCCGAGTACCCGAACGGCTGGGTGATGAGCCTCAGCGAGCAGAGCTTGCGGGTCATCCTGCCCATGTGCCCCGAGGGCGCGCGTGTCTGCGCATGGATCACAGACCGTCCGCGCTTTGCCGGCAAGCCTGTCCCTGTTCGCCGCCATTTCGAGCCCGTGATCCTCATGGGCGGGCGCGATTACGATAACACCGGCAACCGCACTGGCGACTTCGTTTTCACAGCGCAGGAGCCGACGAACGAACCGCGCTATCGCATGGTCAAGGAAGACATTCGCGCGGGCAAGACATTCCTCGGGCGCAAGCCGCAGGCGTTCTGCCGCTGGGTTCTGGATTTGCTCGGCGTGCAACGTGAAGACGAGGTTGTGGACCTGTTCCCCGGAACGGGAGCTATGGGACACGCCATCGCTCAGCGCCTGCAATTAGAGCCGCAACCGTTCGGCCTTTTTGCGGAGATAGCGACATGAGCACGAGTGAGATTGTAGCAACGCTCAAGCGATACGAGCGAGATGCTGACAGCAAGGCAGCCGTGGCCGCACGAACAGAAGGTCTGGAACAGGCTGTCCCGCATCTGGTGAAAGACGCCGACACCCTCCGCGCCGCAGCCGCTCGGCTTGACGAGCTGGAGCGGGAGAACGCGGCGCTTCGGAAAGAGCGGGACTACGCCGTCAAGTGGGGCAACCGATCGCTCGACAGCGTGAAGGAAGTTATGTGGCGCTACGAAGACGCGCTGAACCTGATCGGTAACAGTCTCGTCTGCGCGCCGACCGATTATGCCGAGCACAACGCTAGCGAACTTTTGCGAGCTGGCAACATCGCCCGCGCAGCACTAGCGGGGAGCGGGGAGAAGTGAGCACGTTCGCGCTCAATCGACGCCAGGCTGCGGAGTTCGTCGGGGTGTCCCCAACGACCTTCGACAAGCTCGTTGAGCGCGGACATATGCCCAAGGCGCGGCAGTATCCTGAGACGCGCCGTCTGTTCTGGCTGCGATCCGAGCTTGAGGAGACGCTTAACGAATTGCCAACGGTCGAGGCTAACCCTTACGCTGGGGTTCGCCTGTGAGGCCGGATATGGCATCGATCGAATGGAAAGGCATCACGCGGGACGTGAGCCGTCACGGCAAGGTGCGCTGGTATTTCAGGGCGCCGGGAAAGCCACGGATCAGGCTGCAAGGCGAGCCGGGAAGCGAAGAGTTCGCCCTTGCCTACTTCGCCGCCCGCAATGGGGAGGCCATCCCCGCCCCACGCCAGACAGGCCCGCGACGGGGTACGTTTGGCTATATCGTGCGCCACTACCTGACGAGCCGCGATTTCAAGGCGCTTGACCGCAAGCTGACGCAACGCCCACGGGAAAGGCTGCTCGAGGCGCTGGACGAAAAGATAGGCCACCTGCCCGCAATGATCGACCCGATGACGATCCGGCTGGGGGTAAAGACGCGGACCTATGCGCAGGGCAAGGATTTCCTCGCCGCGCTGCGCGCCGTGTACCGGCTGGCCTGCGATGACGGGCTGGTCCCGTCAGATCCAACAGCAGGCATCAGGCGCAAGCCCAACGTCACGGAAGGCCACAGGACGTGGACGGCTGAAGATTGCAAGGCTTATGAGGAAAAGCACCCGCTTGGAACGCAGGCGCGCACGGCTTACGCCATCGGGCTATACACAGCCCAGCGCATATCGGACGCCGTGAAGATTGGCCGGCCGCATGAGCGCGATGGACGCTTGCGCTTTGTCCAGGCGAAGAACGCAGGGCGCCGGCCCGTCGCGATCGACGTTCCGATAGCGCCGCCTCTCAGGGCCGCGCTGGACGCATGGCAGGGCAAGGGCCTGACCTACCTTGAGACGGCCTACGGCCAGCCCTTCGCCACGGGAAAGGGGCTACAGAACAAATTCAGGGAATGGTGCCGTGAGGCAGGAGTTCACCCTGATTGCAGCTTCCACGGGCTTCGGAAGGCCACGGCGGCACGAATGGCCGAGGCAGGCTGCACGCCACATCAGATCATGGCGGTACTCGGCCACAGCACACACCAGCAGGCCGCGACCTACACCGCAAAGGCTCAGCGGGCGGGTCTGGCAGACGATGCAATGGGGGCTGTTTTTGGCCGGTCTGTCTCACCCATCCTGCCGGGTGCGACAATTATCAGAAAATCTCAAGCAAAACAGATGCTTGCAAACCCGCTGGCAGTCCCTAGGGGAAGAGACAAAGCGTGAGAAGTCAAAGTGCTACGGGCAAGGGGCGACAATTCTCGCGCCACGAAGATTCAAGGCGTCGCCATGCGGTCTGTCGCACCCTGCTCCCTGACGTGAACGCGCACCGCTGAACTCGGAACCCACCTAGTTCCCGCCTGTACGTAACAGGTCCAGTCCCGCCACTCGTAAGCGAAGCCTGACCTGTGCCACCGCGTATGGCATTCCTGAGCCATCCCGGTGAGCCAGATACCAGACGCCACGAGCCCGGCGACAGCCACGGATAGGACCGCGAACATCGCCGGGCTGGGACGCATGGACTAGAGGCTGACCTTGGGGCGGTTCGGATACATCAGGTGCCAGCAGAGCAGGTAGACGCCGACCAGCGCGAGGAAGTCGAACATCACGCCGAGGTCGAACCTGCCGGCGATCATGTCATCGAACGGGTCAAGGCCAATGAGGCGAACGCCGATGATCCAGGTTGCGAGCAGGCAGTAGAACACGGCTCGGATCGAACCCCAATCCGTCTTGCCGTCCTCACGAACAATCTTGAAGCCCATATGCACGTCCTCCTAAAAGCTGCGCAGAATGGGCAGCGGGTTGAGCGGGTCAGACGCGGCAGATGCCAGCGTCAAAAGTTGTCGGGCGCAGATGGTCACAAGCGCACCAGAGCGCGTTATTGTGGTCGCCAATCTGCTCTGCTGTTTCCAGCGTCAGGATGTCGGCGCGCGAGATCAGGATCGCCTTGCCCGTAGAGCAAAGCGCCTCCTTCCACACGGCTCGGTCAGTCGCGATAATGATGCTTTTCGAGGGTCGCGCTTCCGTCTGGCAGGACGCCAGCAGAGGTATGGCCGCGCACAGCGTCAGCCTCAGCAATGACTGCATCGGTATTCTCCTGAATGTTGGTGACAACTTCACGCTCGACTTCGGCGGCTTCCTTGTCGCGCTTGGCGCCCTCTTCCTTGCGCCCGCGATGCTCTGCCCGCATGTCCACGAACTTCAGGAAGATGATGGCCGCGAGAGCCCACAGCACCCAATCCGGGATGCGCTTGAGAAAGCCCCAGATGCCAGTCCCGATCGCTGCGATGTTCATTTCAGCGGCTTCTTCGCTTTGTGCTGCCCGTACTTGTAGAGCGCGAACCCGATCGCCACGACGATCAGCCATGTGATCAGCTCGCGGTTGCCCTCGTTCGTGACCCACGTTTGCGCGGCCTGAGGCAGCAGGTTCGTTGTGCCAAGCGCCGTAACCGTCAGGCCCCAGAAGCGTTTGGACATCACCATGTCCTTTGGCTCGATGCTGGCGGGTGCGGCATCCTTCGGGAGAGGCAGCGCGACAGGCTTAGCCTCCACCTTCGCCGGCACAGAAGCAGGCGCCGGTCGCGCTGGTGTCGGCTGGGGAGCCGGGACAGGTAGCGCGACCGGCGTAGCTTCCGAGGAACCACTCGCGGAAGTCTTGGAGGCAGGCGCAGCCGGTGCTGGGCCGGGCAGCGGCACCGGCTGGCCCGCCTTGCCTGCCGCCTCAATCACAGAGGTCGGGGGCTCAGCTTTGATGGGGGTTGAGAGGACAAGCTCAGTGGGCAAGGGCTTGGCGCGCATCCGAACATGCGCCAGCGTCGTGAGCCCTTCCGTGCTGATGGAATCGCGCCAGACGCCCGTGGAAAGCAACTTGGCCTTTGTCGGCAAGGCAACGTCGTTGTCTTTCGTCACGTCGCGGGGGTCGTAATCGAGGAACACGAGCCCGCCCCAGAGACGCCGTCTCAGCAGGCCCCTGTGTGCATCCTGGTAGGGATACCACTTCTCCTCCGCGCCAAGCTCAATGCGCTCAGCGCCAGTCAGGTGATCAGGCGGGATTGCCCACCACTGCCCGCCGCTCTTTTCAACGTCCCAGCCCTTCGGCGGAAGCTTGACCGGGCCGCGCTTTGAACCAGAGCCATAGACGAACTCGGTCATTGCGACAGCGGCATCCTGCCACTTCTGAGCGTTGATCGCAGGCAGCAGCCGCGACGATCCACTGAGCGTTGTCTCACGGGTGTTGAACCGGAAACTGCACAGCACATCAAACTGGTTCTGCGTCAGCGGGACCGTGACGTGCCTGCGGACATACTCCTCGCAATACTTGGCATTGAAGCCCAGCAGCTTGCGCCGGCGCTCAGGCAGGTGTTCGTCATCGGGCAGCGTCTCGCCTTGCTGGACCGGGCGCCCATCCTCCCAGAAGCAGCAGCCATCACCGATGGTCCACTGATTGCTCGGGCAGAGATAGGCTTCCAGAGCGCAACCGTCCGCTGTCTGGCGACAGTCCGCAGGCGCGTTTTCGAACTCGTCTATCTCGCGATAGAACCATTCGCCTACGGTCAGATGGTCGTTCATGCCGCCCTGCCAAATGATGCACCAGCCACGTCAAGTATAGGCTCGCCTGACGGGCCGATCTCCACGTCAAGCTGCACGTCTTCCGGAGCCTCAGCATCGATCGGGATATGATGTTCCCAGACCACGATGTTCTCGCCAGGCTCCTTGGAATCGCCCTGCAAGAGCTTCAGCGTCATGACGGACTGGCCTGCATCGCCCCGCGGTCGAAGCCACCACGTCGCTTTCGTGCCGTAGGCCGTCCCTTTGCGAACGATCTCGGTTGCCACGTCTTCCGGCTTGTCGTGCGTCTCGATCGAGAAGCCGTGCGAGGTGATGTTCTCGATGGTGATGCTGGCGAGCCTGCCCTCGCGGATGCCTGCCTTCACGGCGGCTCCGAGCACGACGGCTAATTCGGGGTCAACGCCTGAGGCTGGAGCCTTCCCGAAGAAGTGAGCAACCTTCCTCTGGATCGATTTCACGCGCGTCTGCCCGCCCACGAGAATTACGCAGTCGATATCATGCACGGAAAAGCGAGGGTCTTTCTCCTTGGCTTCAGCCATCGTCCGCGTCATCGCGTCTTCAATGTCGCGCAGCAGTTCCTTGGTCGCCTCGTCCATGTGGTCGCGGCTGATGCGCTGGATGACGTGGACATCCTCGTTGGTCTTCTTGTCGATGTCGATGTCCTCGACGCGAAACTCGGTGAGGTCGTCTTCCGACAGTCGGCGCTTTGCAGCTTCAGCCTCGATAAGCAACATGCGCTGCGCGTCTGGCTGCGTGGCAAGTGCGGAGTTCTCGTGCTCAAACTCGTGCAGCGTCATGACCAGGCTGCGGAGACGCAGATCCCAATCATCGCCGCCGACAAGCGCCGCGCCGTTTGTCCCCAGAACCCGGAACAGACCGCCGCCGATCTCAAAGGCTGCGCAGTCAGTCGTACCAGCCCCAACGTCCACTACGAAGATGCGGCTGACCTTCTCGGCTTCTTCCTTAAAGCCATGCGCAATGGCCGCGGCAACCGGCTCGTGCAGCAATTCGACTTCTTCGAATCCCGCCATCTCTGCCGCTTTGCGCAGTGCGTTGCTCTGGGCGATATTGTAGGCGGAAGGTACGCAGATGATGGCGTTCTTGACCGACTTGCCCAGCTTTTCTTCAGCCGCTTCCCGAAGATGGATCAGCACATAACTGACCAGTTCCTCGGGCGGATAAGTGAACCCGTCATAGCCTTGATAGGCGAGCATTCCGGTGCGCTTGCCTTCCGCATCGACGCCCTCGCACATCTGCTCCGGATAGGCTTCCTCCGGGTTGTAGACGGCCCCTAGCTGGCGCTTGAAGCTGGTGAAGCAGTAAGGCGAACGCGGTGAACGTTCACGCGCACGCAAGGCGCGCTGGCCTACAACCACTTCCCACGGATTTTCGGGGTTGTCGGTGTGAACCAGCATGACGGCAGACGGAACCAGTTCCGATCCGTCGATCTTCAGGACTTCCGGGCCAAGAGGTCCATAGATGGCAACTGCTGAGTTGCATGTACCGAGGTCAACAGCGATCCAGTCAATCATTCTGCGGCAACCTTCATGGCTTGGGCATTGCTGCGGTCAGCGAGGATGAGCACGCGGTTACGCGCCGCTTTGGCTGCGGCCTTCTTCATGGAGGAGTTCTTGCCGCCCTTGCGGAGCGCCTGGTTGGCGGGCGCGGGATCAACCAGCGTCAGCGGCTCAGGGATTGGCTCTGGTGCGGGTTCCGGCTCCGGGGGAGGCTCAATAGCCGCGACAGGCTCAACCGCGACAGGCGGGGCCGAATAGGCGGCAACCGCAGCGTTGGTTTCTGCGATGATCCGCGCACGTTCCTGCTGATGTCGAAGCGCCGCCAGTTCGTCGGTCCAGTCGCGGTCGCGTTGTGCGTCCTTGGAATTGATGTCGGTGATGAGCGCCCACAGGCTGAGAGAACGGGCGCCCTCAAGAACGCAAAGCATGATGATGAGCCAGAGCCACGCCCAGAACGCGGCGTTTGCCTTGTCGGCTAGTTCGATCTCGGACAGCCTGCGATCCGTGGTGGCCTGCTGGACGGGGCTCGCCTGCCCCGCCATGAGCCCGTCCTCACGCGCCTTGAGGGTGGCAAGCTCAGCCTGGATCGCCTCGCCGCGCGCACGCATGGCGCTTTCCGTCTTGTCTTGCCGGATGCCGTCCACGCTGCCGAAGTATAGGCCCTGAGCGAGCAAGAGGCTTTGAGCCTTGGAGATACCCTCCGGCGACATGCTCGCCATGATCTGCTGCTCGGTCTTCAGTTCCGCGATCTGGACGCGGACGCGCTCAAGCTCTGCGCCGGTTCCTGAGATAGCTGCCTGCTGCGCCGTGCCGAGTGTCCCGGCTTCCTCGCCTGCAAGCGCCGCCTTTGCCTGAAGCGAGGCAGAGCTTTCCGCGAACCGCTCCGGCCAGACAACCTTCGCGCCGTTCTCCGCATTGTGGACGCCGACAGCGGCAAGGCCAATGAAGATGAATGCGCCCGCAATCTTGCGCCACATCGTTGATGCGGTGAGCATACGGATGAACGCGACGGTCGCCAGAAGCTCTGCACCGAGAACGGCTAGGATTAGGCCGAACGTCGGAAGCGCTGACAGCCACGTCCACTTGGCGGTTGCGACGATGCCCGTGACAGACAGCGAGGCAAGGCCAACCGTGATGATGACCACCGCGAACAGCGCAAACTTGCGGGTCGCGTCGGCCTCGTTTTTGAATGCAAGGAAATTGTCTAAGAACTTGCCCATGCCCAGCCCTCTCGTTCGCGCTACATGCGCGCGGTGGTTTCCCAGAAGACAAACAGCGCCCCGAAGATGGAAAGCACCGCTCCAAGGATCAGAAACAGCACCTGTTGGCGCGTCTTCTTTGCTTCGTTCGCCGCCATCTCCCGATCGCGCGCGAGCATCAGTTCAACTTGCGCCAGAAGCGCATTGGACTGGTTCTCATTGGCCGTGGCGAAGTGCTCACGGACCCCTGATAGTGCATCACGCATAGCCGTCTCCCACTCGCGTCGAATCTCCTTGATGTCTTCATCACTCACAGCATCGCCAAGCTTTTCGCGAATGCTGTCCAGCGCGCCTTCAAAGCGTGACTTCAGGACTGAAACGGCCTCTTGCAACGCTGCGATTTTTTCCCAATCGGATCGCTCGGAGGAGCGTTTTTGCAGCTCAAGCTGCTCCTTCAGCAGAAGTTCCATTTTGCCCAGCCCCTTTCGAAATCATCGCTTGGCTCCCACCTGCGCAAACATGCCCTGCACACGACTGACGAGGTTCTCGCGCCCGAAGTTCTCATCCACCGTTCCGCGCAGACGGCGCAGCCTTGCCTTCTCGGTGATCAGCTTCTCGGTCCATTCGTTCACCCGCTCGGGCGGGACTGTGCAGAGCGCCAGTTCAAGCGACTGATCGGAAAGCACGGTTGCCATATCCAGAAGCTCATCGACGCCCAGCGTCATGCGCTCAACGGCCTGCTCCAGCGTTTCTTCACCCGTCATGAGCTGGACGAAGTCGTCCGGAATGCCAGGATACGCCCCCACCTCTCCCCAATCGCTCATGAGCGCATCAGGGGCGGGAAGCAGCGGGGCTTCCTGAAACACCGATCTGTCTCTGGCTTCCAGTTCTGCGACACGGGCGCGGAGGGCTGCTAGTTCTTCATCGCGGGGATCTGGAATGGGGTCAGCCGTCTCGAAAGTCTGGATGGGTGCATCAGCCATGCCGCCGCTGGCCCAGATGCCCGGTCGTCTCGGCCTGTTGCGAGGGGGAGGCGCAGACGCGCCAAGCATCCGCGCCATATGCTCCGCATAGTTGTCGAATTGCTGCTTCGGTGTGCGCGTCATCACAGAACCTCCGCTTCGGCGCCGAACGCATAGAAGCTCGCCCGCGTAGCGCTGGCCGATCCGGTGTAGCTCTCGAATTGAATGTAACGCCCAGCAGCGGTGTAGTAGTTGGCGGAAACGTTCGTCCACACCTGCCCGTCTGGAAGCCAGACGATGATGCGGTCCTCGTGGATTTCAGCGGTGAGGGAATACTTCGTCGCCCCGTCCTTTGTCAGATCGCCGTTGAGGTAGTTGACCGTGGTGGCTGACAAGCTGTTGTCGGTATAAATCCCGATATCGACCTTTGTCTCAGTCGCCACGATATGCAGCGAGCCCTTGCCGACGCGGGTAAGCCCCGAGCCCGTTCCGGTCGATGCGCCCGCCGTTCCAGTGATGTCATCAATATCGCCCAGCCCGTTCGGGTTGGAGATCATCACAGCAGAACCGGAGTTTGCGCTTCCCGATGTCAGCGAGAACGTCATCGACATGCGGCGAGGCTTCAGGGCCGTTCCTGCTGCCAAGCCGATATGGGCGCCGAGATCGAGGCCCGAATAGCTGGCCCCGACACTGTCGCCGCTGTCTGCTGTCGTCGCGACGGGCTCGCCGTCCGACGTGGTCGTCCAGCTCATCAGCTCGATCTGCACGCCCTCGGTCGTGGGCATCCGGGACAGCGACGTGTTGGTGATCATGTCCTTGCCCGTGGACATATCCACGACCATAGTTGCGCGGCCTGAATCGTAAGCCATGTCTACTTCTCCCCCGCCCGATCCGCCGCATCCGCAGAGGAAGAGGACTGCCGCTCCAATTGCTTTAAACGCTCGTGCAATTTCCATATGTGGACCGCCTGGATTTCGACTGTTTCAATGAGACGTTGGACCCACGCGCCAGTCGCCATTCCAGCCACCGGGTTGAACTTGTCCTCGTTGGGCATGGATGTGAGGTGGCGCTTCTCCTGCCAGTGGCGGGAGTAGCCCTCGATATCGAGCGGGTCGTATTTGCCGCCGAGACGCGCCGCGAACTTGCGCGCCGGATCGTGGAAGCGCGCCTCGATGCGCTCGTCCTCTACCTTGCGTCGAACGGCCTTGCGGGTCGTCTCGCCGGTATCGGGGTCATCCTCGTCGATATCCTCGACCAGATAGCGCGCAGGGTGGACGCGATCAGGGACTTTGGTATCCCACTTCGCCATTCTGACAGCGCCATCCATGGCAGCGTCGAACACGTAGCAGGACAGCAGGACGTTATCGTCATAGACCGCCGTGAAGTTGGCCGTGCCGAGGCCCTTGTATCCGCCCGTTGCGCCGGGTCCGTAGACGCCGTTTCCGATCTGGAGCTGTGCCGCAGCCGTCCCGGCGACTGTCGCAAAGATGGTCAGGTTTCCGTCTTCCGAGCCGTTGGTTGCGTCTTCGATGATGGCCCTGATGTCAGCAAATGAGGTTGTGTTGCCAGCGCTGTCCTCACCCTGAAAGTTGAGGACGCCGATGATGTCGTTCGCTGCGGGCGTGGCGCTGTTGTGATAGAGCCGCGCGACAGGGCCAAGTGCGCCGGCGTCATCGCTCTGGAAGTTCAGGTCCGAGAAAACCTGAATGCCCGCCTCGAAAACCTGAATGTCCTGAAAGTAGTTGCCGCCCTCGATATCGCCGCCGATGCCGAACCCGAGCGCCGCTTGCGTGTGCAGCCGGTCGCGAAACACTGGCGGCGCGTCGAACGTCCATTGCGCACTGATCCGCATGGGAGCGTTGGCAAGCGGGACGGCAGACGAAGACATGCCCACCGCGAACAACAGCGGGTTGCCCTTCTGCTCAACGTCCTCTTGCAGAAGCGTTGAGAGGCCATCGCCAAGCCCGGCGACGGTTCGTGCAATGTTCGGATAAACAGACATGCGTTCTCGTTCCCGTTAGGGTTGGGGCGAATGGTGGGGAGAGGGATCAGGACGTCGTGGCGAAGGCGGTGAAGACAGGCGCGCGGTAGGCGGTCGTTGCGCCGCTCACCGTGGTGGATGCCGCTGTCTCGATGGTGCAACTGTTGTAGTCAGCCGCTACCGCCGTCACGCGCGTTGAGAGATTGGCGCTCGCCACGCCCGCGCCAGTAATCGTGATATAGCAGCCGGGGTAGACCTTGCTGACGGTGTTGCCGGTAAGGTTCGCGGTCGTGGTCGAGACGCCGATATCAACCGAGGTCGTGACGCCTGAAAGCGTACCCTCGGTCCCCGCCGTGGTGACGATGTAGCCGAAGATGGTCGCCGTGCCGGGGCGCGTGCGTTGGAGGATTTGACCAGCCAGAACCGTTGCGCCGCTCACATAGCTGGCGGAGGTGTTTTCCCCAATGATGCGGTGCGTGTTGTTGGTCTTGGGTGAGTTCGTGTTGCGCTCAACGGTAGGCGCGGACCTGATGAGCCACGGCGCAGACGGGCAGATCGACACAACCGCCGACGCGTCGCCAAGCTGCGTGTTGTCGCTGACCTCGATGTCATCGCCATACCAGCCTTCAGCACGAAGAATATAGCCATTGCCAGAACCTGCGTTGACCGGGATGCCCACATTCCCCCGGATGTAGATACGATCAGCAGGGGCCGTGATCAGTTCCGAACCGCGCAACGTGACGGCGTTGACCGTGTAGTTCAGGAACGTGTTGTCATCAATCACAGCGCCGATGAAGTAATCGAGGTTCTCCGATCCGGTCGGGTAGGACGTGGCAAGGCCGGTTGGCGCATCGACCGTGTTGTCACGGAAGATCAGGTTCGCAATCTTCGCCGTTTGCAGGATCATGCCCGTCCCAACGGCGGTGATGTCCACGCCCTCCACGATCAAGGGGCTGTAGACGCCCGTGGAGTTGATGCCGACGCCGCTAGAGCCGGAACGCGCACGCAGCTTGCCGCCGCGCACAATGAGCCTGCCAGCCGCATCAGCCGCCAGCATGGTCGCCGTGGTGATTGCGGCAGTCGTCAGCGCGTCGAAATCGTTGTTTTCCCAGATCGACGTAAAGGCGCGATTGACCCCGCCCGAGTAGCAATCCACCGCCCGGCAATTGCTGACGATCAGGTCATAGACGCCCTCGTGCGAGCCGAACGCCCCGCGATGCGTGCGAGCCGCCCTGCATGTCTCCTGCGTGATCTCGTATGAGTCGATAGCGTCGATGACGTGCCGGACGCGCGTACCCTTGACGCGGGTTGCCGTACCCCTGCGAGTGCGGGCAAAGTAGACGCCATAGAAGCCCGAGTTCTGGCCCTCTACAATCGTCTCGCTTTCTGCAATGCCCTCGATGTCGAGGTTGTCCACGGACACATCCATGCAGCCATCAGTGTAGATGTTGATGCCCTGAAAGCCGTCGAAATTCGTGCCTTCCACTTCCACATCCGCGCAGGCCGTGAAGTAAAGACCGCACTGGCCCATGCCGTTGGTGAGGTTCCCCGTGACGCCGCCGCCGATGAGCGATCCGCCACGCACGCTCAATTTGCTGATCGGCCTGTAGACACGCACAGCCACAGCCGCGCCTGACGTCGTAAGCTCCAGATGGGCGGGAACTTCCAGCGTGACGGTTGAGCCTGAAATGCCAGTGACGCGGTTGAAGTCGGTATAATAGGCAACGTCAGACGTATTGCGATACAGTATCTTGTCGGACGTGAACCGGATGAGGTCGCCAGCCTGGATGCCTGTGACGCTGGTTAGCTGCGCCGTGCGGGCGTACTGAGAAACCGTCGCCGCAAGCGTCGTGTTCAGAATGACCGTGCCGGCGAAGCTGAACACGCTGCCAGACGCGCGGACACCTGAGTCAAACGTGAGGTCCGAAGCGTCGATGGTCGCGCCTTCACACATCACACGGACATTGCTTGCCGTGATGGTGATCATTGTGTTCAGCTTGTACGTCTTGCCGGGAGGGAAGTAGAGCGTGCCGCCGTTCGTCAGCGATGTCGCCGCAGCCTGAACCGCCGTGCTGTCATTGGTGACGCCATTCCCCACAGCCCCGAAGTCCAGCACGTTCGCGACTTCTGCAAAACGCGCCGCAAGCGTCCGCGCCGTGGTGGAGCCGGTGGAGGTGACAACGTCGTCCCCCGCCGTCGAGGCGATGCCCTGAACAGCGTTGCTGCGGACATAGATCGCAGAGGCAAGCGGGGCCGTCAGGGTGACGAATGAATCCGTCTCGTCGGTCGTGACCGTGTAGGTCGTGACCGGCTGAACTGCGCCGTCAACCGAAACGAGAACCTGATAGACAGATGACAGAAGCACGTCTTCAATCGTGATGATCTGAGACGCGCCTGTGCCTGTTGCGGTTTCCTCGAATTGCTGGATGCTGTTTTCAAGGCCGTCCGCGTTGTCGTTGGCATAGTCCCGCGTTGCCAGCGTGGCGCCCGCGCTGTCCTTGTAGACCAGCTTCACCAGCGTTGCGTCAGCAATCCAGCGCTCAGGAAGTCGCCCGGCTGCATCTGCGGTGATCTGATAGCCTGCCGTGGTCGTCAGCGCCCTGTCGGAGTAGACGGTTCGCGCGGTCGTGGTCCCCGCATCATATACCTCAATGGAACCGCCCGGTTCCAAAGCTCCGCTGTCGTCCAGCATCGTGTGGACGAGCCCGAATACGTTTTTTGCCATGATTTATGCCGTCCAGACTACAGTCATTGAACCGGAAAGACCGGGGCTCGTAATTTCGTTCGTCCCGCTCGCGCGCTGGATCTCGAAGCGGATGTCGGATTGCGCGCTGTTGTTTGCGGGGATCAGACCTGCGGCGAAGCCCGCAAATGTCGCGGTCCAGAACGGGCCGACCGTGTACGGGATGCCGCCTTCGGAGTAGATTTCTGCGGGCGAGTAATCGACCGTAAACGTCCCGCTATCGAGCGTGTACTCAGTACCCCCGCCCGTCAGTTCCTCGATGATGCGCCAGTTGCCTGAGAAGCTGACAGCCGCGCCCCCGTCATCGCTCAGGCCGCCGCTGATATACAGGTCCGTGTTGACCGTGATGGAGTAGTCCCCGCCAGCGCCAGATGGCGTCAGCGTCACTGTGCAGATGCTGACCCATGTTGCGCCGCTGCTGACGCCGTTGGAGAACACGTTGGCGTTGCTTGTGCCGCCAGAGCTTCCAGCCGCTGCCGCTGCAACAGCCGTATCCCCCGCTATGCGCGCTGCAGCCTCGGCGGCGATCTGCGCTTGCAGTTCCGCCGCCCCGCTGATGATGCCGCCGACGCTGTTATCCGTCTCGGTCCCTGTGCGCAGAAGGAGCGCATTCCAGGCGTTGCGGAACCACTCTACCGGAGTCCCGTCATCGTTGGTAATCTTGAGCCCGACTTGCAGGAACGGAACGTTTTCCGTCACGAGCGCTGCCCCTCATTGATCCACGCGCCATAGATTGTGACGCCTGCGGGATCGGTCATGCGGATCGAGATGTTCGTCGCCTCGCCCGGCGACACCATGCCAAGGCCCCACATCACGGGCTTCTGGTAGCGTCCGTCTGCGCCGAGGGTCAGCGTGATTTCGGAGCGGGTGTCGTCTCGGATCGTGCGACCGTCCGTCGAGACTTCCACCATGATGGTAGGGTTGGAGCCCTGCCCGCTAACGGGACGCCCGAACGCTTGCAGGTCTACGCAGAGCGATCCGATTGTCTCATAGTCCGCGAAGGATGGGCGTAGCGTGGCGATGCGCTCCACCGTGTTCCCGGCATCGGTGAATACGGTATTGTCCAGCGTGTAGAGGACAGACCCGCCCTCATCGGCCAGCACGTTGTAGCCGTAGGCGTTGGCGTGGAATTGCGGGAGGTAGGTGTCCTCCTCCCAATTCTGTTCGCGATGCCAGAAGCCTGTGGTTGTATTGAGGACAAACGCCGCCTTGTTCGGAATGCGGACCTTGAAGAACTCGTTGCTGCCGTACTTGTACGCCAGGCACGTCACAAGCAGCCGGTCGGCAGCGCTCAGGGCGATAAGGTCATCCTCCATCTCGCCATTGCGCGGGAGCGGGCTGATGCTGAACCCGTTCATCACGTAGGGCGCGAGGTCGCCGCCAATGAGGAACAGCTTGTCACCGCGGATCGCGTAGGCTTCGGGGCTCAGTATGCCGTCCGTCTCGTCAATCGACTGGCCCGTGATGTTGGCGAACGGGAGCGTTGTGGATGTCGTCGCGCGGATGATCTCGATGCTGCCAGCGCCAAGGGCGAGGATCTGGCCTGACAGGCGGATCATGCGCCGGATTTCATCGGGCCGCTGTTCCGCCGTGGCAAAGCCCAGCGCTTCCCATGCCGTCCCATCCAGAACGGCTGACCAGTAGTAGGTATCCGCCCCGGCTTCCGATGCGACGAGGCGCTGAGACAGGACAAGCAGGCTGGTGGCGTCTGGCGCATCCACGTCCGCAACCTGCGTCAGTGATGTTCCATTCCAGCGCCACGGCTTGCCCGCGCGTGCGACGTAGAGATTGTCACGCAGGCCGGCAAAGACCGCGTTTCCGCTGCCGCCGATTGCGCCAATGGATGTCGCGACCCACGATGACGAGATGCTGTAGAGCGTCCCGCCTGCGACCACGAACAGCGCACCGCTTCTGACGCCTGCCTCGCAGTAGATGCCCTGTATCTCTGCGCCGAGGTCAACACGCTGGACACGGCCCGGCGTTGGCACAAGCGCCGCCCGAACAGGCTTGCCTGTCTCCGCTGGAATAGGGACGGCGAACATGTTGAGCAGGCGCAGGGGCGCCATGCCGTACCGCTGGCGGCGGTCGGCCTGTGGAACGACTGGAATGTAGGGTATGTTCGGCCCCTGATTTGCTGAAGGGGTTGTTATGCTCGGATTGGTCGGACTGGGTCTGGTGCTCTGGGGCCTGTGGACAGGCTTGGGCGGCTGGCCGTTCCTTTTCACCGCAGTCGGAATCGTCCTGCTAGTCGCAGAAGACGAAAGACGGCGGCGCTCGCGGCTTTAGGCGGGCTGCTGTTAGTAATTGTTAGGACGTGTTAACGTCCGCCTCGGAGTGATTTGCGAGGCGATAGATGAAGCTCTGGATTGCGGGCCTGCTGTTCGTGGCGTTCGGCGTCTACGGGTTCTTTCCCGCGTCGTTTCAGACCTGGATCATGCCGCTGTGGATGAGCATCGTCCTGATCGTCTCAGGCGGCGCCATGATGCTGTTCTCACGGGATGTTAGCGCTGCGCCGGATAGCGTCGAGGATTAGCGCCTGATCGGCCTGCGCCTTTTTGACGTTGGGCCGCGTGTACTCGTAGGGCATTTTGAACGCTCCAGCCGTTCGGGCAAGCGCTGCCACCTGACCGAACCGCTGGAACGCAATGGCCGCAGCCTCGGCATTCTTTGCGCTCTCAAGCCGCGCCATAGCAATTTCGAGGTTGGCCGCGTTGCCTTCTTCCTGCGCCTTGTCCACTGCCGCCTGAGCTTGCTTCGCTTCTTCGTGAAAGCCCTTGGCAAGATTTCCGGCGAACTCGGATTCGGCCATCGACGCTCCGATGACGGCCATGTCCATCATCTTGAAGTGCTTGGTTCCAGGCTTGAACAGATCAAACGCTTCCTTCGCGTTGGGCCTAGCCATCCAGTCGCCGTTGTCGTCCGTCATGAAGGGAACGCCCTTCTTGGGTTCCATGCCAACGCGCTGTTTCAGGTTATCCGCCTTGCCAGCACCGCCCTGATAAAAGAACTCGTTGAGGTTGGTTGCGCGTTTGCCCATCGCCTTGCGTCCGGTCATTATGTCGGACGTTGTTGGCGTCGCGTCTGAGACAAGCCTGTTGAGCGATGCGGCTTTCATGGCCGATTCTGCTGAGTTTTTCTTGACCGCGCCTTTACGCATCAGCGCCCCAGCGAGAACCCCCACTCCGATACCGACCCACGGTCCCAGCTCGCGCGCGAGTTCTATCATGCCGTCTGGCTTCGTGCGATCAAAAGCGCCTTTCATCTCAATCTCTGCGCGACGGCTTTCCGCCTTACCGGAGATGGTTTTTTCGCGGTCGCGTCCAGCGTTGATAGCCGCTTCCAGATCCGTCCGAGCCTTTGCAATCGCGGCGCGCGTATCGGGTCCAAGCTTGCCGTCCGGCGTTCCGTCCGCGCTGACTTTCAAGCCGCGCGTCTCGGCAAGATATGCCTGCTTCTCTTCAACGGTCCCGTTCTCGATGATGTTCAGCTCGGCTTCTAGCTTTTTGATCCGATCGCGCTCTTGAGCCAGAGGGGCCAGAAACTCGTTGTTTCCTTCTGCCTCCTGCGCGTTGGCAACGCCGCCGAGCCCGGTTGCCAGAACCCCGCCAGCCACACCGCCCGCCACTGAGGATGAAGCTGTTCCGCCTAGCCCGGTTGTCGGACCCGCTGCCGGTGTTGCAGGAGCGCCGCCCTTGGGCTTCTTGCCGGCGAAGATGCGGGCGACGTTCTCAGGCGTCACGCCTTCCAGCAGCATCTGGCCCATGAGGTCGCGTTGGGCTTTGGTGTAGCTGCCGGATTTGGACATGGCCGCCAGGGCTGTCTGCATGGGGTTCGTACCCATGCGGATCAGATCCGCAGCCGTGGGAAGGATACCGCCCGCGCCCATCTCGGCTTGAGACGTGACGGAACCAACGTTCGGGTTCATGCGCGAGGCGTTCTGCACGATCGATGCATCCGCTGCGAAGCGAGCCTGCATCTCGTCGGCTGGACCCTTGCCGAACACGCGCTCCAGCTTCTTGCGCGCCCCTGCGCTAGTCAGAGACGCAACAGCGCCGCCCGCGCCTTCGGTCTTGCCAACCATAGAGCGGATGACGCCCGCTTGCAGCGCGGTCAGGGGCTGGCCCGTAACGCTCTCGGCAACGCGGGACACATCCTCTGCCGTGTAGCGCCCGCCGAGCAGGCCCTGACCCTGTTTGAACGCCGCATTCATCTTCGGCGCTTCACCGCCTAACTGGCGAGCGGCGGGATAGTCCGGCATCAGTTTGTCGAGTTCTTCCACCAGTGCGCTGCGGGTGTCTTCCAGCTTGCGCACGCGGATGTCATCCAGCGTAGCGCCAGAGGCGAGGAGCTGTTGCTCCTTGGCGTCAATGTCACGCTTGACCAGATCCCAATATTCGAAGTCTCCAACGGCCCGGCCTTCGGTTGCCTGTACCGTCTTGCGATAACCGTCCACCGCCTTGGTATGCGGCGCGAGCGCTTTAATCTTGCCCAACTGCGTCAAGCGCGGGCTGGCGAGGCTTCCGGTCGGGAATTGCACCTTCAGCGAGTTGTAAGCCGGGGTCGCCTGCTCACGAGCAAGCTCCACCATGCGGTCAACGTCGCCTGCAATGGTCGCAGGTGACGCGCCGGTTGCGCCGCCGATGTCGCGCTCCAGCCGGCCACCACGGGTCTGGATCAGGTCCTCGCCGCGAGAACGCGCTGCCTCTCCAGTCGCACCCGGCAGGCGCGAAATGCCCGCAGTTGTGCTGACACCCTCTTGCGTCAGGTCGGCCACGGATGCGGGCTTGTCGCCAAACTTCGCGCGGGCAGCGTTCAGGGCGTCCTGCTCGGACTTGATGCCGCCTGAGAGGAGCGCCTTGCGTACTGCGCGCGATGCGACACGCTCGTCAAAGCCAGCACGAGAAGCCGGGCTCTGCACCATCCGCGCCGCTGAACGGAACCCACGGCTTCCCGCCGCTGCCAGCGCACGAGGTCCGAAGATGCCGATCGCCGCGCCGGTAGCAGCACCACCGGGCAAGCCGCCGCTATCCCCATCGCCGGGAGCGGCCATTGCATCGCCAGTGCCGCCCAGCGTAGCGCCAACGCCGCCACCGATGATCCGGTCCAGGTTGCGCCGCACGACACCGCGCCCAATGGGCTCAGGAGGGGCTGAGAAGGGCTTGGGAGCGTCCTCTGGCAATGGTGGGGTGAGTTGGTCGATTACCTGCTTTGCCGATGCCTGCTCCGCAGCAGTTGCGTTGGCCCGGCGCAATACTTCCTCAGCGCGCTGGACCTGCACAACTTCCGGGGTAACGCGCTGGCCTGCTGTTTTGACGAAGATTGCCGCACGGTTGAGGAACATGGCGGCAGGCTGGGCGATGTAGTTGATAGGGTCAGACGCAAACTCGACGCCCGATTTCAGGCGGTCGCCATCGCCGCCCATGTTTTCGCCGCCAAGGATGGCTCCAGCGCCAAACGCCGTAGCAGCAGCTTCGGGGGCCATCGCAACAGTCCGGCCACCTAGGCGCGTGGCCTGAGCCAGCTTGCTTGTGCCTTGCGGCGTGATGGCGGCAGCGGTTCGACCAATCACACTTGTACTGCGAAGGGCCTGCCCGCCTGCTTGAAAGGCTTTTGCGGGTCCGGTGAGCGGCGCAGCCAAGCCGAGGATTGTGCCGCCTACATCCGAAATCGCCTGTCCAGCGTCCTGCGCCTCTGGAACATCCAGCATCGGAATGCGCGGGCCAGGTTCAAGAGCGCCGCGGCCATAGTCGAACGCTTCCAGCCCCATATTCACGGTTTCGGAAAGAACGTTCGTTGCTTTACGGGCAGCGCGTTTGACGGTGTTCGTCATCGGCTCGGGCGGCTTCTCGGCGTTCCAGTAGCTTTGACTGCTGAGTTGCTGTTCCGAGATTGGCGCTTGCGTTGGGTCGGGAGTGCGGGGACCAACGCCGTCGATACGCCGACCAACGATGCGTCGGGCCAGCTTGTCGTCTTCACTATCCAGAGCCTTCGCGACATTTACCGGCGCTTCCCAAAGCGCAGGCGGAGGCGTCACTTCATCCGGATTGAACTCGTCCTTGAACTTGGCGTCATACATCTCCCGCACGCGGCCCGGATCTATGCCGTATTGGATAGGCGGCGCGGTGCGGTCTGATGGCGCTGCTTGCTGCTTTGCTGCCGCGCGGCGCGCAAGCTCAGCCTTTGCTGCCTCTGCCGATATGCCCATAGGCTGCACAGGCTGCGAGGTTGGAGCAGCTACACGAGATGCCTTGCGCCGCTCTAGTTCGGCGCGTGCCTCTTCCGGTGTCGGTTGCATCACCCGCCCCGCGCAATGCGCTCTAGTTCGTCGTCGGACATTTCTTCAATTGGGGCAGGCGATGCGTTTTGCGGCTTGGCGAGCAGATACGGAACGCCCTCCCGCGTCCTTGTCGCAGCGGGCGCGGCTTCCGGCGGCGCTGGACGGCCCATCATCCCCTCAAGCTGCTGGCGTCGCCTTGCTTCCGCTTTGCGGCTGTCTGCGATGTCGTTTTCCAGAGCCGTCTTGTACCGCTGAAGTTTCTCCTTGAAGTCTTTCGCAGCAATCCTCGCTTCCGTGTCGCTCATCGTAACAGTCATCAGGCGTGTTGCCGCAGCCGTCACGCGAGCGCCTTCCGCATCGGACAGCGAGCCGCTTCCCTTCATGGCCTGGATTGAGTCGAGGAAGGCGCTGCCGCCCAACTGATCAAGAATAGCCATTCCGTCCGCGCGGTTGGTATCCAGCGCAACGTTCCAGTTGAAGGCGTCATCCTTCTTGCCGGTCGGATTGATCATGTTGCCGTAGGTGGCTTCGAATTTGGCCTTGGCCTCTGGCGTGCTGTCGTCGGTGAACCGATTAACAAGCGCGAGGTTTTCGTTGATCGAAGCGAGGCTGGACTTTCTGACCCTTTCTTTCTCGGTCAGTTCACGGTCCAGATCATCCAGCTTGAACTGGAAGTTCAGGGCCTGATTGGTTGTCAGGCTACCGGGAGCACCGGCTCCCGCCGCCTTGGGCGTCTCCGGTGCGCGAGCAAGCTGCGTGCCGTCCGCTTCATATCTGATCTGGCCCGGCGACAGTGTGAACGGCTCAGCGGGCTTCGGCGCCGCCTCGCGCTGCGCCTTCAACCGATCCGCAACGCTCATCGTCTGCATTGCGAAGTTGTCCAGCTCCTCGTCCGTGATCTTGCCGTCTGCCGCTGCCTGCTGGATCTGTTGCAGGATTTGCGGGTTCGCATAGGGCGAGCTTTGGATTGCTTCGATCGCCGCTTTCCCGCGTGCTTCGGGAGGTACTTGCTTGAGCCCCAGCGCGGTCTTGCCGAGGAACTCCATGCCCTCGCCAAACTTCGCGGCTTGGTCTGCGTCCATGCCCTTGAGCGCTTCATCCACTTTCAGGATGGTGTCAGGGTCGCCTGCTGCCGTCGCTTGCTGGCGGAGGTTCTGATAGCCCGTGCGCTGGTCCGGTGCGCTTCCCAAGGCTGTCGCATAGCCCTCCTGCTGTTTGCGTGTTTTGGCCTGCTGACCCAGCGTGTTGAAGTTGCTCGCCTCGTCCGTCAGCCCTTCGCTCATGAGCCCGGTGACAGCACCCTCATAGTTTCCCATGCCATAGGCTTCGGTAGCCTTGCGGCGAGCGTCGTCCTGACGCCGTGTCTTGGCCTGCTGTTGACCGGCTTCTAGGCCCGTCTGGAATGCGCGGAACGTGCTCATGAGATGCGGCTCCTGCCGAGGCCACCAGAACGCGCACGGCCCGCCGTAGAGCCCGCGCTGCTGCCATATCCGCCGCTGGTCCCGCCTGCCGTGCTGCCCATCGAGCCCATGTTGCCCATGCCCCAGCCGATCCAGCTTGCGAGGTCGCCTGCCGTGTTCGCCTGGTTCTGTCCCTTCGCAATTGCGAGGTTCGCTTGGTTCTGCCCGCCTTGCAGGGTAATATCCGTCGCGTTGTTCGCGAACGTCTGCCCGCCCGATGCAATGCCAGTGTCAGCCTGATAGCCACGGTTGGTCACATCACCGAGCGCGCCGTAATAGCCGCCGAAGTTGCGGAGTTTGGCTTCCTCGGAGACTTCGGCCATGCCGCGCGCCGTGCGTCCTGACAGGGACGAGCCCTGAGCGCCGGCAGAGGCTATGAAAGCATCACGGGCGTTGTTTGCCTCCATCGTGCCGATTTTGCCCCAAGGGCTTGCCTCGAATGCCGCCCATGCCTGTTCTTGCGTCTCGGCAGGCGTGGCTGTGGGGTCTGGCGCTCCCTGCTGGCCCATGCCGCTTGTGGGCATGGCTCGCCCCTCGCCTGCGAAGTTCTGCGAGTGCCAGCGGCCATAGGCTGCCGGATCGCCGCCGAACTGTGCGGCTACCTGAGGCTTGGAGAACTCGGCTGCGAGGTCGGGATTGTTGCGGACATAGGCCGCGAAATCGGGCTGCGTTGAGCCCATCGCGCCGCTGTATTGCCCGCCACCTGCTGATGGCTGGTTGAGCCCGAGGAATGCGTTCTGCCGACCGCGTGAGGCATTGCCCTCGACGGCGTACTTGCTGAGAACGTCGCGCGCTTGGTCGCGGCTTTCGCGCTGGAACTGAAGCGCCTGGTTCTGCGATTGCTGCTGGAGGTTCCCGGCATTCTTGATCGCCTTGGCGTTCTGGTTGCCCGAATAAATCGCAGCGCCAGAGCCTACAATCGCGGACCCGATCAGGACAGAGGATAGCGCAGCCATCAGGCAGCCCTCACAAACGAAAGTTCTATCGGCATGTATCCCGCCCGGTCATAGATCGGTGAAACGTCGCGGCGGCCCATTATCATCACCATGTTGACCACCTGCGCGCCTCGGCTCTGCGCCCACGCTTCGAACGCTTTCATCAGGCTCAGCCCGTTGGCCTCGGACCACCAGAACAGCTCATTCGCCACACGCACGTCAGGCGAGCACCAGAGCGGTGCAATGACCCCGCCAATGGCCCCACGATCATGCACCAGCAACGCCGCGTCCTCGCCCTCGATCATCCGCCGCAGCATGGCTTCAACCGCCGTCATGTCGCGCGGGAACTGGCTGGTCAGCGGATGATAGGACAGGAACTCCGCCGCATAGCCCATGAGGCGCGGCAGGTCGTCCAGCGTTGCCGGGCGAACGTTCACGAGAGGTCAGCGTAGCCCAGACGTTCGGCCTTCTTCGCGCGCGGTGCGGGCTCGTCGTCCTCGACCTTCTCGCGCTTGGCCTGCTTCTTCGCAGGCTTTGCCGCGCTGATGCCGAGCTTCGTGCGCAGCGCCTTGCGGAGAACGCGGATCGAGTCGTCAGTGATTTTCGGCTTGCTCATGGTCACTCCGTTGTGATTGCAAAGCGGACGCTATGGCCGCGGTCATATCCCAGCAGTTCATTGAGGTTTCCGCCGCCACGTTCCAGCGCAGCAGCGACAGGCGGCTTCTCGCCAAGGCCAAGGCTCTGCCCCGTGCGACCGCCGATCAGATCCATTGCCGCATCGAACCATTCTTGGGGAAAATCGAGAATGTCGGACGTGTTGACCACATCCTCGGGGACGCGCTCATAGGAGATGTGCAGCGTACCCGCTGCAATCGTCGCATCGGGAACCGGCCAGAGGTAAACCGTGGTTGCCGTGCGCTGCCGATCGACCGCGAAGATGGTCGGGCGCCCCGTGCTGGTCTTGACGGGGATGCGCTCGTAATCGTCCATGTTCCATTGCTGCAGTTCCAGGTCATAGTTCGCGGAGTTGCGATAGTAGACGCGGTGAACGCGATCGGGACGCGGTGAGCAGGTCACATAGGCAACGGCTGCGGTCATGGCCGGCGTCTGCGTTGCCCTGCGCCACTCGCTCGGGCCTTGCGTCACCAGCAGCTTCAGAAGCCCGTTGATGTGGCTTCGCGCAATCGTCCATTGATAGGCCGATGCGGTCTGGCCGTCTCCGAGGATCTGGACGCGTTTCAGCGCCTCATCCACGAACTCGCCTGCGGTGTAGGTCAGGCTTATGCTCATGTCGGAGGCTCGTAGGTTGTCCCGTCACGATAGGCGAACTCAAGGTCTGCATCATCCGCTTCGGGCTGCGTATCAGGACGCGCACCCGGAAGCGGCGCACCCTCGCCGGGCCGAAGAACAGGCGTGGACAGGTGGACAGGGCGCGGGTCGTAACAGCCGTCACAGACCCGCGAGTTGCTCCACTCCGTCCGCAGCTCATCCAGCCGGACCTTGGCATAGCATCGGTCACAGACCGCGTATGGCCTGCCCGGCTGGTATGAGCCTTTCCAGGTCACTTCGCCATCTCCAGAACAATGGCGTAAGTGTCTGCGGCTGTGTGGCCGACCGTGGTGAACAGGATGTCTCCCGTCACGCCAGCGCCGCCATCATTCGCCAAGCCACCGAACGCCGTGAAGTCTATGCTTCCGGTGTCGTCAGCCGGCAGTATCCACGCCACCACGTCAGCCGTTGCATCCCAGAGGATGCGGACAGACATGCCGCTCGTCGTGTAGTGGATCTTCATTATCCGGACTTCGGTAGGAGCCGTGTCCAGCGCCGACACATCCACCTTGAGAACAGCGGATTCGCCGGTCCCGTCAGAGACGTTCGTAAACTTCATGACAGTGTTGCGTGGACCGTCCTGAAGCGTTTGGGAGGCGACTGCGTCGGCCATGTCTTACCGCTCCTTGGCGACGAAGATGTAATCCACAGAGAGAACCTTCGCGACCGCTTCGCCGTTCTGAATGCCGAAGCTGATGGTCATCTCTTCATCGTTCGGCAGGTTCGTGACCGCCAGGCGGGCGATGACAGTGCTGTCCTTGAAGAACTCGATCGCATCGACGCCGTTGTAGTAGAAGCCGAGCACCGCATAGGTGTCAGCCGTCAGCGTCGAGGCGGCAACTGCCGTGGTCGATGTGCCGTCCTTGGTGACGTAGCAGTCAAGGTTAGCGTCGCCGTCGTCCTTCATGAAGTAGACGCCATCCGACACAGCAAGCGGGGTCGTGTCCGTGATTTGGAGGCCCAGCACGAAGTCTGACTGGACAACTTCATCGATCTTCAGGCGAGCCTTGAACCAGAGCTGCTTGCCCGCGATGAACTTGAAGCTCTCCACAGCGCCGGTTGCATCGTCGCCCGAGTATTGCAGGAACACCGCGTCATTGTCGGCTGCGTCGTTCGTGATGACGAGGATGCCACCATCAAGGTTGCCCACGGCCTCAGTCGCAGAGCCTGCGCCGGCCTCGGTCGTGGTGTTGATCCACTGGTCCGCTTCGAAGTTGTCGAAGTCATCGAACCAGACATGCACAGCAGTTGGATCGGGAATCGGGAGCATCCGCATGGGGTCGGACGCTGAGACGTTGGTTACGCCTCGGGAGAAACGTGTCGGAGTGTTAGCCACTTGGGGCGCCTTTCATGAGATGAAGGCGCGCGGATGTTACCCCGCGCGCCCCGTCAGTGGATGTGAGTTAGGTTAGGTGCCGGACGTGCCGCGGACGGAACGCCAATCGACCCAGCCCGAGATATAACGCTCGGTAGCCTTCGCCTTGGCGTTCTCGGTGTCGAAGTCGTTGTCCTGGTCCATCTCGAGCTTGCGGCGCTGGAGCGTGACGAGGCCCTCGGGGACGTTGTCCACCATCAGGAACCACGCATTCGGGTCCGTCAGGTAGTCCCAGACAGAGTAGCCCTTGGACAGCATACCGGACGAGCGAACCGCGTTGATGTCGTTGTTCGCCGTTCCCGATTGCTTCTCCGACTTCAGCAGACGTTCAGCCACGAAACCGAGTTGCGGGGGAACAACCAGTTCCTTCGCACGGAAGTACATCTTCAGCCCGCGCGAGTTGGTCATCAGGCGCGTATTGATCAGTTCGTCTTCCAGCGAGGCTTCCGACAGGTCGGCGTCCACGGTCGGCTTGTTGGCTTTGTTGCCAGCAAGCGTCGGGTGAGCCGTCGAGCAGAGAGACGCGCCGTCGCCGCCAAGGAACGAGCCCGAGAAGGCGTTGTTGAAGTGCGCCGCGTGGACGATCTCTTTCGACTGGCCCATCGAGTAGGCGAGGTTACGCGAGCGACGCGAGGCGCGGCTCTCGTACTGGTTGTCCTCGATCTCTTCGCGGGATGCCATCCAGCCAAGGCCCCAGACCACGTTGGTAAGACGGGTCTTGTAACCCTCGGCGTCGGCGTCGAAGCGGATAGCCTGGCTTTCGTTCTTGATGTCCGGCAGGCCGAACGTGGTGGATTCCACGAACTCTTCGTAAGCCTTGTCTGACGACTTGTCTTCGAAGTAGCGCGTATACTGCTTCTCCATCGACTTGTAGGCTTTGCCGAAATGCGCCTTGATACCGGGCCAAAGGTCGGCCGGGTGGAGTGCTCTGGTCATTGTCATGTTTCAAGCCCTCCTTAGATGCCGGCCAACGGCGAGAGGCCGTTCGTGTGCAGGTTGATGGAACAGATGTACTTCGCGTAGGCCGTCGCTTCCTCGTTATCCACGCGGGTGACGATGTCGCGGATGGTCATCTGGAGCGTTGCGCCAGTCGCCACCGTGCTGGAATCGATCATCCAGCCGGACTTCTTCGTGAAGGTTGAACCGGTGCCAGAGACGAGATCGACGTTGAGGCCGATCGACGCCACCGCAATGGCGCCGCCCACTGCATCTTCCTGAAGTTCAAAGAGCAGTTCCGGGCCGGATGCAACGATCGGATAGCGCAGCGTTGAGGCCACGCCATAGCCGTTTGAGACGATGCTCGGAGTTGGTTCGAAGCCGACGATGAAGCCGGTGATCCGGTTCGTCGCGCCAGCCGTCGCAACTTCGACAACCTGGTGACCAGATCCACGGGCGCCGGTCACGATGACCGGGTCGCCAATGAACATGTTCGTCGCGTAGGATGCCAGTCCCGTATAGGTCGTCAGTTGTCCGCTCATGGAAGCGCCGATCAGAGTTCCGACCGGACGCCCTCCCATAGCGGCGTTTGTGTTCGCCATTGTTTATCCTGTGGGGTTATGGGGTGTAGCTGCCAGCGGACTTGGTCGGCGTGGCAGCAGAAATCGTGTTATTCAGAGCGTAGCTCTTGCCCGCATCGTCGGGGCTTTCCTGCGGGGCCTTTGCCGCACCGCGCTTGAGAGCCTTCTCACGCTCCCTATATTCGGCAACCTTGGCGTCCTGATCTTCATCGAACCAGGGCTTCCACTTCTTCATCAGCTTGGCGTTCATCGCCTTGCCTTCACGGGACATGCCCGCAAGTCTGGCCGTATCTAGGCCGTTCAGCTCGGTTTCGGAGACAGGCTCCCATTCCCGCGCCATTAGCTGCTGGAGATTGCCCAACTCATCGTTGGCCCAGCGGTATTGCCAATTCTGGTAGTCCAGTTCCGCGCCAGCAACCGTCAGGCGCTGGTCGTTAGAATGATCGTTGACGCCGCGCGCCTTGCGCTCCGCTCGCCGCCTTGCAAGCTCTGCACTCGGGCCATCGGTACGGGCGCGGAGGGGCTTCGTGGCGCGTGCTTCCTTGGTCCGGCCATCCACCTTGGAGGGCTCGGCGTTCACGGTTTCGTCGGTCATGATCAGGATTCCAGTTTGATGCGTTGCTCGGCGTACTCTTCGAGGGAGCCGAACAGGCCCTCCTTCACGAAGCGTGCGCCGATTTCACGTTGAGCAGGCGAGAGGCGGGAGGCCGCGGATACACCGCCGCCAGCGCCCTTGGAGCCGGATACCAGCACGGGAACGCGCTTGCCGTTCTTCGGCTTCTCCTCGGGTTCCTCGTCCATGTCCTCGTCCTCGTAGCGATCGGGGTAAGCCTTGCGGAGCGCCGGGCCTGCCTTATCGAGCGCGTCAGCCATCGGGATGCCGCTGTCCACATAGTCCAGCACGATCCTCATCGCGTCGGGGTCGGCTTCGTCGTCCAGAACCCACGCATGTCCGGCGTTGTAGAACTGCTTTTGAAGCTGCGGATATGACGGCGTAAAAGCCTCGACCCACTCGTCCTCATCCGTTTCGGGCTCGTCGTCTGCGTCCTCGACATCCTCGGCCTGGGCAACCTTGGCGTCACGCTCACGGATGAGCTTCTTCTCGGTCGCCTCGTCGCCTTCCTTGATCGCCTTGCGGATGTACCAGTCGTATTCGCTGTGAAGCTCGGCAATCTCCTTCTCGCGCTGCTTGGTGGATTGCTCCTCCATGCGCTTGATGCGCTTCTCGGTGTCGCTGCGGAGCTTCTTCAGCTCCTTCTCGACGTTCTTTGCCCGTGTGCGCTGGGAACGGATGAACTCTGCCGCTGAGGCAAAGCCACCTTCGGGCGGATCGCCCTTCCACTCGGTTTCGGGCTTCCACCCTAGCTCGCGGGCGACTGTTTCAAGGTCGTCAGCCTTGGCTTCGGGAGCATCAGCAACCGGCGCCGGGGCTTCCTGCTCCAGAACGTCGCCGCTCATGCCGCCACCTTGGCGCTTTCCGCATCCGCTGTGCGAATGCCGACGATCTCCTTGTCCTTCATCACGCGATAGACACGGCCATCAGCGCCCACGAAGGACTTGCCGGCGTAGCGTGCAAACATCACGCGCTCGCCAATCTTCGGGATTGCGTCAGGGTTCGGAAAGTCGTCCTCGTTGAATGCCAGCGGCGAGATGGCGACTAACAGCCCCTCATCCCCGCCCTCGTCCTCGCGCTGCGCGCTGGTTTCGGGAACGAAGATGCCCGAGGCCCGTTGCCGTTGGACGACACGCGGGAGAACCAGGCAGTTGAACTCAAGTGGTTTCATCCCCGGATTGGTTTCACTGACCTTCGGGAGTGTCTCGTAGGTCAGGGTAGAGTGATGCAAGGACATCTGTTCCCTTTCTGTTGATCACGTCATCAAGCGTTCGTGCCTGAATCCTCAGTTGCCGGAGCTGGTCAGGTGGCGGGTCTGCTTCTGATTCCCACACAGCCCGCGTCCAGTCCGCTTGCAGTTCCTTCTGCTCGTTCGTGAGCGAGTTGAAGAACGCCTCCGTCATCGGGAGCGTTCGCCATGCCTGGAACTCTTCCAGCCATTCTGCGCGCTGTTGTGGGGTCATGCCGCTAACAGCAAGATCATGATGTCTATCTCGTCCTCATCGTCGCGAGGCTTTGCAGAGAACGAAGCCGAACCGGCAAAGCTACCCGAGATTGAACCCGCGATGGCGCGGGCCTTTTCCTCACGCTCAAGGCGTTCCTGTCGATCGCGCTGCCACCACGATGCAACAGCGGAAATAGGCCAGGTCCGGCGAACCCCATCCAGAACGTTGCGGAAGTCCTGCGACGGCTTTGATCCGATCGCCGTAAGCGTTCCGCTGAATGTGCTTGATCCGGCGAACGAGCCGGAGATTGACCCCTCTGGCTGCTCAAGAGCACCCGTCCATGAGGACGAGCCAGCAAAGCTGCCAGACATGGCGTTGGGATCGGTTGCAGTTTCCTGCCCGCCCATCGCTTTGAAGTAGAGCGCCTTCCAGTAGTTTGCGCTGAAAAAGTTAGCCATCAGTCGAGGTCGTAAGTTATGGCCGTCCGATTCCCATCGGTATCAACGGTTGCGACAAGACGATTCACACCATCCGCCACCGCGTTCCGTATCGTCACCGTCGCCGTGCCGCCGCCGCTGATCTTGCCCGCCGTCGCCGCAGTCACTAGACGCAGCGCCTGCCGAAGCGTGAGGCCCGTCTCAACGATTTCCTGATCAAGCAGGTAGGACGAGAAGCCTTGAGCCTCCAGTGTGATGGCCGGTGCAAATGAGCCCGACACGGACCCTGTCGCGTACCGGATCGCCTCGAATGATGCGACGCCCGTAAAGGCCCCGAGCATGTGTCCGGTCGCCACGACAGCGCCTGAGAACGTCGCAGCGCCTGTGAATGATCCGACCGCACCCAGCGCCGCCGTGACGTTGCCTGTAAACGCCCCGACACCGGCAAACGATCCGACACCCGACACAACGAGCTGGCCCGTGCCGGTGAACGTCGCAGCGCCATCGAACGTGCCGACGATATTCCGGCCCGCAGCAATCCCGCCAGACCAGCTTGCAACGCCGATGCTCTCGGAGTGGCTGGACAGACCGCCAGGCTTTTGCGGCAGCATCCAGCTTGAGGGGTGTAGATGGCCGCTCGGGATACCCGACTTGGCAGAGTAGCCCTGCGCCGTGAAGATGTTACGGCGCGGTCCCGCCTTGTTGTTGTTTCCCTGAAGCGCAGGCGGATAAGCGTTGTTGCTTTGTGTCGCCCCGAAGATACGAACGCCCGCCGACGCGTCGCGGAAGCCGTTCTGAAGCAGCGCCATCAGCCGCCATATCCCCAATCGAAGTCTACCATGATCGTGCCGCCCGAAGTCGTCGCAGCGGTCTGGTAGAGCAGGAACTGGATGTTTGCGCCGTCCCTGATCCGCGGGAGCGATGGGAAGGCGTTCACGAAGTCCAGCTTTGTGTAGAGGCCGGTTGCAGGGACAGGGATTGTCCACAACGGCTTGCACAAGCCGATGATGACCGTACCCGATGCGTGAGCCGTGCCCGCCCAGACGAGCGAGACGATGTCACTGACGCCCGTATCGCCCGCAGCCTTGGGAAGAAACGGGTTGTATTTGTTCGCCGCGTTGCCTGAGTTGAGAAGCTGCCCGATGCCAAGCGATGCCGTGCTTGTGAATGTCGTGGTCGCCCCTGCGCCTCCGCCCGTGTCGAGATAGTTGACGATGCACGTCGGGGCGTTTGCGCCCAGCGCCGTATCTGCCGCAACGAACATCTCAAGCCCAGCGCCTGCCGGATACCGATCACCCGTGCTGCCGCTCGATCCGATGGCCGTCATGGTCACGGTCTTTGTGCCCGTGGTCGAGACGTTCGTGCCTGACAGCGGGACATAGCCCACAAGGTCAATCGCCATCAGATACCACGGCGCACCCGCAGCCGCGACAACCGACGCGCCAGCCGTCAGGAAGTGCTTCGTTGCCGTCGAGACGTTGCCGCCATGATAGAGCGTACCCTCGCCCCACGTGTCATCGGTCGGGACGTAGGTGAGGTCCGTTCCTGCAAACGTCGCAGCGATCGGCGCACCGGCATGACCTGCAAGCAGCGTCCAGTGACCAGCGGTTCCGGCAGATGACAGCGTCTTGTTGGAAAACGCGTTGCCTGTTTTGCCGTTGGTCGTGATCTGGTTGATCAGGTCGTCCTGTGAAGACCAGCCCATGCGTCAGTTCCACGTTGTTTCGAGAAGGCCCGCCAGGATCGACGAGGCGAGGGAGCCAGCGTGACCGGCTGCGAAAAGGTTGAGCACCGCGCCGTCCTTGATCTGGCGCGGCCTGTGATTGATGACCGAGGCGAACTCGTCGCACGCCCCGAAACTGTCCGTTGTCCCGCGCCGCGCTTCCTGCGTCAGGAAGCATTCGAGGATTGGCGCCACGATAACCAGCGCCATTAGCCCGCCACCGCCCGCCGTGAAGGTCACGCTCTCGATTGACCGGACGCCGCTGTCACTGCCCTGTAGCGAAAGGTAGGGGTGATAGCTCGTCGCAAGGCCGACACTCGACGCCACTACCTGCCCGCCACCTGCGACCACAAACGTGTTATGCGCCTGCGATGTGCGGCCCGGCGTCCCGTCCTGATTAGTATACGAGAACGTGAACAGCCCGTTCGTTGAGCTTGCAGACTGCCCTACCGCGATGACACGCCCGCTTGTGTAGCGAGGCAGCGACACCGTCTGGATCATGTCCTGCTGTTCGCCTACCGCATCCGTGTCTACGAACGGGTAGTACATCAGCAGGTCAGCAAGCACGATTTGCTGCCTGCCGTTCGTCGTGCTCGTTGTAGACGATGCCGCGCTCATCAGCTTCAGGTTGCGCA
>Ga0181363_1000032_pt1 | contig 40153 bp, 52 predicted proteins | sample Fa13NDMLBSN_FD_130109 | JGI IMG/M metagenome (GOLD analysis project Ga0181363, IMG submission 130109) | Freshwater viral communities from Lake Michigan, USA - Fa13.ND.MLB.S.N | ecosystem: Environmental > Aquatic > Freshwater > Lake | place: USA: Michigan | collected 2013-09-23
ACCCTTCCACCTGCTACAGCTGTTCCGAGTCCGTGCCTTCTCAGGCGGGCACTCTCTCCCGCTCCATCGTCAACCGCCGCACCGTGTGGATTGTCACCTGTTCCGGGTGCCTTGATCCTGAATCCCCAGATGCTGAAGCCCTAGCGGCGTCCCGTGGCGACAGCGTCTCTTACGGGGTCGCAACATCCACCGGTTGGACGGGCTACCGTAACCGCAGAGGACGCTGTGAGGACGCACCCTGCTGCGGGTGCTGCACGTTCTAAACACCAGGCACATCAGCCCCGCTCTTCTCTTCTGAGGGGCGGGGTTCCTCTTTGGGGGTGATATCTATCACCTGAAGCTCGTTCCTAGGCTCACCCATTGCAGCAAGGAACTGACCAGCAAGGTCATTGTCTGAGGAGTGGAGGTGCAGGTTAACGGAGCCAATCTCCGGTTTTTGTTGCGCCTCCATCTCCATCAGGATGTTCGCGGCTTTGTCAAACGCGAGCACGGCATCGCGTGCCTCCATTTCCGGCATCAGTTCCTCCACCCTTTCTAGGGCGGAGCTGGCGGTTTGCTGTAGTTTGCGGCGGAAATTCAGCTTGAACATATCGTTCGCAAACTGGGTGTCTTCATCTAATGCTCTTAGTTTCACATCCCCTACTACCGTTTTTGAAAGCACCATCGTCTCGGCGATTCCGGTTATGGTTTTGCCTTCGCAATAGAGCTTCAGGATTTGCTTCCTTTGCTCTTCGGTTACCGAAGCCCATAGCCCTTGCCCGTTGACCTTCTGAATGTGGTCGCACCCGTGGACGTGATCCTTTATGCGCACGTTCGCTAGCCCGGCGAGCTGCCTGGCTCGACTCTCTGGGCTCTTGTACACTTTCTTTTTGGCTGCTGGTTTCCTTGGCATAAAATTGAATTTGAAAATTGAAATCCGAAAATCAATTTTGAATTTTGGAATTTGAAATTCGATTTCCCCTTTCCAATTTCAGCTTCTCCCTGCGCTTCCTGTCTCGGTCCCTACCCTTCTTAATACTGCACTCCTGACACATCTTTTGCCAGACGGAGTTCATCTTGGTCTCAGTCTTGCAGATGGAACATGCCCGGACTGCCCGGTAATGGTTCTTAGATTCCGGGCATTTCTCGAGGGGCGGACAAATGATCAAGCCACGGTTGATGCCCTGAAGCACAACGCTCCAGCACTCGTCGAAAAACTCTTGTGTCAGCATAGTTGATTCCAAAGTGTTCTAAATGCTTTTGCTGCGGTTGCAGGCACTACTCCGTTGCCGAGGAGTCGGAGCTCGTCGGTGCGGTTGTCACAGGTTGTGAACAACTCGGCATTGTCCAGCCTACTGGCAGACCCATCAGCGTCTCCACCCAACGCGGGTTCAAAGATCCTTGGCGGCTCCCATGCGTGCTGTGGTTGTCCAGGGCGGGCTGGCCAGACTGAGCAAATACTGCCCTCGCCAGTTGATCTATACGCGTGCGTTCCGATCCATCTGGATTGATTCCGGTCTGAGCCATTCCCGCGGAGTCTTTCCAATCTCGCGCTGACGCAGTAGGCCATGATAAACACTCGTTTCCGCTGGTGTGGCGCACCACATTCAGACGCGCTGAATATTCCCCACGACACCGCGTAACCCAACTCTTCCAGTTCTCCAATGACTTCTCTGAGTCCAAGGCTAATGTGCCCTTCGACGTTTTCAAAGAAACAGACTCTCGGTCGCATAACGGCAATTCCTGCTGCAATGCTTGGCCAGAGGTGTCTTGGATCGTCGGCTCCGAGGCGCTTTCCGGCTGCGCTGAATGGTTGGCACGGGTAGCCACCAGACAGGATATCCACCAATCCAGTAAAGTGCGCCCAAGGGAATGACTTGAGATCGCTCCAAATCGGAGCCGGGTCAAGTTGCCCGCCTTCCATTCTCGCAAGTAAGCACTCGATTGCGAAGGCTTCGATCTCCGCGTAAGCGATTGTGCGCAGGCTTGGGCACACTCTGCGGAGTCCGAGGTCAATGCCGCCGTATCCTGAACAAACGCTGATATGAGTTGTTTCGGTAGTATCCACATTAAAATCGAAAGTTGAAGTTCGATAACAGGCTTAAAAGAATCACGAGCAGCATTAGGAAATAGAACAAGTCATCGCTCATCGTGTTCAATTCGTGTTCTTTTCGTGTTCTTTTCGCATCCGATCCAACGTCCGCCATGCGGCTACTTCCTTGGCGAGTTCCCGAGCTGCATCGTATGCAGCCTTGAGCGTCGGTCTGACTCGCGACAAGCCCTGCTCCTCCCACCATTCCACATCACCCCAGAGCATGTGCAGATCAGCGAGAGCTTCCTTGATTTCTTGGTCGGTCATTTCCCATCCTCCCATTTCCCCAGCGTCCTCAGGAATGCCTCTGCGCGTTGGCGGGCGGTGGCGTGTACAGCACATTCCCATCTGGACGGCATGAAATTTACATAGTCATGCCACTGCTCAACGGTCAACGCCTTCTCCGCCTCATGCATGGCGTTGAGGTCGTTGCAGTAATTCGGAATCGGCTTTCGGTGCGCCTCATACCGGTTCGGCGGAAAACCGCGAAGCCGGAAACCACCATTTTCACACTCGCCCACCTCGGTCCATCCACACGCCTCGGCGATGCGCTCGTCAATTTGGTCGTCGGTCATGGCTGCACCTCCTTCAACTTGGCTTCCAACTCCGCAATGCGAGCCTCGGCAGCCCTGAGCTTTGCCCCCAAAGTGTTGGGAGCTTTGGCTGGCAAAACCATCCCGCACGCAGCAAGCAACTCGTTGAATGTCTTAAGACCGAACCCCCGGATGTTCCGGGTCGATTGCTTGAGTAACCAAGGCCGGACAAGATCCGGCTCGGTGATGCTGTGGTTCTCCAACAACCGGCAGGCTCGGAAGGAGAGGAGTGGCAAGCCCAGACGTTTGCTGAGCATTTCTCGGAAGAGTAGTCTATTCATTGTCTGATTGGGTTGTGAGTTTGTAGGCTTCTGCCATCACCAGGTCGGCGTCTAGGAGTGCCGCCCGGTCGCCTGGCATGGATTTGGTGTCGTCGATCAGACGTTGTCTGAGACGGTCTGCCAATGCCTTGATGGCACTGCTAGCCATCTCGGCGAAATGTTTGTGGCGGATGAGTTGTGCGCGCATTTCAGCGCATTTGAGTGAGTCAGTCATTGTTTGTGATGAGTTGAATGATGGAAACTAAAAGGGCCACGATCGAACTTGCGATGATCGCCCAGCGGGGTCGGTTGTCTTTTTTCATGCCTGTACGAAGCTGGCTGTTCTGCCGATGAAGCGCATCTCTGTCCCGACGCCACAGGGACCGTTCCTTTGGTAGGGGATGTTGATCTTGCGGATCTCGCTGCCTTCCTCCTCGTTGACCCGGATAGCCATGATACAGGTGGCATCCTGCTGGATGGCTCGCGATTCTCGGGCTTTACCCTGCTCGTTGAGCTGGGTGATGCCGATGACCAAACAGCCTAGCTCTAGGCCGATTAGACGAAGCGCACGGGATACCTCTGCAACCTCACGCTCACGAGTGCTATCGCGCCCCAGTTCGCACCGGACAAGCTGGATGTAGTCCACGAGCAACACACCCAAGCCATCCTGACTCTTAGCCATCGCCCGTGCGGTTGCCACAATGGCTCCGATGTCATGCAGGTCATCCCGGATGACGAGCTTGGCTTTGCTAAGTGCATGGGTGGCTCGAGCTACAGCCTGCATGTCTGACTCTGTCTTGACTCCCTCGGCTAACGCCCGGAGGCGGACGTTCCCAATCTTGGCCACCAGCCTGTCAATGATCTGACTGGCCGGCATTTCAAGGCTGACTATCAATATTCCTTTTTCCATTGTCCTTCCTTATCTCTTGTGAATTGTATGATTTTTGTCCTGTGTACTTGGCCACGCGGAGCGTGACCTCGATGTGCTCTGTTCCCAAGTTCTCCGGCAACATGCAAATGTCTTCGAGTTGGTCGAGGCACTCCTCCCGGCTGCCGATGTTCAAGATTGTCTGAACAATCTTTGGCCTCGGCATTGGAGGGGCGTCATCCGCAACCGTTGATGTCCTAATCAATACCCAGCTCATGGCCAATAATCTTGATTCCCTGAGTGTGAGGTTGGGGCCAATCGTTCTTGTCGTTGCATTCAACGAAGTGGCGTAGCGATTGAGCGAGACGCTCCCAAGTGACAGACTCATCGTGTTTGCCGAGACGCATGAGTTGGCCGTAATACGGAGCATCCGTGTCCACGACAGCAAAAATAAACTGCGGCTTGGAGTAGCCAATCTGATTGAGCCCCCACTGATACCAGGCCGCTTGCTTGTTGTAGCCGAACTGCCAGAACTTGCTGGTGAAGCGGAAGAAGTCGGTAGTGGTCTTAAGATCCACAATGGTCGTGAGTTGATCGGGATCACCAGACGGATGCGGAATGATCAGGTCAGGCCGCCCCTTGAACTGCACACCGGGGAAGCTCTCGTCTTCCCAGAACATGGCAGCCTCCACCCAGAGCTTTCCAAGGTCATGCTCAGGCTCGTAATCGAGTTGCTTGAGCAACTGCTTTGCCGATGAAACGGCTCCTTTGATGCGGGCAGCATCCTCTTCGTTGACGACTTCCTTGCCGATGTTGTCCAAACAGAATGCCTCCCAAGTCTCCTTTCCGATCTTGGTGCGACGATCCACCTGTGGACCCACAGCGTACTCAACACGCCCCTCGAGAGCCTCGGCGTGGATGAGTGTCCCAAGGATCATCTCCTTGGATGCCTTAAAGTCCTGCGTCTTGCGCCACTGATAGTAGGCCGGAGACTGACAGAACCAGTCGAACTGGTGCTTGGACAGCCCGGACATCTTCCGGTACTCGTCCATGTCGAGATTGTGCAGTATGTGGTTTTTGCTCATAGTTTGGATATTAATTCTTCGATTAGTGTGTGCAGGTCTTGCACGGTTCCAGCGTTAACCACTTCGTAGTGGCACGCAATACTTTTTTGCTCGGTTTCGCTAACGTGCTGCATCACAGGAATGTCTGGGCGCACAATTCTCACCAGCTTGCCACCTTGGCGACGAATCCACTGAGCTTCGTTCTCGAAGCGGACATCGGTGATGATCGCAGGTTTGCTGTAGCGGATCGGGTTCCGCCACCGCATGTGCCTGATCCAATTGTCTGGATCGTAAGCTCTTCCTGCCATACCGATGTCTTGTAAGAGCTTGCGCCCCCGTTCGTCCTTGACTCCGTTCCAGCCAAAGTGCTGGACGGCAAGCGTTTTAATCGGGTCAGCAAAGGCTACTCGATCAAAGCCAGCTCGGAAGAAGACTTCGGCGGCAGTGTCTTTGCCGACTCCGGCATTCCCAACAAGACCAATAAGTTGTGTATTCATAATGGGTTTACTTCCAGTGTCATGCAGCCTGTGATGCTGCCAGCTTGGTTGCGGATGAACTTGGCCGGAGAGTACAAGTCCCTCCGCTTGGGGAACTGTATCCTGACGGCTGATGGAACGATGTACGCCACACCAGTTTGTGCATCAGGCAGCCCAGACACAGACATAATCCGTGACTCGATCACCGGGATTCCATTGACAGATCCAGCATCAAACGTCTTGGCGTTGCACCGGGCAATATCTCCGCTTGGAGGGATCACGACTCCAGCACAAACAATTTCGTGCGGTGTAAGGTTTATAAGTCTCATTGAGTGATAAGGTTGGCGATGATGTTGAGTGCTAGCATTGTCTTACCTGACTTGGTTTCGCCGCCTACAACAAGGAAGTCCCCGTAACGCAGCGGTGTGAGGTTGTCGAGCTTCTCGTACCCCGTCCTAATCCGTTGTGTCTGATCGTCCCCGGTTTCGTAGCGGGTCACCGCCTCGAGCAAGAGAGACTGAGTGTCCATGCGCTTGGGCGGAGCCAGCTTTGTCTGAATGGCATCAACCTGCATGGCGACATCCTGCACCAGGTCGGTTGTCGGAATGTCTGCCTTGTGAATCTTGCCCAGGCTCTCGTGCAGCACCACCATCAGCGACCGTCGCTTGGCTGTGCTGGTGACGATGGTGAGCAGCTCCGGCAACGCCGATTCGATGGGCATCACCGTGTACAGGTCGGTCAGTTGAGCGAACGTAATCTCCTCCCGCTCCCGGATGCGCTCGAAGATGATCCGCACATCGGGCGTAATGCCCTTGGCGTTCAGGTCAAGCACCACCTCAACCGCTGCCCGGCTCAAGGGATCGAAGATGTCTGACGTGACAAAGCCCCGTTCGGCCATGATGTTTAGCACGGTCTTGGGGTTGTTGAGGGCAATGGATGCCACTCCACGCTCTGCCTCGGTTGCCTGAGGCAAGGCCAAGTCATCACCAGTTTTGGTCTGTCGTTTCATCATTGAGTAGTGTTCCTGAGTTTAGACGTTTGCGTTCAGCACGATACTGAGCGGATCTTTCCAGCCAGTTGTGGATGAACATGCCGATGCCGCGCTTCTTCCGCTTGCGCCCCGGTTTGGCTTCCAGCCACAGGCGCGCCTTCATCAGCTCGTCGGCAACTGTCTGCTCGCCCCAGCGCTGGACTGCTCGCTCGAGCACATCACGAGGGGCGGAGATGCTGCCGTCGGCACAAGGGAAGAGCATGGAAAAGATCGTGGTCTCTCCCTCCTTCCCTCCCTCGGTTTCTCCCCTATCCTTCCTTTCCCCCATACCCCCTATCCTACCTAACCCCACTTCCACTCCCTCTCCATCCTCCCTCTCCGCCTTAGATGCAGTTAAACATTCGCTCATTGACGGAAACAAGGATTGCTCACCGTGGGGCCTGGAAGGCCCGTCAAGGCCTGTCTCAGGATCGTCCTGATACACGACAGCCGAATACACTCCAGTCAGCTCAGAAATGTGGCCGGAGAGATACTTGATCATCACTCTCATATTTTGCAGCCTTTCTCCCTGAGAAACGTCAGCAGTTCTTGGTGGATCTTCACGCCTTGAGCCCGTGCCTCATCGTTCGGAATGTCGAAGTGTCGCAACAGTACATTCCAGATCTCCCTCCACAGGTCTTCCTTCAGATGCTTCACGGCTTGCTTCATCTTCCATTCACTGGCGCACATCACATCCGCGACAATCGTGTACTCCTGATAACCCGCACGATTGATTCGCACGGTGATGGGAATCATGGCGTGCATTTCTTTAAATGTGTAGGTGATGTCGCTCATTCCGCGCCCCCTTTCGCTGCTTCGATGAGCGCGTCGGCGGCAATCAGCGCAGCAGCAGCTTCCGATTTCGGCTCTTGGAAAAACGTAGAATGTGACCGTGCAGCTATCACCATCGCCGCAATCTCCAACCGAGAGGGTTCGGGGCGGATCATTTTCGTGGCGGCAGGAATATGATGGTCATTTCCTGCGCACGGGCCACCGCCTCCACCTCCGCTTGTTAAAGCGGGTCCATTCCAACTAAGTGTAACCGCGCTTACCGACCGTCGCTTCAACCGCTCCAGCTCGCCGCGCGCTTCTTGAGTCTCTTTAATCGAAGCGCACAGCCTGTCACGGTAGTCGTCACGTTGGTTTTTTAGGATCCCGTAATCGTGCGGTGTGCGTTCGGCGATTGCTTGCTCAAGCTCTCGCTTGACCTGCTCTAGTTCCGCCTCAACCTTTTCCAGAAGCTCTTGCTTCTTGGTGTTGTAGCCGACCACTTTCTCGAAGTCAGCTTTCCAAATGTCGCGCTCTTCAGTCAGGCGATCACGGGTTTCGTTTGCCTGTCTCGTGACCTCAAGGGCAGCTTTACGCCACTCGTCGCGTTCGTTGGCCAGCCGATCAATCTCGGGACCGGCTTCGTTGAGTCGGTTTTCCAGCAGCTCCACTTGGCTGAGAGCCATGTCGAGCTTTTCCTCCAGTTCAATCTCGCGGCTCATTCGATGATCCTCCCTTCCTGATCGTCAAGGAACTGCCGGGTTGCCGCTGCGATTTGAGACATCGTGCAGCGTGCATCCTCGAGGCTCTCGTTCTGGATCATCTTCCTCAGATCCTGCAAGAGTTCCACCTCCGGCCCTTCCAGAGCTTCGATGGCGTTGACCACCGCTACGAATGTGCCGAAAGCTAAGGCGAGGCTTTCTGTGTAGTGTGGCTCCCCCTTGGCTACCCCGGAGGCAATCGTGCCGTCCTTCTGCCTCATCGTGACAAACGCCGTGACGACGTTGTCTGGGATTTCTATGATGTTTTTTGATTTCATAAGTATGTTGACGTGTGCGCGTTGCCGCAGTCGCGCCCCTGCTAGTTTGTAAGGTTTAGCCGCGCTTCAGACAATCCATGCCTTCACGCAGAAGTTGGAAGAATAGGGACGAATCCATCGTCACCTTCCAAGGTTTGCCGTTCTTCTTGTGAGCGACAATCCATGACTTCTTGCCAGCATCGCGTTCGGCCTGAGCGCAGGCTGCATCGAGGTTGAGGGCTTGGACGAACTTGACCTCCATGTGGAGGTTGCTGAGTTCCTCGCAGATCACATCCGGCGAGTCTGTGCCCCCGGCGAACTGCTGGCCCCGCCTTGCGGTGAAGCCAGCTTCACGGAGTTCGTCCCGCCAGAGGCGTTCGCCCCTAGCTCCCTTTTGACGTGCGTTCATCGAGGTACTTTTGGATCGCAGCCTTTGGGTAGCGAATCACCCTGGCGTTATGCTTAACGCAGGGCAGCTTCCCTTGAGCCGTCCACTTGCTGATGATCGGGCGGCGAACACCGAAGAGCTGCGCTAACTCTGCGCTGGTGTAGAAGTCCGATTGGTTAGAATCCGATGTCATCGCTCTCCTCCTCCTGTTCAGGTTCTTCCTTGGTTGCCTCAACCTTGGTTGAGGTGGGGAACACCTTCGCCAACCCTGCCCGGTCGCCGGAGATGAAGATGCTGCTGGCTACAGCCTGCAACTGTTCGGGCGTCAGCTTCACCTGCTCGCCAACCCAGTGACTAGCCTTGATGGCTTCCACCATCAACTGCGCCACTTGGAAAAGGTACTTTCTTGCCTCTGTGGGGTTCGATGCCTGCACGGGAGCTTGACGTTGAGGCGTTGCTGCTGGACGTGAAGGGGCTGTCATCTCGGCAAGTTTACCTCCAGCCGCATCGACGATGGCAGCATGGTCAGTAACCTTCAGTTCATTCTTAGAAGAATGATTGCTGTACTGAACCGTTAGCCCGGTAAGCCCCTTCTTGCCTGCTCGGGAACGGATGGTCACAGTTTGTCCCTCAAGATCAGACATGTCGTCCTGAATCCAGAAAGAAGCGCGAGCCTCTCCAGTTCCATCCACCACGTCACAGTTCTGGACTCTCCACGGTCCAAACTTACCCTCCCCGGTTCTCGGTGGCCATGCCTTCTTGATCTGCAATACCATCTCGCCAATGGTCGTACCATCAGCGAGGTTCTCTAGGTCTTTGATTTGTGCTACTTTCATCTTGTAGTTTGTTGGTTGTGATGCCGCGTGATTGCGACGCACAAACGACTACAAGGTCGCACAAGACCTCGCAAGCACTTTGTTGTGCTTTTTTTACTTCCTTCTGGAAGGAGGTGATTTTCTGCCAGCTTCCCGCTTCACGTTGTATGCGATGGCAAGAGCCTGCTTCTGCGGTCTGCCTGCGCCAAGTTCACGCTTGAGGTTCTCGGTGAAGGCTTTATCGGAGGTTGATTTCTTGAGTGGCATATTATCGAACGTGTTCTCGGAGTGCTTTGTTTTGGGCGTCGTCAAAGGTTTCATGGAGAGACACCTTTCCAGTAGGAGTCACTAACCGAAACCGTTTGCCTGGCATCTGGTAAATCTTGTAACCGTACAGGCTGTCAATCACAACTGAACCATCCGCAAAATCTTCCTTGGAAACATTTTGCACGGAAAACGGAAGAGGTTGGTATGGACGGTTCTCCTTCTGCCAAAAGAGCCAGTGCTTCACAAACGCTTTGCTGCGCTCAGGGTTCGAGCGCACATCACGCAGAGCTTCGATGGCAACCTCCGGGTTGGACATGGCATCCGTCATCATCTGAAGGTAAGCCTCCTTGGGGTTACCTCTCCAAGACTTTGAGATCAACTCGGCAAAGTTTCTGACAATCGTTGATGCCTGCTTCTTGTAAGATGGATCAGCAGAACGCAATAAGGTGTGCATTGCTCCAATCACGTTGCCAGACAATCCCTCTTCTAGGATCATTGCCTGCGCTTGCATCAGGCTGGTATCAGATGATCCCGTGTTGCTCGCCGCTCGACTTGACAAAGCAAGCATTTGTTTTGACGCAAGATTCACGGCACCAATTTCTTGTGGAGTCAAAACCACATTCAATGCACTGATGATTTTGGCATCCGTAAGCAGTGCCATTAGTTTAGCGTCACTGACACGCAATTCGTTTATGTTCGGCTTTTCGTTGGGATCTAATGACTCAACGATGGCCTTGCCAGAATTGCGTATTTTTTCATTAAGCCAAAGACGCACGGTGTCCTTTAAGGCGAAGGTTGCAGTTCCAGTAGGATCTTGCGCCGCAGACGCAAGAAGGCCCTGCATGGATCTTGTAGGATCTACATCAGTGGATGTCAGAACTTTATTGATTGCATCAATAGGATCTGGACCAAGAAACTTGGACGCAGCTTGTTGTTTTAAGGCATCCAGCGTCTGCTGATATTGCTCACGGGCTTTGACAGACGATTCTTTGATCTCAGCTTGAGCAAGCTGTTCTGCAATCCGTGTGTTGCGCTTTGCAAGCTGACTCTCAGCAGTCAGATTTTGAGAGGCAACATTCTTTGCATCCAAGGCTGCATCAACCTCTTTGGAAGCGGTCACAATTCCATTGATGACCTTGTTGAGTGTCGGAACAGTCTCTGGAAACGTGTTGGTGAAAGCAGTGCCATCATTGCTTTGCATCCACTTCGTCAACTGTTTGGAAGTAACGATGTTCTTGTTTGCCAACTTGTTGAGTTGAAAAGTGGCAAGATCGCTTGCAACTGTCTCAGGCAACACGTTTGTACCAGGATCAACAAGAGCCGAACGGAGCCTGCGCATCTCTTGTGCGCCAGCTTTGCTGACAAAGTTGTCGATGAAGAGAGCAGGTTCTTTTCTCAGCGCCCCTTCGGAGCTTTCGTTTAGAAAACGATCTGCATAATCCCTATACGCATCGCGTGCTTTGCGAAGTGCAGGGCTGACTTCTCCGGCAGCATCAAGATCCGCAAGCAAACCATCTTTGACTTTGTTCAGGGACGCTTTTTGTTTCCGTTGTCCCTCAGGTAAATCTCGAATTTCTTCTGTAAACGCAGACAAAAGTTTGCTCAGCTCTGAAATAGGAACAACACGTCGATTTCCCTCCTCGTCAGGAGCAAACGACCTAAGCAGTGCAGCAACCCTTGCATTGATGTCCAACCCTGCTTCTTTAGCTGAAATGTCACGGCCTTCCATGACGGCTTTGGCAGCATTGTAGGAGTTTTTTAAATCTGTTGCCCCGCCTGCTGCGTCAGCATCCTCAAACAGTTTGGAAACGTCTGCATGGACTACTTCTTTATTTGCCGCAAACCGTTGCGAAACATTCGTGCCAGCCTGTTCCTTGGTGGTCATCCCGTTGGCTTGCATCAACTCATGCGTTGCAGACTGCAAGGCTTGAGTGGTCAAGGCATAGGCTTGATCCATCGTAATGAGTTGCTCTTGAGCCTTTAATGCCGTCTCATCAATCACTGCCAATGTCTGATTCAGCTTTTTAGCAGCTTCAGTCTGTCCCTGTGCAATTAGCTGATCTCTAATGGCTTTTGCCTTATCGGTCGCCTCTTGGTTTTGCCCTTCAAACTGATAACGCAAGTACTGTGGACTTTTGGAACCTACAGGTTCAAGTGCAGTTCCAAGTTGTCTGCCTGCCGCTCCAATCGAAGAAATCTTCTGTTGGCGCAACATCCCATCACGGTTCTCCAATGCGCCTTGCAAACCGATCAAGCCAACATTCCGACTCAGTTCACCGGAGCCGATAGCAACATCACCGACATTGAGGTTGGGCTGATTGAACGCAATTTCTTCAGCAGCTTTAATCGCAGCACCTTCTCCTCCTGCTGCGTTGATCATTGTCTGATTGCGGAAGCGTTGTGCTGCCGCGTTTGTGCGCGCTTCTTTACTGGCAATCCAACGACCAATCCTATTCGGCCTCGTCACAAGCGCAGAGGCAGCATCAAACGCCAACTGTTCCACCAGCATCCGTGGATCTATGTCCTCCACCATTTCGCCTACTGATTTGCCCTGACTGGCTTCTACTGCCGCTTTCTTGGCCAGGCCGTAAGCAGTCGGAAGAGTTCCTGCAATTGCTGCCTGCAAGACTTCTGGTCTGGTTAAATTTCTGGGATTTGAAAACTTCTGCGTCCAACTCAAAAGCCCAGGGATGTAATTTCCCAACATCCGGCCATACCGGGTCTGAGGCAGATCAAAGTCCATCATGGCCTGAGCCACATCCTCAGGGGTCGGAGGAAATACAGCCTCTTGAACTGCTCCGCCAAGTTCGGCTCCACCAAAAGCCCCAGCTATCGTAGTTCCAGGAATAGGAATTGCGCTTCCAACAAAAGTTCCAGCCAATCCTCCCAGCGTTGGACCAATAGCCTCCTTGGCACCCCTTGCAACCGCGCCCAGCATACTTGGCTCCATCTCAGCTTTAAAAAACTGCCAGTAGCCACCCAATGCTCCCATGTCTTCAGATGGAACAAAACCTGGAGCTATAGCTCCTTGCGCAACGGCATTGGTCAACACCTGACGCGGCGTGCGGCCCAACGAATGCGGGTTGATGTCCTTGTCTGACGAACGCAGCATGGCTATGCGCAGGTCATCAATAAAGCTCTGGCTTAGATCAGGATTATCCAGATTTACAGGCTCGCGTTTGGTTGGGGTGCGCTGAAAAGTTGCAGCGTCAACTGGCGTGAAAGCAACCTCCGGTTGTTCTGCGCCCCCTTGTTGCAAGGCTTCTTCTGTAGCAACAGCAGAAACGTCTCGCGGAGGCAGAAATTGATCGTAAGGATTTGCCATAATCTATTTACCCATTGGGGCCAAGAACTGTTCGGGAACATCAAGATCCCTGCCAGTTCGGGCGTTGAATGTCCTTCTTAGCCCATGCAAAAGACGGTACTTTTCTTCTAGCGGCAAAGAAGAGTTCAAGATTTGCGTCTTTGTAGCCTCAGCCTGTGGAAGTTCTTGCTCAAACTGAGCCTGCCTTTGTTGAATAAATCCAGCGTAATCCAAAGCCCCAATTGCTACACGTTTGGGAATCTTGTCACTGAACCTAGGGACTACATTTTCCGTAAAGTGACGCTTGTGTTCAAACCCAAGGCTTTTTGCGGCATATTCCGGACTCGACATGGCTGCCAGCGTATTGAACGCAGAGTTGCTTTCGTTCAGAAGAATGTCATGCAAGTCTTCTAGCTTGCTCTTGAACTTCTGGATGTCAGAACCAACAACCTTTCCGCCAACCTGCAATGCTTTCTTGGGGTTGAACAAGTATGGATTCAACTCCGGCGTCAACCGTTCGACTTCAGCTCCAGACAAAGCGTCAGAAGTACCAGCCAAGGCGGAATTATAGAGCTTCAACATCCCCATCAGTTTGGGAACCAACTCATTTGCGGCCTCATTGCTGTCAGGGCCGTACTTTTTGAACGTGTTATTGATGAGCGAAACTTGTCCACGCAAAGCCTCAACGAAGCTCTGGCGTTTCTGGTATGGGTTCACAACCGACTTAACAAAATCCCTTACAGATGGATTTTCGTCATCGAATGACTTGGCCGCAGGTATTTCTAGATCGATTAGGGCTGACATTGCAGCACCATCAGCATCACGAACATGAGCTGGAAGCCGTTGATATTTAGGGTCTGTAAGCATAACAGCCATTGCAGCTTTTGCCTTTGCTCGAGCTGTTGTGCTTTTTTCAAACTTGCCTTGCTGTTCTTTTGCAGGCCAGATATATATAACATCCTCTGGATTTTCAGGAATTGCAACACTTCCAAGACCACCAGGGCTTACCATTGGCTGTTTAGGAGCCGGAGGAAGTCCGGCAGCAGCCACCATTCTTGCCTCTTCTTCCTTGGCGCGCTGTTCCGCCTCTGGGCTAAGTGGAGCCTGGCTTACTGGTGCAGGCTGTGCCGTGGAAGGAGCAGGAGATCCACCTCCAAACATCCTTTTGACGTAATCAAAAGCTGATTGATCTTCTGCCATAACTTAAATTTGCGTTACTGACCTCCCGTGATTCCTTTCAGAACATTGCGAAATCCTTCAATGTCAAAAGTGGGAGCATTGCCTTGAGGCTGTGCGTCTTGCTTGAGTCCAGCTCTGTAGTTGGCAGCACCAATCTGAGCATTGGCAAGATCCCGGCGAGCATTCATCTCCTGCGTAGCCTGATTGGTCTGGAACAGATACTTCAACAGAGACTCAGCCTGCTTGTTTGCTGCTCCATAGCCACCTTGTCCTTGTACATCAGCAAGGGTTTTTGAAAGCTCTCCAGCAGAACTTTCATCCAATCCAAGCAGTTTCTGATAAGACGGAGACTTAAGCATCGACTGAGTAGCAGAGTAATCAGACTTAGCTCCGGCATTCTGTGAGTATGCGCCGCCAATAGCAGACGCCGCCTTTTGCAATCCCTCTCCAATCTGTTGCCCCATCCTCGCCTGAGCTTCAGCCTGAATGTTGGCAGCATTAGTAACCCCTTGAATGTATGCATTCGTTGGGAACTGCATATTGCTGGGAGCTTGACCTTGGAATGGGCTACGAGGTTGCATAAAGTTTGGACCTGGCTTCTAAACAGAGTGCACTGCCTTTCTCAAACCGCTGGCAGGCTTGCGGTCGATCTTGATAGATCCTACACGAAACGCTTTCTCCGACAACACCAGAGAGTGCAATGCAGCGTGTCCCAATGCACTTAAGCAATGGTAAGTCGTCCCGGATGAACTCTGGTGGAATGTTGACAGCATCGGATCGGTCACGCTTGAGAATTGGCCAACTCGCCTTGTGGCTGCAACACGCTCCGCAGGTTTGGCAGTCCAGTTCGCATTCCGCAGTAATTGAATCGCGGCTCTTCGTGCAGCACTTGCTCATGGATGTTTTCTAGCTCCATAGCAATCTTTGGACAATACACAAACTGAGGATTTCTTCGGTCAATACACGCCATGCAGGCATGAGCGTAATCCGTGTTCATGTGCTTGTCTGACTTTGAGACAACGTCTGAATCGTAACGGTTTGTGTCGTATGGCACACCGTTTTGCAGGATGTACCCGGCAACATCTTCGTCCGTCCACTCTCGCAGAGGAAACCACATGGTCGTGTTGGTGCCCAGGTTCTTAACATCAATCTGAAGCGGCACATTTCCGGTCAACGGATCGTCGTCAGAACTCTTGTGCCCACACAACAAAACATCAAAGTCGGTATGTACCACGGCTTTGGGACGCATCAGCCACTCCTTGCCACAGACAAACGGTTTGCCTAGTTCGTATGGTTCTGTGCCTCTGGCTACTTTAATCCAACTATTTCCAACACTGTACGTCTCGCAAACATCAATTCGATTATTGCCATGAATCAAACTGATTTCCATTGGAACCCAGTCGTGAACCGTCAGTTTTAACTCTTCCTGAACCTGGTGGTGATGTTTGTACTTGTGAGACAAGAACGGCAGCTTGAAGTGGATTACCTCAATCTCCGGCATCACCTTTCTAGCCAAATGCAAAAGTACGGTGGAGTCCTTCCCGCCACTCCACAGCACTGCTGGTCTTCTGGCGCGCAAGAGTGCAGTATCAATTTTATCTATAGTATGGTCGATGTTCATTACAAAATCATCGCGCCACCAACCATTCCACCAGCTTGCAATCCAGCCCCAATAGCCGATCCAATCATAGAAGATCTAGCAGCACTTGCAGCGGCGTTTGCTTGCATGGCTCCAATATTCTGCGCCACTTGAGCCTGATAAGGCGTGTAAGCAGCTTGGAAGCCCATGTTGCTTTCAGGGTTAAACAAAGCAGGTCCAGCTAGCTGTTGGCCGCCCATAGCAAACTGTTGAGCTTGAGGAACAGATCCAGACAGGATCGGCTGGCGATAATATGCCTGAAGAACTGGAGTCTGAACCTGTTGAAGGGCTCCCATCGCAGCAGCACCCATCTGTGCTCGTCCAGCCTGCAAGCCTTGGAGTGCTTGTTGTGCCGCAAGATCCTGCTGAGTGCGTTGCAATGCTTGCTGAAAGGCTTGGTTCTGAGTGGTAGACGCCAACTGCTCGCGCCCCATAGCCTGCTGGTAGGCTTGAGATTGCAAGCCAAGGCCAAGCTCTTGAAGCCCGGCGCGCTGCTGGAACTCTTGCCCTTGAGCAGCACGTCCCAACTCTTCGCCACCCATGCGTTGCGTGAACGCTTGTGCCTGCGCCCCGGCCAACGCTTGCTCCTTGGCTCCCTCTTGGGCGAAGGCTTGAGACTGGGCAGCACGAGCCAGATCCTCTTGCGACATGGCTTGGCCGAACGCCTGTTGCTGCGCCCCCAGGCCGTATTGTTCGACCCCCATTTGGCGTTGCAATGCCTGTTGCAAAGCTGGTGTGTAAAGCTGGGAAGAGAGTTGGGCAGCTTGAGCAGCAGCAACCTGACGTTCACGCAAACGCTGGTCACCCAATTCAGCACGAGAAAGAATCTCTGCGCCTATAGCTTGGTTTCCAAGAGCAGTTCCACGGGCAGCATATGCTTCACGGGCGGACTGAGTGGCTTGTCTGATTTCTTCAGGCGTTAGTTCGCGACCGGCAGCCAACTCTTCGGATGCTTGTTCGGTCAACTGCTCTGTTAAATCCTGAACTCCGGGCATCTGGTTCATGTAAGACTGCACCAGCCCCTGGTCAATAGTTCCAAGCTGAGATTGCAACTGCGGGCCACCAACTTCACCGGCAAACTGACCAGCTTGAAACGCAGGTTGAGACAAGAAGTTTTGACCAACCTGATATTCACCAAGGCCGCCAAGAGCTTGCCCAGGCCGATATGCCTGCATTCCGCCCAAGGTAAGATCAGCACTCGGCCCACCAATTTGTCCTGCAAACTGTCCAGAAGTTGGACCAACTACTTGCTGCTCATAGGCAGAATACCTTGGCTGTTGGGAAGCAGCAGCAGTTTGTTGCGCTGCAAATTCTCCCATGTTTCTAGCTGCCTCAGAGTAGCCAGGAGTCAACTGATTGAATGCCTGCTGCGTAGCGGAAAGCCCAACCTCAGGAGACTGAAGTTGAGCAATCTCGTTGGCGCGAGTTCTGTTAAGGTAATCTGCCTCAATCTCTGCAATCTGAGGATAGAACTGCGCTAACTGCTGCATCTGACCAGATGCAAGTATTTGGTTAATCTGATTTTGCAGATTGGCGTATGCAGCCTGACCGTAAAGCGGGTTTGCCTCGGCAGCAAATAACTTTGGAGCCAGTTCAATCTGGGCAAGGAGATTCTCACGGCTGATCTTCCCATAATCGGGAGCCGGAGGAAGAGGAGGTTGCGAGATTTTTGTGGAGCCCATAATTAAAAATTCTCAGGAATGCACTGCTTGAAAAAATTGAACATGAGTTCCTTGGTTGCCAGCTTTGGCTTTCCACGTCTGTAGTACACGATTGCTGATGGTTTCATGTTCCTTTCACGGAACATGTTCCACATTAAAAGCGTGGACTTTTTACACTTGGAATACAGGTAGTCTAGCAACAAAATATCGCTCTCCGGTTGCTCCCAATTGAACACGACATCCAATGCGTGTTTTACGGGCCGCAACACAGCAAACGACCACTCGTCGCCATTCTTGGCCAAGAACAGGTTCTTGTGGTGGAAGTGAAACGTCAGCATCTGGTCCAGCGTTTCTTTCTCCAAGTCTTCAGGGAAAAGCAGCTTATGCTCCAGTTTTTTGGAGTAGGCAAAGTCTACAAACTCGTCCCAGAGATCACTCATGACCCAAACACAACAATGCTACTTGCGTATCCCGTGTCTCTGCCTCCCAAGCCTGAAGCGAATGTATGAAACGTAAAGCACGATGTGGTTCTTGGAACTGTGTTTCCTGCTGCGATTTCATTGTAATCAATAAGAATAGCTCTTGTTAAAGTATCAGTCGCACTTGAGGCCGATGTTAATACACTCATTGAAACAATAGGAAGAAATGTAGTGTTTTGAAATTGAGAGCTAAAATTGCACAAGTAATTTGCAGCATCTGCTGATGTTCCTGTGTAAATTACAGACCCAATGTTTTCAGAAGAGTTTATATTACAGTACCTAAATGTAACTGATCCGGCACTATCGCCAGCAGCCGCAGATGTAGTTGTAATTGTCTGAACATTTCCCGATGTTGTTGCGGACAATACTTGATAAATTTCAGTAGTTGGAACTGTTCCAGCACCACTTGCTTTCGTGAAAACAAAGTACGATTTATTGTTGGCGTAAAACTGAGGTTTGCCTCCAGAGAAATCGTAAGTGATTGTTACGGTTGATCCTGTCTTGGAGTAGCTTGCGGTTGCTTGCGTTGTTGCTGCAAACTGTCCATCAAACGATGCAATGGCTCTTGGAAGGATGGCATTCAGTTGACCACTGGAAATAGTGAAACCTGGGCCGGGGATTATGCCACCAAGCTGAGAAGTGGTTGCAGCAGGAACGCTGGACGCTACTGTAACAGATCCACTTGCATTGGTAATGCTGACATTTGATCCAGCCGTCAGCGTGGCCTTGCTGAGTCCACCAGACGAATTGCCAATCAACAACTGTCCATTGCTATAGGTCGTTTGACCAGTTCCTCCAAGTGTTGTGGCCAGCGTGCCAGTAGCAGCCGACAATGGAATGTTGGTGCAGTTACTTAGATTCCCAGATGCTGGAGTTCCAAGAGTTGGAGTTATTAGCGTTGGTGATGTGGACAAAACCACAGACCCGGTGCCTGTAGATGTTGTTACGCCAGTTCCACCGCTTGAAACCGCAAGTGTGCCAGTTACGGACCCAAGATTTACATTGGTACAATTGCTTAGGTTTCCAGACGCTGGGGTTCCCAATATTGGAGCCGTTAAGGTCGGCGAAGAAATAGTTGGAGACGAAGACAACACTACAGATCCGGTGCCGGTGGATGTAGAGCTTAGAAGCGGTTGCGCCCCAATCACAGGAAGCGCAGAGGTTCCAATCAAAGCCAATTGAGAGGCTGTGGTCAGAGCTGCTACCTGATCGGATGCAAGTTTTCCATCGCTTCCAAGCGTTGCAACACCGTTGATTGCACCCAACTGACTGGTAGCAACCCGAGTGTCCAGCCCAGCATTTAGCTGAGATGAAGTAATCGGAATGTAAGTCAACGCAGACGTTACGTTTGCGGACGTAATCTCCGACCGGATTGTTGCGGATGACTTATTCTCGACGTTGTTGAGCGACAGGTTGACCTTTGCCGTGGCGATGCTCGCCAAATCAGACAGGTTGTTGTTGGCGTTGAGCAACTCGGCAGGATCAACTCCGCCTAATGCCTGCACTACGGTAGCCTTCTTAAGCTGGCCGGAAGCAAGTAGGATGACTTGATCCGTCGTTGGATCAGCAGTGGTTAGAATCGCAGCCTGATCGCCAATTGCCCCAGGCAAAAGCGTGGCTCCCTCAACGTGTTGGTTGAGGTTATCAACAGTAACGGTTGAGTTCGTCGTCGAATAAATCGTTCCTTTGTTGATTTGAGCCATAACTACTCCTGTGAAACCATTGGTCTGTTTGCCGTTATACCGTAAACTGTGACACCTTTCAACGCTGGTCTTCCACTGGTGAAATTGATTGTGAAGTCCACCGACGACCCGCGCCCGGCAATCCGTGGACGAAGCGTTCCATCACTGTTGCCAGAGAACTGGTATCCCAAGACTGTCTGAGTGGAATCTGGATCGTGCATCGTTGCGTCAATCGACACCACATCGTTGACGATGTTGTTGAACTGAAACTCTCCACGACTAAATCGCTTCTCGCTCAAAGACTTCATCGTGAACTCTCTGGTTCGCACAAATGAAGTAATTGAGTTCAAGGAAAACCCGGTATTCAGGTCAACAGGCAGCGTAAACGGCAGAATAGCTCCGTTTCCACCTCCAGTGTAGAAGTCACCATCCTCTCGCTCTTCCTCAAGAAACACACCTCCAAACTGATTCACGCCCGCAAAGTTGGTGAGGATGAACAAGCGTTCCTGATTTTTGTAGCCACCGGGAATCAAGTTGTCTGCATTCAGCCCAACAGGATACACGTCAATGCTTTCCCAATTCTTGTTGAGCGTGTTAAAGATCAGGATGCGGTTGTTTTTGCCAGTTGGATTCGTGTCAGCCACAACAGGCATGGCAATGTAAAACCTGTTGTTGTAGTAAGTTGCAACAGAGTTGTTGACTGTCGTGTAGTTGACTGTCTGAAAGAAGTCTGCCACAGGTTCAGACAACGGCATTGTGTTGCCAACCATCTTCAGGTCCAACTGAGGCGTGAGCATGTGGACTCCCTTTGCGGACAGGAAGAATACGAACTGCCCAGCGTTGACTATGCTCCTGCGAGCAAGACAGCCAAGTTCTGTGGTGACTACTGTGATCTGACTTCTGTCAGCTTCCGTGATGACAATCCGAGGATCAAGGAACGCGATGTAGATCGAGTTCCGCATGAACACCAAGAACTGGTTCTCGATCCACGGCAGACATCCAACGATGATGTCATTTCCACCCTGGTTGATCAGGAAGGCGTTGAACTGTACGTCCGTCTGAAAAGACAAGATGTCGCTGACAACCAACTGATGATCCGTGTACTTGGCAACAATCCGGTTCTGGTAGTAGAACCCAAAGTCTGCTGGAGGAAGAGATTTGGTCAAATACGTCAGCGCAGTCCCACTGCTTGGATTGACGAACTGCTGGTCAGCAACAGTTATTACGCCTGTAGCAGAGTCCCAAATCAACGGAGGTTTTCCACGCTGAGTTGTGAACGGAGTCTTGTTGGTGTGCGCTTGGAACGTACTCCCGGTTGTGTTCGTCCACGAAAAGGTAAACTGTGTGGTCGAAGTCACCGTGATGATGTGACTCCCGTCTAAAGCTGACTCCGTATCAAAAATTCCATGCCTCAACGTGACCTCATCTCCAGTCGCATATCCATGTATGCTGGCTGTGTTGACGGTGATCGTTCCAGTATTTCCGTTTCCAATCGCAGCATTCGTCACGCTTGCGTTGTAAATCGTGCTGTCGTACTTGCCTCGGAAGATGATCAACTTGTCAAGGGCTTGAACACAGTCAACGATTCCACCTACTGCAATGTTTCTTCCAGTAGGGAACAAGTAAGGTCCAAGTAACTCTGACTGTGTTCCCTGTTGCTCCGGTCGGAACAAGTACAACCGATTCGTGAACACCATTGCGATGTTGTCTCGCCCCAAGGAATCTATCCAGACTCCAGAACCGACCATCGTCAAAGCGCTTAATGAGGCGTCTGTGAGCCTCTGGCAGCCCTTGCGGGGTTGTGCAATGCCTCTCTGTAACCTGACATTCTGAGCAGCCTGAAGGATGCCGTCAGGGAGATTTGCCGGGTCAAGACGACTGGCAAACCCCATGTAGGACTGATCCGATTCAGCTTGTAGCTCAGATGGCATCAGGAAATCATCTTGCTGATCTTGTCCACAAGACGCTGAAGATCGTCACGAATCTCCATCAGACGATCACCACCTTCGTCTTCCATTTCTCCCTCTTCTTCTCCACCTTCTTCCTCGGATTCTCCATATCCGCATTCGGAACAACTCCCATCAGACTCCATCGGCGAGGAGCATTCCGGGCATTTGCGGGTCTTTGGAGCCCCGATAACGAGCATTAACGCATCAGTCAGGTTTTTCTTTGCCATAGGTCTTTAGGATATCAGCGATCTTTTTTGCTCCCTGCGAGCACGCAACTCAGCAAGAGAGTGAGGAGTATTGTACTCGTAATGAGGCGGATCATAAATCGAGGTGAACGTGCCTCCCCAGCGCAGCTTGTGCTTCGATGCGATTGCCCCGCAGAGCTTGTGCATCCTGTCTGCGAGACGTTTCTCTTCAGGAGTCCCGTCATCCAGGTAGTGTTTACCACGGAAGACACCGCAATCAATCGCAATCCCGAAGTTGTGCATACTCGAGCCGGGTTTGGCATTGGTAACCTTTGGCCCCGGAGCAGTGCGCCCCTTGGCGTAGAGAGCTTCCTGAGCCTCCCAAGAGCGCGTCCCGCAGATGACCCGGTAGTCCAGTCCCTCCTCTTTTAGAAGCTCCTTAGCCTCCAAGACAAAGTTCGTGAACGCTTCCTTAACCTCAGGGATCAGCGTGTCGATATGCTTGGCTGAGCGTTCGTCGATCATTTTTGGATGAGCTTGTAGGTTTTAACCAGCGTGTAAATCAGTGCTGCAATCGCTGTGATAATGCGGATCGTCTGCTCTATCTCAGACAACGAGACAGCCAATGCAGCTACATTGATCCCCAAAACGGAGGCAAGATCTTTAAGATCGTCTAGCATTTACTTTGGGTCGCTTAGGTTTTTCATCTGGCTTGGCAGTTGGTTGCTTTACCACAGCACGCTTTTTAGGTGCAGAAATTGTAGAAAACCACGAAAGCCAAACGTAGTTGCAGGCTACGCCTATGTTAAGAATGAACTCAGTAACCGGGGGTTCTTGGTGAGCAAAAATGTTTGCGACAGACCCGCAGATCGTGATCGTTGTGGCAAGCTTACACAAATGAACTGCGTACTTGTGCTTGTAAATGGCACTGTCCTCATGGCCAAACACTCGAAGCCACAGATGAATCGCCGAAACGGCAAGCACGCTATTTGCGAGCACGTTTAGGAGTACTAGTGGGCTTAATGTCATGGCCGGAGATTAGCTTCTCTGAGATGTTTTCTACCGCACGCAGCCCACAAAAGCCTAGCAAAAACGCCGCTGCATAACCATATTGCGGCTCAGTGTCAAGGTGAGCAATCTTGAGGATCAGAGGAGTCACATAGTTTGCTGATGCAGCTCCACCAATCAAAGACAACACAGTCCTTCCAAGGTTTTGTCCCGCTTGCTTGGAGGACATCAAGATCGCTCCGAACAAACCAGCAATCGCAAGACCAATGTCAATCCCAGCATCCTTGAGATTGATCATCGGTGCTGAGCTTGTTTGGCGACTGAGACAGCATTGAGAAGTTCTAGCTCGAGCTTCTGATATCGAGCGTCTGAATGCCACTTCTGTGCTGTCTGAGCCGTGTAGGTTTGTCCTGGCTGAAGCTCAAGGATCTCCTTGCCCGGATGATGTAAGAACCTTGCTGGAACGGAGGAATCTTTCACGCAACCGATCAGCGAAAGCGTCATCGCCAGCAGCGCGAGCCTCGAGGATTTGACGTTCGATCTCATCGCAGTGCTTGGCAATATCCCGTTCAAGTTCCCAAGAGGCTCGTTTAGCCTTGATCTCCAGCCACAGGCGCAGGATTTGCAGCAGGCTTGGTATCATCTGATTCCTTTCGGAAGACGTTGATCATCCCTATAAGGGCAAGTCCAGTTGTCAGGATAGCCTCCTGCATCTCTGGATGAAGTTTCAGCCCAACAGCAGTCAGAAGGGCAAACAAACCACGCCAGGTCGATGGCTCTTTGAGTCGGTCAAGAATGTATTTCATAGCTACTTCTTCTTGGCTGTCTTAGCAGATTGTCTGAATGCCTTCGCAGTGGGCGCGCCCTTGGTGCCAGGCTTGCGCATCTTCTCGCCGCTTCCAGCAGCAATCCGATCACGCTTGGCGTTTATGTTGGCGTAGAGTCCCTTTTTCATTTGCAGTTCCAGCGTTTGAGTGATGCAGCCTTGCGAGTGGGTCGTCCCTTCTCATCCTTCATGGGACCGGGCATCCCGCTCATCCGGGCACAGAATGACTTTCTGCGAGCAGCGTCAGCCTTTGTCTTAGGATTCGGAGCAGGAGCCTTGAGGTTGCTGCCGGTTGCCGCGTTGTACTTGGCCCGGCCCTTTGCTGTGAGTCCTGCACCTTTCGACACAGGCAGCTTTTCGCCGCGACCAACCGCTAGGGATACACCTTTTTTAGCCATTGTCTTCAGGAGGCAAGAAGGAACCGTCAGGCTGTTCAATCCAGCCAATCCCGCAGGGAATGCCATCCACGTTGACCAGCGTTGTTCCAGCAGGAGGCGTGTACGGCGACACACCATCCCACACGATTATGTTATCAACTACTTTCGTAGCATCATCAACGATTGCGTACTTCATAATTAGAAATAGGTTGTAACAACGATAATGCCTGCGCCTCCATTGCCTCCAGCTCCACTGTTTCCAACTCCATCTAAAGCGGCTCCTCCGCCTCCTCCGCCTCCTCCATAGTTTCCGCCATTTCCGCCATTTCCGCCATTAACAGTAGTCGATGATGCTCCACCACCTCCGCCTCCAGCTCCTAACGGCCAATTTGCGGTGACAGACACTGCTGATGCTCCAGATCCACCTTGTCCAGTTCCTGCCGCTGCTGCCGGTGCTGATATGAATGATCCTAATGCAATTCCGCCAATTCCCCCATTTGTTTGCAGTGGAGTTGCTGCAATCCCTCCTCCAGCTCCACCTCCACCAGTTGCTGTGTATGAACTTCCTCCACCTGCGCCAGCTCCAGATCCGCCAGCTCCTCCATTTGAGCCAACAAACATTGTTCGCTGCAATGTGTTTATTCCACCAGGACCAGATGATGTTGTTGCTGTTCCAGCCGCAAATCCTCCCTGAGCAAAAACCCATGTTCCAAAAGACGAAGTTCCTCCAGCGGTTCCTGCGTTTCCATTAGTGCTGTTCGCAGTAACTGCCGCGCCTCCAGATCCAGCAGCTCCAACTGTAACTGTTTCTGTTGCGCTTAAAAGACTTGCATCAATGGTGCGCATTGTAAATCCGCCGCCACCACCGCCACCGCCACCGGAACCAACTGCTCCACTTGCAGTTTTTCTTCCAGAACCACCACCTCCGCCTGCTCCAATAACGGTAACCTGAACGCTTCTTGCTCCAGCAGGATTGGTCCAAGTGCCGCTTGATGTAAACACTTGAATATCAGCAGGCGTTCCACCTCCACCACCAGACACCGGAGTCGTAGATGCAGCAGTGATCTGCCCAAACTGGTTCACAGTCAGAACTGCAATCTGAGACGAACTGCCGTAGTTCCCGGTAGGAGCTGGGCTCAGAGCAGCCAACGCTACCGTGCTGCTGGCAGACAACGGACCACCACCAGTCAACCCAGAACCTGCGCTGATGCTGATCGCAGACAACTGCTGTGTGGTCAACGCCACAACCTGAGCTGTGTTCGTCAGGCTGGAAATCTGTGAGGTCGTAGCAAACGAAGACTCCTGAGAAGTTGCAATCGCTCCAATGCTGGCAGGAGTAATAGCTGCAATCTGAGCAGTGGTTGCAAACGAAGACTCTTGGCTAGTCGCTATTGCTCCAATGCTTTGGGGCGTGATAGCCGCCAGTTGAGACGTGGTTGCAAAGCTGGATTGTTGGCTGGTTGCAATCGCACCAATGGATGCCGGAGTGATAGCCGCAACTTGAGCCGTTGTGGCAAGTCCAGCAACAACAAGAGACTGAGCAGCAGACTTTGTATCGCCACCTTGGTTGAATACAAAGATGTCATTCGCATTGACTTGTGTCGCCGCTGGAAGTTGAGAGACTTTTATTTCGCCCATAATTAATCGGTTGCCTTAAACTAGAAGTAAGTCGTGATAATTGCGTAGCCTGCTCCCCCGGTTCCACCTGCTCCAGATTGCGCTCCGGTTTCTGTTGCTCCTCCGCCTCCTCCGCCTCCAGCAGGGAATCCCCCAGCACCTCCGTCGCCTCCAGAAACTGCTGCTCCAGCCGCTCCACCTCCACCACCAGATCCAGCAGCAAATAGTCCAGCAACAGGAATTGAAATTCCATTTCCTCCAGAAACTCCATCTCCAATTCCACCGGTTCCTCCAGAAAAATTTAAAATACGACTTAATCCACCGTTTGCTCCAGAAGATGGAACTGATGAAGATCCCGGAAGTCCGCCACCACCACCTCCCCCAACGCCTCCTGGCAAAAATACTATAGTACTTGAACTTGGAGCGCCTTGTGATCCAATTCCTCCACCGCCATTTGCAGGCCCACCAGAATTTGCCATTTGATATCCAGTTCCACCAGATATTATAGTGCCACCAGCTCCTCCGATTACTTGCAAAGAAGCAAACTGAGTGGCTCCTCCATTAACTCCACTACCTCCAGATGTATTATTAGTGGTAACTGCGCTTCCACCATTTCCACCCGCTCCAATAGTAACTGTTTCTGTTGCGTTTAATGCGGATGCAGGAATTGTTGCAACAAACCATCCTCCGCCGCCACCACCACTTCCAGCTCGTCGAGCGGAAGCCTGACTTGAGTTTTTGCTTCCACTCGCCCCACCACCTCCACCACCAAACATTTGCACATTAACGCTTCTTGCTCCAGCGGGCTTGGTCCATGTTCCGCTTGAAGTAAATATTTGAACATCAGCAGATCCGCCGCCTCCTCCGCCTGAAACTGGAGTAGTACTAGCAGCAGTTAATCTGCCTTTAGAATCAACCGTAAGAACAGGTATAGATGTTGAATCTCCATACGTTCCCGGCGTGACTCCGCTTGCGGAAAGTTGTGTGGTAGCAAGTGAGCCAGAGGTGATGTTGCTGGCGTTGGTTGTGTCTGTTATCGCAGACGCTGCCAGCCCAGAAATTTGAGAGGTGGAAACCGAGGAAAGTTCAATCCCAATGTCTCCAGAAAATGTCACTGGAGAGTTGGTGATTGCCAAAGTGTTGGATGTCACTCCAACGCTTGTAACTGTTCCACCAGCAGATCCAGAAATCCCAACATTGGTTGCGCTCGTAACACGACCTTTAGAATCAACCGTAATTCTGGCTACAGAAGAAGAGCTTCCATAAGTTCCAGCAGACACTCCGCTTGCAGAAAGCGTTGCAGGTTGAGATCCACTTCCAGATGGCGTCGTTACGTCTCCAGTGAGCTGCGTGATCCCAAGTGCTGGAATTGCCGCAGTAGACATGGCCGTGATTCGGCCCTTTGCGTCTGCTGTGATGACTGGAATCGCACTGGAAGATCCAACTGTTCCAGCAACAACACCAGAGTTGGAGAGAGTCGTAACCGAGCTTCCCTGTGGACTTGTGACATCCCCAATCAACGCAGGGAGTCTGTCCACATCAAGAATACCACTTGTAATATTTACGGCATTCGTTGTGTCAATCGTAGCAGAGGGAGCCAAACCAAGGTTTGTCCTTGCTCCAGCAGCCGTGTTTGCTCCCGTTCCACCATTTGCCAAGGCAACTACTCCGGTAACATTCGATGCTGTCCCGGTAGTGTTTTGGTTCAGTGTTGGAACGTCTGAAGCCTGAATCTGCGACATCGTTACATTCGCAGAGTCGCCTCGAAGAAACCGTCCACTCGCAACACTTCCAGCCAAGGCATTCATCGCGCCTTGACGAGTCGTTGCTCCAGTCCCGCCATTTGCAACCGCAAGAGTTCCAGCCGCAGTAATCGTTCCTGAGGTCGTTACTGGTCCACCAGAGAAGGTCAGCCCGGTTGTTCCCCCAGATACATTAACGCTTGAGACAGTGCTTTGAGCAGCAACTCCAGTCACGTTTGTGACCTGTCCCTTGGCGTTTACCGTGATCTGAGGAATGGCAGTAGCAGATCCATACGTCCCGGCAGGAGACGGAGACAGGGGAGCAATACTTGGGTTTGGATACGTCCCAGACAAGTCACCACCAGCAGATCCAGTGGGGGTGCGAGAATTGCTCAGACGAGCATCATTGCCTTCACAGGCAGTTCCAGCCGTGCTTCCAAGCTGAAGTGCGCCAGGGGCACTAGAAGTGCCAACAGGAAGACGATCAGACGAAATGGTTCCGCTCGTCAATTCCGAGGCGTTGGTTGTCTTAATGAGAGCTGAGACAACCTTCTTGGTCGTGCCTCCCTGCACAATGGGCACAACATCCGGCGGATTCGCAACGCTTGCTGCTGGAAGATCTGTAATGCGTGTTCCCATTGTTAGCCAGTCGTTATACGGTCACTCGCCTCAGTATTAAGAAAGTCACCAGCTTCCGTCAATATTTGATATGTGGTCGTAGGCGAACTTGGATGCGCTTGCTTTGGAAACCTGAAGGTCACCTTTGAGCCTTGCACGCTTCCTTTTGCAACCAGCTTTACACCGGGAGCTGCGACAGTACCATTTCGGCGTATGATGAACTTGTTCATCTTAGTAGGTGTAAGCCATGTTCAGCTTCTGGATTTGTCCTTGCTGTCTGATTAAGACATCGATCTGTTGCTGCACAGCAACCTCTGCAAGCTGATCAAAGACAACCCCTTCATCGGTCCTGCCTTCAGACTTCAGAAAGTCCGCAGCAACTCCATTGACCAAAAAGTCTTTGAACCTGTAAGGGATGCTTACCTGTTGCCAATAGACGTTTTGAGGTTCTGCTGGAGCAACCGAGTTAGAGCTACTCAAAGCCGTCCAAAAGTTTGCTCGAGTCCCTTTGGTTGCAGAAGTTGGATTGTAGTTGGAAGACTCCTGCAAGATGTCGTAGTACACCTGTGAGCCTGGAGAGTAGGTCGTAGATATTGCGTACTTCGATCCGTACAGCCGGGGCGCATCCAAGCGATACTGAATGAACTTCTCACCATCCTCCAAGAAACGAAGGTAGGTTATGTCTCCGACAGTTGTGTTGTTGGGGACCGAGATCAAGTCCTCCACAATAAAGTCAACCTGTACAGCTCTTGTGGTGACACGCGGATCACGTTCCCAAGCAGCCAAGCCTTGCAAAGATCCAGTTGGCATCTGAACCAATCGCTGCAAGTTTCCGGTAAAAATAACCGTTGTAGTCAACTTGCCATTCGGACCTTCGTATGTGGGAAAGTTTACTGTAGATCCATCTGGAATCTTGATGGAAAAGTGCGTGATGTACTCACCAATGCTGTCTGTGCTGGATTCGTAAGTAAACGAATGTCTTTCAGACGCAACGCTTATTGTCTGACCTTCGTATGTGTAGTAAAATGGATTGCTGAATCCGACATACGTCTGATCAATGGTTCCCCTCCGGTAGGCATCAGCCGTGAAGTCAGCCAAGTAAATGCGCGGAAAGTTCAGATCCAAGCCAATCCTTAGGTCAACAAGGTTGTCTTCACTCTGGGTTAGAATCGGAACATTGTTCTCCGTGAGCAACTCGCTCCCATTCTCCAAAAGAAGGGGCGGAGGAGGAATGATTTCTACCGTGTTGATTGGGTTGCCAGGAAAAGTGCGGATGAACCTGTTGGCATCCGGCCATTCTTCACGGTCCCAGATTGTTCCGATGCGCCGGCTGGCAAAGTCTCGGATCGTATTGAAGCTCTTGTCGTTCAGCGTCGAGCGATCCAAGCCGATTAACTGGCAGACCTCGGCAAGGATGTCACTGAATGCAACTGTCTTCATGCGTAGACTTTATGGAAACGCGAATTGGTGGGAGGAACCCATCCTATACTGATCTCCTTTGTTCCGCCAGAATTAACTCTGCACTGCGGATTGTCACGGAAGAACTCGTGTATGAACTTCTTGTCGTCCCAGCACTGATATCCCAGTTTCTGTCCCCAGAAATGATAGGCATCCGGGGGAATGCTGCCGATCTTCTGACCAAGACCATCAATCGAGCGATGGCGCATCTTGGCATACTTGGCAGCTTGCTTGGATTGGATCTCAGCGTTTACACGCTTTATCTGCCAGCCACGCCGAAACTCGGCTTCTAGCTGTGGAACAAGACTAGGATCGACGTTGAGCATAAAAAAGGGCTGTCTCTCCAGCAGTCACACCACTGCGGCGACCGAGAGGTCCCGGTCCGTGCACCCCGGCATGGAGCCAGAGGCAGGTGTCGCAATAAGCGACCCGTCGGTTTGAGGATGCTTTCGCACTAGCCTTGACGGGTTCTATGGTGTCGGTCTCTCCCGACTGTCACACCACTGAGCAGGTGTCGCTAGGGAGACTAGCTCGAGAAGTCGAACTTGCCAAGGCCGAGCGGATTGCCGACCACAAGGCCGCAAACAGCTTCAACCACACGGGCAGGACCACCACCATAGTCAGGCAGCGATTGCACCGCAGCGACGTTACCACCGTAACGCACTTCGATCAGGTCCATGTTCAGGACCAGACCTTTGTACGGGGTGGACGTCCAGCTTCCGCTAGCAATCGTTCCGATGAACACGGAAGGATGCAGCTTGACCGTTCCGAAGTCCCCTTGGAACACGTCCACGGACTGGATGTAGGTTTCAGCCGCAGCATCACGCTGGAAGGTCTGCACCTTGGTCGCACCAGCAGCCAACACACCAGACGTGCTGGTCGTGGTCAACTGGGTCGTTCCAAGCAATGCGGTGAACGCACGCTTGAGGTCCGTTCCGACAATGGCGTCGAAGGACTTGTACTGCCCCGTCTGATCGTAGATCGACTTGAGCAAGCCCTGCACAGCCGTGTCAGTCAACCCGCTGGAGGCTCCAGTCAGGATGCTGTTGGAAGGCGTGCGGAACTGCGAGGGAATGTCTCCGGGCGTAGCCGTTCCAGTCCCAGCCGTGGAAATCCACGTCTGAATCCCGGCTGTCAGATACGGCACAGATCCATTGTCCTGCTGAGCAGTTTGGTTGGAGCAAAGCGCAACTTCGATGGAACGCTTGGCTTGGAGGATCGACTTGCTGACGTTGTACGCCAGTTCGTCACGAACTCCAGCAACCTGGGCGATGTCTTGCGTGAGCTTGGACACACGCACGGCAGGCATACGAAACACCTGAGCGTAGTTGGCCAATTCCGCACGATAGCCCACATCCCAGTTGGTGTAGCTGCTGACGTCCGTGCCGTCAACGGTTCCACCCACTTGAGGAGCGGGGTTGCTGTCAGCCTGCCAGCGGAAATACATATTTCCGGGCTTGCTGCCTTTACGCGCCATCGACGTGAAGGGAGTGTCCTTCGCGTCAACGAGCGCAATCATGTCCATGAGGTCTTCGCGTTTACCGCGACCAGAGAGGTTAGGTTCAGTTAAGGCTGCCATAAGAATAGGTTGGTTGGTTGGTTGTAGGGTTTACACAAACCCCTTTGCTTTCAACAGGTTGCTCAATCCATCTCGATTGGAAGTGTCTTGCATGAACGCTTTACTCGCTCGAGAGCTGTCATCCGGTTTTACCGGAGCAGCTTTTACGCTCGGTTGAGTTGGCGCACGCTTGATTGGAGCTGCTTGCTTCTGCTTAGAAGAGCGTTCAGTAAACACCTTCATGCCTTCCACAAACATTCCCACCAAGTGCATGTAGTCAGGTCTGCGCTTGATTTCAGGAAAGTCACGCAACACAGCTTGTGCTGCTTGATACTCCTGAGTCTCAGGCTTGTTGAGCCACGGAAAGTTCTGCACGATCATTGGAGCGGCTGCTTCCTGTTGCTTCAGGTAGTTAAACCGCTGTGGAAGCTCGACCTCTTTGTTGCGAATTGCCGCACGCTTCATTGCCCTGACTTGTTTGTCGGACAACTCAATCATTTGACCGTCCGGGCCTTGGATCTCTCCTCCGTCCGGGTTGTCTTCGCACCACATAATCACGTCCACCGCTCTCTTGTACTCCGCCTCAATTTCAGGGATTGAGTTAAGAGCCTCGATCTCGTTGGACACTGATTGCTGCTTTGTCTGGGTTGCCAGAGACTTACTAGCCTCCAACTCCCGCTGCATTGCAGCCAGCTTTGCTTCCTGCTCCTGTAGTTTTGCCTGAGCGGCTTTCTTCGCAGCAACTAACTTGTTGATGCGCTTCTGTACGCCCCGACTCAACTGACTACTGTCTTCTTCGTCGTTGGACTGATCGACTTCGTCTTGGACTTCAGACTCAACCTCCGAGGATTCCTCGGTAGTTGCTTCATCTGTCTCCGACTCGGTCTGCTGCTCCTCTTTGGCTGGAGCCGCCCCTTCCTCGTCAAGGAAGTTGTTCTTGATGAAGTCTGTTAAACTCCGATCATCGAACTTACCGAGGTTGTCTGCAACGGGTACATTTGCTCCCTCCTGACTCCCGGAATCAGGCTGTGTGTTTGTGTTTTCCATGCTGGTAAGGCAGCAAGCCCTTGTTGTCTCAAACCAGTAACGCTGGTTAGCCCGTTGTTGGCGTTATGCCAAATCTTCGTCCGGTGTCAAGCCATTAAGTTGTCTGGCATTTTGTCTGAACTGGACAAGTGTCGATAAGACAAGGTTGATGCCATCCACCGAACCACACGCATGAATGCGGTCTTCCCCCTTCATTTCCCGGCTGACAGCAGCCATCCACTGCTGTTGCTGCATCGACTCAATTAACTTGATAACTTCCGTCCAAGTAATGTTCTTGCCACTAAATCCAAAGGCATTCTTTTGATCTTCAGTCATGTTATTATTGCTGACTTACAGGGGTCACACCAATCCGGCCAATCTGAGCGTTCTGCTGTTGCATCACACTCATCTGCAAGCTCTTAATGTAGTTCTGGAACAACGCCTGGAAGTTTTGATCCTGCTGCAATGCCTGCTGCGCTTTCGGGTTAGCCTGAATAATCTGCTGAGCGTACTGAAGTTTTGTCTGAGCAGAAGGATCGTTCTGCTGATACAGAGCTTCGTTACCCAACAACATGAGCGCAATGTCACTCTGTACATCCTTGAACATCTGACGGCTGGCATCCTGTGGGTTGAGGATCAACTCCTGCGCCATCTCAGGTGCAACCGCACGGATCATCATCTCCGTGAGCTTGTTTCGGTTAAGCACGCCGCCCGAGTCAAGCTGAGCCACCTTGGTCAGGAAGTCGATCTTTTGAGCGATGTACTCCTTGTCTAGATCGTTGACGTCGAACTTAACGGTCAGATCGAACTCGTTGTGAATCGCAGACAAGTTCTGTGGCAGTTGGCCTCCAGTAATCCGCTGGATCTCCTGTGGACTCATGTACTGACAGCACAAACTGAACATCTGCCGGAAGACCGTGCGCCAGGTCAACAGCCAAGTGTTGACCAACATCTGCTGGAGCAACTGCGTCTTTCGAGGGTCAACAGTAGAATTTACCGTTCCAAAGTAAGCGGCGTGACTTGCTTCAACTCGTTGGATCAACTCAAACGCCACGGTAGGCTGGCGAGCTGGCGGGTCCATGAAGGTGTAGTCAGTCGGACTAACTACTGGCAGAGAAACACCGGGGCCAATCTTGTTGATGGCTCCGATTCGTTTGACGACCTTGATGGGAGGAAGCGTTGAGAAGGCGGTGTGATCTCGGATGGAGTCATGCTGCGCTTTGACTTCATCTTGGTCGGTGGACGCAAGTTCCGGTACTCCCCGAGTGTCAAAAATAGCCCGGCGAATGCACTCACGACGAAACTCCACAAAAGGATACTCTCCATGCGCGTAATCGAGCCTTTCATGGATGGCGTATGAGATCGGATCGTTGCGGTGATCCACAGCAGCCTGCGGACAGATGACCGTGTAGTAGATGCACGGAGCCGTGCCGTCGAGGCTCTTGGTGTAGCAGTACACCACCTCGATCATGTTCTGGTAGTTGATCCCGTTGTATACGAGCAATTCCGTGCTCGGTAACAAGTTCATGTTGTACATCGTGCTGCTCTTTCCAGCCATCTGCACAGCCAGCTCCACCCAATCCTTGTTCCACCCTTCAGTCGTGATTTTTTCACGGATCTCGACCTCAGACATCCATGTCCGACGAAAAATTACCCGTGAACGCTGCAAATCCGAGGTTTCCGGTGGGAACAACACTTCATCCCAAGGTTTCAGCGCAATGATCTCAGGCAGATTCTTGCTGACGTACTCTTCGTCTCGAGTCGTCATTCCCGTTTCAGACAACTCACGGACCATGCGCTTTGCCTCTTGCAGCGTGAGTCCAGGGACTGAAGCCTGCAAAATCAATGCAGCTTCTTCTGCCTGATCAGCAATCAACTGAGGCAGTTGCATCAGCGTCGGGCTACCCGATTGCTGCGCCATTACCATAATCTCCTGCATGGAGATAGGCTGCGACCGCTTGCTGATGTTCTGTCTCCAACCCACAAAGAAGGCTGTCCAACCGTACTGGAAAGCGTACTGCGCCCCAAGTTCCGCCTCACGACGAAGCTCCAAGGGCATCTTGTTGTCGCGCACCCAATGCAGCAACGTCGTCGCAACACCGGAGATCGACGTGTCGTTAAGTTCCGTCTCGCTGGCACGAATGGTTGCACGCTCAAATGCAGTCACCAAGAGCGCAGAAAGCTCGTTACAGGTACTGTCAATCAAACGATTACGAACGTCACTTGCACCTTCAAAGGGCCACGCCGGGTCGCCATCGTTGCGAAGATTACTGTGTTTCTTGCCGTCTTCACTTTGACCTGCCCAGCGGGCAAAACGGATGTCATCGAACTTCGTCGTCAGGTTACCCTGCGTCGAGTTGATCATTGCCCGGTTGTATTCGCTCAACAGATCTCCTACATCAGGAACATTCGTAGCTATCGCCAAGGGATCAGATGAAGACGAATCCATATTTTGCGTGAAATTACGTTAATCTCTGTCGCTGGTCAATATGAACCACATCTTGACATTGCAGCCATCTGTTTCTTCCAACTCTCACCCCCGTAGTGCTGGGGGTCCATCACCACCAAGTAGCCTAAAGCGTCAATAGGATCTTTGCTGGCTCCCTTCTGACCATCTGCACCCGTCCATTCCCGCATACTGTAGATCAAGTTCTGACAACTCTCGTGGACCATCAGTTTGGGATGATTCTTGCCAACTTCAACCGGCAAATCCCGGTCGTAACAGAGCAAATCGTTAATCACCAGCACCCGTTCGTCCACGGTAACTCCTGCTGCCGGGAGAAAATGCAGTGGATTACTGGCGTTGGCGATCAAATCCAACAGGGTAATCCCACCTTCCTTGCTCGTCACCTCTGAGCCTGCACTCCGGGGGTCAATGTACCGCTCAGCAATCTCTTCGACGTTGTCTTTGTGCGTCTCAAGCGACCAGACAAGCTCGGTGTACTCGTTGACACCCCTACCAGCTCCACTGCGTTGTGCAGGTCCAGGCTTTCCATCCGGGCGTTCAGACGGCAAAGCCCACTCTCCATAACTTTGGTCCGGCCATTCACGGTAAACCCAGATGATCCCGTGGACATCGACTCTTGCCCAGAGCATAAACCAGTTTCGTGCGCCGGCAGGATCAGCCACCATGTAGTTCGTTCCCTCAGGCGCAACCTTGGACACCGGATCTTTAAAGATGTTCACGTCCCCAAACATCGGGAACTGACTTCCGGCTGTCTGATCTGCCCAACCGTAAGCACGAATCTTGATGTCGTGACTGCTCCGACCTCGAAGCGTTTGCTTCATCCGCTCCCAATTATTGTAGGGATTCAGTTTCGAGTGAAACCAAACCACCCCGTGCTTTCCGTAGATCCCTTCCGCCTTGTAAGGCATGTGTCCCTTGGGAACACCAATGACGTTGTTCTCCGGCAAAAGCTCGGCTACCTTGTACTCCGTTACCTTGGCAGTCGTAATGAACTCTTTGACCACCTGTGTGTACCCAAGGATCGGCGTAAAGGTCACCAACAGCTTTCCTGACCGGGTAATCAGACGATATCTAAGCGTCTCAAGCCAATCCTGAGGGACCAATTCATCGCACCAGACAATGTCCACTTCACCCCCTTCGACCACCTTGATGTCCTGGCTGTAGTTAAGGAACCAAATCTGGTTCTTCTGGTAGACCGCCGTATTGTCGGTGAACCCGTTCTTCTGGGACCAACTAAGCTGAATAGACGAAGTACGCTTGGCTTCCTTCAGTTCTTTAGGCAGATACTTGTGGAAAACATTCTGCTGCATCGCGACACTCGTCATGTGGGTCGTATGCAGACACCAAATGTTCAACCCTCGTTTCTGGCTGCGTTCCTTGATCCATGCCGGCATGTTTCCCACCAGATCCATCCCGACAAACGCTTGAGCCACACGTTTAGCTGCCCACTCCGTCTTTCCTGCCCGGTTGCCACCCAACACCAACACCTCGTTGAAGCGGTTGAGAATATCATCCGCATCCGGCCAAGCTGTCAATTCGCTGCCATACCGATAGGGATCTTCCTGCTCCGCCCTGATCCTCTGCTCCCTTGCCAGGAACATCCGCATCACCTGTTCGGTCCCAACATTCTCCACCATCTGCCGTCTCTGTTCCTCATTCGGACAAGGAAACACAGGATGCTCCTGCATCGGGAACTTCAAGATCTTCTGGATCAACTTCTCCTTCTGATCCACAGAATCAAATTTTTCTTCAATCTGCGTTGACATAGTCTCGAGTTTTTACCATCATTTCCCCCGCAAGCCTATAGCTTGCCGTGTACCTCCTGCGCAACCTGAAAGATCGGACGCACGAGCGACTAAATGGTTCCAGCTATCCCTCTTGAGCTGGATTAAAAATCTGGAGCGTCGAAGAGCTTCAGAGTACTGACAGTCATGGCTACGAGAAGGCCAAGCAGATTGCTGAACGGGTAGCCATTTCTGCACGACTGTAATGCGACACGACAGACGACAACCTATGCGGATCGTTTCTCTCTTGTTCATAGTACTCTCCCAAGATAGGCAGTAATGCTGAATCTTGGGGGTACTATGCTCTCCTCCAAACTCTTCCCTGTCGGATTGATTTCCCTCCCGGAGCTAGGGGAAGAACACAGAAGACAGCCTGAAGGAAGATCCTCGGGAGGGGAATCAAGGCTGGGATAGGGAAGACAGGGAAAGAACAAGAGTAAGAGAAAGAATAAATAGAAAATGCGGTTGGCTTTTTTACCGCTCAAACGTGTTTTCTACCAACATCTTACCCAAGATAGCTTGCCGGTCTTAACACGAGTTCGTTGTTACGAACCCTGATCCGTTGGCCCAACTTAACCGGCTTTCCTCCGACGAACACCTGTCCTGCTGTCGTCTCCACGTACCTCGGATTCGGGTACTTCCTCGTCACAACCACTTCCCTCTCCACCTCCACAGGTTGACTCGGCTTCTCCACAGGCGAACCATCAAGGATTTCTTGACCGTTCACTGAGACAGTCGTCTCAGCCGGTTTGCTCCCTAGCTCCGCCAAGATCCCGTTCCTAAACGCTACCCTGGTGCCAACCCGGATCTTGTACCGCTTGTAATCCTTCCCCTCCTCAAACGCCGCCAAATCGTACCGCTCCCCCAACACCGCCTTCACCTCCTTCTCATAAACGCCAAACTTGACTGTAGTATCCATAATTCCACGAAGTAAAAAGTTTGTGACGCAGGTCCGTCAATCGACTTCCCATAACTAAACCCAAACGAAGCGTCCAACCATCCCCGAAATGGCTTCCTCGTCAAGGTCAGCTAGACAACATGTCGCATCACTCTGGCACACTAAACACCCCCATTCGCCAACGCAACACATTCCTACGAACCTGTGACACAGTGGCTCACCTGCACCCCGTACGCACTTCTACCGGGCCTTGTGTGCAAGCTAGCCAGAGCAGTACCGGGCTTGTGTGCGACTCGATCTCTAGTGGGGGGTATGCGTCGTCGTCGCCAACTTTCCTGGGAGGCCAGCTCCCCTCCCCCCCTGCCGTCCTGCGTCTCGTTTCATCTCGCTTGCCGAACCAGATCGACTGCACATGATTTCCCAACGGAACGCCAACCCTTCGCATGCGTTGCCGTCTCTCCTAACGAGTCTCTCGCAGGATGCCTTACCAAACGAAGGTTGAGCGGATGGCTTGCCGAAGGACAGTGAGAGACGACGCCGAAGGATGCGCGCGGGCGTGGATGGAAGGGGAAACGGGCTCCCGAACGGTGGGGCAGGGCGGAACGCATTGCCCCTTTGTTCCCCTTTCCCCTTTCCATTGCCCCCTTGCATTGCCCTTCCTTGCTTCCCTTTGCACGCACGAACGCTTGCCTTCCCCTTCGCCTTCCCTTCATAGATTCACCCTTCGCACCAGGTGCGCTCTTTTTCTGCTTTTTTTGCTATGCTTGCGCACGGTTCGTGCCGATAGTGTACGCATGATCACACAATTCATACTCTCCACCCTTCTTCTAGCCTTCGACGTTGTCGCGTTGAAATGCTTCGCGCATCAACCTGAAGCTGTGGCGTTTGCGCTTCTGGCCACACTCACGCTTCCTTTCTTCATGCTAGCTGGAATCCAGCTACGCGGAGAGTAGAGCGTTCCCATGCTGCTTCTCTACGGGGAAGCAGAAGGGAGCGTTTTGCTCCGCTAACACTAACAAACTCAACATGTACGTCATACACGAAACTCCCTCAATTGTCGCAATCGTCACGCGCGGCACCAAAAATCCCAAAACAGGCCCCATGCTCCAGATATGGCTTCTGGAGCGTGACAAGCATCCTTCGGAGTCTCGCTCTACCGGATCCGACGCTGAAACAACCTGCAAAGGGTGTCCGCTTGCAAGCCGGGGCGGATGTTATGTTCAAGACAACCCCCTTAACGCTATTTGGGGAGCCTACAAGCGTGGGGTATACTCTCATCTTGAGTTTGGCTCTCCCAAATGGGATGCCTTTTGGGAAGGGGAAGCGGTAAGGTTTGGCGCGTTTGGCAATCCTAGCCTTTTGCCCGTGGCGATGGTGTCTGATATCGTCTCCCGTTCTCGTCGTCACACAGGGTATTTTCACGATTGGCATTGGATGGAACCTGAGGTTGCCGTGCAGTATGGACGATTTTTCATGGCATCGGTTGAACCCCACCGAATCGCGTTGGCCAAATCCCTTGGCCTTCGTTTCTTCGCTACCCTTCCCGAGGGGAAACCCGCGCCCAGAGGGGCAATTGAATGCCTTTCCGACAGCAAAGGCCTTTCATGCTCCGAATGCGGGCTGTGCGATGGAACCAACCGACGGGACACACTTCCTTCAGTTTGGATTCGCCCGCATGGAAGCCAAAAGAGAAAAGCAATCGAAGCGGTTTTGAATGCCTAAACGCGAAAATGGGAACCCTTCTTTGGTGAGGGGTTCCCTTTCCTTTTGCCCTGATTCCATTCACCCACCAGCGCGCCTCTGCGCCTATCCACGCCCACGCTCACACTCACGCCCAGGCTTAGCCTTTGTGCTGCAATGCTCTAGGCTCGCTTTCCGGTTCCTGAAAACCTTTTTTGGAATTTGAAATTTGAAATCCAAATTTGAAAATCGAAAATCGAATTTGAAATTTAAGTTTTGAAATCTGAAATCGAAATCCCGGTTTCAGATACGCAGAACCCAAAACCAAAAACCAATGAAAAAAACCGCATTAATTCGGATCAGCAAAAAACTGGATGAGTATGCCCGCACAGTGGGTGTCGCTCACAAAATTTCTCCCCATTACCGCCGTTGGGGGTGGCTCGATGGCGTGGCTCCTGTAGATGTAAGCGCAGCGCGTACCGCGCGGACGCGGGCAGATTTGCGCGTCGTGGTGGATGCTCGCGCGGTATACGCACCTGAGGGCACCCTGCAGGGACGCCTGGAGTTGATCCGCCAACTGAGGGGGGATCAAAAACGCCTTGCGAAGGCGTGGGGCGTTCGCCTTCGGCCCGCGCCTCGCGCGGTGAGCCTCCCGTGATTGTTCCCGGTCTGGTCATCCTCACGGGTGGCCAGAGGGGAGCAATTCCGCTCCATTTAAAATCAAAAATCGAAAATGAAAACCAACACTGAAAAACAGAATGTTACCGCAACTGTTTCCACGAGTCACCTCCCCGCGGTTCACTCCGTCCGTGATGGCAAACACTGGCTCACGGTCCCCGTCCTAAATGGCTGGGAGGACGTCCGTCCGCTGACCGGAAAAGTCCTGCTTTTTGGGGACCGAACCTACGCTTTTAGGGGCTGGGATTCGGACCGAAATGAGGCCTATTTCCTCGCTCAAACCGTCGCAAAAATTAGCTGCTAACCAATATGAAAAACATACCATTCGCCATCGCCATCGAGGTCCGTTATCACGGCCCAACCGACACCAGAGGAGCCAGGGTCAGCATGCGCACAGCCGCGTTTGCCAAGCCGCACACGGTATTTGTGCCCTACGATTACGCTTTGGGAGGTGCCCCTGAAACAGCACTCGACTGGCTCGCATCGCACGGGATTTTTCCCATGTGTGAATGTGAGACCGAAAGGTCAGTGCTTCTGATCGTCAAACCTGAGGACCATGCACTGGTCCGCAAAGCATTCCTTGTATGAAAAACCGTCACCCTTCCACCTGCTACAGCTGTTCCGAGTCCGTGCCTTCTCAGGCGGGCACTCTCTCCCGCTCCATCGTCAACCGCCGCACCGTGTGGATTGTCACCTGTTCCGGGTGCCTTGATCCTGAAT
>Ga0181363_1000036_pt1 | contig 39346 bp, 52 predicted proteins | sample Fa13NDMLBSN_FD_130109 | JGI IMG/M metagenome (GOLD analysis project Ga0181363, IMG submission 130109) | Freshwater viral communities from Lake Michigan, USA - Fa13.ND.MLB.S.N | ecosystem: Environmental > Aquatic > Freshwater > Lake | place: USA: Michigan | collected 2013-09-23
AGGGCTCTAGCGTCTTTATTGACTGCATTAGCTAAATCAAATTCAAATTTACGTAATTTATTTTTTAGAGACGGAGAAATATTTTTCAGCTTTGTTGATATAGGCACTAAAGCAGAACCCACCATCCTGTTTAGGTCTTCGATATTATCCTTTATTTTTCCGCTTATTTTGTTCTTGCGCTTGGCCCCGCCGTAGATTTCGGCGTAGTCTGCAAGCCTTCTATCATCTGTAATGATTGGAGGTTTAGGGCCGCCTCCATCGCCGCCGCCGCCGCCTTGTATCTGCGCGTTATTTCTATCGGCAACTCCTTGTCGCTTGCCATCTCCTTTGATTGAAAGTAGCGAATTAGCATTTGCTTTCTGTTCTGCTGCCCATTCATTCTCTAATTCCTCTAATGTAATATCTTCGCGCTTTCTAGAAATAGGGACATCTCCTAAAGCGTCCTTCCGAGTTGCTCGCCATTCATCTTCTGCAGCAACGGCGTCGTCATATAATTTGTTCGCCTTGGTTTCCAAAGCTTGTATTTCGGCCCGCATGTCTTCTTGAGCAATCCTAGAATAAACTTCGTCCCAAAATTCGGCTCTTGTTTTGCCCCTAATATCTATATCAAATCTATCAATATATAAATCAACTTCTTCGTTGTACTGTTTTGCGCTTTCTATAACCTCCACCTCAAAAGTGGAGTCCATAGAGTATTGAGGAAGCCCCGTGTAATCTTCTCTTATCATATTTAATACATCGGCTGTTGTGGGCCGCTCGCTAAAGAATCCCGCTTCCCTGGCAATTTCCCCAATTTCATCTAACGTTTTTCCTTTAGATGAAATTAACCCTGGTCGCCGTTTGTGGCTACCGTCAATTAATTTTAAAATTTCAGCATCGGCCCATTTTATTCCGCCCCTTTTAACAATAAACGAAATGAAGCGCTGAGGCTCTTTTGGGACGCGAGTATATATTTCCTTGGCCGCAACTTTTAGCGCTCTTTTATCCTCCTTTTGCTGCTCCGCAAAAATCTCGTTCACAATTTCTTCCTGGCGTTTATCTAATAGGCCTTGCAGGGATTCCATAGTTACTTCTGGTAGCGCTTTAATTTGCAATCTTGTTTCAAGAGGAATGCTTTTATCGCGCAACATAAGCATTGCGGCGATTTCTGGGTCCGTTGTTTTCCCTTCCTTTTCCGCTTTTTCTACTTTTGAAATTTGTGCCATCACTGCGTTAGCTTCCGTTATTGCGTCAGCTGTTAAATTTGGATCGTCGGCAACCTTTGATCTTTCTTTGTCCAATAAGAAAGTTAGCTCGTCGATAATAGTGTCTTTATTTTCAAGAACACTAGTGACCATATTATCTATTTTTTCTGGAGTTAGGTTTAATTCTGGTGGAGCTTTCTTTTCTAGCAGTGTTACCGCCGCTGACACTGGACCACCTACAACAATCCCAATTGTAAAATTGGTAAAAACGTTCTTAAATTTTTCCCATAAACTGGTAGTGCGCACCTCTGTCGCGCCCTTGACTGTTTCCTCAATAATTGATTGAACACCTTCTTCCAGCCCTTGCCCCAAGGTTCTTTTAACTATTGCTGCAAATCTAGTGCTATTGGCTGCGGCTGCTAGCAAATATTTCCCGCCAATAGTTTCGACCATTGCTTGCGGAAGGGCAGACGCAAAAGCTATTTGAGCCGCTTCTGCTGGTTGCTTGTTAGCGTTGCGCGCTTCTAAATAATCTTCAGAATCAACAATAGCGCCCATTAAAGTTGCGGCGATTGCAGGTTTTTTTGTAAGTACAGTAAGGCCGACACTTAAGACAAGGGAACCAAAGCCTTGACCAGCTGAAAACATAAAATTTCCGCCGCCTTTCGGTACTAAGCCCATAGCTTCAAGCGTGTTTTTATTGTCTTCAATTAAAGCGTTGCCAGCATTTGTAAGGCGCTCAGGAAAGTTTGGTATTTGTTCAGACAGCAGGTTAACAAGCACGTCCTTTTCCGCGCCTAAAAAATTTCCTATATTATCAATCACGGAAGGCGGAGCGTCTCCGTTAATTGTGTCTAGGGCTATTCTTGAAAGAAAAGATTTTTTAAATGTACTTATAGCGTCTTGCCCTTCAAAACCTGCGGCTAATTCTCCCGCCTTTTTAGTTTGTCCCCCTATCCACCTTGGCACAGAAAATAGGTATTGAGCCGCACCTTTCCCAAGTTCTGTTGGATAATCTACTAGGCCGAATGAATCTGGTGTTTCTTCAATAGGGTTGTTTGTTTTTGCCACAACATTAAGTTCTTGTTCGTTAAGGTCAGCTCCCCCTTTCATTCGCATAAATGGGTTGTCGTTTGACTGCTCTTCAAGAAAGGGATTGCTCATTTGCCTAGCACTCTATTTGCTGAACCAGTGCCATATACTTCATCAAACTTTGGCGCTAGCTCTGGATTTTCTTTTAACTTTTGTATATGGGCTAATTGAATGCTGCTAACGGTTTTGCGCTTTTCTATGTTATTTGTTCCGACGACATCTAAAGCGTCTTTTTGCGCTCTTGCAAATAAGTTGTTGCGTTCTTTTCTCGAAAGGCTGCCTACATCGTTTATTGTCATCCCAAACGGGAAAGAAGGGCCGCCAATAGCCGATAGTTCCTTACTTAAAGAATCGTAATATTGATTATAGAGCAAATATGCGTTTTTAGCATTTGTAAACTTAGCAAATTCCTTTTCTTTGCCTGTTAAGGTTCCTTCGTCAATAACTACACTTTCGTTGAAATATTGCTGGACCTGCTCGAATCCAACATCATTATTAAACGGTACTAGGTCATTACCTGAATATTGCTGAAGATTTGCCGCAAGTTTCTGTGCATAAGGGCCTATAAGTGATTCAGTAAAGAACTGTCCCTGCTCTCTTGATATAGCCCCTGTATTCATGCCTTCGAATATTTTACTTTGCAAAGCATCGACTTGATCGGCGGTCACTCCTTCTTTTTGGTTGGTCAGTTTGCCGACTTCACTAAATAGCTCATAAGCAGTTTGCGTTTTTTCTACGTCGCTTAACTTTCGCGCTTTTTCCGTAGCTGCTTCCTTGAAGCCGCTGCGCTGTAAAAAATAATCTTGCGCTGGCTCGCTCATGCCTTCAGTCGCTTGGCGCAATTCAGAATATGACAGCGTCCTATTATCATTAAATAGTTCTATCTGGCTTTTCATTTTTCCTAGAACTTCGCGCTGTATGGCCTCACCCTGAAAATTCATTGCTTTAGTTTCTATGGCCTGGCGAAATTTCATGAAATCTTCTTGGTCTGTAATAGAAGATTTAACTTGCTCACTATCTAGCGCTTGTAAGGCTTTAACAGGGTTTTGCTTTGCAACTCCGCTAAAAAAGGATTTGGCCCAATCCTGCGAAAAATTATCTAATAACTGTGCGGATGTTTCTTCGCCTAAATACTTGGAGCCAAATTCAGCTAGCTGTTTTTGCGCCCCCATATAATTTGCAAAAGAGGAGATTGCTGTTTCGTCGCTCTCGCCGAACAATTCTCCATCTATTGATGCCTGGTTTAGATAATTTCTAGTGCTTTTGATTATATCGTTTTTCGCATTGACGGCTGCTTGCTTGTATTGCCAGCTTTGATTGTCTACGGAAATTTGCGTTTGCAAATCTTGCGTGGCGGACTGCCAAGCTCGCTTTGATAAGGGGCTTAAATTCCCGCCGTATTTCTGGAATATAGAATTTGTCGCAGATTTAAATTCTTGTTCGCCGCGCTCGTTAAATGGATCGTTTTCATATTTCAGTTTATGCTCAATTGCTATTTTACTTAAATCAAGGCGCGCGGCGGAAGAGGCTTCAAGTAAACGCGCGTCATTATGTTGCTGAACAATTTCCCCGCCGACTTTAGCAATTGTAGTTAAGGCCGAGCTAAAATCAGCTGGCCCTGTAGTGTCTCCTACAACGTTTAACACCTGCCTGTCGTATATTTGCCTTTGTGCCATTATATGCCCCGCCAAGGTAACGTTTGGCCTATATTCTGTGTCCAAGGTAATGTTTGGCCCATCTGCAATTCTTGTGCCGTACTTACTGCACTAACAGGAGCGCCAGAAGAAAACATACTAGCCCCGCCACCAAAATTCATTGCTCCAGCGCCACTGATTGCGGCACTACCCAGCCCGCTAGCTATACTCGCAATCGCTTGGTTGCGCGCTCCACCTACTGCATTTTTTGCCGCGCTAGTCGCGTTTCTATTAATCTGATTTATATCTTCTATTCCAGTTGATAAGGTCGATTCTATTACATTAATTGGCGTTCCTTCTAGCAAAAGGCCTGAATTTAAAAAGGATACTTTTTGTGTTGCTGCGGCTCTTTTTGTTTGTATAGCTTTTTGCTGCGCCTGCAAATTGCCTTGCTCAATTAAGGCTTGAGATTGTTTTTTCCCTTGCGACAAGCTGGACGACGCTGAGAATATGCCCGCCCCAACATTTAGCGCCGCTATTGCTACTGCTGCCTCAACGCCCATTAATCACCCACACAAAAAAAGTTTTGCCATCGCGCTTAATCTTGCGCTTTTTCTTAAACCCAATAAATTCTTGCAACCTGTTTCTTCCTTGCTCGTTTTGAGAAATAGAATAAATCAATTTTGGGTTGTATATGCTAATAGCTTTTTTAACTATGTTTCGCAAGTATTTGCAATGCTTTGGTTTAAAATGTTTAGAAGCTAAAACAGAAACGGTCCAAATATTATTTGGCCTTCTTATGGCGCATAAAATAGCTATTATGTTTTCGTCAACTATTGTGAAAATTTCGGCCCCTTTAATATTAGCAATAAGACGCATGGTGCTAGAGTCTGGACAAAATTCATTCGGCTCTAGAAGCGAAAGGTCGTCTAAAATAAATTCTCTAATTTTCATCTTGCTGACGAATGGCTAACATCAATAATTAAGGCCGCAAGATGCATAGGGCCAGGCTCTTCTTGCACCATGTAGAAGCATTGGTCAATTTCTGAATCATCGGAATAAACTATATATTGCGTCCCATCTATAACGGGGGGAGGTAAATAATTTAGGCTGTTAGGTTTTATTTCCTGTATTGGTTCTAATCTATAAATATCACTCCCAAACTTGCCGCCGACTGAGGAAACCGCTCTAAGACCAACCCTTGAAATAGCTTTGACCGTGCTTTGAGTATTCACGGCTTGTATTTGATAACCTAAAGGAAAAGATTTTATAACCCCTGCGTATGTATAGCCAACGGCGGCAGTAATTACTTGGTCGCCTAAATCTATTACCCCGCCAGAAACAGTTTCTGTTTTTAAAAATCCGCCTGCTGTTACTACTCCAACCTCAAGCCCGTTAAAGCGAGATAGGCCTGTTGCGGTATTAAAAGTTAAATACCAACTGCTGCTGGTATTTGCTGTAGGAGTTTGCAGCACTGACACGGTCACGACTGTTGCGCTTGTATAGCCAGTAATTAGAAAGCGGCCTGATTCGTAACCTGTTGCAGTTTTATATGAAATATGCTTCCCGACATTGCCCGCAGAAAACGAAGAAGTAGTGGCCGTGATAGTGCCAGCTGCGGAATTATACGTAATTGTTGTAGAACGAAGGTCACTAAAGATTGTGGCGTTATCGAGAAAGATGCATTCATTTAATTGTTCGGCGGTGTAGCGCCTATAAGCCTCTTCATCGTCGTTTTTATTTGTTCCTATAAAATCGTTGCGGCTCTTAAATTCTACATAATCAGCAAGTTGTTCTATGTAATAAACGCTATTTCGTAATGTTAGCGCAAATAATTGTTCATTACCGTCATTGTCGGTAATTACAGCAATATCTTTAAAGCTTCCTCTTGTGTAGTGCTCATGCCAGCCAATAATATTTTCACTTTTATTAAAGTTTAGGCTGCATAATGCGCCGTCTCCTCGCAGCAAATAAATAAGATCGTTTCTATCTTTTTTGCGTTTAATTTTTTGCAGGCCGCTAGTTGTTAAATCTAGGGCCGCAACATTGGCGTCTTGTGACTGAAATGTTTCTGTCAGCAGATCATAATTAAAGAAATTTAGATTCCGCTGGTTAAGGCTAACATAAAAGATAAAGCCTGATTTTCTAATTGGAGATGTTTCTGAAGCACCATCAGCAGACGTAAGAGAAGCCTCTACTGTCGCGGCTGTGATTGGTGATCCGACGCCGCCCCCATTAATTGCAACAATACCGTCACCAGCGCCAGCAATTAAGCTATTATCGCCAGCGTAGAACCATCCAATATTTTGCGCAATATCAGCTATCGTAAATTGCAAAGCTGAAGAATCAATTACAGTCGCAGGCAACGTATGGATAAAATATTCCGCCGCCTCGCTAGCAAATACTGTTGTGCGCCGCGAATAGTACAATCGGCCTTTGTAGAACAGACAAGAACTCGGGTAATCTGAAGTTAAAACTTTCTCAGTAGCTCCTGCTGAACTATATGCAGTAAAACTGGTAGTATCTAAATCAATCGTGAAAGTAGTAGATGTTGGAGTAGTAAGAACCGCTGCGGTCCAGCCGTTTATTTCTGTCATTCCTGCTACGGCGGATATTTTTATGCGGTCACCGACGCTATAGCCGTGTGCTGCGGATGTAGTGATTAAGGCGTTAGTTGCTCGCGTAATCGCGGTAATTGTTTTGGACGCCTGCCAGGTTAAAGGGAAAGGGTCATCTTTCCTGCCATATGTGCGTAACGTGAAGCTGTTAGCTGCATTTCTTATTAATTTACGCGGCTCATGAGAGCCGTGCGTCATAATCATAGTATCAAAATTTTGCGTCGTAGCTTGCTTAAATGAAATCTCTTTTGATTGCGCCAGCGTCCAAGGAGTATCAATTTCCAATATGTTAGAACTGCCATCTAATACCCAACCGAACGTACCGCCAGAATCATAAGACAAAAACCGCATTTTTGTATTATACAAAACTAAAATGTAGTTTTGATTCTGTGAGAATTTAAACTCGATTAAAGCGCAATCTTGAAATGCTAATATATTTTTAAAGCCGCTACGGTATATAGCGTTGCCTTTAAAGTTAGTAACAAAGTTTTTAAATACGTCATAACCAGAACTATAAATTGGCAGATCAAAGCGGCCCACCATATCGTGGTCGATTCTACCTCTTGCGAAGTTATTAAATGTGCTAGTTATTTTCATTGTTTCTGCGCCTCACCTGGCGGCCAATGACGCGCCTGTTTAAAGCGCGAAACGCTAACTCTTATAGGCCTATTCTCCTGAGCGTTTATACTACTCAATTCCATTAAGCGCATAGGCAATACTTTTTCTATTAATGCCGCTTTTTCGGGGCTTTGCGTAATATCTAACGCAACATTCTTTGCCAATTCAGCCGCAAATACTAACTTAAATTCTGGGCTAAAACGATTGACATCTTTAATGTCTCTTATAAATCTTAGTTTCAAGCCGTTGGCCCAAGCGTCGGCTGTGTAAATATATCCGCCCTCAACGCAATAAATGTATTCTGCGCGTTCATCTATATTGCCCAAGCCGAGAACTTTTAGGCAATCAGAAGGGTATTCAAAAACATTTTGATAGCCAAATGGAGGCGTTGTACTTGTTGCAGCTACAGTTCTACGCGCTAAAGAAAAATTTGGAATCATTCGCTTCAAAAGCGTTTGCCGCGTTATATCGTACCACAAGGCAAAAGTTGCTTCTTTAGATCCTGACGGCGTGTCAATATTAGTCACGCTGCCATAATTTCCAAGAGAACCTAGCGCTAAATTGCAAATATCAACTTTACTTGTTATTTCCATTTACAATCTCTGAAATATAGCGGGGGTTCCCCCCCGCCATTGTTACCTGGTAGTAGCAGGGTCTATTACTATTTTTAACTTTAAGACTTCGCTTGCAGCTGTGCTTGCCGTTTTAATCAGTAAGCCAAGATAATAACCGCCAGCTGGTTCTGTGTCGGAAGATTTGCTTAGTAATTTGTTAATATTATCATCTCTATCCAGGGAAGTGTTTAACGTGCCTAGTAGCTCGCGATAAGTAAGCGCGCTAGATAGGTCCACACCATCCCAAAGAATATCCGCGTCCACTTCTGTAAATGTGCCGTCAGCGTTCATTTTCCAGAAACCAAGATCATTGTTTGTTGCAGAAGTTAGTGCGGGAGTAGCTCCAACAATTTCAGCAATTCTTGCATCGCCAGGCAAAGGACCAGCAAGAATATGCAGAGTGTTAGCGTCAGCACCCGTTGCGATAGTTTTCTCGTAATGGGTAGAAAGCATTTGCTTTCCTAAACTGTTGGCAGGATTGCCAGGATATTCCGTATAGCCGTTTGATCTGATACCAGTTTTTGACATTGTCTATTTTCCTTTCAAAATTAAGAAACAGTTGCGCTAAATGGTGTCGCTTCTGTGCCACTACTGCTAGTGACTCCAAAAACAGCCCATTTATCAGCCGCAACGTCTTGTAGTTGGATAAAGTCGCCGATTGCTGCGCCGCCTGTGGTAGTACCATTCAGGGTTATTGTATCTGAATCGTTTGCCGTAGGCCAAGGGTGCGCTAAGTCTGGAGTATCCCCTGTAGAATTAGTAATAATGTTACCGTGCATAACATCATTACCAGTTACTTTAATAAGATAGTTAGAGGTGTTTACAGCCCCGACTACAAATCTGTAACACGCACCGCTACCAGTTGCTGCTGGTAGCGTGTGCGTTCTCGCAGAGCCAGCGCCGCCCATTAAGAGAGTTTTCCCCTCGTGGGTGGCTTGTACAATAGATGTGCTAACATCAATCGCAACCATTCTGGCTGATACGTCGCATGCGTTATTTAACTCGGCGGCTGTCGCCGCTAAGTTGGCAAGATCAACATTAGTAGAGTCTGTTAACTCTAATGTTTTTATTCTCTTCTGGACTGGTAAGCTCATGATAGCCCCTTTTACTATATTGTAGTGGTTACAATCTGGACGCGGCAACCTTCTGTACGCATAGCATTAATCCAAAGATCAATAGTTATATCGTTTGAATTAACTTTAGTTGCGCTGCGAGTAATGCCTAGATCCGCAAGTTCCATGCTGATTGCAATGGACTCAGGGGCTAAACAGATGCAAGAACGTGTAGTTGTACCTTCTGCAAGCACTGGGTTTGTAACTGTAGCGCCACCGTTCACGGAGCCAGCAAACATTGCAATTTGATAAGTACCAGCTGATTGCATTTTTCCTGTCTCTACTGGGCGGCCAGTTATATAATCGGAGCTTATAAATTCGACTTCGCCCATCAAGTCAGTATTTTCAGTACCCGTTAGGCATAAAATAGAACCTTTAAACATCGAGTATTCGAGTTCATTATTAATAAAATTTTGCGTAATTTCTTGTATTTTGTCGTAAGTTAAACCCGCTGAAGCATCGACGGTTAAAACTCCGTCTGTTGCGGCAGAAATCGCGGTTGGAGAACCGTTCGGCGCTCCTACATTTACTGTACCAACGGCGGCGGCTGCAATGACGCGGTCTATAGTGCGTGATTTAGCATTAACAAGCTGCTGCAAGATAGAGCTAGAAGGGTCCGCAATTAGTTCGTTTATGTCGTAAAGAGCATCAACGGTAATTGTGCGGGTAAAACGCCTTTTAGTAAGCAGGCGGTTATCGATTGAGTAATCGCCGTATTGTTTGTCTGGGTTCCTTTGTGCTACCTCTGACAATTCTAGGCGACCGATACGGGCCATGTTGTTTGTTTTGCCAGCAGAAGGCAGATAGATAACAGCGCCAGAACTTTCTAATTGCGAGGTTTTTTGTTGCGCCAACTCAAAGAAAGATGAACGAAAATTTTGCATCAACCCTTGGTCAAGAGTCGGTAGATACGTATTGCTAGTCATAGCTTTACCCTATATTTGAATGAATACAATTGATTTTTTTTAATCGAAAGTTGTCCACTCAGGGATTTTCTAGCCTTTTGCTATGGCGGCTAACCGACCAAGATTCAACGTTTTGTTGAGTTGCCTCGGTGGTTAGCACATTAAAGTAATCGCTCTATGGTTGCAACTACTTTTTCTTATTTTGGATTTGTTGCGATTCTTGTTCGCTAGCTAAGATTTCTTCGTTCGTGTGTTTTTTTGTCTTATCTTGCTGCCAGGAAGGATCTTTAACAATAATCGGCGGCAATTTAGCTATATTAAAAGCTTCTTCCTTTTCGTCTATTTGCTGCCCTAGAACCGACTTAGCATAAGAGGCGTAAGCTACGTTTTGCATCTGCCTGGTTGATGTTTTCTTGTAAAGCGGTATTGAGCGCAAATCTTTAACTGACGCTAGGTCTTGCAACTCTTCCTGGGTCATCTCGATTATATCTTTCCCGACAAAAGAGAATTCCGCTTCGATTAATTCGATTTTGTCTATGTAACATTCTCTAATGCTTAACACGCGGTCTTTGTATTTATTACTAGCAGCTATCCACATGGCGGCGTAACGACGCCTAATATGCATAATCAAAATATCTTCGTTCCCTATAAATGGGATTACACCGGAAACATTATAATCGATTATATCCTTATCCGCCGTCCTGTATGAGCCAGAGATTGTTACTCTTAAAGCTTTCATGTTATTTGCCCCTGTATAAGTTAGTTAATTTGCTTGTAAGTTCGGATAGTTCAGCTTGTGTGTGCGGCCTGGTTTTCATTGCGCGTATTTCCTGGCGGAATTGGCTCGCCATAGTTTCTTTATCGATTGGGGTGCTTGCTGTAGGTGCGTTCGCCGCCGTACCTAACTCTTGCGCCCCATAAGCCGAAATAATCTTATCCGCCAAACGATAGACCGCTCCAATATATTGATTAGGCATGCTGTCTAAAATTTTCTTGTCTTGATCGTTTAGATTGCGGGATAGTGCATTTGTAATCTTCTTTACTGGCTCTTCATAATTTGGGCCGAATGAATTTTTTAATTCATCAACAAAGGCGTCTTTATCGTAAGCTTTTTCAAGCTGGGTTTTTTGCAATGCAGCGTATTCTTTTACAAGGTCGCTGCCTTGCTTGGCGCTTATGCCGTGTTTATGCAATAAATCTGCGTATACTTCTTTTTGGTCATCTGGAATTTCTGCAAAATCATATGCTGCTTTATCAGCGGGGCGCAATTGGTTATAATAATCATCTATTTCTTTCGGGGTTGCTTTCGCAAAATCTAGGGCTACGGTCTTTTTCCCAACAAGGGCTTGTGTATTATCAAGCATTTTCCACAAATCTTCCTCGTTTTTGAGGTTCTTTGCCCATCCCTTCTCTTTGTATGGTTCAGGTATAGCAAATTGCTGTGTAGATTTTACCTCTTCTGGTGCAGGGGCTATTTGTGTTTCGTTAGTTTGAGTAGGTGCTATTTCGGCGTTTATTGCCGTCGGTATAATATTTTCTTCGCTCATAATATCTCCAAGTTAGTTTCAACTTTACGTAAAATTTCTTGATCTAAATAGGGGCGAATCATATTCAGATAGACAGATTTACGCCCTCTTTCGTCCAGTAATTTAATAGCGTCCATAGACCCTTCCGAGAAAAGCCCGACGTAGCGCAGTATGTATCGCAGCACAAAAATTCCGTCTTCTGTGCCCATGCAATTATTGAGCGCCCGTTTGTATTCATCGGCCCTTTCAGTTTGTATGTGTGTTTTTTTCTCCGCGTCTGCTTTGTGTTTTTGCATTTTATCTAAAAAGTCGCTGTAATCACCTAATGCCATTTGCTGCCTCTGAGTTTGATTTATTAGCACCCGCCATATCTTTTTGAATCTGAGCGCCCATTTGTCCAGCCTGCATAGCCATCATGTTTTGCTGCATTTGAGCTGCTGCAAGTATCTTGTCTTTAAATTCCTGCTCGCTAATGATGATTTGATTATTAGCGTCTAGGTTATTGTTGATGTCTGCTAGTAGTTTATACCAGTCCACAGCCTCAATAATTTGAGGATATAAAGGCGCTATGCCGCCTATTGCGTTTAAAACCTGAATAAGATTCTGCAAGGCCTCTGTCCGCGTCATGCGCTCCATTTCGTTATTAAAGCGAATCTCAAACCACGGCCTGCCTTCCGCCATAACGCGCGAAACTTCGGCTGGGATGATGCGCTCTTGTTTGTTGATCTGCAGGAGCATTGCGGCCTTTTCGCCAGAAACTCTAGGATCAACCCCTAGTTGTTCCAGAGCCATTAAGACTGACACGCAGCGTTTAACAAGGGGCGCTAAAAGCTCTGTCTTTTGCTGCGTTAAAATACCTGCTAAGCTCTTTGCTCTTATAGTGTAGCGCTGCATTGACTCGGTCGCGGTCATGTCCGCGCTTTGATTAAAATCCAACAATGCATCAATCTTAAAGGCGCTTAGTATCTTGTCATTTAGATAAGGGATTAGCATTTGCATTAAAGGCGCTGGGTTTCCTACGTCAAAAAGCGGGAAAGCTGGGTTGCCGTTACCAGACAAAGCAGGGTTAAAGACTGTTAGGCCTTGTGGTGACGTGTCAAGCACCGAATCCCCAAAGATAGCGTTACCGAAAACGCCAAGCGACGGATTAGCCATCTTCTCCAGTATCTCTATGCTAGTTGAAAGCATAAAATTGACTGCTGATATAGTAGATAAAAGCATAGTTCCAGAGGAGCGGCCAAAGGTTTCGCCCCTTACCTTAATCATGCGCGCTACGGCGATAGGCTTTTCTGCAAAATCTTCTTCGGCAAAGATGCCGCCTTCCTTGGAATTTTCAAGGAACCAGACACCCCTATATTTCGTACCCCTTTTGCCCTGCAATTTTGGATCAAAATCCGCTCGTGGCAGTACCCCGAAAACAATAGTATGTTTTTTATTTAAATCGCCCTTCTGGTAGCAGTCCATAAGCTCTTTTGGTAGCTTGCAGACTTTGCTTTCATCTACTCCACCGCTGCCATCGTGACAAAACTCGCCGACAATACGGCTAACGCGCCAATTATAAGTTGCAAAAATATATTCAACAGAACCATTTTTACCCTCATCTATACATAAATTGTCTATACCGTATGGGCGGAAGATTAAAGCATTATCTGCTTTTCGCTCTTTGAAAGCTTGGTTAGGGAAAGCACCAACCGCCGATGTGCCAAAAGAAGCTTGATCGTAAGCATAGGGCTTGAGCGCATTATTCAGCCCTGCATCCTCATGGTTCATGTGATATAGCAGCTGGCTTGTAACAAAATCATAGTAATCCGCCACTATATCGCTGTCGGTATACTCTAAAACATAGCGTGATGGAACGATGTTTAGTGCTCTGTCGCCAGTGCCCCACATAATGCCGATGATATAATCACCAAATTGGTTAACGGCTGTCATACTTGTTGGGTCAGAAATGTACTGGTCTAGGTCTGTGCCTTTATCTCGCTCTTTATTGCGTATGTAATCTGGGTCTACCGCTATTCCCGTGTAGCGGGCTATCTTTTCCCACGTAGGTTTATAGTTTTCTCTGTCGCTTTTTAACTGAGAATACATTTCTTTTATGCGCGTTAAATCATCTATTTTCATTTTTTAGTTCCCGAAGAGTGTCCCGCGCGCTGAAACTTGGCCTGTCTGCAACTCTTGGCCAGCCATGCCCCCCTCTGTGCTTAAAAGAGCGGCTCTTTGCTTTTTTGCTTTTTTTGTCTCATCGCCCAAATCTTGTGCTGGTGCTGGATTAAAAGCTGGCACGTCTGGTTTTGGTGCTAAAAAGCTCATGGTTGCCCCAATTAATTTAATTAAACAATTCTATTGCAACTAATACACGAAAATTTTACGAACGCAAAAGCCTATTTAAACCGCTATTCGCCACCCGTCGAATTGGCGCGGCTTGCTGCTGCGCATAGCTCATAGTGTGATTGCTATTGCCTAAAAATTTAACCGCCGCCCAAACCGCCATCATTAACGAATCAGAATCATCTGGGCTGAAGCCTAGTTCTTTTTTCATATCAACCTTAGCTTGCAAAATCCTTTTGCCATCGCTGCGATATTTCATTTTGATTTTTTCTAGCTGCCTTAGTACTTCGCTGTCTTTTTTGTCGAGCATCAAGCACTCTCGATCAAGCCAATCTTTTAGTAGATAGTAGCCTTCGGCTCTTGCATTTACGTAGTTTTGGCTATCCACTGCAGCAGTGCTTGCCCCATCAAAGCGCTCTATCTTCATGCCGATTTCTACTAGCCTTGAGTGCGCTAGATGCCCCATGCCGCCAACATCGATTATCGCAACATCAGGTTTAAAATTGCCTAGCATATTTACAATGCGCCCTATTGACCCCATTCCGCTATCATCATCCCACCTTATGCGCTCTACAAGTTGCCAGTGCACGCTGCTTTTGCGATCTAAGATTGTAGCAACGCAATGATCGTTACCTTGGGCCGCAAAATCTATGCCGAGAACTCGCTGGCGTGAGAGTAAACCGCCGAATTCCCGCGTTTCCAGCGATTTGTAGAGCTTATCGCTTTGAAAGAGATAGTCATCGGCTTGAGAGAGAGGTTGGCCAAGCCAGATATGATTATAGTCTCGCTCTGATCTTAGTTTACATTTCTCCGCCTCGACTTTTAGCGTGCGCGTGCAAAAAGGATTATCGGTGTAGTTCGATTGTATATGCAAAGTTTCTGGATCATCCGCTAGTTGCATTACTGCATCATCTCTCACGTAGCGGTTGAGTGTTAAGAAGAATTTGCAATTATCTTTACGCACTGTCGGGAGGATTACGTCTAGCGAACGCTTGCTTAGCATCTGCGCCTCGTCCACCCATAAAATGTCAGCGCCCTCTATGCCTTTTGTATTTTCTGAACCCTGGTCCCTAAAGCCGCGAAAACGGAATTCCGAGCCAGTTTCAAGGTGTTCTATTTTTTTATCTGTTACTTTGAAGGCCAGATTGTACTTATGTATCAAATCCGCGAGCACTTTGTGCACGCTATCCTCGATTTTATTTTGTATCTCGCGCCCGCAAAAGATACGGACTTTGCGCGTATCTGCGAGATAGAGTAACACCCGTGCCACAGCGTGGGTTTTACCGCTACCACGGCCACCTTCAAGTAGAAAATACTTATAATTGGCCAAATTTTCTACCATAGGTAGCAGCTTTGGAGGCATCCGCAGCATTTCTGGTAGCCTGATTGACATCAACTAGCTACCATCTGCGCTGCTATCGTACTTTTGGACTATATCCTCACCTACGTCTATGGCCACCCCCTCTATCTGCTGCATACGCACGTACACAGGTCTTTTGCTCATATCCTCTTTTTCTTCATCGACCATATCTATGACTATTTTAGACGCAACTATAGCGTTCTTTTCATCCTCGCTCATCATCGCTGATTCTATGCGCTGCATTGCTATTGGGGCTAGGCGCTTGCGGGCCACGTCTTTGTGCTTGCCCGCCTGGACTGCCAGGACTTCATCGCTAGTCCATCCGTGCAGAGTAAGCTGTTCTACTGCAACCTTGCCTTGCAGTATAAGTTCGGCTACTTTTTGGCGGTTTTCCGCGTCTTCTTCCGCCGCTCGTTGTGCGTTTATCTCCATAATTCCCTTCCTCAGTTCTTCTTTTTCAGCTGCAAGTTGTGCTAGTTTGTTCGCGTTGCGCTTGATATTTTTGGCCCTAAGTGTTGCCGCCTGCTGCGGCGTTTGCGCGCTGCGCCAGTACATATCAGGCTAGCTCCCCGCTTAAGTACCCGCTGCAGCTTATACTTGCAGATATATCCGCAAGATCATCATCAAGCATATCATCAGTAAGCGCATGCAGGCTAGCTTGCGAGCTTACGCAGCTCTTCTCCCTTTTTAAGCTCTCTCTCTGCGCGAGAGCCTCGCTAAAGCTGATATGCGCATGTGCGCGCTCTGCTTTTCTGGCCCTTTTGTATTCTACAGTAAAATTTTGTGGTTTGCGCATTTACACCCCTCTCTTTTGTAGTTGCAAAGATACCTACGCTTTTCGCCGATAAATTGCAAGCGCAAAAAAGGCGGGTTGCCTGATCAACACGCCGCATTTATCAATGTGCAAAGCCTGCAAGCGCTTATAGATCAAGAGCTTATGGGGCTGATCAAGCCGATGAAAATCAAAAGAAGGTTTCCTTTGCGCCAAAAAGGCAAAAGCAAGGTGCAATTTTTGCAATTTAAAAGTGTTTTCCCGTGATTTCTTCAGACTCCGATTGAAAATATATAATGGTTTTGCAACCTAAAGTATTAATTAAGCTATAACAATATCAATTTCCGATTGTATATAAACTTGGTGGAGATTGATTTGTTTTGCAGATAAGCCCCTCTTTTTTGCGATACCTTTTTTTTTATTGTAAATACCTCTCTGCAATCTCTCTGCACTTTTTATATATAAGTAGTATATCTTTAAAAATATTTTACTGCTTAAGTCTTTGTTTTTATTGTGTTTTATTGCTACTATAAAAAATAATTATATTTTTTGAAAAAAATTGTTGAAGGGGATAAAAAGTTATATATACTTGCATGCATCGAGAGAGCAAAAAGTTTTCTCGCCACAAAAAAACCACACAAAAAAAAGAGGCATTTATGCAGATAGAGATCGAGATCAAAAGCGTTTACGGCAGAGAGACTTTTTACCCCGCTTGCGAGCATAGCAAAATGCTGTGCAAGCTGATGCATACAAAGACTCTGACGGTTGAGGCGCTGGCGACACTTAAAGGCTCTGGCTATGCGATAGCTATAGCAACTGCCGCCCCTAAAACTTTTGCAATCTAACAACAAACACGGAGATAAAAAAAATGATCACACCACAAATCAAAGCAACTGCGTACACTGCGTACTACGTTAAAATTATCGGCCAGGGTACATGGGGCCCCTACGAATTGCCTGTGGCTATGACTATGGCCGAGGAATTATGCAGGGATTTTGGCCGCGAAGCTATGGCTTGCATCTACGACGAGGAGCCATACATTGAGGTCGAGGACAGGCATACACGCGAGATTTACCACGTGTATATATCGAGCATTACGGGATTGCCTATTATTTATGATTTACAGGCCGAACGACGGCTCCCGCAATTTTGCCAGCAGGTCAAAAGGGCAAAATAAAAAACAAGCGCACGCGACATTAACAACCAATAACAACATAAAGCAACGGAGAAAAAAAAATGACAAATCATTATTACTTTAGAAAGCCAGGCTCGGAAGAAATACAAGAAATTCTGGCTGCTTCGCCGACTGAAGCGCTTAACGAGTACGCCCGAAATTTATGGCACGGGGGCGATGAAAATATGCGCCGAAAAATGGTAAATGGCCTTACAATAGAATACCTTAAGGAGGGTGCTCTTTGGGAAAAATGGGCTATTTTTGCCGGAATAAAAAACAAAGGAGACAAAAAATGAATACACCACAAATTAAAGCAACTGCAGCAAATCGCAAAATTTTACGGGAGTACGCAAGAGAGGCATTGGCCGATTATTCGCCAGTTATGACTTGGCTGCTGCTGAGCAATAATGGCGATTTGCGCATACAAGGGCAGACTTTTCACGCAGGCTGCCTCGATGTAGTAGCCGAGACTGGAGGGTTTTTAAAGGCTCACGGCGAAGGCGCGGCAAGAGATAATTGGGGCGAAAAATTTAAAACCCAGCGCGCGTATTTACAGTATCTACTTGGAGATAGCGAATATCAGAGAATTTTTGGTTAATATTTTTTACAAAATTGAGGAAGAATAATAATTTATCTTCCCCATGCAAGTGGGGGTGTAGTAACAAAAAACAGAAAAAACAAAGGAGATTAAAAGATGAACACATACAATAACTTGCGCGCTGAAAAATATCGCGAAACAGAGGCCAAGATTGAAACACAAAAATCTTTATATTGCTTTGAGGACGAGTACGGCGCTTTGTACGCCGAAGACGCGGACAAAGAAAAAGTTTTAAAGCTTTTACGCTTGGCCATAGAAAAAAAAGCTGATGGTTTGCGTGATAGCGTGGCGGAAAAGCTGCAGGCTTATTCAAGCTATGGCGACGCATATTCGGATGAACGCGCTAGGGTTGCATTTTTCCACGCACAAGAAAAGCGCGTAGATAATGCGGCGGCGGAAGAAGCAAAAGCTTGTTTTACGCTCTACAAAAAAATTATTTTGGATTTTGAAAAAGAAGGCGTTTAACCTTTTTTTGCTATAAATAAAAAATAATTATAAAAGATAAAAAAAATTGTTGACAACAAGAATAATAATTGTAAACTGTAGAAACTAACAACAAAACAAAAAACGGAGACAAAAAATGACTAAAGTTGAACCTATATTTCTGAAAAATGTAAAATGGAAATGGGCGGAGCATGAAACCCATTTAATCGATGGGGTCTTTGGTAAAGTAGAAATCCATTTTAAAAGAAAAGGTGAAATTTACGACGATCAGTTTGATCAATTAATGTTATCTTGCGCGTCGCAGGAAAATGAAAAAGAAGAAATTGCCCAAAAGATTAAAAAAGAAAAAGAAGCGGCGGCAAAATTAAACTTTACTGCTTATTCTACTCATATTCGCGGCCCATTTGGTACGGGCGAAACTGCTGAAGATGCCCTTGTAGATTTATATTCACAAATTGCTAAGGGTTTTGCGGTCCAGGAATGTTTGATTTGTTATTGCCACCAAAACTAAAAAACAAAGGGGACAAAATGTTAACAGAAATTGAAATTGAACGGTTAAATTTGGGAGAATTTGAGCTTTGCCAGCTGGCAGACTGGCTGATCAGCGAAGAAAATGCAGTCTTAAGCGATGATAAGCTTTTTAGCTTGGTTTCTCGGGTTGCGCTGCTGGCCGAATCCTCAGAAAAAATGAAAATGCTTCTGTGGCTGCTGGAACGTAAAATACACCGCGCTTAAAAACCTAAAAACAACAAAAAACGGAGACAAAAAATGGATACAATTTTTGACGATATTATTGCTCTTAGCACTAAAAAAACATGGGTAAGAAAAGAACTGGACAGGATTTTTACAGCATTTTGCGAGCAGTTGGCGACAAGAGCAATGCAGGCTGGAATCAAGCTTGACATCGACACTGTGTACGAGTTGGAGTCCTTTTCTCGCGAAGCCTATTGGGGATCCGCAAAAAGAATTTACAATATCAGGCTCTATGCGGAGCCTGATTTAGCAGAGCTTACACTAGAGCGCATCCATATAGATGAGCACGGGCGAGCCACGCGCGTAAATCTGTGCGTGCTCGATGACAATACGGATTTCTGGATTGTGCGGCTAGCAGCGCAATCCTTATCTAATGCTTTGTATGCTTTCAACAGTTTTATAGCCGCCGAACTGCAGGAATTAAATAGCATTAAATTGGATAGCTGCGGCTAAAGTAGGCGGACTATCTGTAGCGGTCACAAATTGTGACCGCTACGAAAGGAACATTAACAAAAAACGGAGACAAAATATGAGAGAACCTAGAAAAATCACAGAAGCTAAAGCTAAACTTTCTGAAGAGCAAAAGAAGCTTGAGGCCGCATCCTGCAAGGCCTTAAAAGATTTTGATGAAGAAAAAATTTCTTTAAATGAGGCTTTGGAGGCGGTTAACGCCTGGAATGCAGTCGCTCCGCTACCAGGGATGAAAAGCTTGCACCCTCTCAAGTTTCTAAGAATTTTTGGAGTCGAAGCTTCCAAACATCCTCTTACTAAGTCGCAGCTTGAAATCTTTATAGGTGAGCGTCGGTGGAACGGCAAAATCTATGGCGATGCGGTCTACTTGGATGGAGAGAGAGTAAAGATCGATAGCGATATGATCAAAGATCACGCGCTGAGAAAAGACGTAAATTCCGATTTTCCTGAAAATCCTTTCCCTAATTCTCCCGACGCCATAGTGGCACATGGCGAAGAGTTCGCGCGCTGGTTTATTAAAGATAAAGCTAAGACGATTCTCGAGGATCCACTTTTCTTCGAGCCGTGGCTGAAAGCGCTTTTGGCCGCCGTTACGTTCGAGTTGGATGAAGAATACGGCTATTTTTGCCCTCTTAAAAGGCAACTTTATGAAAGCGCCGCAGAGGCAGAATTTTTTAGCATTTGGAATAAAATGCTGGAATTAAAAGAACTGGAATTAAAAGAATATGGGCTAGTTTTAAAAAAGAAGAGGAGTTAATTCAAATGAACATAAAATTTTTTTACGCGCTTGGAGAAAAATATGGAAGCTGAAGAAATCCAAACGCAGATAGCGCGCGGAAAAGAAAAAGGCTATATTAGACAACTGCCCGATGGTAGGCTTGCTTTTAAAACTGATATTTTGGGTTGTACCTGGCTAGCTATCAAGCGCGATGCGCCTAAAAGCTTTTTGGTAGAGAGAAATAAAGTTGACCTTTCTTATTACGGGGATTGGGATGCGGCCATAGAAGCTATAAAGATTGAAATAACAAGAGCGCTAGAATCAACCCCATGCTACCTCTCAGAAGAAAAAATTACCACACTTAAAGAATGGGTCGACGGGAACGCAAAAATTAATTGGCGCGAAATATCTCATGCCGAACTAATCTTAAAAGCGCCAGACCACTACTTAAACCGTAAGTGGGGTAACAAATATTTGGAAGAAATCGTACGCAAAAAATCCGATGCAACATCAACAAAAAAAGCGATTTTATGACCATATTAAGCGGAGATTTTAATTATGATAACTTTATTTTTACAAGACGATTTGAGATTTTCGGCGGAAAGGTGCGAAAAACTTTTGCTCTATCTACACAAGCTAATACATTTCTTGCGTTTGGAGCAAAGGCCGCAAGATGAAATAACGGAAGTAGAAAATCTTATCGAAGAAATACACGACGAAATGGAATTTAATTTGTAACCGAGTGCAAAGGGGGATTTATGATTACGATTGATTACAACGAACAACTAGAAATATTTGAGGTTTTTTTGGGGACCACTTTAATCTCAGTTGAAAAAACTGAAGTTGCGGCAAAAACCGTTGCGGAATTGTTGGCGGCGGCGGAAGAATGCGCCTTGGTGCGTATACTTAAACTCTAAGTTTCCAGCCGCCTGTTTCTCTCTCTAGGGCTTGAGATAGCGAATAAAAAATTTTTTGCAATCAAAAAACAAAAAAGCCGCTGCGATTTTACTCGTTGCGGCTTTTTTAGTAACTAATAACGATTGTTTTCAATAAAGTTTTTAGTTTTTTTCTTTTAAATCCTCGCCTGCTAACTTTTACCAAGTCGCAGGACGACACCCCCACGTGTATGGGGAAGTGTTCGCGGCGGAAAAAAGTGCAAACGCTATAACAAAAATGCTACAAGTTTTCTTCGCCGCCGCAAAGCAAAGTTTCATAAATATTTTTCGGCGGTATTGTCAACGCAAAAAATCTTTAAACCTGTCGAATTCGACACCTTTTATCTAAGCCCGTTTTCTTTCGATTTAAAGTGCCTTTTCTGTTGCTAGCTATGGCTATAGCAGAGCATGCAATCTACCCTGCTCTGCGCCCGCCTAATGAGCAGCAATCGAGGTAAGTGTTGGCCTGGCAGACTCCCAATTGAACACCAGCAAGCGTCCGCCATTTTCGCAAAGACGATCTACGCCTTGCGGTGTGACATACGCGCTAAGCTCGTCTAAGCTCACGTTTGATGCCAAAATTGTTGCCTTGTTTTGCTGATAGCGTGCATCAATTATTTCGAGCAGTAAGTGCTTTTCCGCTTGTGACCCGTGCTGCCTGCCCACCTCGTCCAGGATTAAAAGGTCTGGTTTTACAAGCTGCTGGATTGCTTGATCCGTGGTAATCGTGGCCGCTTGTGAGTAGGTGCTTTTAATGAGCCTCATTGCTTGGCTTGTGCTCATGTAAAGCGCAGTTTGCCTTAACTCCACCATGATGTAGTTTGCAATCGCGCAAGCTAAATGCGTCTTACCAGTGCCCCAAGAGCCAACCAAAATTAAGCTTCTGCCAGTGTCGCGATGTGCTAAAAAGTTTTCTGCATAATCCTTGCAAACGTTATAAATTCTGCGCTGTTCAGGGCTTTTTATCTCGTAATGATCAAAACCCTTGCCTGTGTATTTGGGCGGGATTGCAGCGCGTCCGATTGCCGCTTTTAGCTCAGCATTGCGGGCGGCAAAGGCTAGCTCCTGCTGCTTTTTTTGCTTGCGCTCCTTGTCCTGTTGGTCAAACTCAGAGCGGCATAAATCGCAGATTTCAGAGCCATACCAGCTGCCGTTTAGCAGGTGATGCGTTAGCTTACGCTCGCCGTGTTTGTCGCAGTTTACAACGATTTGCTTAGTTTCTGGCATTGCTACCCCCAACAACTAAACCCTTCCAACTGCCCACGTAGTCTATGTTTTGGCGGTTTGCGTAAGGATCTGGCAACTTGTTTTGCGTGTAGCTGCGCGCACCAGAGTCGCGCTCTGCCTTGCTTTGCCTAATCGCCGCGTCAAAATACCTAAAACCTTTAATTTCCCCCGCTTTTTTGAGCGCGCAAAGTCGCTCTACGGTCGGGATGATGTCAAGTGCTGCGCTACAGCCGTCCAAAAGCCAGTCGGTTATCAACATCGAGTTGGCGGTCATCAGATTTGGGGCAAGGTCGATAATCGTTTTAAAAACTTTTGCCCTTTCATCGCCTATCTCGTCCAAAGATTTTTCCCCCTCGCGCGGAGTAGTATTACTATTACTAATTATAGTATTACTTACTTCTTTCTTAGTAATAGTATTATTACTATTACTACTCTCATTCGTTACTGTAACGTTACATAAGGATTCAAGATCAATATTTTGAAAGCCCTCGTCTAGTTGTAACAATCCAGTCTTTAAGCCGCTTTCAGCCCCCCTTTTCTTCTCCCTATGTCTTCTTACACGCTTCGCAGAATCGAGAGAATTTGGAAAAAATTTTGAAAAATTTTCTAAAAAAATCTGAAAATTTTCTGAAATTTTTATCATCCCCCTACCCTTAAGTAACGTTACAATGGCGTTACATGTCTTGGCAGTTCTGCCTGTCATAGTTGCAAGGTCTTCAATTGTGCAGCCTGTGCGACCGTCGTTTATTTGATCGTTTTCGTTATGCGCGCGCACCGCCAAAGCAATTATTTCATGATACAATCTAAACTCTGCATCACTCAGGGTGCGATATTCTGGGCTTTGAAAATAATCGCCTCCGTATTGGCGGAACCAAACATTTTTTGGGCGGTTACGTGTATGCATAAGTTACCTCTGTGTATTGATTATTAATCTTGGATTGAAATGGCGGACGTAAGAATTTATTAGCGGCAATTGCAGCTTGTTTAGCCGTCCAAAAGATACAACAATCTAATTTGGTTGTTTTCTATCGGAGTAATAAAATTATTTTCCACCAGCTCTTTACGTAGCTTAAGCCATTTATTGGTTTGCGTATGAAGATATGTAAGAGCTAAATTCTTTTCAGCAATTATATCTTTTTCTTCGCGCGGATTATGTGCGGCCGCAAGCATTAATAAAACATAAGCGCCCATAGCTTCAAGGCTTAGCCTTCTGGATTCGCGGATAAAATCAGAACTAAATGGGAGTTTTTTTCTTGCCATTTGCGCCCCCTAAGACTGGGTGGCGAGGCGGTGCGATGTGCGCATAGAGACCTCTTTGTGGGAGTGGCGTGTGGTAAAAAGGAAAATTGGGGCGGACGTACCACAAACACGTCTTTCGGCCGCTAAACCTAGCCCCAAGAATTTATGCATTTATTACTAAACTATTTTACTCAGGGCGCAAGCAGAAAAATGTAGTCATTTGCATTTTCTTAACCTTCCAAGTGCCAAAAGTAAACTTTAAAAAAACTTTAAATTGCAGCCTGCTCTTGCGAAAGTTTGTCTAGCGCCTTTTTATATCGCTCGACTGCAATCGCTGGAACATCTTGCCCCCGCTCGATTCTATAGCCGTAAGACGTGGAAAGTTTTGCGGCTTTAATTACCGTGCAGATTTTTAAATTTGCGTTGATGCGCCGATGCAAAAGTTCGCCGATTGCTTGTTGGTCAAGCCTGACATAGTCGGATTTTATCATTTCTAACCTCTTAAGTTGTAAAACTACATATTACAGCAACAAATATATGTTATTTCTCCTGAATGTCAATAATTTCTTTTCTGAAAAAAAATTGTTGACATCCTCATAAACGGAGATATTCTTAGCAAAAGGCAACCTACAGATGAATATGACAGAACTTTTAAAACTACATAGAAAAGAACGAATAGAATTAATGAACAGCTTGGCGAGCGCCGTAAGAGCTTATCAAGTGGCTTGTGATCGTAAATTGCCAGCCTGCTTTATAGCTACTCTCTACGCGGGGTTGGTCGAGGCGCTATCTCTCGAGGATAAGTTTTTAGCAAAGAAAAATGGGGAGGAAGACGATGAAGAATATCTTAAAAATATTGCCAGTGCTGATGTTGCAGTTGTTGATTTTGAGCGCTTTCGTCGCGCTAGAGCTAAAAAGGACAAAAGAAGCTGAAGCGTCGTTTATTGCAGAAACGCTAAACACAAATCCTTGCATGGAGCTTTACACGCCAGATTATTGCTTAACTATGGCTGGCTTCTAAAATCATAAAACAGAAAGATGAGGATAAATGATGGCGGATATACTGCGGACTAAAGTTTATCATGCGCGGGCAGATTATCACTGTGATGCATGGCCCTTCATCGATGCATCGCACGAAAAAGACAAACATTATAGATGCACTCAGATAGCGAAAGGACAGCTCTATCAGCTTGATGTGCTGGCCGACACAGGGGGAATCGCCGCGTTTAGGTCTTGCCTACAATGTCGGGACCATGCCGCAAAATATAAGATAAAGATGGAAGAGAATTGTTATTAGTTTAGGCGCGTGTTACTCTAAAAATAATTGTAAACGTCAAAAAAAAGCGTTGACAACAATTTTTTTTGGTATAGGTTGCAAGAACGATATAAACAACAAACGGAGTCAAAAAGATGACTAAAGAGATTTATTATTACGTAATTGGTGGTGCCCGTGTAGAGGGGGCGCATAAAGGTATCATAGGCGATACCAGCAGAATCCATGGCGACGCCAGCAGCATCTCTGGCGACGTGAGCAAAATTCATGGCGAAGTCAGAATTTGTGGAAGAGTTGAGAGCATCCGTGGCGACGTCAGCGGAATTTTTGGCGACGTAAACGGAATCCGTGGAGATGTCAGCAGAATCCGTGGAAATGTCAGTAGAATCCGTGGCGACGTCAGCTTCATTTCTCAAAATGTCGGCATGATTTTTGGCGACGTTAGCAGAATTGTTGGCGAAGTCGTAGGCCTTTCTGGGGAAGTCTCGTGCCTTAATGGCGAGACGTCTCGCTTTAAAAAATAATTGTAAACGTCCAAAAAAACATTAGCAACAAACGGGGATATTATGCCAAGCCAACAATATAAAGATATGGAAGGAATCAACTTTTCATCTTTAAAATACATGTTAAATGGGCCAGACCATTATAAATACTGGCAAGAAAATAAGCGCCCCCAATCAGACGCAATGCGTTTAGGAGAATTAATCCATCTAGCAATTTTAGAGCCAGAAGTTTTTGCGGAACAAACTTACATGGGACAAAAATTTAATCGTACGACAAAGCAAGGCAAGGATTTATATGCGCAGCAACTCGAACAAGCTGGCAATAGAACTATAATCTTACCAGAAGATAAGGAAGCAATAGACCGCGCACTCTTAGCTTTGTCACGCTGCGATTTATGGCAAGAACTACAAAAAAGCGGGTCACCGAAAGTGGAAGTGGCTATGCAATGGGAAGATCCTTTAACTGGTTTGGGCTTAAAGGGTTGTGCAGATTACATAATGGAATCCCCTGCCCTTGGTGGCGTGGCAATTATAGATGTTAAAACAGCGCGCGAACCAATAACGCGTTGGGACATAGCTAGATACCATTACGACATGCAGGCGGCTTATTATCTAGCGGGATATAGAGCTTTAACAGGAGTGGACGCAGAATTTCTATGGTTGCTAGTTGAAACTGGCGAACCTTACGGCTGCCAGTTTATAGCAGCCAGCGAAGATACTATCTTACGTGGCAAAGATAAAATGAACGAGGCCCTAAAAAAACTAAAAGAAACTATGACAAGCCAAGATTGGTTTTCACGGTATAACGAAATTACCATCATCTAACAACAATTGGAGACACTAAAATGACTAAGGAAATAGCAGCACAAGAGAAGCAGACGCCTATAACGCTTTTAGCAGGGCGGTACAATATAGACCCTATAGAGATGCAGAAAACGCTTAAAGGAACGGTTGTCCCGAACGGTACTACTGATGCAGAATTTGCGGCGTTTTTGATGGTTGCTTACGAATATAAGTTAAACCCAATTCTACGCGAAATTTATGCTTTCCCTAAAAAGGGTGGTGGCATACAGCCGATAGTTAGCATTGACGGCTGGATGAATATTATAAATTCCCATCCGCAATTCGACGGGCTAACTTTTGACGAAAAATTAGAAAACGGCAAAATAGTTTCGATAACCGCAAAAATTTTTAGAAAAGATAGATCTCATTCTGTGGATGTAACTGAGTACATGGCGGAGTGCGCTAGAGGAACTGAACCCTGGAAGCAATGGCCTGCAAGAATGCTTAGGCATAAAGCCGCCATACAAGCGGCGCGCTACGCCTTTGGCTTTAGCGGCATTATGGAGCCAGATGAAGCCGAAAGAATGCTAGATGTTACCCCTAACCAACCGACGGGCTTTGCAACAAAGCTTGCCGAAGCAGCAAAGAAGCGCAAAGAGCAGCAGCCTGAAATCATAATCGCCGAGACGGGGGAAGTGGTAACTACTCAGCCAGAAGAAGAAGGCAGGCTTTCATCAATAATTGCAACGCCCCTAGTGGATATAATTTTACCTGATGAATCACCTAGTACCTTTGGTATTGGTGGAGCTATCAGTCCGCCTGAACTTGTGCAGCTTATAGGCTCATGGGCCGTCGAAGACAGAACAAAATTTATCATCAAGAACGAAGACGTTTTAATTGCTATTAATGCGCGCTTAATAGCAGCTGGGCTTGGTAAAGCAGCCGAGCGGCTTAACGAAATGCGCGTAGATATACAACAAAACGGAGGATTAATCTACGGAGGTTTAATCTAATGAACACTTACATTTTACTTTGCGTTATCACAGCAGCCTTCTTTGTTACTTGGTATATAATTGGTTGGCACGTCTCTTTTGTGAGAGGCCACGTGCACGCGCTAAAAAAACGGCTTGAGGCGCAAAAACAGCCAGCTGAAATAATGTCTTTGCAATGGAAGGACGCACAAAAAGAAGCACTTAAAGTACTGATTAGAGAAGAGCTTTTTGAAATACGATCAAGGATGGGTCAACATGTAGCGGCAATCTCGCAGTTAACAAAAGAAAATAAATCAATAAGAGATCATCAAGAAAACCTGGATTCCTTGATCGAAGAACTAAAGGCCGATTGCCTAGAACTAACTGGCCCAAGGCGGGGGTTTTCTCCAATAATAGTTCCTAAAAACGAAAAACCAGCGCCGCAAAGAGTGCAAGAGTTCTTAGAAAAAAAAGGGCCTAGCAAACGTATAGAAATCATTAGGGGAACTAAAATTTCGAAGACCCACGTTAGCAAAGTTTTGAAAGAACTAGCTGCTGCTGGCGTTATCGAAAAAACCGAAGAGAAAACTTACAAACTAAAGGAAAAAATATGAGCCAGAAACCAATTACAAAACGCAAGCCAAAACCAATAAAAAAGGGAGGAAAGTAAAAATGGATAATAAGCTTTATCATTACGTGGCTGGTGTACGTGTAGAGGGGGTGCATAAAGGAATCATGGGCGATACCAGCGGGATCTATGGCGACGTCAGCAAAATCTCTGGAAGCGTCAGTGACATTTATGGAAACGTCAGCGAAATTTGGGGAGACGTCAGCAGGATCCATGGCGATGCCAGCAGAATCCATGGCGATGCCAGTAGAATCCGTGGAAATGTCAGCAGCATTTGGGGAATCGTCAGCGGAATCTCCGGAAGCGTCAGCAGCATTTCTGGAATCGTCAGCAAAATCTCTGGAGACGTCAGCAGAATCCGTGGATATGTCGGCGGAATACGTGGAAATGTCATTAAAATTTCTGGCGACGTCAGTGACATTTATGGAAACGTCAGTAAAATTTCGGGAGACGTCAGCAGAATTTGGGGAATCGTCAACGGCCTTTATGGAAACGTCAGTAAAATTTCGGGAGACGTCAGCAGAATCTATGGAAATGTCAGCGGCCTTTTTGGCGACGTTACAGACCTCAAGGGAGATATGACTAGCCTAAAAGGGGAAGCCTCGATACTTTTAAAGGAGCAAGAGAATGCAAGAAATGGATGATAAGATGCATGAAGAAATGAGGCAGACAAGGGCTTTAACGACCGAGAACGCGCCGCAAAATGACCTCTTTGCAAGGTATTTGTCGGAAATTAATTTAGGCCAGATTGCTAAACAAAAAGAAAACGCAAGCACAAAAAAAAGTGGGGAGTAAATGGAAGACAGAAAAAAAGAAGCAAAAGAGTTTTATCTCGCTATTAAAAAAATGGCCTCAACTTATCGGATTAAAATATTATATATAACCGAAATGTTGGGCGTCGCAGTCGCGACTCCTAGCTTATGCAACCGAGGCGTGTCTGCTGCCCCGATTGATTGGCGGGAAAAACTCGAAGAAATTTCTAAGGATTTAAAAATCATAGCGGACCAAGAGAAAGACAAAAAATCTGAGCGCGCAAAAGCCAGGAAGTCAAAAGAGACCTTTATTGTTTGGGACAGAAAAGAAGTGAATGGTTTTGCTATTTTTCTTATTTCCCGTAACGGCAAGTTGGAATTGACAGCTCCAGGCGATTTTTTTTATAACAAAGCAGTTAGCGATTGGATCCATAAGAATAGCCGCTGCAGAAAAGCAACCCATTGACATATATTGATTGTTACCCATCTCTTTTCTGCAATCCCGCTGTTTTATTCTGCATTAATTTTAAAGGAGAGAAAAAATGGATAACGAGCTTTATCACTACGTATACGGGGTAAGAGTAAAAGGCCCCCACAAAGGCCCCTACGGAGAAATCACGGGTGATGCGTCAAAGATTTATGGCGATTGCACGAATATCTACGGCGATGTTTCTAAAATTACAGGCGATTGCTCTAAGATACGGGGGTACATTTTTGTGCTTAGAGGCGATGTCTCAAATATTCGCGGCAAGGTGTCGTGCATTTGGGGCAGTGTTACAAACCTCAAGGGCAATGTCTCAGATATTCGCGGCGATGTTTCTAAGATTACAGGCGACTGCTCTAAGATATGGGGGTGCGTTGATCTGCTTACAGGCGACGTTACAGACCTCAAGGGCAATGTTACAAACCTCAAGGGCAATGTCTCAGATATTCGCCGAGATTTGAATAAAATTTATCTTAACTTTTTTATAAAAAACGTTATAAAATACGTACTTTTCCCAGTTTTTGTGACCTTTTTGGGCGTTGCTTATTTCTTGCTTATTAATGATTTTTGGTAAGATAAAATGACAACATCTTGGTTAGGCCTTTTATTGCTGTTGCATGCCGTGCAGCAAATAGGCTCAGCTTTTCTGTTATTCGGTGAGTATGAATTTATTGTTTGGGACATAACCAACGTTGTGTCCGTCACATTGTTGTCATATTTGCTGTTTCGGAATATCTCTTATCGTTCCCCCCGCCGCAAATTGACAAGTTTTATCTTCTTACTTGTTTCTTCTTGGTCTGCCGCAAGCTACGCGGTTATTACTCTTTTCCAGCAATCATTATTAATATTCAGTATTTGCTTTTTTGTTAGCATGATTCCCTTCTTCTTTTGGGCGGCTATGAGAGATTTCGAATTTAGATCAGATAAATATTTAAAAAGTTGCAGTTACTTGATATATAGTCAACCTATAGGTGTCGTTGGTTTAATAGCTCTTTGCGTTGGTTTCCGTGGTGCTGGCGTATCTCTAGTTGTCAACGGTCGCGAGTTTTCTTACTCGCGAGCTTTCGAAGGCTGGATAATCACAGAGAAAAAACATAGGCATCAAAAAAATGGTGTAAAATATCAAAAAATTCGTGACGTGGATTTAGCGCATGCAAGAGAACTCATCGGCAAAAAATGGCACTGGCGGAAAAACTGTCTCAGCACATTTTCGCGATACCAAGACAGAAAATGCCCCTGCTGGTGGGCCTGATTTTCCGTGGGGTGAAATACACAAAAGAACAGAATCAACTTGTGAGCGAATTGTAGCTGAAAAATTCCACGAAGCTAAACAGCAATTTAAAGACGATATAGACCGAATCTTGCGGCCCATGAACGCCCTCATAAAATATATGATTGCCCCTCTCCTTGCGGCCCTTTGCAGCATTTCTATTTTTATCTTTTCCCTCATGTACAACCAGTTGACCAATCTCAATTTATCAGTCCAGGCCCTTAATCAAACAATTGCAACAATCGCTGCAAATCTGCACTCCATAGAAAAGGACTCTGAAGAGAATAAGCGTGCTATAGAAAAAGTGGAAGACCGCATTTATCAGCGATAAAATTCTTGCAATTAAAAATTATATATCTAGATTCCTTTCACTACTTGTTGTTAGTTTAGTGCTATACGGCGCGGGGCGGGAACCTCCACCAACTCCGCGCCATTTTAGGAGGAACAAACATGGAAGTTTTTTTAGGTCTATTTGCCGCTCTTGGCGTAACTCTCTCTTTGTTTTTTACGCTTCTTTATCAAATTATTTTGGCTCTTTTTATTTGTCTCTGCATGTTTAGCTATGCGGTCCTGCAAGTAGGCGCGTTGCCTTTTCGCGCGGTTGCTAATCTAACTTGTCGTGTTTACTGGTATGCACGACGCAAAGTGTTTTTGGGTTAGCTCGCATGTCGTTGGAGCTTATTAGCGGCGGCATTAATTTAATTAATTCCGTTGTAAATCGCATTTGGCCTGATGCGACAGAAGCCGAGAAACAAAAATTAACTTTAGCGCTATCTGAACTAGATGCAGAGCGCGAGACGATGCGCGCTCAGGCGGAAATAAATTTACAAGACGCTAAAAGCGAAAATAGGTTTAACTCTGGATGGCGTCCATTTGTGGGGTGGGTATGTGGTATATCTTTTGCTTATGCAGCGTTCTTGGAGCCGCTCTTACGTTTCATATCTGCAGTTATTTTTGGCTATAGCGGGCCTTTCCCTCAAATTGATACAACTATTACTATGCAAGTTCTTTTCGGTTTGTTGGGGTTTGCTGGTTTTAGGTCTTTCGAAAAAATCTCAAAAATGAAAGTTAAATAATGAACGCATTTAAATATTTTCAACTTAACGATTTTGCTTCACCTGATGCAGCTGGCTCTGGCTCTAAAATGGATCATGACTTCATCAGTAAGCTAGATAATTACAGAGAGAAATTTGGCGCTCCTTTGATTGTAACTTCTGGCTATCGCACGCCTAAGCATAATAGTAAGGTAGCTAGTACTGGCAATGATGGGCCACACACAACGGGACGGGCGGTTGATTTGCAGCCTAAATTGCCAAGCAGTGCGCAAGCGTTTCTGCTTCTAAAGCTTGCGTTCGAAGCGGAGTTTACTGGCATTGGTTTGCGTCAGGAAGGTCAAGAGCGGAGAAAGAACTTTATCCATTTAGATGATCTGCAAGAACCTGATTATCCGCGCCCCTCATTCTGGACATATCCCTTGCCGAATGCTGAAAAAATTATTCTTCCTAAAACTAAGAATTTTTGTTTTGGCACTAAGGCTTATCAGCTTTTGCGCAGTACTGTCATTAACAGTAAAGAGCCAGTCGTAATCTTTGTCCGCCAGCATGGGCCTATAGAAGACAGATTTATTGCAATGGATTTAAACGAAGATTCTAAAATGTCTCACATTCACACGGTAACAACTTGCTATATGGATCAGCTCGAATATGAGTTTTACAATCAAGCAACACGATAGGCTGGACCGCAAAAGCAAAATCATTCTGTTGCAAGCGCTTTGGGATATTGCGGTTTTTGCGGAACAGTCTGAACGCAAAACCACAAAGGCTTTGTTCAAATTTGTTGATACTATCTTTGATGATTCTCATATTCATGTGCATAGAAATGCTTTGTCGGAAGAAATTGTTAATGCCGCCGATAAGATACTAGGGGAATCTTGGTTTAGTTGGTTGTTTTATGATTGCGAAAAAGGGAAAGAGGACGCCGAAATTACTATAGATGGGCAAAAATATAGTATTTCATCCATTGCTCATTTAGCTGAATTAATCTTACAAAAAGAGGCATCATGCATTTACTTAATATCAAGCCGCTAAGTGTTAATGATGCATGGCAAGGGCGACGCTTCAAAACCCCTGAATATAAACGCTATGCCCGCGACATAATGTATCTATTGCCTAAGTTTGAACTCCCACTCGCTCCTTATGCGTTGACTTTAGAATTTGGCGTTGGCCCCACTTCGGATTGGGATAACCCCATAAAGCCATTCCAAGACATCATGCAAAATAAATACGGCTTTAATGATCGTGACGTTGAGGCCGCATTGGTACGCAAGAAGACGGTAAAAAAAGGAGAAGAATATATCTACTGGAACATGATAACTTTAGATGAAGGTTTATGTGATCGAATCGATAAATCTTTTTTTAGCAAATAATTGCAACTGCAAAGGATGCACAATGAACCAAAATTACAGGGAAGTATTAACAGCCTGCGTTTCTATGCGCGAGGATCTAAGCATTCAAATAGATGCGGAGGCCGCAGAGAATTTTAAAAATATTAACCAGAATGATTTTAATAACATCGTTCAGATGGTACTTGCTACTGCTTCGCAGTTAATGGCTGAAAGGCAAACGCGCCTTTCTGTAGAGCCAAAAAAAGAACGCAATAAACTAGTCAAAAAGCCCGTTCTCTCCATAGTATAAATTATGCAGTTGTTGGCGTTTCTAATTCTGGCTCAAAGAGGAAATCTAGTCTTTCCCACGCATTAACTTTTATCGGCTGAAAGTTAATTGGATTTATAGCTATTACACCATCAATTTCAATGTAAGCAAAAGGCGCGCGAGCAATTGGCAATAGGTCTAGTTCAATTTCGGAATCAAGCATTTCTATAAATTGCTTAGCAAATACCGCGTGGTTCTCACCCAAATCATAATCTTCAGTAGGCCTACCATCCACAACTTGTTTTTTTCCGCCAGACAAATCTTCCAGCAATTTGATTCTTGCCTCTTGAATCGTTGCGGCTTCAACGGCAATCACTTTTTTTCTTCTTATTAGCTTTAAACTATTATCCATAGTTAATTTACTTGTTAAGAGCGCGTCCAAGCAAGGGGCGGCTATCAACAAATCATTTATTTTTACTTTGATTGTCATAGTCTTAAATCCATTAGTAGGTTGTAATTCTGCCGCAATCTAAAAAACAAATCTAATCATCATCAGAAAAGACCAGAGATTGCTGCGCTGTCCCAAAATTAGGGTCTAGCTGCTTTTTAATATAGTCGTAAATCATCTTATAAAGGATCGGCGGTACAGGTAGCGCTTGAATGTTGAAGCTCATATATTGGTTATTAATTACTTGTAAGTTAGGTAAAGCCTTAAAATACACTGAAAATGTTATAGTGTAGTAAGGGGTAACAAGTGCAGGTAAATTTAAACCAGCAGAATTATCTCCGGGCATTAAGCTTTGGATTTTTCTAACCTGATAAGAGCCTTTAATAGAAACATACCAGTTTTGTGATTGAAGTCCTAGAAAGGAATAATTAGATACAGTAAATCCCATTTATATATACACCATTTTTATTATTTCAAAATTTACATTAACGATAGAAATTTCGCCTTTAAAAATAATTGAACGTTGGTAGCTGTTCCTAAACCTGCTGCCAGTGTAAATTGTACGTATGTATTTACACTATAAGCTGGAACAAAAACATTTAAACTGGCTACAGTCCAACCTGTAGCTGTATTATAATAACAGGCGTTTGATAAGTATAAGCCTCCATTTACATATACATCGAGATTTTGGTTTATTGCCCCTACATAAACATTGCCCGAAAGTGATATTTCATAAAGTCCTATGTAGGGTAATAATAATTGTGTTGCGTCACCAACTTTAAGGGCAATAGCTTTTCTATCATCATATGGAACCCATTGAATAATACCACCAGTTTGAGTTTTTGCGTATCCCCACCAATAACCTGGGTTATAACTAAACGACCCATTTGTTGCATCGATAAATGCAGTGTTAGCGCCTTTGCCGCTTACTAAATTACCAGCAGTGCCGTTTGTGCTTATGACAATTTCGTTTGACACGGTGGCGGTGGAGCCTTGCGTAAAAGGCCCCAGATACATGTTGGCATTGCCACCAGTTTTATTAAATCCTGAATACTGGCCTAATGCGAAATTGTCTTTAGCTGTGCCGCCAAGATAGAGAAAAGTTCCTAAGCCAATCCCGATATTACGCCCATCGCCCGCCGTGAGGGGTGAGGAAGCGGTTGAAAAAGAACCCGCGCCAATAACAATATTGCCGCCGCCTGTGGTTATGCTTGCGCCAGCATCGCCAATGATAATGTTAGTTGATCCGCTTGTTATATTTGGCCCTGCATCATCGCCCAAAAGTTGATTGTCCGTGCCTAAAGTCGAATCCCCAACCCTTAAAAAATGGGGCGTTGCGACAACATCCAAGCTAGCTGCTGCAAAAGATAGATTGTTGCCTGTGGCAATCTCCTGCGCGGCTCCTGTCCCCGCAGATGTTCGGCCCAAAAGCTTTCCAGTCGTCATTTCCAGGCCGTTGGCGGAGGCGTAGGCGGACGGCGCGACATAATCTGTTGCAGGTAATGCCCTACTTAAAACTCCTGTTGATGTGGTATTTTTAACTATGCCAGTGGCCAGAGAGCCTAAAAATTGTGCGCCAGATAACCCGCTATCAGTAGTTCCCTGCACAATAAATTTATTGGCAAAAGGCACGTCTGCCGATCCATCCGTGCTATTGCCAGCTAAGGCTCTTGGTGTAGTCCACTTAGCAGCAGTGGTTGCGGTAGCGGCGTTTCCTACCAATGCGCCAGTAAAAGTCGTGGCCGCGAGGTTGTTCGTGTTTGAGTTGTAAGCCAGACCAGTATTCGTCTTTGCCGCAATGCTGCTTTGCGTCCCGCTATCAGTCACAAAGGTTAAAAAGCATGTGGCATCTGTCGCTTCATTTGCCGTCGTTATATTGGTGGCCGTGGTAGCGGTTGTGGCGGTAGTGGCAGTGCTGGCCGTAGTAGCTGTCGCCGCATTGCCTGAGATGTTATTATTAAGGGTTCCAGATGATAAGCTGACGGTAATAGTACCAGTTCCCGTATTGGTGGCAACATCTATAGAAGTCCCGCCTGCTAAACTTACAGCCCCGTTTAGGCCGTTAATTGATGCAACATTGGCGGGTGTGGCGGTATTCACCCATTTTCCGTTATTATAAGTTAATGTGTCGTTGTTTTGTGCATCATCAATAAGCACGTCCATTAGTTGTTGTAATTTATGAGCACCACCACCAGACCCGCGCTTCCCAACGGGAATTGCTAAAAGGTCTTTCCAAAGTTTTTCGCCAACGTATCGCCATTGTATATGCGTTTGATTGCGCCCTAATTCTACTTCACGCCCATCTTTGCCATCAATTCCGTTAAGGCCAGCTAACCCAGGCAACCCCTGCAACCCTTCAGGCCCCTGCTCGCCCCTCTGCCCTGGTTCTCCCTTCTCTCCTGGTGGGCCTTGTGTACCTTGAGGCCCAACCTCACCATCCTTGCCTGGCAATCCATCCGCACCGTCTTTGCCAGGATTCCCTTTTATTTCTTTAGGCTCTCCCCAGCCGTTTGCAGTTTTTGGCCCGTACAAATCCAGAGAAATGCTATTAATAAAAGAGTCGCCAATATTTCCTAGTTCTGGTGGCGGTGCAGAATAGCCAGCCAACAATTGCGGCTGCGGTCGCTCTTTCGGTAGCTGCTCTATTTTTCCAGTTACGGTATTATAAAACATATTTACTAATTGCCCGCTGATAAGTTGTCATGGTAAATCGCCCCAGACCGTAACGCAGCAGTAATCGCTGTCAATCCCCGCCGTTACGTTTTGGTAATTAACAGTTACTCTTAAAGAGCTAACGGTTTTTGCCGATGATAACGCAACATTTGCGGGACCACATACCCATTGATTCTGGTTATAATTATTGAGCATAGAACTCCCCGCCCAAATATAATTTGTATCAGAAAATGGAGTGGTGAAATTTATTACATAATCGCCTTGTCCCACTCTTGTCACGGATGAAACATTGTAAGATTTTAAGATTGTTATTGTGCCTCCCGTTGCAGAGAAGGCAACAAAGGCTTTAGCTACCCCTGGATGATATTGCGCCATCCCAGGAGTAACCATCACAGTGTTGCTTGTGCCAGCCTCCATTTCCGCTTGCGTGGCAGCCGCCGTATCGCCTGTATTTGTACCGCTGATTGTTGCATTGCCAGACATAGTTAATGTCCTATTGGCGTCACCAGTGGTGACAGTAAGATTTCTATTAGCTGTTAAATCCGAACCTGGAATTATGCCCAAACTATGCGTTGCATTAGTATCTAATAATCTAAGGCCCGTATTGTTTAGGGTGGCTGTGCCGCCAGTAATAGCAACGGCATCCGCATTTTGTTGTGCCATAGTGCCAAGAGTCGCCGCTTGAACAGCTGTAGACCAGTTGGAAGTTGCTGTATCGCCGATGAATACAAAGACAGCAAAAGCCGTGCTAATTATGAGTGAGGTCTGGCCGTTACCGATAGTATCAGAGCCGCCGCGATTGATAGTAACTGTATTAGCGTCCTCTGTCACTTTTACAAAGGCGTATTTAATATCTTCCGCGTAAACGGAAAGAGCGGATAGATTAATTACAACATTGCCGCCAGAAGTATTAACGCGGAATAAATTACCCTCCTGTGCAAGGCTTGGCACAACTGGAGAATCGGCAAAAGCTACCGATATTACCTCGTTATATAAGCCCTCAGCAGCAGAACTAGCGGCGGCAGCGGCGGAGGATGAAGCGGCTGTCGCTGATGTAGAAGCTGCGGACGCATAATGTTTCGCGGAATATTCTGTCCCGTCTACCGTACTCCCAGGCGTCTTTGTCGCCCATTCCTTAGCGGCCCCTTTGCTAGATGTGTTGGTTATGCCCGTCCCACCTAGCGCATAGGCCTTTGCCGAATATTCTGAACCAGCCACAACGCCAGTGGTTTTGTTCGCCCATTCTTCCGCAAGTTCAATATCTGAAATGTCGGCAGTAGATACAGTAACGGAGCCGTCAGAACCGAACGCCATAGCTTTATTTGCCCGCAATGTAGCGGCAGGCAATAACGTTGAAATATCTTCTTCGCCAGACGGGAACTTTGGGCATCTCTCAACGGCATCTGCCATATCCTGAGAAACCGCCATTACCTGATCGAGGCTATCCTCAATAACCGCTCCCTGAAAACCCTTATATGTAGAATAAGTGTCTGTTTGTTCCATCGCTACCGCGCGCGAGCGTATAACGCGCTTGGTGCTTGGTGGGGCGGTTATGAACGTAATGCTGTAGCCAGCACTAGTAAATGCCAGCGTGTAATCTGTGTTAAGAATCTGCGTTGCACGCGCGCCAGTCGCAATAGTTTCAAGTTCTACTACCATATAAGAAGCGTCCAAAGGAGACCAATTGCCCGTAAAGGTTGTAGTCGCTCCGTTGCCAGTGCTAACATTAGGGGCGTAATTGTCCGATATTGTCATGTCTTTCCTCAATATTTACGCGATGTAGTTTTCTTTTTAACGCCAGCGCCAAACCACCAATAGTAGAATTTACCTACTATTGGTACACTTTGCACGCTCTTTAAGTCATTAACATCAACTTCGCCAGATTCGATAGCTTTAGCCATATCTTTATATAGGCTATCTACCGCCTTGAAAGGTGGCGCTATTGTTTTAAATGCCGCTGTGCCAACACCTTCTTTTCTTGATGTATAGATTTGATATTTACTAAGGCCGAACAACCTTGCAATATTATTAACTACATGGTCTTCAATGGGCGTTTCGCGGTTCAAAATTAAATCTTTTAAAAAATCAGCTCCAGCGTTCATAAGTATAAAAAATGAAACTAATCTTAATAAATTTTTAAGGCCTTTGACGGGTTCTTTTCTTATTTGGGAAAACACTTCATTTCTATAAATATCGAATTGTTTAATGGTGAATGTTTTTAGCATGTAAAAAATTCTTCCATTACCAGCCCGCAAATAAGTCTCTGGCATTTCAGAAAGGGCTACAGGCTGAACGTCGAGTATATCATTAAATAAAAGTAATTTAACGTTCTCGCTGGCAATTCTCCCGTCTTTTAAATCTTGAATTGTTTGCTCAGCTTCGGAACCTAAAATATTTTCCATCATGGCTAAAAATTCTTTGGTAGGTTTTTTAGCTAAAGCCTTAAATCGCTGCAAAGAACTGTTTATAAAAGTTTCTTTGCCGATTCTATCAAACGTGGCTATTCCAGATAATTTAAAAATTAGATTTACAGCTGAAGCACTAGTACTACTTTCTGAAAATTCTTGCGCAATTTTATCAATGTTAATATCCGCCATGCTAACTTCAGACCTGCCAATCGTGGCTTTTGTAAAAGCGCCCAAAGTATTATAAACCCCGTTTTTATACATAGAAAAAGCTAGGTCTCCAAGCTGCGTAACTGCGGAAACAAAAGAACCCATAGTGTCAATGTAAGAAAAGTTTTTATAAACCCTCCAGAAGGAGGACATCTTTCCCTGCTTAAAGCGCGCTCGCAGTATAGAAGTTAATTCGTCTTGCTGTGCTGGCGTAATTGTGCCGTAAAGCAGTTCTCTCATTACAAAATGACCTATACTGTCTTCAAGCTCCATCTCCAATGTTGATTCCAATCTTCCACCCGCCGCAACATGTTCTTTACCAAAAAATCTGCGCGACTCTATGGCATCATTCATTGTTGTGGCATAACGAAGTAAAGCTTGATCTGTTGTGCTATAAAATTCATTTATTTCGGGCGTTATTGTGTCTATGCCGCGCTCTTTAACATTTCCAGGGCCGCTAAGTGTTAATTGAGCCTTCCCGTAACCTCTGATAATAGTGTTTATAAAATAGGCCTGTTCTTCCGCAGTTAATATGCGCCCTAATTCCACTTGTTTGTTGCGCAGCGCCTTTCCTATTTCGGAATAATTGCGGTTGAAATAATCTAATAATTGCTGCGGCTTTTCAATGTGGCGTGGAAAATAATCTCCAAGATAACCAATCTCAAGGCCGACATTAGCTGCCCTTTTATAAATATTATCTAACATGCTGCGGACTTGTTCCAGCTCTTCACTCATTTGATATTTATCAGCTATTATTTTTGTTACCCGCGTATCGCCATTTTTAAACGCATAATCTAATAATAACTGTATATCGCCAGGAAGTGCTTTCCATTTCTTCAAAAATGGTTCTAGGGCTCTAGCGTCTTTATTGACTGCATTAGCTAAATCAAATTCAAATTTACGTAATTTATTTTTTAGAGACGGAGAAATATTTTTCAGCTTTGTTGATATAGGCACTAAAGCAGAACCCACC